>Ga0335079_10000872_pt1 | contig 34284 bp, 32 predicted proteins | sample Lox_Sample_33_FD_206719 | JGI IMG/M metagenome (GOLD analysis project Ga0335079, IMG submission 206719) | Soil microbial communities from Loxahatchee National Wildlife Refuge, Florida, United States - Lox_Sample_3.3 | ecosystem: Environmental > Terrestrial > Soil > Wetlands | place: USA...
TCATGCCGCGGGCGATGAGCGCGCGCGCGATGCCGAGGCCGATGCCGCTCGCACCGCCGGTGATGAATGCATTCTTGCCTTTGAAATCCTTCATGCGCCGCGCAGCGTCAGCTTGAAGCCGGGTTTCTCGACCGCGAGATAAGAGGCGCCGCGGCGTTGCACGAGCTCTCGCAGCAGCGCGAGCACCGGCCGCGCATCCGGGTTGTAGTGTGCCGCCGGCTTGGCGGCCGCGAGCATTGCATCGACCTGCTCGGCCGGCATCACGGCGCGCAGCAGAAACTCCTCATCGGACATGCGGGCCGGGAAGCGCCGCCGCAGCTCCTCGAGCGAGGCGGGCGGCGGTTCGGCCAGCAGCTCCCGGGCGCGCGGACGATCGAGGATCTTGCGCTCGACATCCGGATCCACCGGCGCCGTCGGGCGGCCGAAGCGTCCGATCACGTAGCGGATCACCTGATCGGGCACATTACCGTAGCGCTCCTTGCCGATGACGTTGAGCACCGACTGGGTGCATACGATCTGCGGGAACGGCGTGACCATGATCGGAAAGCCCAGCTCGGCGCGCACGCGGATGGTCTCCTCGATCACCTGCGGCAGGCGGTCCTGGAGCTTCAGCTCCTCGAGCTGGCGCTTCGTGGTCGTGATTGCGCCACCCGGCAGCTGATGTCGCAGGAACGCCGCGTCGTACTCCTGCGGCGAGCCCGCGGGCAGGCCTTCCGCCTGCGCCAGGCGCGCAAAGTAGTCCGAGGCACGGCCGAGCAGCCGCTCATCCACGTCCACCTGGTGACCGAGCTCGCGCAGGTTCGACACGACACGCAGGGCGGAGGGGAGCGAGGTGCCGTTGGCGAGCGGGCCGAGAGCCACGTGCAGTACGTCGATGCCGAGCTCGGCGGCCGTCATGTAGGTGAGCGGCGCGAGGCCAATCGTGCAATGCGAATGCAGCTCGAGCGGTTTGCCCGCGATCTGTGCGCGCACGGCAGGGATCAGGGTGCGCGCACGCTCCGGCGTGAGCAGTCCGGTCGGGTCCTTGATGTAGACGCGCGAGACGTACGGACAGGCGCCGAGCGCCGCGGCGAATTTGGCGTAGAAGGCGTCATCGTGGACGGCACTGATGGTGTAGGTGAGTCCGGCGAGCACTTCGCCCCCCTCAGTCGCGATCAGCTGCGCGGCATCCAGCAGCTGCGCCAGATCGTGCATCGGGTCCACCAGCGCGAAGCGGCCCATGCCGTTTCGCACCAGGCAGCGATACACGAGCTGCATGAAATCGCGGCTCGAGGTTTCCCAGGAGATGAAGCGAAAGCCGGTGGTGATGAACTGCAGCGGGGTGTGCGGTGCCGCTGCGCGCATGGCGCGCATCACGTCCCAGGGATTCTCGCGATGCACGCGCACCGCCACACCCATGTGGGTGCTGGAGCTGTAGTCGATGGCGTGCAGGCCGATGCGATCGAGCACCGGTGCGATCTCGAGAATCTGCGAGCCGGACAGACCCGTGGCACCCCAGATGCTCTGGTTGCCATCGCGGATCGATACGTCGACCAGCCGGATTGCCGCCATGCCGCCTCCTCGGGCCCACATGATACAGTGCGCGGCGCCGAACGTACCGGCTTGAGGAGCTGTCATGGCGGGCGAGGGCACCAAGCATACCGAGCTGGCCGGCGCCTCGGCCGACCGGATCGAAGTGCGCGGGCGCGACCTGGTGCACGAGCTCATCGGCAAGATGAGCTTCACCGAGATGTTCCTGTTTCACCTGCTGGGCATCGCCCCCACGCGGGCGCAAGTCACCATCACCGATGCGGTACTGGTTGCCATCATGGAGCATGGCCTGGTGCCCTCGGCGATCGCCTCGCGCCTGACGCTGCTGGGTGCGCCCGAGTCGTACCAGGGAGCGATCGCCGCCGGCCTGCTCGGAGTCGGTAATCGTTTTGCCGGCACCGCGAGCGAGTGCGCCAGGCTCCTCGATGAGATCGTCGCAGCGGCCGAGCCGGAGCGCGCGGCCGTGGCCGCAAAAGCGGTCGCCGCACTGCGAGCCGAACGCAAGCCCGTGCCCGGATTCGGACATCCCACGCATCGCACCGCGGATCCGCGCGTGCCACGCCTGCTCGAGATTGCGCGCGCGGCGGGGGCGGCGGGACAGTACATCGATGCGCTGGACCTGATCGACAAGGCGTTGGCCAGATCTCTGGGCAAGCATCTGCCGATGAACGTGAGCGCGGCGATCGCGGCCGTGCTGCGCGAGGCGCAACTGCCGGCCGAGGCGCTGCGGGGCATCGTGCTCACCGCGCGCTGTGCCGGACTCGTCGGCCACCTGCTCGAAGAGACTCGATTGCCGTCGGCCGATGAAATGTGGAAGGCTGTGGAGCGCGAAGTGCCCTACCGGCGGCGCTGACAGAACTAGAAGAACGACATCACGGCGAGGGGTCCAATGAAGAAAGAAGGTCTGTGGTCCTATGAGAACGGGCTGATTCTGCTGCTGGGCATGTCCTTCGGAGTCGCGTTCTTCGACAGAAATGCCGCCAGCATCCTGGTGCCGTTCATCGAGAAGGACCTCGCGCTCACTAACACGCAGGTGGGATTTCTGGCCTCGGGGCTTTCCGTCACCTGGGCGCTCGGCGCCTTCCTGATCGGCTTCTGGTCGGACGCGGTCGGAGTGCGCAAGCCCTTCCTGCTCACGTTCATGCTGATCTTCTCCGTCTGCTCGGTGATCTCCGGTCTGTCGCATTCCTATCCGATGCTGCTCGCCTCGCGCATGGTGATGGGTTTCGTCGAAGGGCCGTTCCTGCCGGTGTGCCTGGCGATCCTGTATGCGGAGAGCTCCCCGCACCGCCGTGGGCTCAACGCCGGCATCATCCAGAATTTCTTCGCTGCACTTCTGGGGCAGAGCCTCGCGCCGCCGCTGCTGTCAGCACTGGCGACCCACTACGATTGGCGATCGGCCTTTTATCTGACAGCCCTGCCAGGGCTCCTTTGCGCAGTCATCGCCTACGTCTGGCTGCGCGAGCCCGATAAGAACACCCAGAGCGCCGATGAGGCGCACGCGATCGGTGGCAAAGGCGAGCGCATGAGCCCGCTGGCGATGCTCGGCGTGCGCAACATCCTGTTGTGCTGCCTCATCTCCACCTTCATGGTGGCGTGGTTCGTGATGGGCTGGTCGTACTACTCGAGATATCTGGTCGACAACCGGCATTTTTCGCCCCAGACGATGGGCACTCTCATGACCGGTCTGGGATTCGCCTCCGCGCTCGCCGGCTTCGGCGCGCCGTTCATCTCGGATCGCATCGGCCGCAAGCCGGTGATGATCGGCTTCTGTCTGCTCGGGCTCGCGACGCCGCTGGGCGTGTTGTACGCGCAAAATCCCATCGTCCTGGGTCTGCTCATGTTCCTCGGCTGGACCGCAAGCGGATCATTCCCGCTCTTCATGGGCGTCATCCCCGGAGAGACGATCTCGCGCCGCTATGCGGCGACGGCGATGGGACTCGTGGTGGGATTCGGTGAGGTGATCGGCGGCACGCTGATCAACACCTTCGCGGGTTATCTGTCGGATCGCTCGACGCTGGACACCGTCCTGTACGTTCAGATCGGCTGCGTGATCATCGGCACGCTCTTCTGCGTGCTGCTCCAGGAAACCGCGCCCGTCAAGGTGCGCGCGAATCAGGCCCTCGCGGCGGGCGCCCGCAGCTGAGCAATCCGCGCAATCGCGGGCGGATGCGAATCGTAGAAGCCGGAGACGATCGCATCCGGAGCGAGCGGCGTTGCGTTGTCGCGATACAGCTTGACCAGCGCGCTGGCCAGTTGCTCGCGCTCGGTGTGCGCGCAGGCGAAGCGGTCGGCCGCAAACTCGTGCACGCGTGACCACCAGGCCGTGAGCGGTGTCGCGAAGAAGCTGAATGCCGGAGCCACGAAGGCAAACAGCAGCAGCGCGCTCGCGGCCGAAGCGGAAGTAGCGCCGCGCGGGATCGGCACACCGAGTGCCGCACTCGCGGCAGGCAGCGACAAGAGCGTGGCGAGGATGGCGAGCGCGGCGAGTGAGGTTACGGCGGAGACGATGATGCGCGCACGGATGTGATGCAGGCGGAAGTGGCCGAGCTCGTGAGCGAGGACGGCCTCGACTTCCTGCGGCGCCAGCCGCTCGAGCAGGGTATCGAAGAAGACGATGCGCTTGTTGCGGCCGACGCCGGTGAAGTAGGCATTGCCGTGCGCCGAGCGGCGCGAGCCATCCACTACGAACACGCCCTGTGAGGTGAAGCCGCAGCGCCCGAGCAGGGCCTCGATGCGCGCCTTCAGCGCCTCATCCGCGAGCGGCGAGAAGCGATTGAAGAGCGGCGCGATCACCGCCGGCCACGCCCAGGTGAGCGCCAGCGACACCACGATCCAGGCGGCCCAGGTGTAAATCCACCACCAGCGCCCGCCGTGCTGCATGAGGAACAGCGCTCCGAGCAGGAGCGGGGCGCCGATCAGGACCCCGAGCAGCAGCCCTTTGGCGCGATCGATGAGATACAGCGACCAGGTTGTGCGATTGAAGCCGAAGGCGGCCTCGATCCGAAACGTCCGCCACAGCGAGAATGGTTCGCCCAGGAGGCCGGTGAGGAGCAGCACGCTGGCAACCAGCGCCAGGCCCTGCCAGGGTTCGCGCCAGCCGAGCTTCGACCAGGCGCTCGCCGCGAACGCGATGCCGCCACCGAGCGTCAACGCCAGCACGATCACCGCATCCACCAGCATCTCGATGCGGGACAGGTGCGCACGTGCGACGGCGTAGTCGGCGGCCTTCTGATTTTCCGCCACACTGACTTGATCGCGAAACGGCGCGGGCACCTGCTCGCGATGCGCGCGCGCGGCGCAGATCTGGCGATGACCCAGCCACAGCCGAACAGCGGTCCCGAGAAGCAGTGCAGCGAGAAACGCCGCCGTCAGCCACTGCATTACGGTGACATCACCACTGCACCGTGTGATCGATCTGGTCGGCGACCTGATCGAGCTCGGAGTCGGCCCCGAGCACGGCGAGCGCGCCGTGCGCGCGCGGCAGCAGCACGCCGCTGTAGCCGCTTTCGCTGAAGTGCTGCCGCGCCGCAACTTTTTCGCCCGGCAGGATCATGAGCGTGTAGGGGCCGTGATCGGTCTGGAACACCAGATGCGGCACGAAGTGGCCGTGGAAGAAGCAGTTCTGCGCGTAGCTGAATTTGTGCGTGCCGCTGACCGTGACGCCAGCCGACTGCAGGAGCTTCTCCACATCGCCCTCGGGCACGGTCTGTGTCCGGGTGAGACTTTCGGGCTCGTGCTGCACATGGCTGACCACATCGGCCGCAAGACTGGTCGAGGGCAGGCTGCTCCACAGCAACGCGGCGCCCACCACCGCGGCCAGCACTCCGGCAGCGAGTGCCCAGCGGCGCGGCGACACACGCTGCGATGGCGGTGACGCTGGCGCGGCCGCGGCCGGCGGGGCGCCCGAGGTCGCGCCGCGGACGAGCGTCGGCCGCGACAGCGCGGCGGTTCGCGCCGACGCGTTAAGCGGCAGCTGCAGCGCGCGGCGAACGTCGCGCTCCATGATCAGCATTTCCTGCTGGAACGTGGTGCATGCCGTGCAGCCCGCCAGATGCGCTCCCAGCTCCGCTGTCAGGGCCTCCGGATCGGCTCCCATGAGCAGACGTGCCTCTTCGCAGTTCACGGTAATTCCTCATCCAGCGCTTCGGGCGCCGGCGCCAGCCCGTAGAGCACGCGCAGGCGGTTGCGCGCCCGAAACAGCCGCGTCAGGACGGCGGCATTCGACAGCCCCAGCTCGCTCGCGATCTCCGCCGTGGAAAATCCGCCGAGGACCTGCATCACGAGCGGTGCGCGATACACCTCGGGGAGCTTATAGATGGCGAGCCGCAGGCCGATCAGCTCGCCATCGCCCTGGGCGGCGAGCGCGGGATCCTCGTTGTCGATCGCATCGTGCAGACTGGTCATCTCCAGGCGCTTACGCTCGTAGATGCGGGCATGCTCGCGGCGCACGATCGTGAGCAGCCACGGGCGCACGGCGGCCGGATCCTTCAGCGCTTCGCGCGATCGCCAGGCCCGCAGCAGCGCTTCCTGCACCACATCCTCCGCAATGGCCCGGTCCCGGGCCAGCCAGCAGGCAAAGCGAAACAACTCCCCCCGCATGCCTTGCAGCAGCGCCTGCAGCTGCGCGTCGGCCGCACTGGCGCCATCGCCGGGCGGGGGTACTAAGGAGACCGGGATTTCGGGCGGTGCATTACGCATCGGGCGCCGATAATAGCCGGCTCCGGGGCTTGAATCGAACCGTCAAATGACGGAGTAATACTCACCGGGGGTTGCCGGTCCTCACTCACATGCAGCCGCTTCCGGCTGACTGCGAGCGGGTGGCGCGACTCCACCGCATGGCCATCCAACGGGAGACATTCATGAAGGCGACCAGGAAACTCGGCGGCGCAGCAATCGCAACGGCCGCAGCGCTGCTCTTCAGCAGCCTTGCCGTGACCACGGCGAGCGCCGATGAAGCGAAGATGAAGTGTACCGGAGTCAATGCCTGCAAGGGCCAGTCGGCCTGCAAGTCCTCGCACAACTCGTGCAAGGGCATGAACAGCTGCAAGGGCAAGGGCTTCCTCGAGATGAGCAAGGCGGATTGCAGCGCCGCCAAAGCCAAGGCCAAAGAAGCGAAGTAACAGGGCAGGCGGACGCGGCACGGGCCGCGTCCGCTTGTTCGCGATGTCATCGCTGGGATTTGGTCTGGGGCTGCGCACCGAGCACTATGAGGCCGTGCTCGCGGAGCGCCCCCGCATCGACTGGCTCGAGGTCCTGACCGAGAACTACCTCGTTCCCGGCGGCAAGCCCCTCGACTACCTGCACCGGATCGGCGAGCGCTATCCCCTTGTCATGCACGGCGTATCGCTGTCGATCGGCAGCACGGCGCCACTCGATGAGCGCTACCTGCGCGAGGTGAAGCAGCTCGCGACCCGGGTGCGCCCGCGCTGGATCTCTGATCATCTGTGCTGGACCGGCGTCGGCGGTATCAATCTGCACGATCTCATGCCGCTGCCCTATACCGAGGAGGCGTTGAGGCATGTCGCCGCGCGGGTGCGGCGCGTGCAGGATGATCTCGGGCAGCGGATCCTGCTGGAGAACGTATCGAGCTACGTTGCCTACAGTACCTCGGCGATGAGCGAGTGGGAGTTCTTAAGTGCGCTGTGTCACGAGGTGGATTGCGACCTGCTGCTTGATATCAACAACATCTATGTCAGCAGCGTAAACCACGGCTTCGACCCGCACGCATTCCTTGCGGGCGTGCCGCGCGAGCGCGTGCGGCAGTTCCATCTGGCAGGCCATCGCAATTGCGGCAGCTACATCATCGACACCCACGATGAGCCGATCGTGCAGCCGGTGTGGGATCTGTACCGTGCGGCCGTGGCGCGCTTCGGCGATGTGGCGACGATGATCGAGCGCGATGCCAATATTCCGCCATTGGGCGAGCTGCTCGCCGAGCTCGATCAGGCGCGACGCATCGCCGGCAGCGTACGCGCGCGGGCGGCCTGATGCGCCTCGCCGAACTGCAACAGGCTTTTCAGGCGCATGTGCTGGCAGGTGATCGTGCGATCGCCGGCGTCGTTCCGGGAACACCGGGGTTTGCCACTGCAACGCGCCTCGCGGTGTACGCCGAGGGGTATCCCGAGCGGATCGTGGAGGCCCTGTCGCAGACCTATCCGGCCCTTCGCAGCTGCCTGGGCGAGGCGCGATTCGGCGCGCTGATTCGCCGGCTCGCCTATCAGCTCCCGTCGCACGAGTTTTCGCTGCGTTACTACGGGCGCGAGCTGCCGGATCTCATCGCCACCTGGCGCAAGTCTCCCTCGACACTCGGCGCAGCGGAGCTTGCGCGCTGGGAGTGGTTGGTCGCCGAGGTGTTCGATGCGCCCGATGAGGCAGCGCTCGGGGAGTCGGCGCTGGCGGCGATTGAGCCGGCGCGCTGGCCAGCGCTGACATTTACGCTCACATCATCGCTGCGGCGCCTGCACTTGAAGAGCAATGCCATCCGCTGGTGGGCAAGCGCCTGCGCGCAGGCGCCGAAGCCCTCGCGCTGGCGAGTGCAGCGCGGGGCGCAGTGGATCGCCTGGCGCACGGGTCTGACGGTGCGCTACCGCTGCGTGGGGTCCGAGGAGCGGGCAGCGCTCGATGCGGTGGCGGACGGCGAGACCTTCGGCACGATCTGCGCGCGGATGGAGAGCGCAAGTCCAGCGCGCGCGGCGCTTCTCCTGAGGCGCTGGCTCAAGGATGGCCTGCTGACGGGCGTGGACGGGTGAGGGCGATGCGGATGTGCGCCAGCGGCGCGTCGTCGCGGAATCGCACGCTATCGCCTGCGGCATCGATCCCGAGCTCGCGCCACAGCGCCGGCAGATCGGTCGCCATCGGCGTGTCTTTGGCGCGCGCGTAGAGCTCTTGCAGCACCGGCGCGCCCACCGCGGCATCGCCCACGGCAAAAATCCGGCTCACCGGCCACTCGCTCGCGAGCCCGCCGCTCGCGCTCAAAATGGCCCGCAGCGCATCCTGCAGCGCCTTCGCATCGTTGGTGCGCCGATGAATCTCCACATCCGCGAGCAGACAGAAGAGCGCGCCGCCCCAGTACGTGCGGCCCCAGGTGTGCGTGTGATCGAGGCCTGCATCGTCCGCCTGCGGCAGGCCACGTGGCATCGAGCGCATATCCTCGGCCCAGACGTCCTCGATGCTGCGGTTGCCCGCCTGCGCCCGCGCGATCCCCTCGACGTAGGTCGCAAGGCCCTCCGACAGCCACGCATGCTCCTCACCCACATCGGGCAGAGCGAGGTGCGTCATCTCATGCACGAGCACCCAGTCATCGAGCAGCAGCTTCGCCGTGACGTCGCGTCCGACGCGCAAGCGGATCAACGCGCGCGGGCTGCCGAAGGTCGTGCCGCCCACGCGGCTGCCGTCCATCGCTCGCACCGTGATCGCAAGTTCGCTCACCGGGAAGCGCCCGTAGTACGCGCTCACGATGCTGGCGCTGCGGCTGATCCACTCGAGCAGGGGTGCCTCACCGGCGCTGAACTCGCGTGCATCGAGCGTGAGATGCACATGCACGCCGGGCAGATTCAGCTCACGCGAGCTCTCCTGTGCCGCCGCGCCGCCGGTGTGCACCAGCGCGAGCGCCACCCACGCGAGCCGCCCCGCGCGCATCAGCGCGCCGTGCGCTTGCCGAAGCTGCTCCAGGCCCAGTACACCGGAATGCCGACCGCGACGATGATCAGTCCCGGCCAGCTGTACTGGGGCTTGTGGATCAGAAGATCGATGCCAATCGCGCCGGTCAACAGGATGTAGATTGCCGGCAGCACGGGATAGCCCGGCACCCTCACCGGGCGCTCGGCATCCGGGCGCCGCGCCCGCAGCGCGAACAGTCCCACGGCCGTCAGCAGATAGAACACCAGCGCGGCGAAGATCACGTAATCCAGAAGCTGGCTGTAGGTTCCCGACACGCACAGCACGCAGGTCCATAGTGCCTGCATCACGAGCGCGAACGCCGGAGTGTGATGCTTCGGATGCAGCGTGCCGATACGGCGGAAGAACAGTCCATCGCGCGCCATCGCGTAGTACACGCGCGCGCCCGAGAGAATCAGGCCGTTGTTGCAGCCAAAAGTGGAAATGATGATCGCGATCGCCATGATCGACAGGCCCGGTTGTCCCCAGATCGCCTCGAGGGTCGCGGTTGCGACCCGATCCTGGGGCGCAGAGGCGATCGCGGACAGCGGCAGCACGCTGAGGTAAGCCAGGTTCGCCAGCAGATACAGCGTCGTCACGGTGAGCACGCCGGCTGCCATCGCAAACGGCAGGTCGCGGCGTGGCTGCTTGAGCTCCCCGGAGGCGAAGCCGACGTTGTTCCAGGCATCCATGGAAAAGAGCGCGCCCACCAGCGCCGTGCCGATCACCGGCAGCAGCGCCAGGGTGAAGCCTCCCTGGGGCCAGAAACCGGCGCCGAAGTTGGCCGCGATCGCGCTCGCGTGCCGGCCCAGCGTAAGTCCCACCAGCGCAAGCCCGGCGAGCGAGAGCACCTTGATGACCGTGAAGGTCGTCTGGATGAACGCCGCCATGCGCACGCCGTGCACGTTGATCCAGGTGAGGACGATCACGCAGGCGATTGCCACCAGGCGCTGCGGGGATAGTCCCATCTCGATCGGGCCGCTCGGCAGATGCACCGTGAAGCCGAGAAACACGTCCGGCGTCAGGCCCGGGATCAGCACCGACAGGAAGCGGGCGAAGGCCACGGCGACGGCCGCAATGGTGCCCGTCTGGATCACCGTGAAGAGCGTCCAGCCGAAGAGGTAGCCGAAGAGCGGCGAGATGCCCTCGCGTAAGTAGACGTACTGTCCGCCGGCGCGCGGAAACAGCGCCGCGAGCTCGCTGTAGGTGAGGGCGCCGATGACCGTAGTCACGCCGGCCACGAGCCACACCAGCAGCAGCCCCGCCGGTGAGCCCACCTGGCGGGCGATATCGGCCGAGACGATGAAGATGCCCGAGCCGATCATTGAGCCCACGACCAACGCGGTCGCATCGAGCCGCGAGATCGCCTGCACGAATTCGGTCTTGCCGGTGTCAGTCGTCATTGTGCATCGAGCCTCTCAGGAACTGCGGTCCCAGCTCGGCGATGCCGCAGCAGCCGAGCTGCCCGAGCGCGCGGTCGATCTCGGCGGTGAGAATCTCCAGCACCCGATCGACGCCGCGCTCTCCACCGGCGGTGAGCCCATAGAGCGTCGCGCGCCCGAGCATGACATGGTGCGCACCGAGCGCCAGCGCTTTCACCACATCCGTCCCGCGCCGAAAACCCCCGTCCACGATGATCGTGAGGCGCTTGCCGACGGCATTCACGATCTCCGGCAGCATCTCGACGCCCGAGACGCACGCATCGAGCTGCCGCCCGCCGTGATTGGAGAGCACGATGCCATCGCAACCGGCGGCGGCGGCGCGCTCGGCGTCCGCGGCGCTGAGCAGTCCCTTCACCAGGAGCTTGCGCGGCCAGATCCGGCGCAGCCAGGCCACATCCTCCCACGTGAGATCGGGTGTGAAGAGGAGCGGCAGCTTGGTGCTGCCGCCCACTGCGCGCGCGCCGCCGGGCGGCAGAAATGCGGCCACGTTCTCGAACTGGGGTGCACCGTGGCGCAGCAGGATCTCGTAGCACCAGCGCGGATGACCCAGCAGGCTCAGCAGCGCCCGACCGGTCGGCCGGCCGGGACGGCGATAGTTCCTCCGGTCCCACTCGCGCTGCCCGAAGACGTTCGCATCGCTGGTGAGCACCAGCGCCTCGTAGCCGGCCGCATCGGCACGCTGCACGATGTCCTCGGCAACCTTGCGCTCCCGCATGACGTAGAGCTGCATCCACAGCCGCCCGCCGACTTCGCGGGCGAGCTGCTCCAGGCGCACGGTGGAGACCGTACTCAGGCAGAACGGAATGCCCGCGCGGGCCGCCGCGCGCGCGAGCGCCACATCGCCGCGCGGATACAGCACACCGTTCCCACCCGTGGGCGCGATGATGAGCGGCGAGGCACTCTCCCGTCCGAACAGCGCGGTGCGCTGATGACGGGCGGTGGTGTTGACGAGCGTGTTCGGGACCAGGCGCAGGCGCTCGAAGACGGTGCGGTTGCGCCGCAGCGTGGCCTCATCCTCCGCGCCGCCCTCGACGTACTCGAACACGAAACCCGGCACACGCCGGCGCGCGATCTGCCGCAGGTCTTCCACGCAAAGCGCGCGCGAGAGATCGGAGCCGCCGTAGCGGCGGCGTCGCCAGGGCATGTCTCGATTATCCGGTGAGCTTGTGTAAGCTTTCCCCCATGAGAATAGTAGCATCCGCCGCAGCGGCCCTCGCGGCCGTTGCGCTGACGGCCGGCGCGCAGCCGGGCCCCGAGCGACCGCTCACGGCACTGCCGTACTCCCCGTCGCTCGACACCACCATCATGAATCGCTCGGCCGATCCCTGCGACGATCTGTTTGAGTACGCCTGCGGCAACTGGGAGAAGGTCAATCCCATGCCGCCCGAAGAGACCTACTGGAGCGTGTACATCAAGCTGTCGACGCAGATCGAGCGCTACCTGTGGGGCATCCTGGAGGAGGATTCGGCCGCTGGCCCGACACGCGCGCCGAACGTGCAGAAGATCGGCGACTACTTCGCCGCCTGCATGAACGTCGAGGCGATCGAACACGCGGGCGCGTCGCCGCTCAAGGCGGATCTCGAGCGCATCGCGGCGCTCTCCAGCAAGCACGAACTTGCCGCGCTCATCGGCGATCTGCACACGCGCACGCACGGCTCGGGAGTGCTGTTCGCGAGCGGTGTCGAACAGGACACGCGCGATGCGACCCGGGTCATTGCCTCGATCGACTCCGGAGGACTGGGTCTGCCGGACCGGGATTACTACCTCAGGCGCGATGCGCATTCGGTGCAGATCCGCGCGCAATACGTCGAGCACATCGCGCGCATGTTTGCCCTGCTGGGCGAGGCTGAGACCGCCGCGCAGCGCGATGCGGCGACGGTGATGCGGATTGAGCTTGCGCTGGCGCGCCCGACGCTCACCATGGTGCAGCGGCGCGACCCGGAGCGCGTCTATCACCGCACGACCGCGGCCGCCTTGAGCGAGATCGCGCCGGCCTTCAACTGGAGCGAGTATTTCGCCCACTCGGGATTGACTCCGGTGCCCTGGGTCAACCTCTCCGAGCCGCGCTTCACGCGCGAGCTCAATGCGCGCCTGGTGCATGAGCGGCTCGCCGATATCAAGGTGTATCTGCGCTGGGCGCTGATCGCCGCGAGCGCGCCGTATCTGTCGGCGAACTTCGTGCAGGAGGACTTCCGCTTCATGCACGCGACGCTCCTGGGTCAGAAGATCGATCGGCCGCGCTGGCAGAAGTGCGTGCGCTGGGTGGATCGGGACCTGGGCGAGGCGCTCGGGCAGGAGTTCGTCGCGCGTGTGTTTCCGCCGACAGCCAAGGCCGCGACGGTGCGCATGACGCAGCAGATCGAGGCGGCGATGCAGAGGCGGATCCGCGAGCTCAAATGGATGTCGCCGGCAACGCGGGAGCAGGCGCTGAAGAAGCTCGCCGCGATCAGCAACAAGATCGGCTATCCGCAGCGCTGGCGCGACTACTCGACCCTCAGCATCGCGGGCGCGGATTTCTTCGGCAATGTGACACGGGCGGCGAGCTTCGAGTCGCACCGGCAGGCCGCCAAGATCGGCGCGCCGGTCGATCGCGAGGAGTGGGACATGACCCCGGCGACGGTCGATGCGTACTTCGACCCGCAGCTCAACATGATCAATTTCCCGGCGGCGGTGCTGCTGCCGCCGCTGTTCGACCCGCGCATGGATGATGCGCCCAACTATGGCAACACCGGCGGCACGATCGGCCATGAGCTCACCCATGCCTTCGATGATCGCGGGCGGCAATACGACGGCGCCGGCAACCTGCGCGACTGGTGGACCGGCAGCGACGCCAAGGCCTTCGAGCAGCGCGCGCAGTGCATCCGCGATCAGTACAGTCAGTACCCGATCGCCGATGACCTGAAGGTCGACGGCCAGCTCACAGCCGGTGAGAACATCGCCGACCTGGGCGGGGAGATCCTGGGCTACCTCGCCTGGCAGGAGCAGGTGCACGGCCAGACGCCGCCGAGCGGCGATGGGCTCACACCCGATCAGCGCTTCTTCGTGGGCTTCGCGCAATGGGCCTGCGGAGTCGAGCGCCCCGAGCGTGCCCGGCTCGATGCCGTCGTCGACCCGCATGCGCCGCAGCGCTACCGCGTCAATGGCGTGGTGGTGAACATGCCCGAATTTGCCCGCGCCTTTCACTGCCGCGCCGATCAGGCGCTGGTGAAGCCCGAGAGCAAGATCTGCCGGATCTGGTAGCCGCGCGTCCGCTACGCCGCGGCCGCCGCAAAGCGCAGGCAGCCGGTGAGAATCGACCGCAACGCGGTCCGCATCGAGATGGCGTACGCCATGTCGTACTCCACCGGCCAGCTCTGCGGTGCGATCGGGCCAGGCGTCTCACGCAGATAGCCGCGGCAGGCGAGCTCCATCTGCAGCGCGTGCACACCGCGCGCGGGGTCGCCGTAATGACGGGTGATGTAGCCGCCCTTGAAGCGGCCGTCCACAACCAAGGTGTAGGGCGTGCGCTCGCACACCGCCGTCACGGTCGCCGCCAGCGCCGGCGAGCAGCTCGCGCCGGAGTTCGTTCCGAGATTGAAGTGCGGCAGCTCGCCCGCGAACAGGCGCGGGATGCGCGAGCGGATGGAATGGCAGTCGTAGAGCACGACCGCCGGGTGCAGCGCGCGCAGCCGTGCGATCTCGGCGGCCAGCGCGGCGTGATAAGGCGCAAAGTAGCGCACCGTGCGCTCGCTGATGTCGCGCGCCGTCGGCTCGGCGTCCGGGCGGTAGAGCGGCTCGCCATCGAAGGTCGTGGTCGGACACAGACCCGTGGTCGCAAGGCCCGGATAGAGCGAGGCGCCGGAGGGATCGCGGTTCACGTCGATGACGGTGCGCGAGATCCCGGTGCGCACGATCGTGACATCGAGCGAGGCGGCAAAGTCGTACAGCCGGTCGACCCACCAGTCGGTATCGCAGCGTGCGCGCCAGGGCGAGATCAAGGACCGCTCGATCCCGTCAGGCAGCTGCACGCCCGTATGGGGCATGCTGAGCAGCAGCGGTGCGCTGCCGCGTGTCACGCTCAGCCAGTCCTGCATCGACTACTATTATGCGGCATGGCGAGTCTGTGGTTCCGCTCCGCGCTGCTCTCCTCCGGTTGGGCCGAGGGGGTGCGCGTGCAGGTGAGCGCCGGTCGCATCGCCGGACTCGAGCTCGGCGCGAGGCCCGCTGCCGAGGATGAGCGGCACGCCGTCGCGTTGCCCGGCCTTGCCAACGTGCACAGCCACGCCTTTCAGCGTGCGATGGCGGGACTCACTGAGATTGCGGGTCCCCTGGCGGAGGACTTCTGGACCTGGCGCGAAGTGATGTACCGCTTCGTCGACCGGCTCTCGCCCGACGATGTCGAGGCGATCGCGGCCTGGGCGTACCTCGAGATGCTCGAGGCGGGGTTCACGCGGGTCGCCGAGTTCCACTACCTGCACCATGACCCTGCCGGCCGCCCGTACGCCAGGCCGGCCGAGATGGCCGCCCGCATCGTCGCGGCCGCCGAATCGACCGGCATCGGACTCACGCTCCTGCCCGTGCTGTACGCGCACGCGGATTTCGGGGAGCTGCCGCCCGAGCGCGCGCAACGGCGTTTCCTCAGCAGCCTCGAGCAATATGCGCGCATCCTCGAGGACTGCCGTGCGCTGTGCAGCGGGCTCGCCGAGGCTGTCGTGGGCGTCGCGCCGCACAGCCTGCGCGCTGTCTCGCCGGCACAGCTCGATGCGATCGTGCAGCTCGGCGCCAACGGCCCGGTGCACATTCACATTGCCGAGCAGACGCGGGAGGTCGAGGCCTGTCTCGAGTGGTGCCGCCAGCGCCCGGTGGAGTGGCTGATCGATCATGCCAGCGTCGATGCGAACTGGTGTCTGGTGCACGCGATCCACATGAGCGAGACCGAGACGCGCCGCGTGGCCGAAAGTGGCGCCGTCGTCGGTGTCTGCCCGATCACGGAGGCGGACTTGGGCGATGGCATCCTGCCGACACCGCTCCTGCTTCAGTGCGGCGGATCGATCGGCGTGGGAACGGACTCCAACGTGCTCATCGATGCGGCAGCGGAGCTGCGCGCGCTGGAATACGCGCAGCGCCTCGCGCTCAGGCGTCGCAACGTGCTGGCCGGCGCGCAGGGTGCGTCCACCGGACGCACGCTGTATGCCGCGGCGGTGAAGGGCGGTGCGCAGGCGAGCGCTGGTGGCGGTGAGCTCGCGCTCGGCAGGCCGGCGGATCTGATTTCCCTGAACACGGATCACCCGGCGCTGAGCGGACGCCGGGACGATGCGCTCATCGACAGTCTGATCTTCGCCACGCGCGGCCAGGCAATCGACTGCGTCTGGCGTGGGGGTGTGAAAGTGGTGGCGGGCGGTGTGCACCGCGAGCACGCGCGGCTGGAGGCCCGCTATCGAGCCGTGACCGCCAGGCTCAACTAAGCGTGCGCGCTCACCACGGCGCGCGCGCACCGGCCGGCAAGGCCGTGCGGGCCACGTTCATGACCAGCGCGAGCAACCCGTAGTAGCCGCAAATGCCGCAGAGCTCGACGACGCCCGCCTCGCCGAGCAGAGCGAGGGCCGCCGCGTAGGTCGGATCATCCACAGTGTGGGCCTGCAGCAGCTGGCCGCAGAACTCGTACACCGTGGCCTCCTCGGCGGTCATCGCCGCGGGAGGCTTGCCGGTGCCGATGGCATCGATGAGGGACGCCGCGAGCCCCGCCTGCGAAGCCGCAGGCGCATGCACGTGCCACTCGTAAGCCTGACGGTAGTGGCGCGCGGTCAGCAGGATCGCGAGCTCCCGCAGCCGCACCGGGACCCCGCTCTCGTACCGCAGGTACTCGCCCAGACGCTGCGCGCGATCCAAGAGCTGCGGGCTGCGCAGCAGGGGTACGAAGGGTCCGAACAGTGCGCCGCGCCTGCCGGCGACGAGCGCCGCGGCCGCCGTGCGCTGCGCCACGGTAAGCGCCGCCTCGGGCAGAGGTGGGAGCCGCTCTGTCTCGACTGCGTTTTCATTGGACATCGGGCCCGCTGCTCCTTCTAAAACGTCTGCGACAAGCCGGCGAACAATCCGCGGCGCGGACCGAATTGCGGCGCGCCGACGCCGGTGCCCTTGCGAATGTAGTACTTCTGGTCGAAGACGTTGATCACAGCGAAACCAAATGGGCGCACAGACCGGAGCCCAGGAGGAAGGCCTGGCATCCGAGGCACTGGCTGTTATCGAGTAACTCGCCGCCGGGGTGCAGCTGGGCGGCGGGGGCGGCGCATTCGGTCTAGTGGAATGCCGAATCCATTCGCCTCAGGGCCTCGGCGGGAAGATCGCCCGTGCGGCGGAGGTCCTCCAGGCCGTATTCGTTACCGGGTCCGGGCGGACAGCCCTCGGGGGGAGGCGCCGTGCGCCTGGCGATCCGCTTCTTGCAGTCCGGTTTGGAGGCTTTTGCCGTCGCGGACGGATTCGCCGCCGTGGTCGCCGATTTCGTGGTCGTTGAGCTGACGGGGCTTGGGGCGGCCGGCGGATCCGCCGCCCAGCTCACCATCACCGTCAACAGTGCGGCCACTCCCCAGAGCCTTGCGATGCATGCGCGCTGTGCCATGGCTTAGTATGTTCCTTCGCAGCGAGAGGGGGAATACAACGCATGAGAGTCGCATTTGGTGTACGGGTCGCGGCCGCGCTCGTGCTCGCGTCGCTCGCCACGCCGGGCTTCACCCATCACTCCGTGGCCGGTGAGTTCGACGTGCACAAAATGGTGCATCTGCAAGGGGCCGTATCGAGCGTCGAATGGGCCAATCCGCACATCTACATTCACTTCAATGCAAAAGACGACCATGGCGCCCTGACCGACTGGCGCCTGGAGAGCGTGCCGGTTGCGATGATGCGCAAGGCCGGACTCAGCAAGGAGGCACTGCTCGGTGCCGGCCAGACCGCCAGCGTCGATGCCTATCCGGCGCGCGATGGCACGCCGCATCTGGGCTATATGGTGAAAATCACATACGCGGACGGTCATCACTACCAGTTCGCTCCGGACAAATGAGGCGCTCATGAGCAGCCGATCTGTGGCGCGCTACGCGCACGGCGTCGCGATGTCGACGCTTCTGGTGATTGCACTGGCGTGCAGCGGCGCTTCGGGCGCCGCCGATCACGATTCGAAACCGGTGCCGCGACTGCCCGACGGACATGTCGATCTCAACGGCACCTGGGATAACGGGGCGGGCATCGATTTCCTGCAGCCGAAGAGCGAGGGTGCCGGCTCGGTGTGCGTCGCCGGATGCGAGGGCCCGCCGGCAGCGCCGGCAGCCGCGGCCGCCGCACCGGCAGCGCACGCGGCCCCGGCGGCGCGACCTGCCCGCAACTTCCCCAGCTACCGTCCGGAATTTCTCGCCCAGGTGAAGGACCTCGAGGCGCATCAGCTGCAGCGCGATCCGGTGCTGCACTGCCGCTCGCCGGGCCTGCCGCGCATCGGGCCGCCCGACAAGATCGTGCAGCAGAAGAATCAGTTCATCTTTCTGTACGACGACGTCTCGGGCGCGTTCTGGCGCATCGTTCCCATGAACCGGCCGCACCGCAAGGACGTGGAGCCGAGCACGCTCGGCGACTCGGTCGGGCACTGGGATGGCGATACGCTGGTGGTCGAGGCAAATCAGTTCAACGACGAGGCCTGGCTCACGGACAACGGCGCGCTGCACTCCACCGACATGCGCGTGACTGAGCGGATCCGCCGCGTGGGCGACACGATCGAGTGGCAGGCCACGGTTGAGGATCCGAAGATGCTGCTCGAGCCGTGGCACACGGGGCTGCGTATCGCCAAGCTCACCGAGGTCGATCTGGTGGAGCCGACCCCCTGCGTCGATCAGGACATCTCTCACGTCATCGACAACACCCACCACGACAACCCGCGCTGATCAGGCGGCGAGGTGCTCCTCGATCGCGCGCGCAAGGGCAAACAGCCGCCGGTCGCTGCCGCGGCCGGCGATCAGCATGAACCCCATCGGCGCCTCGCCCGCCTCGTGCATCGGCAGTGAGATCGAGCAGCCGTCCATGAAATTCGCGATCGCCGGATTGCGCAGGGCCAGCGCATTGGCCCGAAAGTACCTTTCCTCCTCGGCAAGCGCATCGAGTCGCGGCGCGATGATGGGCACGGTGGGCAGCGCCAGCGCATCGACCGCGGCGAGCCGCCGGTGCAGCTCCGCCGAAAAGGCCTGCCGCTCGCTCTTGAGTTGAAGGTAATCGGCGGCGTTCTGCTCGCGGCCCTTGAGAATGCGGGTCGCGACGCGCGGATCGAATTCGGCGAAGCGCGTCTCGAGCAGCTCGCGAAACGTGGCGAAAGACTCCGCCGCACTGAAGCCGCCCTTCGCATTGATTCGCGGCAGTTCGCTGAAGCTCGGAATCGGCTCCTGCACGATGAGCGCGCCAGCGGCCGACAGGCGCGACAGCGAACGCTCGAACGCGCGCGCGACTGGTGCCTCCAGGTCATCGAGCACGTACGTCGTGGGCACGAGCAGACGCAGCCCGCGCACGGGCGTGGCGGCCGGTACGGTCACATCCTCCTGCGCAAGAATCGCATCGAGCAGGGCGCAGCAGCCGACACTCACTGCGAGCGGCCCAACGGAATCAAGAGTCGTCGAGAGCGCGAGCACCCCGGTGCGCGGTACCCGCGCGGCCGTGGGTTTGAAGCCGACGATGCCGCAGAAGGCGGCCGGAATGCGGCACGAGCCGCCGGTGTCAGTCCCGAGCGCGGCCGCGGCCATCTGGTCGGTCACGCTGACGGCGGCACCGGAGGAGGAGCCGCCGGGAATGCGGCCGGCGCTGCGATCGAACGCATTGAGCGGGGTGCCGTAGTGAGGATTGATGCCGAGCCCGGAGTAGGCGAGCTCGGTCATATTGGTCCGGCCCATCAGGATGAAGCCCGCGGCGCGCAGCCGTGCCACGGCGGGCGCATCGGCGCTGGCGGCCGGGCGGTCGCGCAGCACCGTGGTGCCCGCGGTGGTCACATCGCCTGCGGTGTCGAACAGATCCTTGACCGAGAGTGGAATGCCGGCGAAGCGCGGCAGATCTGCGCCGCGGGCACGAAGGCGATCGACGGCCTCGGCCTCAGCGCGGGCGCTGCGCTCGAAGACTTTGAGAAAGGTCCGCGCACCTTCGCCGCGCGCATCGGCAATCCGGGCCAGGCTCGCATCGATCAGCTGAGTGGCGCGCAGCCGTCCGGTGCCGAGTTCCTCCGCGAGCTCCACGAGCGTGCGCATCGCGGCAGTGTAACGGCAAACCGCCGCGCCCGGAGGGCGCGGCGGTTGCGTAGCGGACTGGCAGACAGTAGTGGGCTAGGGCAGGCTGAACTTGTAGACGGCCTGAATCGCAAACTCGGTGTTGTTATCCGCGAAGGTCGGACCGATTTCTGCTTCTTCATTGCCGAGCGAGCGCGTGTAGCTCACGCCGTTGTTGAAGGCGCCATTGGAGATGGCGTCGTAGCGCAGCTCGCCGCGGAACTCCAGATTCTTCACCGGCGAGTAACCGAAGGTGACCGTGCCCTCGGTCGTGTGGCCGATGCCGCGCAAATCGACGTACTCGCCGCGGACCGAGATGCGCATGGTGTCGTTGAACGCGTAGTTCACATAGCCCGCAACGCCGTTGGCATGCACGCCGCCCGCGTTCTCGCCCGAGAGCTGATAGAAGTCCGCATTCAGTATCAGCGTCAGTTGCGAAGTGACGTTGTAGGTGCCGACGAAGTCGATGAGCGACTTGTCGACGCCGTCTGCGACCTTGCCGTAATACACGCTGCTCGCGAAGGAGAACATCTTGTTCGGGGCCCAGGTGGCGCCGAATTCGCCGGTCTTGGAGCCGAAGTTCGTGTCCATCGTGTTCCAGCCGTTGTTCACGCCGGCGATCAGGCTCAGCGTATCAGTGGCCGCGAACGTCGCCCGGAAGCCGACGTGATCCAGCGGCTCGAGCACCTGGAACAGCAGCGAGCGCGAGAAGTTGGTGTTGAGCGCGGGATTGATGACCTCGGCGCCCGCCAGGGTCACGTACTTGCCGGCGATCAGGGTCAGCGGCCCGGTCGCATATTGCAGATACGCCTGACGCACATCGACGCTGCTGCCGCTGCCGCCCTCGGCTTCGTTCAGTATCTGTGCGTCGGTGCCCGCGATGACATCGACATAGCCGCCGACGCCCGACTTGGGCTGATAGCCGATTTGCAACCCCGCCTCGTCGAGCTGAAACGTGTCATGGTCCTCGTCGAAGGCGCGCCACGTGCTGCCCGGGTAACCATTGGAGTGATAGTAGGACGTCGCGATTTCCCCGCTGGTCGTCAGTCCCCAACCCGTCAGCAGGTCGGAGAGCCCCGGTACGGCGGGCGCAGGCGCGGCCGGTGCGTCAGCGGCAAGCAGCATGCGTGGTACGGTAGCAACGATTGCAGCAGCGACGAGCGCTGAACTCTTAAATCTCATGATGACAGTTGTCCTTGGTGGAGGAGGGTTAGCGCGGAAGTGGTGAGTTTCATGGTGATGCTGGCCTTGAGTGCAACCGCCATGCCAGAATGCTTTCTTGAGCAGCAGCATCGGGTTACGCAAACTCGACGCCTGCCACACCGCCACTCTGCACCACTTTGGGTCACGCCGGGGCCTTCAATGTGCAAACTTAGGGCGAGGACCTGCCCGATCGCTCACGCATCCGGTACAGCATTGATGCGCCGCCACCACGCCGCCCCTCCGGCATGAGCTCGGGTCCCTCCGTCGGCGCCCGACCGCGCTCCTTCGCGGCGCTGCACCACCGCGGTTACCGCGTCTTCTTCATCGGCACGGCCGCGGCGATGCTCGCCGACAACGTCGAGCACGTGATCAGTTATTGGATGCTGTTCCAGAAGTTTCACTCGGAGTCGCTGCAGGGCTTCGCGGTGATCTCGCACTGGCTGCCGTTTCTCTTGTTCTCCGCCTATGTGGGCGCGCTCGCGGATCGTTTCGACCCGCGCCGCATGATCCAGCTCGGCATGCTGCTGTTCATGGGGGTCTCGATTGCCTGGGGCGTGATGTTCGTCAGCGGCACGCTCACCAAGTCCGGGGCGATGGCGCTGCTCATCGTGCATGGCGTGGCCGGTGTGCTGTGGAACCCCACCTCGCAGCTCCTGCTGCACGACATCGTGGAGCCGGAGGACTTGCCGAGCGCGGTGCGCTTGAATGCCACCGCGCGCTCCCTCGGAATCCTGCTCGGTCCGGCCCTGGGCGCGGGGCTGCTGCTCACGCTTGGGCCCGCGCGCGGCATCTTCGTGAACGCGCTGATCTATCTGCCGATGACGCTGTGGCTGTGGAAGGCGCCGTACGGACCGCGCTTCCGCGTCGGCGGCGTGGCAGCACGCGCAGTCGTGCGCGGCTTTGGGGACATCCTCGCGACGTTTCGCACCATCGCGCAACAGCCCGTGTTGCTGTCCATGACGCTGCTCGCCGGTGCCGCCTCGGCGTTCATCGGCAACGGCTATCAGGCGCAGATGCCGGAGTTTGCGCGCGACCTGGGGCACGGCGATCCGAGTGTGGCGTACGCGATGCTGCTCGCCGCCGACGCCGCCGGCGCATTGACGGGCGGATTCGTGCTCGAGAGCCGTGGACTTCTGCGCGCAAGTCCGCGCGCAGCGCTGGTGCTCGCGGTGCTGTGGTGCGGGGCCCTCGGGGGCTTTGCACTGACCCGTGTTTATCCGCTTGCGGTCGTGTTGCTCTTCGCGGCGGGCTTCCTCGAGCTCTCCTGTAGCGCCATGACGCAGACCCTGGTGCAGCTCAATGCACCGGCGCCGCTGCGCGGCCACGTGATCGGCGTGTTCTCCATGGCCAGTCTGGGGCTGCGGATGTTCGCCGGGATCACCGTGGGCGTGATCGGCAGCGTGATCGGCATTCACCACTCGCTGGCGTTGAGCGCGCTCTTCTTGCTGCTCGCCGTCGTCGTCATCGCACGACGGCGCTCGCCCGGTCAGTTACAGCTCTCGTGACGGCTCACGGGCCTGACTTCGCCGACCCCTCATCTGGTAGAATTTTCCCAATGGTGGCGGCACGTTATATACGCTCCGCTATACCGCAGTGACGTCACATCAGGCAGGTCCCGAAGCATGAGCTACACCATCACTGTGAACGGCAAGCCACAGACCGTCGATGCCGACGGCCAGACTCCGCTGCTGTGGGTCTTGCGCGATCTGATGAATCTCAAGGGCAGCAAGTTCGGCTGCGGCATGGGACTGTGCGGTGCCTGCACCGTGCACCTGGATGGCATGGCCGTGCGCTCCTGCATCACCCCGGTCGCGAGCGTGGGCACCCGTGCCGTCACGACCATCGAGGGCATCGGTGCGAGCGACATCGGCAAGAAGGTGCAGGACGCCTGGGTCAAGGTCGATGTCATGCAATGCGGCTATTGCCAGGCGGGTCAGATCATGGCCGCGAGCGCGCTGCTCGCGAGCAACCCCAAGCCCAATGACCAGGACATCGACGATGCGATGAGCGGCAACATCTGCCGCTGCGCCACCTACACGCGCATCCGCGCGGCGATCAAGACGGCGGCGGGCCTGCCCCCGGCCGACACGAGGGAGGTCTGAACATGACCGACGAACTCTCACGCCGCAGTTTCCTCAGCGTCAGCGCCGCGGCCGGCGGCGGGCTGCTGCTCACCTTCAGCCTGCCGGAGATGGCGAGTGCCACCGCGGCAGTGACGCCGAAGAAGATGCCGGCGAATCAGCTCAATGCGTACATCCGCATCGATGCCGACGGCACCGTCACCATCGTCTCGAAGAATCCAGAGATCGGGCAGGGCATCAAGACCATGCTCCCGATGGTCATCGCCGAGGAGCTCGACGTTGACTGGAAGAATGTGAAGACCGAGCAGGCGCCACTGTCTCCGAAGGATTTCGGCGCGCAGTTCGCCGGAGGCAGCTTCGCCACTCCCATGAATTACGAGCCCCTGCGCCGCGTCGGCGCGGCGGCACGCCAGATGCTGATCACGGCGGCGGCCATGACCTGGCATGTGCCGGTCGATCAGTGCGACACGGCCATGGGCAAGGTGCGCCACAAACCAACGGGGCGCACGCTTTCCTACGGCATGCTCTGTCCGCGCGCCTGCACGGTGCAGCCACCCGACCTGAAGACGGTGGCAGTCAAGGACCCGAAGGATTTCCGCATCATCGGCACGTCCGTCGCGCAGGTGGACTCCCCGCTCATCGTGACCGGTCAGCCGATCTTCGGCATCGACGTGACGGTGCCGGGCATGCGCTATGCGGTGTTCGAGAAATGCCCCGTGTTTGGCGGCAAGCCGGTCAAGGCGAACCTGGATGAAGTGAAGGCGCTGCCCGGTGTGCGCAATGCCTTCATCGTCGAGGGCGGCAAGCCGACCGGGCTCCCCGATGGCATTCAGATGGGTCTGCAGGACGGCGTCGCGATCGTGGCCGATACCTGGTGGCAGGCCAACAAGGCGCTCGAGAAGCTCAAGGTCGAATGGGCCGAGGGTCCGGTCGCCAGCCAAAGTTCACGCGGCTTCGCGCAGGCCGCCGCCGACCTGTTCAAGAAGGATCCCGAAAAGGTCCTGCATGCCGATGGCGATGTGAAGAGCGCGTTCGCCTCGGCCGCGAAGACTGTCGAGGGTGAGTACTTCTATCCGTTCATCGCGCACGCCCCGATGGAGCCGATGAACACCACTGCGAGCTTCAAGGACGGCAAGATCGAGATCTGGTCGCCGACGCAGTTCCCCGGCCCCGGCCAGGGCCTGGTCGCCAAAACCCTCGGGCTGGCACCGCCGGATGTGACCGTGCACATGACCCGCTGCGGCGGCGGCTTCGGCCGGCGCCTGGCGAATGACTATATGGTCGAGGCGGCGATGATCTCCAAGATGCAGGGCGAGCCGGTGAAGCTCGTCTGGAATCGCCGCCAGGACATCCAGCACGACTTCTATCGTCCGGCGGGTTTCCACTCGTTCAAGGCGGGTCTGGATGCGCAGGGCAAGCTGATCGCCTTCTCGGACCACTTCGTGACGTTCAAGAACGGCGAGAAGGCTTCCAACAGCGCGGATCTGGCGCCGACGGAATTCCCGGCGCGTTTCGTGCAGAACCTGCAGTTCGGCGTATCGATGATTCCGCTCGGCGTGCCGACGGGCCCCTTGCGCGCGCCGCAGAGTAATGCGCTGGCCTACGCGTTCCAGTCATTCATCGATGAAGTCGCGCACGCGGCTGGCAAGGATCCGCTGCAGTACCGGATCGATCTGTTCGGCGAGCCGCGCGTGCTCAAGCCGCCGCCGGGCCCCGGGGGTCCGGGCGGTCCGGCGCCGGGCTTCGACACCGGGCGCGCCCGCGGCGTGCTCGAGATGGTGGCCGAGAAATCCGGCTGGGGTAAGCGCCAGCTGCCGAAGGGCACCGGTATGGGTGTCGGCTTCTACTACAGCCATCTGGGCTATTTCGCCGAAGTGGTGCAGGTGACGGTGGTTCCCGCCGGCATGGTGAAGGTCGACAAGGTGTGGGTGGTCGGTGACTGCGGCAAGCAGATCATCAATCCGACCGGCGCGCTCAACCAGTGTCAGGGCGCCGCGCTCGATGGCATCAGCGCCGCGTTGGGTCAGGAGATCACGATCGACCGTGGCCGTGTCGAGCAGACCAACTTCCACGAGTTCAAGCTGCTGCGCATGAACCAGGCTCCGCCGGTCGAGGTGCACTTCCGTTCGACCGACAACCCGACGACGGGTCTGGGTGAGCCGGCGCTGCCGCCGGTCGTGCCGGCGCTGTGCAATGCGATCTTCGCCGCGACCGGCAAGCGCATCCGCAAGCTGCCGATCGACACCGCGCAGCTGAAGTCGATCTGAGGGACGCTACGGGATCACTTTCTTCTCCTGCTTCATCTTCAGATAGTCCACCGGGCGAATCTCGGAGATGAAGCAGGACTGATTCTCGAAGTTCAGCCGATCCAGATTCGCGGTGACCGAGCGCGAGTTGGAGGTGATGAACACCCCGTTCGCGAACAGCAGCCCCACGCAGGGCTTTCTCACGGTCAGCAGGTATGCATCGTTGATGGTGGTCCAGAGCAGCACCTGCGTGTCGCTCAGGATCTTCAGCCCCTGGTAGCGGCCCAGGTAGGTGAAGCGGTCGACCGGGGCGCCCGCGTACTGCATGACGAGATCGACCGTCACCTTGTTGCTCCCGGAAGCCGCAGCGCTGTCGGCTGCGGCCGTAGCGCTGGCGAGCAGGCCGGCCAGAAGCAGCGCCGCCCACAAGCCGCCGCGTAGTCGTATTAGATGAGTCATCCACGTCTCCATTCGGTGATGCGATTCATACAGTTTGTCACTATATCCCCGGCAACGCGTTCAAAGGTCGAGCGTTGACGGCAAGCTCTGCCGGCGGAAGCGATCGGCCGAGAATGAGGTCGGCACCCTTCTCGGCCACCATGATGGTGGGTGCGTTGGTGTTGCCGCCCGGCACATCCGGCATCACCGAGGCGTCGATGACCCGCAGCGCCTCAACCCCACGCACCCTCAAGGTGGCATCGACCACCGCATCCGCATCCACACCCATGCGGCAGGTCCCGACCGCATGCTGCGTGATGACGCCGCTCTCGCGCACGTAGCGCTCGAGTTCGGCATCGGACTGCCGTCCGGCGCCCGGGGAAGCCTCGCTCACGATCAGACTCTGCAGGGGTTCTTGCGCGTAGATCGCGCGCGCGGCGCGGATGCCGCGGATCATGCGCGCGACATCGGAGGCTTGCGTGAACAGATTGAAGAGGATGCGCGGCGGATCGGTGGGGTCGGCCGAGCGCAGCCACACGCGCCCCCGGCTGTCCTCCCGGATCATCGATACCGCGACGGCGAGCGCATGCGTCGGCGCAGGACGCACCAGCGGCAGCCACAGCTGAGCGCCAGGAGTCGCCGCCGCGCCGCCGGCGGGACAGGTGAGCTGGATGTCCGGACGATCAAGCTCGGGCTGCGTGCGCAGGAACACGTTGCCCGCGCAGGCATTGGTCGCGAAGGGTCCCGTGCCGCTCAGCGCCCAGCGCAGCACGGACAGCACCGCGCGATCCAGGCGCAGCTCCGACAGGAACGTGCGCGGCTTCGCGATATTGAGCGTGAAGGTGAGCGGATGCTCCACCAGGTTGTGGCCCACGCCTGGCAGATCGTGACTGCAGGGGATGCCGAGCGCGCGCAGCTCATCGGCAGGGCCGATGCCGGAGAGCAGCAGCAGCTGCGGTGAGCCATACACACCGGCGCTGACGATGACTTCGCGCTGCGCGCCGATGCGGCTGCGCTGCGCGCCATCTGCGATCTCGATGCCGCGCGCCCGACCCTGCTCCATCAGCACGCGCGTGACGAGCGCCCGCGTGCGCACCGTGAGGTTGGGCCGGTGCCGGACGGGTGCCAGGAACGCGCGGGCGCAACTGGCACGCCGGCCGCGCCCATCCACGGTCATCTCCATGCGCATGAAGCCTTCGGAGTGCTCGGCGTGATAGTCCTGCGTCACGGGATAGCCCGCGGCCGCGGCCGCAGCGCCCACCACATCAGACAGCACACGCTCGGGATCGGGGACGCTCACTTCGAGCTCGCCGTGCGCACCGTGATACGGGCCTTCGCCGAGCCAGCTCTTCTCCGAGCGCCTGAAATAGGGCAGCACGTCGGCGTATCCCCAGCCTGTAAGTCCTTGGGCGCGCCAGGCGTCGTAATCGGCCCGATGGCCGCGCGCGTACACCATGCCGTTGATGGCCGAGGAGCCGCCCAGCACCTTGCCGCGCGGCACCGCGACGCGCCGGCCGTTCAGGCCCGGCTCGGGTTCGCTCACATAGTTCCAGTTGAGGGCCGGGCCCAGCGCGTAGCGCGGAAAAGCCACTGGCATGTCGATGAAGACACCTCGCGCCGGCCCACCCGCCTCGATGAGCAGCACGCTGACGGCGGGGTCCGCCGAGAGCCGGTTGGCGAGCACGCAGCCCGCGGATCCCGCCCCGACGATCACATAGTCATAGGTATCCACGCCGCGCAGGCGGCTTTACGACACCACGTCGTCGATCTGGATGGTCGGCATCACGTTGGTGAAGTTCGGCACATCGGCGATGAGCTGGGCGGTGTGCTTCTGCTGCGCCTCATCGAACAGTTTCTGGTCGCCGATCCAGAAGTTGATGGTGGCGACGTAGCTCGGCTTGCCGCCGTCGGGGCCGGCGACGCCGCGGCGCAGCTCGTAGCGGGCGATCGCCTTGCCGTACAGGCGCAGGATGAGCGTCGCGTGCTTTTCCCGGTAGTAGTCGAAATCGAAGCGCACGCCCTCGGAGTTCGGATACAGCACGGTGATGCAGCGCATGGCAGGGATCCCGTTTCGGCTTGCGGGCCGGGACTATAGCACCGCGCCCGTCCGCGGCACGGACGGCCCGTTGCCTGCCCGGAAGGCCTCATGCACGATCGCTCTCATGAGCACCGAAACGCGCGCACCGCTGCCCGTGCGCAACCCCCGCACCGGCGAGATCGATCTGCACATCACTCCGGCCTCGGCGAGCGAGATCAGTGCCGCCTGTCAGCGACTGCGCGCCGCGCAGCCGGCCTGGGGGGATGCGCCGATCGAGCATCGCGTTGCCATCATGAGAAAGTGGGTGGAACGGCTGAAGGCGCACCGCGCGGCGCTGGTTGCGGCGGACTCCACCGACACCGGCGGGGGCCAGATCTCCCAGGTCGCCGTCGAGATGGTGATTGCGGCCATCGCCCGCGGCGCCGACCGTGCACCGGCTGTGCTGCAGCAGGCGCGCCGCGCCGGACGCTCACCGGGCATGCCGCAAGTCGCATTCGACACCAATCTGAAGCCGTACCCGTTGCTCGGGGTGATCGGACCGTGGAATGCGCCGCTCATGCTCTCGACCCTGCATGCCGTGCCGGCGCTGTTCGCCGGCTGCGCCGTCATCGTCAAGCCGAGCGAAGTCGCACCGCGCTTCGTTGCGCCGATGATGGCGAGCATCGCCGAAGTGCCCGAGCTCGCGCAGGTGCTGCAGTTCGTGGTCGGGGACGGGCAGACGGGTCAGGCGATCGTGAATGAGGTGGACATCGTCAACTTCACCGGCAGCGTGCCCAACGGGCGCAAGGTCGCCGAGGCCTGCGCGCGCCGCTTCATCCCCGCGATGCTCGAGTTGGGCGGCAAGGACCCCGTGATCATCACGGCCAGTGCGGATCTGGATCGGGCGGCGCGGGCGGTGCTGCGCGGTGCGGTCACCAGCACCGGCCAGGTGTGCTTCTCCATCGAGCGCATCTATGTGCACGAATCGGTCCACGACCGCTTCGTCGAGAAGCTCGTGGCTCAAGCTGCGCGCGTGCAGATCAATTACCCGGACGCGAACCGCGGCCAGATCGGCCCGTTCATCTTTGCGCGCCAGGCCGAGATCGTGGATGCGCATATCGAGGATGCGCTGGCGAAAGGCGCGCGCCTGGCCTGCGGCGGCAAGTCCGTGAACCACGGCGGCGGACTTTATATGTATCCGACGGTGCTCACGGGCGTTACGCACGCGATGGCGATCATGCGCGATGAGACCTTCGGCCCCGTCATGCCGGTGATGAAGTTTGCGACCGAGGCGGAGGCCGTGCGGCTCGCGAACGACAGCTACTACGGCCTGTCCGCGGCCGTCATCGCCGGGGATGCGACCGAGGCCCGGCGCATCGCCGATCGGCTGCAGGCGGGCGTCGTGAGCACGCAGGACACGTTCCTGACGTTTGCGGGCTTCGGGGTCGCGGAATGGGAATCGTTCAAGTTCTCCGGAATGGGCGGACGCGGCACCGGACCGCTCGCCTTCCTGCGCCGCCAGGCGGTCCTTACCAACACCGGTGAGGTGGCCTGCATGGTCGAGCAATCGCTCAAGGCGATCGCCTGAAGCTGCGCTGCGGCAGTGCCTGTTGCCTTGTCAAAGCGCTTGTCCGAAACTGAGCCGACGAAGGGTCATGCGGGAATGAGACTTATGAGAGCGACGGTGATCGTCTGCGTGAGCGCGATCCTCACCGGCATTGCGGGCACGGCGGTGGCGCACCATTCGTACGCGATGTTCGATCGCGAGAAGACCACGGAGCTGGTGGGCACGGTGAAGGAGTTCCGCTGGTCCAATCCGCACGCGTGGATGGAGCTTTACGTCTCCAACGATCAGGGCGGCCAGGACCTGTGGGGCATCGAGATGAACAGCCCCAATAACCTCGCGCGGATGGGCTGGAAATCCACGATCGTGAAGCCCGGCGATAAGGTGACCGTGAAGATTCACCCGCTGCGCAGCGGCGAGAAGGGTGGCTCGTTCATGGCGCTCACGCTGCCGAGCGGGCAGACGCTGAGCGATTCGCCGCGCACCCAGCCGAAGGACGGCAAGGGCGCGCCCGCCGCACCGGCCGGCGATAAGTATCCCTAGTGCGTTCGCGCACCGTCAGCGCGGCGCTGCTGTTGGCCCTGGCGGGCGCCATGCCGGCGGCCTCCTGGGCGGACGGTATCGATTGCACGCTGCAGTTCAGCACCAGGGGCTGGGCGGCGTTTTATCAGTCGGCGAGCGGCTCGGGCACGATCAAGTGCTCGAACGGCGCGTCGCTGGCCGTGACCCTGACGGGCAAGGGCGGCGGCCTCACCGTCGGCAAATCGGTCGAATCCGGCACGGGACGCTTCTCGAGCGTGCACAGCATCGAGGAGCTGCTCGGCACCTACGTCGCCGCGCAGGCGCAGGCCGGCGCGGTCAAATCCACCCAGGCGCAGGCGATGACCAAGGGTGAGGTCTCGCTCGCCCTGCACGCCAGGGGTGAGGGCTGGGAGCTCGGCGTCTCCTTCGGCACGCTCAAGATCGAGCGCCGCTAACTTCGAGGTTTACGCCCCGGGGAGCCTGCCGTAGAATGCGCGCCCTCGGTGGGTCGGGGTGGACGGCATCCTGGAACCTGCGGTGGCAGGGCAGAAATGCTCGCCAAGTGCTTGACTTAAAAAGCCCCCCGAGGGGCTTTTATTTTTTGGGTCCCTGGCCGGGACCCCGCCGCGCGTGAAGGCGGTGACGGTGCTGCGGACATGGGCCTTTGGGCCCATTTTTATTTGTGTACACAGGAGCTTGGCGCGTGGGGACGCTCTTGCGGGAGCGGCTCATCGCCCTTATTGAGCCCCTGCTGATCCAGCTGGGCTACGAGCTGGTCGAGCTGGAATACGTGCCGGGGCGGGGGCGGGGAGCCTTGAGAGTCTTCATCGACCAGCCTCAGGGCATTGGCCTCGAGGACTGCGAGCGCGTGAGCCGCGAGGTCTCCGCGCTGCTCGATGTGGAGGATCCGATTCCGGCCGCCTATGCGCTGGAGGTGTCCTCGCCGGGCTCCGATCGGGTGTTGCGCACGCGTGGGCACTTCGAGCGCTTCGTGGGCGAGCGCGTGCTGATCGAGCTCGCCACCCCGCGCGAGGGGCGCCGGCGCTATACCGGGCTGTTGCGCTCGGTGAGCGATGAGGGTGTGGCGCTCGAGGTCGATGGACAAATGCAGAGCATGCCGTTTCGCGAGATCGGCAAGGCGCGACTGGCGCCGCTCAACTGAGGTAGAGCTGTGAACAAGGAAATTCTGATGGTCGTCGACGCCGTCTCCAACGAGAAGGGCGTGGACAAAGAAGTGATCTTCGAGGCGCTCGAAGCTGCGCTCGCATCCGCCACGCGCAAGAAGCATGGCGAGGAGTGGGACGTGCGTGTCGCCATCGATCGCAAGAGCGGGGACTACGAGACCTTCCGCCGCTGGAAGGTCTTTGCCGATGACTCCAAGGAGCTCGAGGCGCCGGAGCGCGAGCTGCGCATGGACGATGCCAGGGATCTGGATGCGAACACCGAGCCGGGCGCGTTCGTCGAGGAGCCGATGGAGTCGGTCGCCTTCGGCCGCATTGCCGCCCAGCAGGCCAAGCAGGTGATTGTGCAGAAGGTGCGCGAGGCCGAGCGCGCCCAGGTGGTGGGTGCGTACAAGGATCGCGTCGGGCAACTGGTGAGCGGAGTCGTCAAGCGCGTCGACCGCAACGGCCTGTATGTGGATCTCGGCGGCAATGCCGAAGGCTTCGTGCCGCGCACCGACATGATCCTGCGCGAGCAGGCCAAGCCCCAGGACCGCATCAAGGCGTTCCTGAAGGAAGTGCGCTCCGAGCCGCGCGGGCCGCAGCTGTTCATGACGCGCACCGCGCCGGAATTTCTGATTGAGCTGTTCAAGCTCGAAGTGCCCGAGGTCGGCCAGGGGCTGATCCAGATCCTGGGTGCGGCGCGCGATCCCGGCATCCGCGCCAAGATCGCGGTGCGCAGCAACGATCCGCGCATCGATCCGGTCGGCGCCTGCGTCGGCATGCGCGGCTCGCGCGTGCAGGCGGTCTCGAATGAGATCGCCGGCGAGCGCGTCGACATCATTCCCTACGATGAGAATCCGGCGCAGTTCGTCATCAACGCGATGTCGCCCGCCGAAGTGATGTCGATCGTGGTGGACGAGGAGTCGCACAGCATCGACATCGCCGTCGCCGAGGACAAGCTCTCCCAGGCGATCGGCCGCGGCGGGCAGAACATCCGCCTCGCGAGCCAGCTCACGGGCTGGGATCTGAACGTCATGACCGAGTCGGATGCCGAGGCGAAGAGCGACACCGAGGCGCGCGAGCTGGTGCAGACGTTCATGAAGCAGCTCGACGTGGATGAGGACGTGGCGACCATCCTGGTGCAGGAAGGCTTCTCCACCGTCGAGGAAGTGGCCTACGTGCCGCAGGCCGAGCTCATCGCGATCGAGGAGTTCGACGAGAACATCGTCAAGGAGCTGCGCAACCGCGCGCGCGACGTGCTGCTCACGCAGGCGATCGCAAGCGAGGAGACCCTGGATCAGTCGATGCCGGCCGATGACCTGCTGCTGCTCGAGGGCATGAGCCCGGATCTGGCGCTCGCGCTCGCCCGCCGCGGCGTGCGCACGCGCGAGGATCTCGCCGAGCAGTCGGTCGACGATCTGTCCGACATCGAGGGCCTGGCCGCCGAAGAGGCGGGCCGGCTCATCATGACGGCGCGTGCGCCCTGGTTCGAAGCGGGCCATTGATACGGCCAGCCGCGAGGTTTTAGTCCATGCCTGACGTTACCGTCTCACAATTTGCACAAGTGCTGAAGGTGCCGGTCGACCGGCTGCTGGTGCAGCTCGATCAGGCCGGGATCAAGGTCGGGGGGCCCGAGGATCGCATCAGCGATGAGGCGAAGCTCGAGCTCCTGACCCATCTGCGCCGCAGCCACGGCAGCGGCGAAGAGGGCAGCGCGCCGCGCAAGATCACGCTCAAGCGCAAGACGCAAAGTGAGCTGAAGCTCGCGAGCGTCCAGGGCCGCGCACGCACCGTCAATGTCGAAGTGCGCCGCAAGGCCACCTACATCAAGCGTGACGTGCTCGAAGAGCAGGCGCGCGTGCAGCAGGAAGATCTCGACTCCAAGCGCCGCGAGCAGGAAGAGGCGCAGCGCAAGGAGAACGAGCGCCTGGAGGCCGAGCGCCGCGAACGCGAGCGCATGGAGCAGGAGAACCGCCGCCGCGTCGAGGAGGAGCAGGCGAAGAAGCGCGCCCAGGAAGATGCGCGCCGTGTCGCCGAGCAGCAGGCGCGCGAGGAAGCCGAGCGCCGCGAGCGCGAGCAGCGCCGCCCGGCGGGCGAGTCCCCGCGCGAGCGCAAGATCGTGGTCGAGCAGGTCGCGACCGAGGAAGTCGACGACAAGGCTCAGCCCGCGCACACCCGGTACGGGCGCGAAGAGCTGCACGTCACGACCGATGTCAGCTCGCGTTACAAGAAGAAAAAGAAGACCCGCTCGCGATCGCTGGCCGCCTCGGGCGATGCCAAGCATGCCTTCGAACTGCCCACCGCGCCGATGAAGCGCGAGGTCGCGATCGGGGAGACCATCACGGTCGCGGAGCTGGCGCAGAAGATGGCCATCAAGGCGACCGAAGTCATCAAGGTGCTCATGAACATGGGCACGATGGCGACGATCAATCAGCCGATCGATCAGGACACAGCAGTGCTCGTGGTCGAGGAGCTCGGCCACACCGCCCGCGTGCAGCGCGAGAATCAGATCGAAGAGGGTCTGCAGGGCGTCACCGCCGAGGAGGCAGCGCTCGAGTCGCGCCCGCCGGTCGTCACCGTCATGGGCCACGTCGATCACGGCAAGACTTCGCTCCTCGACTTCATCCGCCGCTCCAAAGTGGCGGCAGGCGAGGCCGGCGGCATCACCCAGCACATCGGCGCCTATCAGGTCGTGACTCCGAAGGGTCCGATCACGTTCCTCGACACGCCGGGCCATGCGGCGTTCACCGCCATGCGTGCCCGCGGCGCCAAAGCCACCGACGTGGTGGTGCTGGTGGTGGCCGCGGACGATGGCGTCATGCCGCAGACCACGGAGGCGATCCAGCACGCGCGCGCGGCGAACGTGCCGATCGTGGTCGCGGTCAACAAGATCGACAAGAGCGATGCCGATCCGGAGCGCGTGCGCACCGAGCTCGCCAAGCAGGAAGTGATCCCCGAGGAGTGGGGCGGACAGAACATGTTCGTCAACGTCTCGGCGCGCACCGGCGCGGGCGTCGATCAGCTGCTCGAGGCCATTCTGCTGCAGGCGGAGGTGCTCGAGCTGCAGGCGCCCAAGGATGGACTCGCGAGCGGCGTCGTGATCGAGTCCTCGATCGAGAAGGGCCGCGGCGCCGTGGCCACCGTGCTGGTGAAGAAAGG
>Ga0335079_10000873_pt1 | contig 34261 bp, 29 predicted proteins | sample Lox_Sample_33_FD_206719 | JGI IMG/M metagenome (GOLD analysis project Ga0335079, IMG submission 206719) | Soil microbial communities from Loxahatchee National Wildlife Refuge, Florida, United States - Lox_Sample_3.3 | ecosystem: Environmental > Terrestrial > Soil > Wetlands | place: USA...
TTCGCGTCAGGGCGGGATCAAACGAGAGAGGGGCTGTGGCCCCGACACAATCATGACGACCTACTTCATCACGATCAGCGCGCACAAGCAGCGAAGCCTGTTCCAAGGTGACGGCGTCGCTGAACTCATGGTCGCGACGTTCTTGCAATGTCGTGATGCCGGGGAATTCGAATTGCACGAGTACGTTGTCCTGCCGAATCACGTTCATTTGTTGCTGTCGATCAACGACCAGCAGCGATTGGGGCGAGTGGTTCAACTGATCAAGGGCAGGTTTTCGGATTCGTTGCGGCAGAACGGAATCAGATTTCGCGCGGTGTGGGAAGAGAAATATCACCACCGCCGCGTGCGCGACAACAACGAGTTCGCGGAATGCGCGCGCTACATCCGCCTGAATGCCGTGCAGAAGGGATTGGCCGAAAGACCGGAGGAATATGCGTATTCGTCCGCACGAATGCCGGGGCTGAAGCCCCTTATAGACAAACAGGGGAACTTGGAGGCGAGCCTCGACGTTCGCTCTATCGATCCTTTGGGCAAAGCGGGCGCGAGCCCGAACGTTCGCTCTACCGATTCCCTGGGCAAAGTGGACGCGGGACTAAAGGCCCGCTCTATGGAGTTTATTAAGACGCTGGCGTCGCGAACCTAAAGGTCCGCTCCACCGGCTAAGAGCTACGGAAAATGTATAACCACATCTTAAGCATCGTCTTATTCACGCCGCTCCTGGGCGCCATCCTTCTGCTGTTTGTGCCGAAGGAAAACAAAGGCGCGATCCGCTGGATCGCGAACATCTTCGCCATGCTGGGCTTCGCGGTCTCGCTACCGCTGGTCCCGTGGTTCTGGGCGGCGAAGGAGCGCGCCGGTTTCCAGTTTGTCGAAGGCGCGCCCAGCAACTGGATCCCGAGCATCGGCGCGGGCTACGTCCTCGGCATCGACGGCATTTCGTTCCTGCTGATCATGCTCACGACGCTACTGGGCGCGATCTCCATCCTGTCGTCGTGGAACGCCATTCAGGAGCGCGTGAAGGAGTATTACGTCTGGTTCCTGGTGCTGCAGACGGGCATGCTCGGCGTCTTCATGGCCAACGACATGTTCCTGTTCTTCGTCTTCTGGGAGGCCATGCTGGTGCCGATGTATCTGCTGATCGGCATCTGGGGCGGCCCGCGCAAGCTTTATGCGGCCATCAAGTTCTTCCTGTACACCTTGTTCGGCTCGGTGCTGATGCTGTTGGGGATTCTGTTCCTGTACTTCCATCACCACACCCTGACCGGCGTGTACACGTTCTACCTGCCCGATCTTTACGCGACGGCGCCGAAGATCGGAGGCACGGCGGCGATCTGGCTGTTCTTCGCGTTTTTCCTCGGCTTCGCGATCAAGGTGCCGATGTTCCCGTTCCATACCTGGCTGCCCGACGCGCACGTCGAGGCGCCCACCGCGGGTTCGGTCATCCTGGCCGGCGTTCTGCTGAAGATGGGAACGTACGGCCTCATCCGCTTCTCGCTGCCGTTCTTCCCTGCGGTGGCGATGACGCCCTGGGTGCGCCAGTTCATGATTGTGCTGTCGCTGATCGGCATCATCTACGGCGCGCTGGTCTCGCTGATGCAGAAAGACATGAAGAAGCTGGTGGCGTACTCGTCGGTGAGCCACCTGGGCTTCTGCACGCTGGGCATCTTCGCGCTGAGCCCGCTGGGCTTGAGCGGCTCGGTGCTGCAGCAGATCAACCACGGCATCTCCACCGGCGCGCTGTTCTTGATCGTCGGCATCCTGTACGAGCGGCGGCACACACGCGAGATCTCCGAATACGGCGGCATCTCCAACGTGATGCCGATTTACGCGACCATCACGCTGATCATGTTTATGTCGTCGATGGGCCTGCCGCTGCTGAACGGTTTCGTCGGCGAATTCACGATCCTGCAGGGCACCTTCATGGAGAACAAGGTGTGGGCCGCCTGGGCGGTGCCGGGCGTGATCCTGGCAGCCGCGTACCTGCTGTGGCTCTATCAGCGCGTGTTCTTCGGGCCAGTAAACAACCCCAAGAATGAGAAGCTGATTGACCTGTCGGGGCGCGAGCTGGCGACGTTCGTCCCGCTGGTCGTGATCGCCTTCTGGATCGGCCTGTATCCCAAGCCGTTCTTCCAGATTCTCTCCACGCCGGTGAACAACCTGGTGGGCACGGTGCGGCCGGATTATCCGGGGTTGCAGAAGCCGGCGCTGGCGACGCAGCCAGCGACGACAGCGCAGCCGGAGACCACGCAAGAACGCCATTCGCCATTCGCCATTGGCCATTCGCCGGAGGTTGCCGGCAAGAGCTTTAGCAAGCAGTCCGGCGAAAAACCAAACGCGCAAGAACGCCATTCGCCATTCGCCATTGGCCGTTCGCCGGAGGTGGAAGGTCACTCTTCGCCATCGGCTCTTGGCCATTCGCAAGAGGGAGAGGCATCAAGCGCGGAAACACAAGCACAGCAGGGCCGCGAGTCTGGAGAACAGCGAATGGCGAAAGGCGAATAGCGTCATGAAGAACTACGAGGAACTCGAGGTCTGGCAGAAGGCACATGGGCTGACTGTTTGCTTGTATGAAGCGACCGCCGCATTTCCGCGATCAGAAATGTTCGGACTCACTTCCCAGATTCGGCGCGCCGCCGCATCCATCGGCGCCAATTTGGCAGAAGGCTGCGGCCGTTGGAACGAGGTCGAACTTGCGCGTTACGTTCAGATCGCTATGGGTTCAGCCAGCGAGCTACAGAATCATCTCAGGCTGGCTAAAGATCTCGGCTTTCTAGCTGAATCGGCTTATTCTCCGCTGGTCAAAGCCGTCATCAGCATCCGTCAAATGCTGACTGCACTATTACAGACTCTTCGACGTACGCGAAATACGCCGCCAACAACTCCGGCGAATAGCGAACGGCGAATGGCGAATGGCGGAGTTACGTTGTGACATCCTTCACACAATACTTCTCGACGACCGATTACCTGCTGGCATTGCCCATGCTGCTGCTGACGCTGTTCGCGCTCGGCATCCTCATGCTCGACCTGCTGCTGCCGAAGCAATGGAAGCAGGTGAATGCTTACGTCGCGCTCGCCGGGTTGGCGTTCTCGGCCGCGGCCACGGCCAAGCTGCATTGGGCCTATCACACCGCGCAGCTGCGCGGGCTCGGCTTCATCGATACCGGCTTCATGCGGACGCTGCTGGTCGATCCCTTCGCCATTTATTTCTTCTACCTGTTTCTGGCGGGCGCGGCCATCGCAGTGCTGATGTCGATGCACTATCTGGAGGTCGAACATGAGAACCACGGCGAGTTCTACGCGCTGATGCTGTTCTCCGTTGTCGGCATGATGTGCATGGCCGCCGGCTACGACATTGTGCTGATCTTCATCGGCCTGGAGTTGATGGCCATCTCGACTTACGTGCTGGTCGGCTTCCTGCGCCGCGACAAGCGCTCCAATGAAGCCGCACTGAAATATCTGCTGCTGGGTGCGTTCTCTTCGGGAATTTTCGCCTATGGATTGTCCCTGTTTTACGGACTGACCGGCGCCACCAACCTGGGCAAGATCGCCGCTGGTCTGCAACAGATCCTCGCCACGCGCCCGAATGACCCTGTAGTCATCCTCGCGTTGCTGACAACGACAACCGGCCTGCTGTTCAAGATTGCTGCGGTGCCGTTCCATCAGTGGGCGCCGGACGCGTACGAAGGCGCGCCCACCAGCATCACCGGCTTCATGTCGGTCGCGGTGAAGGCCGCGGGCTGGGCGATGCTGCTCCGCATCTTCCTCTTCGGGCTTTATCCGCTGCGCTCGATGTACGTCCCGCTGCTGATCTTCGTCTCTATCGCGACCATGACCGGCGGCAACCTGGCCGCGATCACGCAGACCAACCTGAAGCGGCTGCTGGCCTACTCCTCGATCGCGCACGTCGGCTACATGCTGTTGGGCCTCATCGCCAGCGACGGCCAGACGAACTCCACCGGCATCATGGCGATCCTGATTTACCTGCTGGTGTACACCTTCATGAACCTGGGCGCGTTCGCGGTGATCACCTCGCTGCGGCGCCGTAACATTATCGGCGACGAGATCGACGACATCGCCGGCCTGTACTTCAAAGCTCCGACCGAAGCCATCCTGATGCTGGTATTTCTCCTCTCGCTGGCGGGCATTCCGCCGCTGGCCGGCTTCTGGGGCAAGTACTTCATCTTCCTCAGCCTGATTCAGACCGGGCATTACGCGCTTGCATCCATCGCCGTGCTCTACGCCGTCGTCGGCCTCTATTACTACATGCGGATCGCGAATGCCATGCTGATGCGGCAACCCATCGAAGCCGAGCCGGTGCGCCTCCGCCCGGCCATGACGTTGGCGCTCGGCATCACGGCCGCGGGGACGGTCATCATCGGACTGTTCCCGAACTATGTGATCAACGTGGTGAACTGGTCGCTGGGCCTGGCTACCGGCTCGCAGCACATGGCCGCGCTGCTCAGGTAGAGCGGCGCTTCAGGCCCGCCTTTCTCCAACCTATCAGCAGTGTCATCCCGGCCGGAGCGAAGCGGAGTGGAGGGAGCTGCTGCCGCTGGGATTTGCGGGCCCACTCGTGCGACCCGCAGCCGTTTTCTGTCATCCTGTCATTAAGGGATTCTTGTTGAAGTACGACGGTGCGGCCGACGATCCCAGCTCATCGCTCATGGAATTGTTGCAGGGCAAATACGATGCGGCCGCCGATCTCGGCAAGTGGGACCGGAAGGCGTTAGAGCGCCAGGCGGAGAGATAAAACATGGCACAGGATTGCAATCATCTTGATTCCATCAAGGTCACCGAAACCGACACACACGTTTGCGAGGAGTGCGTGGAGCAGGGCGACACCTGGGTGCACCTGCGGCTTTGCCTGGAGTGCGGCCACGTCGGCTGTTGCGACTCGTCGAAGAACAAACATGCCACCAAGCATTTTCATCGCACCGAACATCCGCTGATCCGCTCGATTCAGCCTGGGGAAAACTGGATCTGGTGCTATGTGGACCAGTTTTATCCGGGAGAAGTGGCGGCGTAGTCGCGCCGAGCGGGCTTCCACTACGGGCACACCGCAGATCCCTCGACTACGCTGCGCTCCGCTCGGGATGACAGTTCATCAGGACGGGTGTCGCGACGCGAGGCTGAAGCCTCGCTCTACGGAACAGGACGGCCAGTTCCACCCTGTATAATCCTTCCTTCGCGATCACCTCTACGGAGCTTCCCATTGCAGCAGGCGGAGATTGGGATCATTGGCGGCAGCGGTCTGTATTCCATGCCCGGGTTCAGCGAAACGCGCGAGCTTGCGCTGGAAACACCGTTCGGCGCGCCGTCGGATGCTTACGTGCTCGGCACGCTCGAAGGCCGCAAGATTGCTTTCCTGTCGCGACATGGGCGCGGGCATCGTTTCATGCCGACCGAGATCAACTATCGCGCGAACATTCACGGCATGAAACAGCTCGGCGTGGAGCGCATCATCTCTTTGTCCGCCGTCGGCTCGCTGAAGGAAGAACACAAACCGCTCGATTTCGTGATTCCCGATCAGTTCATCGATCGTACGCGCCATCGCGTGGACACTTTCTTCGGCGACGGCCTGGTCGCGCACGTCGGCTTCGGACATCCGATATGCGAGGAGACGGCGAAGGTCGCGACGGATGCCTGCAAGCGCGCCGGCGTCAATGTCAAACCCGGCGGCACGTACCTGAACATGGAAGGCCCGCAGTTCTCGACCAAGGCCGAATCGAACCTCTATCGCAGTTGGGGGCTCGACGTCATCGGCATGACCAATCTCACCGAGGCGCGGCTGGCGCGCGAGGCGGAGCTCTGCTACGCGACCGTCGCCATGGTCACCGACTACGACTGCTGGCACGAGGAGCATGACCACGTCACGGTCGATCAGATTGTCGCGGTGCTGCTGAAGAACGCGGAGCACGCTTGCACGGTGGTTCGTCACGCCGTCGCCGCCATGCCGCACGAGTGCAATTGCAAGTGCGGTGCAGCGCTGAAGAACGCCATCATCACGCAGAAGAACGCGGTGCCGGCAGCCACGCTGGAGCGCCTGCGGCTGCTCGTCGGCAAATATTTCGATTCCGAACAGAAGGCAGGAGCATAAGATTGCTCCATCGGACGATTCTTTACACTGGTATAGATTTGAAGGGGCACGGCTTTAGCCGTGCCGGTAAGCTGTTTTGCGTTGCCGGCTTTAGCCGCTGGGGTGTTGCGAAATGCGAGTTCCCTCAGCGGCTAAAGCCGATTACCTTCGCATCCGCTGCGGCACGCCTGAAGCCGTGCCCTTTCAAAGCACGTTGAGAATACTTTCCAAACACTTTGCGAATATGAATACATCGTCCTCTATCCTGGTGGTCGGTTCCGTCGCCTTCGATACCCTGAAAACCCCTTACGGCGAGCGCCAGAAGATCCTCGGCGGCGCGGCCACGTATTTTTCGCTTTCCGCCAGCTACTTCACCGGCGTGCGCGTTGTCGCCGTTGTCGGCGAGGACTTCACGCCGGAGAACGAAGCGGTGATGACCAAGCGTGGCGTGGACACGCGCGGCATCCAGCACGCCAAGGGCAAGACCTTCCACTGGACCGGCGAGTACGGCGAGAACGTCAACGAAGCCAAAACGCTCAACACCGAGCTGAATGTCTTCGAGACCTTTCAGCCCTCGATTCCCGCCGAGTACAACGATTCCGATCTGCTCTTTCTCGCCAACATCGATCCCATGCTCCAAACGCGGGTGCGCGATGCAATGCACAACGTCAAGCTGGTGGGCGGCGACACCATGAATTATTGGATCACCGGGCATCGGCAGAACTTGGAGCAGATGCTGAAGGGCGTCGATGTGCTGCTGATCAACGACGGTGAAGCAAAGATGCTGGCCGGCGACAACAGCCTCCCACGGGCCGCGCGCAAGGTGATGGAGTTGGGCCCGCGAGCGCTGGTCATCAAGCACGGCGAGTACGGAGCGACCATTTTCTTCCGCGACGGAGAGTTTGCCGGCGGGCATCATCCCTTCCGCGCGCCCGCCATGCCGCTGGATGAAGTGCGCGATCCGACGGGCGCGGGTGACAGCTTCGCCGGAGGATTCATGGGATACGTCGCCTCACAGGGCGAGATCAACCGGCGCGTGATGAAGCACGCGATGTTCTATGGCAGCGTGATGGGATCGTTTGCCGTCGAGCGCTTTGGAACGGAACGGCTGCAGTCGCTTACACGCGAGGAGATCGATGAACGGTTTGAGATTTTCCGCGAGCTGACGCATCTGGGCTAGCAGAAACACATGCTGCTTCCGCTTGCAGTCAGCCCGCGTTAGATTTTGCTTATGGAACTGCACCTGACAGGGGAAGCTGAAGCCAAACTGAATCAATTGGCCCAGCGTATGCATCGAGCTCAGAACGAGTTGGTGGAAGAAGCCATCGACCACCTGATCGCCTATAACGAATGGCTCGAAAACGAAGTGAAGGCAAGCCTGGCCGCAGCGGAGCGGGGCGAAGTCGTCCCTGACGAGGAAGTACGTAAGTGGATCGAAGAGCGCGAACGGCGGGAACGTTCGTGAATGCGGATCGACTGGTCGAATCGCGCGGTATCCGAGCTCCAGGACATTTCCGAATTTATCGAGCAGGAACGCGGCATCGAAACCGCCAATAAGATCAGCCGCACTATCTACGACGCTGTAGCGGAGCTGGCCAGATTTCCCAATCTCGGCCGCCGCGGACGCGTACGGGGCACGCGCGAGCTCGTTATTGTCCCAATCCCATAGATCGTCGTCTATCGCGTGTTTTCTGAGCGGATATTGGTTCTCAACATTAAACATGGCTCGCAACGCTGGCCGACTACCGCGACAGGCCGTCGTACGTGAATACGAAAACACGCATTAAGCTCCCAGGCATCCTCCGGAGCCCCCCCGGCTTCCAACTTGCAGCTTCAACTCGCCCCTGCGAGCTGATCCAAGCTAAGGAGCCGAACCTCGAATGCTGATTCTTCTCTTGATCATCCTTCTGCTGCTTTCTGTCGGCAGCTATCCTGCCTGGCCGTACAGCCGCGGCTGGGGGTATTACCCCTCCGGCGGACTCGGACTGGTTGTGCTCATTCTGGTAGTGCTCTTGTTGCTGGGGCGCGTCTAGAGCGCGAGGTCCGCGTAATGCCCATAGCTGGTATGCGCCGCCTTGCCGCCGGATCCGTAATCTTGCTGTTGATTTCCGTGCTGGCGTTCTCGCCCGTGTGCCCGGCATACTCGGTGCTGACCCACGAGGAGATTGTCGATCTGCTCTGGAAGCAGCAAATCGTGCCGCTGCTGCGAACGCGCTTCCCCGACGCGACGTCCGAGGACCTGCTGAAGGCGCACGCGTACGCCTACGGCGGCAGCGTCATTCAGGACATCGGCTACTATCCCTTCGGCAACCAGTATTTCAGCAACCTGACCCATTACGTGCGCAGCGGCGATTTCGTCCTGGCGCTCCTGCGCGACTCGCAAGATCTTGACGAGTACGCCTTCGCTCTGGGGGCGCTGGCGCACTACATCTCGGACAAGAACGGGCATCCCTACGTCAATCTGTCGGTGGGCATCGAGTATCCGGAACTCGCCCAGCGGTATGGTCCGTCAGTTCCATACGACGTAAACCACAAGGCGCACATTCGCACCGAGTTCGGCTTCGACGTGCTGCAAGTGGCAAAGGGCCGGTATGCTCCGGAGGACTACCATAACTTTATCGGCTTTGAGGTTGGGACTCCGCTGTTGGAACGCGCGTTCTACGACACGTATGGATTGCAGTTGAATGACGTAATTCACAAGGAACAGCTCGCCATTAACACCTATCGGCGCAGCGTGAGCCACGTCGTCCCGGAGATGACCAAGGTCGCGCTGCTAGTGAAGGGCGATCAGTTGCGACGCGAAATTCCGGATTTCAACCAGCGGCGGTTTCTCTATCACCTGTCGCGGGCTGACTACGAACGATCGTGGGGATCGGGGTACAAGAAACCAGGACCCGGTGCGCACCTTCTTGCGGTGCTGTTCAAGATCATCCCAAAAGTCGGGCCGTTTCGCGCCATCGACTTCAAAGAGCCGACGGCCAAGACCGAGGACCTATATTTCAAGAGCGTCGATCAGACCGTCAGCGCCTATCGCAAAGCTTTGGACGAGGTGAAAGACGACACTTTGCAAGTGCCGCAGATTGACTTAGACACGGGCAAGCCAACCAGCCGCGGTGAGTATCCTTTGGCGGACGCCACTTACCGTGAACTGTTGGACGACTTGGCCGCCGGGAATTTCGCGACCGTCACCCCGGAGCTGCGCGAGAACCTTCTGGCCTTCTACAGCGGTTTCGGATTGCCGCCGGAAACTCACCTTAATAAAGGCATTGCCCAACGCTGGCGCAAGACCTGGACGGAGCTGACGCAACTGCGCTCGCTGGACATGCTGCAATCTTCCGCGCAACTGCAGCCGGCGACTTCTCGCGCTCCGAACCAGCGCGATTGAGGCTGGTTGGGGTCTACGAGCGGCCGGTTTAATTTCTTGACGTGTCGGCAATTGAACAACGCTTATTCGCCGTGCGGACTCCAACTTCATATGCTGCAATTCAGTTGCGATTACTGTGGCAATGTCAAGGAACCGGGCGAGACCTGGATCAACGGAGTCGCCGCCGAGAATGTAGGCACGCAAGCCGCACGGCGTGAGGTCATCCTTGATCCCGTCTGGCGACGCGAGCGGGCCGTATTGCCGCTCGCTGTCCATTTCTGCTGCCGCGAATGCAAGGACAAATACCTGGACGAGTTATTCAACCACCCGCCCTCGTTGCTCGCGGTGCAAGACGCCGAATTCGACCCGGCAACCGGCCGCCGCGTAGTCCGAGCAAACAAATCGCCTGTATCAGACGCCAGACGCAAACGTACCCGCCCGTGGCGAAAGACGGGATGATCCATGGCACCGCCGGGATCTCCTCTTGGCGGTTCACCGGGTACGTGTCTGCAGCGTTTGACCACACTGCACCGCTCTCATAAACTTGAGTTTCGGCCGGTCTCAGCGACCTGTCTAGGCGTAGCTGCTCGCGCGAGCGACGGGCTTACCCGCGCAGGACGGCACCGGCTGCTGCAAAGGCAATTCATTGACGACTGAAACGACTACTCCCGACCTCAGCTCGACACAAGAATCCAATCCTTGCCGACGTGAGTTGAGCATTGAAGTTCCCGCCGACGTAGTGCACAAGGAAACCGACGACATCGTGGCGCGCTACCAAAAGCTGGCGCGCGTTCCCGGCTTCCGCAAAGGCAAAGTGCCGGCTTCGCTGGTGCGCCAGCGCTTCGCCAAAGAGATCAAGGACGACGTCACCGAGGCGCTGGTTCCGCGATATCTGCGCGAAGAGACTACAAAGCAAAATCTGGTCCCCGTATCGCAGCCGCGAGTGACGGACTTGCATGTGGAACCCGGCGAAGCGATGCGCTTTAAGGCATCCTTCGAAATCCTGCCGGAATTCAAGCTGGCGCCTTATGACGGAATCCGAGTCACAACCATTCCCACCGACGTTAGCGAGGAAGAGGTTGAGACCGCGCTGAAGAACCTGCGCGAGCGGCAGGCGACATTCACGGCCGTAGAGGAAGACCGTCCTTTGGCCGACGGTGAGTTCGCGGTGGTCAGCTTCAAAGGCACACCGAAGGAAGGCGAAGCCGACGCGCAGCCGGGGGAGACGGGGGCGAAGCCGGTGGAAGTGAGCGAGGTCATGGTGGAGATTGGCGGCGAGAACACAATCGCCGAGTTCACCGAACACCTGCGCGGCGCCAAGCCCGGGGAGCAGCGCATCTTCGATGTGAAATTTGCCGACGACTTCAGCGACAAGCGGCTCGCCGGCAAGACGCTGGCGTATGAAGTCAACGTCAAGGGCATCAAGACGCGCACGGTGCCCGAGTTGAATGACGAGTTCGTCAAAGAGCTTGGCGAAGACCTGAACACTCTCGACGATCTGCGCCATCGCCTCCGCGAAAACATGCAGGCCGAGAAAGAGCACGAAGCGCAGCACCAGGGCAAGGACAAGCTGGTCGAGGAACTGGTGAAGCGCAATGACTTCCCGGTTCCCGAAGCGATGGTGAATGAGCAGATCGACACCCGGCTGGAGCGCGGGCTACGCGCTTTGGCGGCGCAGGGCATGCGCACCGAGGACATGAAGCGCATGGATTTCGAGCGGTTGCGTGCCGGACAGCGGGAAGCGGCGCTGCGCGAGGTGAAGGCCTCTTTGATCCTGGAAAAGATTGCGGACGAGGAGAAAATCGAGGTCACGGGCGAGGAGTTTGAGCGCGAGTTGCAGGCCTTCGCCGATCAGTCGAAGCTGACCGTCGACGGGGTTCGCCAGCGCTTGTCCGAGACCGGCCTGGAGCGCATGCGCAACCGCCTGCGTAACGAGAAGACGCTGGATACGCTATATCGGCGCGCGTCGTAAAGACAGCAATCAGTAGTCAGCACTCAGCATTCAGCCAACGTAAATCGCTAGATATGCATTCACTCATCGTCCAGGCGCATTGCGCCATCAACTAAACGGCGGCATGCTGACGGCTGAGTCCTGACTACTAAGAAAAGGAGTAAAGACAGCAATCAGTAGTCAGCACTCCCCATTCAGCCAACGTAAATCGCTAGATATGCATTCACTCATCGTCCAGGCGCATTGCGCCATCAACTAAACGGCTGCATGCTGACGGCTGAGTCCTGACTACTAAGAGAAGGAGACTAACCAATGCTAGTGCCCATGGTCATTGAGCAAACCAGCAGGGGCGAGCGGGCCTACGACATCTATTCCCGGCTGCTGCGGGACAACATCATCTTTCTCGGCACTCCTATTGACGACAACGTCGCCAACCTGATCATTGCGCAGATGCTGTTCCTGGAAGCCGAAGACCCGGAGAAGGACATCTCGCTATACCTCAACTCGCCGGGCGGCTCGATCACCGCCGGCATGGCGATTTACGACACGATGCAGTTCATTCGTCCCGACGTGACGACCATCTGCATCGGCCAGGCAGCGAGCATGGCGGCGACACTGCTCGCCGGAGGCGCGCCGAAGAAGCGTTTCGCCCTGCCGACCTCGCGCATTTTGATTCACCAGCCGCTCATGTCGGGGCTCTCCGGCCAGGCCACCGACATCGACATTCACGCGCGCGAGATCCTACGCATGAGGGAAATCACCAATCAGTTATTGTCGAAGCACAGCGGCCAGCCGCTGGAGAAGGTGGAGCGCGACGTGGAGCGCGATTTCATCATGAACGCCTTTCAGGCGAAGGAATACGGCATTGTCGACGACATTATCTTCAAGCACAAATGATGGGGCAAAACTTTAGTTCTTGGCGCGGGATTACTGTGCAACATCTTTCACATGATTAAGGTTGGCAAATTTTTCGTAGCCTGATTCCAAAGTTGTACCAGTGATTACACTAACGGTGCGTTGCCGGGCGCGAAACTGTGGTTCAATAGGTGTCACAGCGCACCCGTAGAAGGTACAAGCGCAGCCTGCCGATGGTTTCCGGTGGCTTGCGCTAGGAGCAGCGTGACTTCGCCCGAGTGAACGGACGGGGAAGGCGGTTCGGAAGGTTGGCTTTCTGAGGTGCGGGAGAAGGAGTTGATTGCGTGAGAACCAGGACCGGTTCTGAAGAAGTGCTTCGCTGCTCGTTTTGCCACAAGTCGCAGGACGCCGTCGCCAAGCTGATTTCCTCCCCCACCGATTACCCCCGCGCTTACATTTGCGATGAGTGCGTTGCGGTCTGCAACTCCATTCTGGAAGATGATCGCTCCGAGGCGCAGCCCAACTCAGCCCCCAATCAGCTTCCCAAGCCGGCCGAGGTCAAAGCTTTCCTGGATGAATATGTCATCGGCCAGCAGACGACCAAGAAGAAGCTGGCGGTAGCGGTTTACAACCACTATAAGCGGGTTTACATGAACCGGCAGCGGGGGACGGAAGTTGAGCTGGCGAAGTCGAACATCATGCTGATCGGCCCCACCGGCACCGGCAAGACGCTGCTGGCGCAAACGCTGGCCAAGATGCTCGACGTGCCCTTCGCGATTGTCGACGCGACCACGCTGACCGAAGCGGGCTACGTCGGTGAGGACGTGGAGAACATCATCCTGAAGCTGTTGCAGGCTGCCGATGGCGACGTGCAGCGCGCTCAGACCGGCATCATTTATATCGACGAAGTGGACAAAATCGGCCGTAAGGACGAGAACCCCTCGATCACTCGCGATGTCTCCGGCGAAGGCGTGCAACAGGCGCTGCTCAAGATCCTGGAAGGCACGGTCGCCAACGTTCCGCCGCAGGGCGGGCGCAAACATCCCCACCAGGAATTCACGCCGGTGGACACGACCAACATCCTATTCATCTGCGGCGGCGCGTTCGTCGGCCTGGAACGCATCATTGCCCGCCGGATGGGCAAGCGCTCGATGGGTTTCCGCACCGATGCCGCCAAGGAAGCGGCGTTCACCGAAAGCAATAAACGCGATACCGAGTTGCTGGCCCAGGTCGAGCCGCAGGACCTCATTAAGTTCGGGCTCATCCCTGAGTTCGTGGGCCGCCTGCCGGTGGTCGGCGTGCTCAACGATCTGGACGAAGAAGCGCTGGTGGAAATCCTGACCAAGCCCAAGAACGCGATCGTGAAACAGTATCAGCGGCTATTCGAGTTCGAAAACGTGAAGCTGCGTTTCTCCGATGACGCCCTGCGGACGATCTCGCGCGAGGCGATGTCGCGCAAGGTCGGCGCTCGCGGGCTGCGCATGATCCTGGAAGAGTTGATGCTCGACCTGATGTACAACCTGCCCGGCCAGAAGCGCGTTCGCGAGTTCGAGGTGACGCGCGACATGGTCGAGAAGCGCAATGTAAACCTGCCGCTGATGGAGAAGGCGGGATAAGGAAGCGTCGGTCCACTCAAGCAAAAGGAAGCTTGCGAGCTTTCAGCGCCGCGTCTCCGGCTCCGTTTGATGGCTGTGGCGCTGAAATGATTGGCGCTGCAAGTACCGTACCAAAGCGGGAAACAGGGCTTTCCCAGCCGTTGCGGCGAATCTCTCCCGGAACGGCAGCATCCAACTTGGTAACACTTAATCACAGAACGGGAACTGGTTCATCCGGTTACGTTTGTTCCCTACTGCGCTTTTCCCCTGCATGGTATGCTTGACCCAGCAGAGGCGGCTCAACCCGCCTCTACAACAACCGCAAAGGAAGCGGTTGTCGGGACCCTCCGACAGCGGCGGACGCACGGATCTATGAATGTATTGTTTCCAGAGCAGCTCAAGCGCTCTTAATACAGAAGGCGGTTTATTACGTGACGCAACGCGAAAAATTTGAAACCAAGAAACTCCCCATGATGCCGATCCGCGACGTCGTCATCTTCCCCTACATGATGACGCCCTTTGTGGTGGGCCGGGAGTCCAGCGTGCACGCGCTGGAAGAGGCGCTGGCCGGCGACAAGAAGATTTTCCTCGCCACCCAGCACGATGCCTCGATCGACGAGCCCAAGCCCAACGAAATCTATCAGGTCGGCACCATCGTCAACATCGTGCAAAGCCTGAAGCTGCCCGACGGCAATATCAAGGTGCTGGTGGAAGGTCTGGAACGCGGCAAGATCCTCCAGGTGGTGGATACGGACGGGTATTTCGAGGCCACGGTGCGCACCGCCAAGTACTTTGCCGATCCGACCGCGCAGGTCGAAGCCGCCATGCAGCGCGTCACCGGCCTCTTCGAGCAGTACGTGAAGCTCTGCCAGTCGCTGAATTACGAGACCATGATCGCCGCCGTCCGCAACGACGATCCGGCGAAACTCACCGACACCATCGCTGCCAATCTCCAGCTCTCGATCGAGGAGAAGCAAGAACTGCTGGAGATTTTCGATCCCGCCGAGCGTCTGAATCGCATTGGCGACGTGCTCGATGTCGAGATCGAGAAGCTGAACATGGACCGCACCATCCAGTCGCGGGTGAAGCGCCAGATGGAGCGCGCGCAGAAAGAGTACTACCTCAACGAAAAGATCAAGGCCATCCAGAAAGAGCTCGGCCGCGGCGAAAAGAGCGAGTTCGACGATCTGAAGAAGAAGGTCGATGCCGCCGGTATGCCGCGCGAGGTGCACGAGAAGGCGCTGCAGGAACTGAAGAAGCTGGAAGCTATGCCGCCCATGTCCGCCGAGTCTACGGTGTCGCGCAACTACCTCGACTGGCTACTGGCGGTGCCGTGGAAGAAGCGCTCGAAAGAGATTCGCAACATCGACATCGCCGAGAAGACGCTGAATGAAGATCATTACGGCCTGGAGAAGATCAAGGAGCGCATCCTTGAGTTCCTCGCGGTGCGTCAGCTGGTGAAAAATCCCAAAGGCTCGATCCTGTGCTTCGTCGGACCTCCGGGCGTCGGCAAGACCTCGCTGGGCATGAGCATCGCCAAAGCCACGGGCCGCAAGTTCGTTCGCATGTCGCTGGGCGGGGTGCGCGATGAAGCCGAAGTCCGTGGCCATCGCCGCACCTATATCGGGGCGCTGCCCGGCCAGATCATCCAGATGATGAAGAAGGCGGGCACGAAAAATCCCGTCTTCATGCTCGACGAAGTGGACAAGATGTCGATGGACTTTCGCGGCGATCCTTCGGCCGCGCTGCTGGAAGTGCTCGATCCCGAGCAGAACTTCATGTTCGTCGATCACTACCTCGACGTGGAGTATGACCTCTCGCAGGTCTTCTTCATCGCGACCGCGAACGTGCTACACACCATCCCCGCTGCCCTGCAGGACCGCATGGAGGTGCTCCGGCTGCACGGCTACACCGAACCGGAGAAGGTCGAGATCGCCAAGCAGTATCTTGTCCGCAAGCAGCGCCTGCAGACCGGCCTGACGGAAGAGAACATCGTCTTCCCCGATGACGCGCTGACTGCGATTATCCGCAACTACACGCGCGAGGCCGGCGTGCGCAATCTGGAGCGCGAGATCGGCAACATCTGCCGCAAGGTCGCACGCAAGGTGGTGAAGGAGGGCAATAAGTTCGCGGTCACGCTCACGGGGGAGAATGTTGGCGAATACCTCGGCGTGATGAAGTTCCGCGACAGCGAAGTGCACGAACGCAGCGAAGTGGGCATCGTGACCGGGCTGGCCTGGACGGAAGTAGGCGGTTCAATCCTCACCACGGAAGTGGCCACCGTCGATGGCAAGGGCAAGCTCACGCTCACCGGCAAGTTGGGCGATGTGATGCAGGAGTCAGCGCAGGCGGCCATGTCCTATGTGCGCTCGCGCGCGCATGGTTTGGGACTGGCGCGCGATTTCTACCGCAATCTCGACATTCACGTACACGTGCCGGAAGGCTCCATTCCCAAGGATGGACCTTCGGCCGGCATCACCATTGGTACGGCGATCGCCAGCGCGCTCAGCCGCATACCGGTGCGCCGCGATATCGCCATGACCGGCGAGATCACGCTGCGCGGCAAAGTGCTGGCCATCGGCGGCCTGAAAGAGAAGCTGCTGGCCGCGCATCGCGCCGGAATCTTCGAGGTTATCCTTCCGGCTGACAACCAGAAGGACATGGCCGATGTTCCGGAGAACCTGCGGAATGTCATGCAGCTCCATTTCGTTAACACCATGGATGAGGTGCTGAGGTACGCGCTTGAGCGTCCGCTGCCGACGGTCACGGAAGAAGAGCCGACTACCATCCCGGTGGTCCCTCCACAACCGGAAACGGCACCCACGGCCCACCAGTAATTCTCATTCCGTTGAAATTCCAAGGGCCCGCTCCGCGGGCCTTTCTTCCGTTCCGCTGCCAATGCCGCGAACGCGAGCCTCAAGGCTCGCTCTACCCGGATCCACCGATCCTGAAACTACTCCCCAAAACGAAGGGCGAACCCCGGGGGCGCTGTCGCTGACAACCGATAACTGACAACTGACAACCGTTCTCTGTAAACTTCCTGTTAACTCACAAATGGTCCGGTTCTTTACACACTTCAGGTTGGCGCTGTGGCGCGCTTTTCAGCACGATGCGTTCGCCGTGGCCAAGGCCGCGGCGTTCTCCGCCATCTTGACGCTGTTTCCCGCCATCCTGGTTTTGGCTACCGTTCTTTCCATCTCCCACACCTCGGCGGCCCTGTTGCGCGAGATCAGTCACGCGCTGGGCAGAATTCTTCCCGAAGGCACCAGCGAAGCTGTCCTGCAATACTTCACCGGCAACAAACCGGTGCGCGTGAAGCTGCTGGTGACCGTCAGCACCATCACCTTATGGACCGGCTCGGGCGTGATGATCTCGTGGATGCAAGGCTTCCGCAATGCCTACCAGATGCCGAAGGTCGGCGGCCTGGTGCGGGAGCGCCTCATCGCCTTCCTGCTGGTGGTCCTGGCCGGCATTCCCATGGTCTTCGCTTCGTTCATTCTGGTTTTCGGCAACCAGATCGAAACCTGGACCGTATACCGGGCCGGCCACGAATTGGGGCCCTACATCCTCGGACTGTGGGCGGCCTTGCGCTGGATCATCGCCACCTTGACCAGCATCGCGGTGATCGGTCTGGTATTTCATTACGGCGTGCCCCGCACCCAGCCCTGGCATCGCGTGCTGCCGGGCTCGGTACTGGCCACCGTGCTCTGGTTCGTGTCCACGGTGGTGTTCGGCTTCTATCTGCGCCGCTTTGCCAACTACAATGCCATTTACGGATCGGTGGCCACGGCCATTGCGTTGCTGATCTGGCTCTACCTGGTGTCGATGGTCATTCTGATTGGAGCGGAGTTTAACGCCGTGCGTTATCCTCGCTTCCTCTTCGGCGCGCACTCCGACATTACTCCCGAGCGGCGCACCGACGACCGGGTGAATTCGCGGTAAAGTGAACACGGTACGAAATCATGGAATCCACAATTTTTTCTGTGGCGGCATTGGAGGCGTTTCCCGGTAAGGAAGAGGAACTGCTGAGACTGTTGCGTGAGTTTTACACCATCATGCATGAGAAGGGGTACAGCCGCGACTCGCTGTACCGCGACGAGGCGCGTCCCGACCGCTTCCTGCACGTGCGCTGCTGGAATTCGGGCGAGCTGCGCGCTGAAGCGCAGGCCGATCCCGCGGTGCACCGCTTTTGGCAGAGATTGCCCGAACTCTGCACCGTCACGGTGCTGCACGAGAGCATGGAAAAAGTGTTCGAGACGGGATGACGCGGTTCGCCGTTCGCCATGCGCCGTTCGCTTTTCGCCAGAAAAGTTGCTGTGGGCAACTGGCTTTTCGATTCCTGCCGAAAATCATCTGCTCTGGCGTATGGCGAACAGCGACCAGCGGCTTCCTTCTGTTATCCTTTCCCGTTTGCCTCCGAGCTTGTCATCCAATTCTGAGCGAAAGGTTGCGATTGGCTGATCCCGTAATCCTTGTCCATGGCGGGGCGTGGGCCATCCCTAAAGACGTGGTAGACGCGCATCTGCACGGCGTGGAAGCAGCAGCGGCGCAGGGGTGGCAGGTGCTGGAGCGCGGCGGCAGCTCACTCGATGCGGTCGAGGCGGCCGTGGTCGCGATGGAAGACGACGAGACCTTCGACGCCGGCCGCGGTTCGTTCCTCAACATGGATGGCCGCGTGCAACTCGACGCCCTCATCATGGACGGCGCAACCTTGCGCGCCGGCGGCGTAGGCTGCGTCGAGCACATCCGCAATCCCATTCGCGCAGCCAAGAAAATCCTCACCGAGAGCCCGCACGTGTACTTCGTGGCGACGGGCGCGGAACGCTTCGCGCAGGAGCATGGCATCGAGTTGTGTGCCAACGAAGAGCTGGTGACCGAGCGCGAGCGGGAGCGGCTGCGCGAAGCCAAGAAGCAAGCGTACCTGAAGATGCCCGACGAGTTCGGTCCCACGCGCTCGCACGATACTGTTGGCGCGGTTGCGCTGGATGCGCAAGGGAACATCGCGGCTGCAACCTCGACGGGCGGCACGCTGAACAAGGCTCCGGGACGAGTGGGCGATTCCTCGCTGATCGGCTGCGGCGGTTACGCCGACAATCGCAGCGCCGCGGTTTCGACCACGGGCTGGGGTGAGCCCATGATGAAGCTGGTGCTGGCCAAGTGGACCGCCGATCGCGTCGAGAACGGCCTGGCGCCACAAGAGGCGGCACAGCAGGCGCTGTATTACCTGAAGGCGCGTCTTAAAGGACATGGCGGAATCATTGTCGTCGATGCACGCGGGCGAATCGGCCTGGCGCACAACACCCCGCGTATGGCGTGGGCATTGCAGACAACGACCAAAAAGAGTGCTGGAGTTGCGATCGAGCTGTAACGAGAGTCCGGTTAACACTCGGTTTTGACAGGGCACGGCTTCAGCCGTGTCGTCATGCACGCAAACGGGCCTCGCCTTCAGGCGCTGAGGGACCGCATTCCCTCAGCGGCTGAAGCCGATTTCATACGTCGTTGTTGCGGCACGCCTGAAGAGGGCGCTGAAAAAGTCGAGCACGCAGGCCCCTCGCGGCCTGAAGGCCGCTCGGGATGATAAAAATAAAGGGCTTAGAACGGCGCAGCTAAAGCTGCGCCCCTTCAAAGCAACCCGAATCCGACTTCTTCAGCGGCCTGTGAAGGCGTGCCCTTTCAAGATGGCAGGTGAAATCACATGAGCCGAACCCACGCCAAGCGGCAGCACGCCGATGCAACGCGCTGTATCCACTCCGGCGAAGATCGCCACGGACAGGCCGCGCCGCTGACCACGCCCATCGTTCAGGCGTCGGTGTTCACGGTCCCCGGAGTCGAAGGGCTGCGCCGCTACGCTCAAGGCAACAGCGGCATGTATCTGTACTCGCGTTACGGCAATCCCACCGTCGCCGCGGTTGAAGAGAAGATCGCCGCGCTGGAAGGCGCGGCAGCCGCGGTCGCGACGTCGAGCGGTATGGGCGCAGAGCTCATCGCGGTGCTCGCGGCCTGCCAGGCGGGCGACGAGATCGTCTCCATGCTCGACGTCTACGGTGGCACGGTGAAGCTCTTCGAGCAGGTGCTGCCGCGCTGCGGCATCAAGACGCACTTCATCCCCTATCACGACATCCTCAATGCCGCCCGCTACTTCACCCGCAAAACGCGAATGCTCTTCCTCGAATCGCCAACCAACCCGACACTACGCTGCGTGGATTTGCGGGCACTCTGCCAGCTCGGCCACAAGCGCAAGGCGTGCGTCGTGGTCGATAACACCTTCGCCACGCCGGTACTGCAGAAGCCAATGGAGCTGGGCGCCGACATGGTGCTGCACTCGGCCACCAAGTATCTCGGCGGGCACAGCGATCTCACCGCGGGCGTGCTCGCCGGATCGAAGAAATGGATCGACTCGGCGCGGCAGATGATGATCTACACCGGTAGCGTGCTCGACCCTGGCTGCGCCTATCTGCTGTTGCGGGGGCTGAAGACGCTGGATGTGCGTGTCGAGCGCGCCTGCCGCAATGCGATGCGAATCGCCGAAACCCTGGCGCAGCATCCTAAAGTCGCGCGCGTTTACTACCCGGGATTGCCGGGCAGCGAGTCGCATGAGATCGCGCGCACGCAGATGAAAGACTTCGGCATGATGGTTTCTTTTGATCTGCGCGGCGGAGGACGCTCCGCCGAGCGCTTCATCGACAGCCTGAAGCTGTGGTATCTTGCCGCCAGCCTCGGCGGCGTGGAATCGACCGTCTCGTATCCGGTGCTGGCATCGCACATCGGGCTGAGCGAAAAGCAACTGGAGCTGCTCGGGGTATCGCCCGCGACGGTGCGGCTGTCGGTGGGAATTGAAGATTGCGGCGACCTGCTGGCAGACATCGAACAGGCGCTAGCGCGCGCGTGAGCGGATTACGGGAGCCCGATGGGCATCATTTGTGTTAGCCGTGGGCGTGAGTCCGCGGTCACAATAGCCCATGATCTCGGAGCCGTATCGGCGGCACAATCGCGGGTGCCCCAGGTCTCGCGGTTTCGAGACCTGGGAGGGTCACCCGTCGAACACCACCGATGCTTTTGTGATCACTCCGTCCGCAACGCCTGCACCGGATCGATCGCCGCTGCCCGCTGCGCCGGGATGATGCTCGCCACCAGCGCGCACAGCGTCAAGGCGAGCATGGAGCCCATGAGCACCAGCGGGTCCCATCCCTTCACGTGATACAACTGCGCGGTGATCAGCCGCGCGCAGCCGATCGCTATCGGAATCCCGATCCCGAGGCCAATCACAACCTGCACGAATGCGCCGCGCAGCACCAGCCGGGTCACGTTCATGCGGTCTGCGCCCAGCGCCATGCGCACCCCAATCTCGCTGGTGCGCCGTTCCACGCCGTAGGCGGTGACGCCGTAAATCCCGATTGCGGCCAGAATCAGCGCCAGGATCCCGAACAGCCCGGTCATCTTCGCTACGGCGCGCTGCTGATCGAACTCCGCGTCCACCTGCTCCTGCATGGAAAGAATTCCCAGCAGCGTGAAGTTGGGATCTACCTCGCTGAGCACGTGGCGCACCTGCGGCTCCAGCCCCTCGATCTTGCCGTGCGTTTGCAAAACCGCGCCTTCGATGAAGTGGGTACTATCGTCCACCATCTGCATCAGTGGATTGTCATACTTGACCCGCTGGGCAAGAGGCACGAAGAACATCGGCCTGGGAGCATGGGTATTGGCGGCGTCGTTGTACTTGGCATTGCGCACGATGCCGACAATTTTGTAGGTGCTGCTGTACTTCGGCAGGTCGAGCCCGAACTCGGTGCCGATGGGATCTTCACCCGGCTTGTAGAAGCGTTTGACGAACGTCTCATCGACTACGGCGATCTTCTCGGAAGAATTCGTATCCTGCTCGCTGATGCTGCGTCCGCGCACAATCTGCTGTCCTAGTGCCTCCAGATAGCCCGGAGTCACGTGGTCCCACGACGAGCCGACCTCTTCGTCCATGTTCGGCATGCCGTGGCCCTGGCGGATCACGATTTCGCCCCAGTTGTCCTCGAGCGGCGTGTACAGCGCCAGCGCGGCGCGCTCTACGCCGGGGATGTGCGCTAGCCGGCCCCGCAGTTCGATATACATGGCGTCGAGCTTGGGTTGCGAATAGGAAGAATACGGCGCAGTCAGCGCGATCGCGACACGGTTGTCGGTTTCATAGCCGAAGTTCTGATGCTGCAAATTGGCGAGGCTGCGAGTCAGCAGGCCCGCGCCGGCGATCAGCACCACCGAGATCGTCGCCTGCACAACCACCAGTGCCTTTTGCGAGAACGATGATTTGTCGCGGGTGCTGCGATTGGCGCCGCGCAGCGCCTCGGCAGGATCGGCATGCGACGTCAACCATGCCGGCGCGGTGCCGAAGATGGCACCCGTGACCAGAGACAACACGAAGGCAAATCCCAGCACCGGCAGTGAAGGCGCCGCTCCGATGGGAACGAAGCGCGCGCTGTGGAACGCCACCGCCACGATGAATTTGATTCCCGCATACGCGACCGCCAATCCGGCGATGCCGCCGAAAACCGCCAGCACGATACTCTCAGTCAGGCATTGCCGGATGAGCCGCGTGCGCGAAGCGCCCAAGGCCAGCCGCACCGAAGTCTGCGCTCTTCGCGAAGCACCGCGGGCCAGCAGCAGGTTGGCGATGTTGGCGCAGGCGATCAGCAACACCAGTCCGCAGACGGTGAGCAGGATGCGCAGGCTGGCGCCATAGTTTTCTCTCATGACGCCGACGCCGGTGTCCGCCGGCACCACGTGAATGACTTGCTTGGGCAGAACAGCCTTCAGCCCCGCCATCCACTCCGCGGGAATGCCGCTGTCATTCACCAACCACAGCCGTAACTGATCGGTCAGGCGCGCGGGCAAAGCGTTCGGCGAGGCGCCCGGACGCAGCCGCCCGATTACCCGCAGCCATGCCGGGAATCCCTTCAGCAGCGATTCCTTGCCGCGAATCAGCGGCTCCTGGTTAAGCGGTATCCAGAGGTCGGGCGGATCGCTGCGCAGGGTTTCGCCGAAGAATCCCGGCGGGGCAACGCCGACAATCGTGAACGGATGACCGTCGACCACGAACGACGAGCCGACAATTCGCGGGTCGGAGCCGTACTGTTGTTGCCAGGCACGATAACTTAGCATCGCGACTGGCGGCGCCGAAGGCTGGTCGTCGGAGGGCAGAATCGGTCGTCCCACGAATGCGCCGACACCGAACGTGGAAAAATAATTGCCGCTGATGTACTCGCCGCGCAGGGACTTGGACTCGCGCTCGGTCTCGCTCCGGCGCACCCCGTGCTCCCACACGCCGGCCTGAAACGCCGCCAGTTCCTCGAACTCCGGCGTGTTTTCCTGCATCCGCTCATAGAAGCGGTAGGTGAACATCCCCCAGTTGTCCTGAGGAGAGCCTTCCACGCAGCAATCGTGCCCATCGCCAATGCGGTACAGCGTCGCCGGATCGACTACCGGCAGCGACTTCAGCATGACGGTGTGAATGAGCGAGAAGATCGCCGTGGTCGCGCCGATGCCGAGGGCCAGCGTCAGCATGGCCGTCAGCGTAAATACCGGCGACTGCCGCATCTGGCGCAGCGCATAAGCAATGTCTTGGCGCAAGGTCTGCATTGCGAGCCTCTGGCGGGAAGGTACGCGCGGGAAGGGTGCGAGGTTCCGTACGCATTATGAAAGTTCCGAGGGTTTTCAGAAAGCCAATAAGGCATGCTTGCCGCTTTGGGAGTGTTTGCAGGACGATCGGAGCGTCTGTCACTTTTCTATATTTGTGACATTATCGTGCTACAATGGCGGTGGAAGTCGCACTGTCATGGAACAGGAAACTCGACTGCGCGTGAACGAGAACGGGCGGATTGTCATTCCTGCGACTTTCCGCAAAGCGCTGGGCATTAAGGTCGGTGACGAGGTGGTGCTCCGTCTGCACAATGATGAGCTCAGCATCACAACCCAGCAACGTCGTATCCGCCAGGCGCAGGAGCGTGCGCGGAAGTATCTGAAACCGGGTACGTCACTGGTTGAGGAACTGCTGGCCGAGCGCCGCGAGGCCGCTCGCCATGAGTGACATTGTCCTGGATGCCTCGGCCGTTCTCGCCATCATCAATGCCGAGCCGGGAGCGGAAAAGTTAACGCCCGAATTGCTGCGCGCTGCGGTTTGCAGCACCGTGAATCTCGCCGAGGTGCAGGCCAAATTAGTCACCAGAGGATGGTCGGCTGAGGAGGCCTGGGCCGATGCGACCAGTACAATTCGCGAGGCCGTTCCGTTCGACCCGAACCAGGCCAAGGTCGCAGGCAGCATGGTGACCGTGACTCGCCAACTCGGGCTCTCCCTGGGTGATCGCGCCTGCATCGCTCTCGGGCTTTCCTTGCGCGCGCCCATCTTTACAGCCGAAAAGCTTTGGAGCAAGCTCAAGTTGGGCGTACGCGTTCACCTGATCCGGTAACCGAGACAGCAGCGCACAGCAACCCCGCCCCACTCCCCTGCTGTCAAGCCCTTTATGCACCAGCAGTTACTCTGGATTTTCGTCCCCTTTCGTTGACCCTGAATTTGCCAGCGTAGTACCATCGGTGCGGGGCGGGGGGAATGCGGGAGATGGTCATTTCGTAATTGTTGCCGATGACAACGCTTCGCCTAATGATCCCGGCTGCGGTCTTTCTCAGCTTCCTGACAGGGTGCGAAACCGACGCCCCGAAAAAATCAGCCGTTCTTCCGGCCCGGCAGGCCAACGCCCCTGAAATTTCCTCTACCGTAGCCCAGTCGAGCAAGCAACAACCGCCGAAGATCCAGGAAGTTGCCCCCACGCCGCAACCACAGCCGCAGCCCGACCCGGCCGAGACGCTGATCAGCCAAGTGGAGAAGCTCTACGCCGCCGGCCAGACCGACTATCAGGCCGGTCACCTGGAGGCCGCCAAGGCCGATTTCGACCGTGCTTTTAACACCTTGCTCTCCAGCAACCTCGATGTGCGCAATGACGAGCGGCTGGAGCAAGAATTCGACAAGCTCATCGACGCCGTGCATGAGCTGGAGATGGCGGCATTGAAGCAGGGCGACGGCTTCACCGAGCCCCGCTCCGAGCCGGCGCCCATCGACGAAGCCAACGACGTCACCTTCCCGGTCGATCCCAACATCAAGGCCAAGGCGGAGCTGGAGGTCAAAGACATCAAGTCCGATCTGCCGCTGGTTATGAACGATCAGGTGGCATCCTTCATCAGCTATTTCTCCAGCCCGCGCGGGCGCGCCACCCTGGAGCATGCCTGGGAGCGTTCGGGCCGCTATCACGATATGATCGCGCGCATCTTGAAGGAAGAAGGCGTTCCACAAGACCTGATTTATCTGGCGCAGGCCGAGTCCGGCTTCCAGCCGCTGGCGCTGTCGCGGGCCGGAGCGCGCGGCATGTGGCAATGGATGGCCGGCTCGGCGGAGCTTTACGGCCTGGAGCGAAGCTGGTGGGTCGATGAGCGGCAGGATCCCGAGAAGGCGACCCGCGCTGCCGCTCGCCACCTGAAAGATCTTTTCAACCAATTCGGCGACTGGTATCTGGCCATGGCAGCCTATAACTCCGGCGCCAGCACCGTGCAGCATGCGGTCGAGCGCACCGGCTATGCCGATTTTTGGGAGCTCTACCGGCGCGGCGTGCTGCCGCAGGAAACGCGCAACTACGTGCCCATCATCCTGGCCGTGACCATCATTGCCAAGAATCCGGAGCAGTACGGCCTCGAGCGCGTCACGCCCGAGCCGATGACGGCAACCGACTCGGTCACCATTAACTACCCGGTGGACCTGCGGCTGGTCGCCGAGTGCGTGGACACCTCTGTCGATTACCTGCAGGAGCTCAACCCCAGCCTGCTGCGCATGACCACGCCGAAGGACCAGTCCTTCATCCTGAACCTGCCCGCCGGATCGCGCGATAAGTATGAAGCCGCCATCACCGCCATTCCGCTGGATATGCGCACCTGGTGGCGCTATCACCGCGTGGAGTACGACGAAACGCTGCCCTCGATTGCGCGCAAGTATCACACCTCGCCGTCCTCCATCGCCCAGGCCAACAATCTGGCCGATGACGACGTCAAGGCGGGCACAAAGCTGATCATTCCCATCGCTCCGGGACATACGACGAGCGTGGCGTTCTCGCATCATGCCAGCCATTACAAAGTACGCAAGGGGGATACGGTTGCGTCCGTGGCCGACGATTTTGAGGTTCCGGTCGACAAGCTACGCAAATGGAACCACCTCCGCGGCGACGCTCTGACGGCAGGACGCACCCTGGTGATCTACAAGCCGGCTGAGTCCGATAGCCGCGAGTCGGAGCCAAAAACAGTCTCGGCATCTCGCCGCACCGGGCATGTCGAAAAAACCTCCGAAACCTCGAAATATCATACGGTTAGAAAGGGCGAGACGCTGAGCAGCATCGCCGAAAGCAACCACACCTCGGTCGCGGCCTTGAAGCGCGACAACCCCAGGCTGTCGGCCAACCTGCGGGCCGGCGAGGTGCTGGTGATCAGGAAGTAGTCAGCATTCAGCACTCAGCCTTCAGCCCTTGAGGATTTCTGAGCTGTGCGCAAAACCAATGCCCTACGGAGGCCGATCCGCCGCATTGCAACGGATACTCGGGGCCGCCAGGAAACTCGAAGGGCTGAACGCTGATTGCTTCTTCCCCTCTTCCCTTCCCGCAGATGTTCTGTTACAACAAGCGCGTCGCCGTGCGGCGGTCACAAACGCAGCAGCGCGGCGCTGTGCTACAATCGCGCGTCTATTGCGCAGTATTGGTGTTTAGGTATAAAACCACATTTTGCTGTTCGAGCTGCCTCCGTTCAGTCATGCGGAGTCCGGCACCATCAGGAGGACAAGCATATGGCATTCGATGAGACGCTCTATGGGCGTAGAGAAGATGAAATGGATGATTACGGAGACGGTTCCTATGGCGAATCCCTCGACGACGAGGAGTACGAAGAGGAAGAAGAAGAGGAAGAAGAACCGGAATCCGTCTCAGTAATCGAAGAAGAAGTGGATGTGCTGGGTGAGCCCGAAGGCGGCGCCGCCGGCGAAGAATCCGGTGGAAGCGACGGCGGTGGCGGCGGTGCGAAGAAGGCTGCCAAGAAAGCTCCCGCCAAGAAAGCGGCTAAGAAAGCGCCCGCGAAGAAAGCGGCTAAGAAAGCGCCGGCCAAGAAAGCGGCCAAGAAGGCGCCGGCCAAGAAAGCGGCTAAGAAGGCGCCCGCCAAGAAAGCGGCCAAGAAGGCTCCCGCCAAGAAAGCGGCTAAGAAAGGCGGCGCGAAGAAGAGCGCCAAGAAGGCGGGACGCCGCCGTTAGCGAGCTATCGTAGCGGCGATCGTCTCTGACTCCTCGGCTTCGTTGCGAGACTACGGTAGGGAGCCGTCCGTGTTCACCGGCCCTCATTACCAGCGGGTGTTGCCAGCCGTCATCCTGGCCATAGCGGGGATGATGTTAACTGGCGGCGCCCGCTCTGTTTTTTGCCGGCAAGCCATGCCCGCCGAGAGCGCCAAGTCCGTGTCCTCCGGCAACAATCAGTTCGCTTTCGATCTGTTCAAGAACGTCGCTTCCGACAAGAACGCCAACGTTTTCTTTTCTCCCGTCAGCATCTCGACCGCACTCGCCATGGCCTATGCGGGGAGCCGCGGCGAGACGCAAAAGCAGATGGCCCAGGTCCTGCACTTCACAGCTACCGAGCAGCAGGTGGCGAGCGGTTTTCAGTCTCTGCTTGCTTCCTTGGCCCAGCCCGCGAACGGCGCTTACCAGCTCCAGGTGGCGAATGCGCTCTGGGCGCAACAGGGCACACAATTCCACCCTGAATTCGTTTCCGTAATGCACACGTATTATTCCGGCGATTTCCGGACGATTGATTTTGCGCAAACGAACCAGAGTCTCGCCACCATCAATCGTTGGGTCGCCGATAAGACCTCCGGCAAAATTGCACAATTGCTCCAGCCGGGCGATGTCGATGCCCACACTCGTCTGGTGCTGACCAATGCGGTTTATTTCAACGGCACCTGGACCGCGCCCTTCGAGGAGAGCCTTACGGAGCCCGGCGCGTTTACCACCGGCAATGGAACCAGCAAGCAAGTGCATTTTATGCACCGGACCGGATTTTTCCCTTACGTGCTGGCCGGTAGCTGGCAGATTTTGGAGTTGCCGTATAAAGGAGACGAGTTAGAAATGCTGGTGTTGCTGCCCAGCGCCGAAGCCCACGATCCATGGGCTGGTTTCACCTGGGCGAAGCTGCGGCAACTTCAGGCGGAAATGAAAAACACTAACGTCGCGCTGTCGCTGCCCAAGTTCAAAGTGGAGGCACGGCTGTCTTTAGCTCCCACATTGTCAGACATGGGCATGCCGGATGCCTTCGACCAGAGCGCCGACTTCTCCGGCATGACCGGCAAGGAAAGGTGGCTCATTTCGGCGGTTGTGCACGAAGCCGTAGTCGATGTGAACGAAAAAGGCACCGAAGCCGCGGCGGCGACCGGGGTGGTAATGCGGCCAACGGTGGCGCTGCCGGTTCGGCCCGTGGTCTTCCGCGCCGATCATCCCTTCTTGTATGTGATCCTCCACAAGCCGTCTGATTCGATTTTGTTCATGGGCCGGCTATCGAACCCGCCAGAGTAGCGGATGCGGGTCGATCAAGAGAGCGCGGGCGCGGAACCAACTCACCTCACCGGGGCCAGTGCAATATCGCACGTTCAGCCGTGACGTGGCTCGCTGACGGCGGGGGCAAAGCCAATTAGCATCGTCTCGTGTCACCCTGCCGTGCCGGTCGTGACGGCAACCTTCACCCCCGGTTGCCGGGCAAGTCCGGCACGGCGTTTTCCTTCCCGTCTTCTGCTGCGATGAGCTACCGCGGCGTTGTCCACACCCGGTTCATCAAGATCAATTTCCCGCCACTGCGGGCAAGCTGGTAACTGCCGCTTTGTCGCACGAGCGCGGGGACATGATCCTCTTCTACCCACAGGAACACGCGATGCGGCCCGCTCCATAGCGCCGCGAACGAGGCGTCGTCGTCGAAGATTTTCGGGGCGTCGGGAAACAGCGAGCCATAATACATGTCGCCTTCGGTCCGGGTGTTGACCACATGGATGGGCTGGCGCACGTAAAAATTCAGCGTGGAGGCGTCTTCGTAGGTGCCATACGAAACCAGAATGTCGCCGGGCCGGAACTCCTGCTCCACCGCGTCGGCCAGCTTTTTCGAGGACAGAATCGGGGAGAACATCACCAGGCCCTGGTGGACCGCGAACAGAACCACAACCATCATAAGCGCGAGCACAACATTGCCCCGGCCCGCTCGATTGCGCCGCCGAAAAACCAGATTCAGCAATGAGCCGGCGAACAAGGCAACTCCAAACGTCGCCAGCGGGACGCGGAACATCCCCAGCGCACGCGGCGTCAGGTCGAAGATGTGGCCGAAGGCCAGGGCATACTCACTGGGGTTCTTCTGCAGCAGATCGGCGAGGTCGGAATCAGCGGGCGTGCGCTTGCTCTGCGCCAGGAGGAAAATCGTAGCGGCAAATACCAGCGCGCCAACGATCGACAGTGCACTCGCGCCAATCCGACCGCTCCTGCGCAACGCAGAATCGGCAGCGGAGTCATTCTCTTCTTGCATCCAGCCGCCAATCAGAAGCGCCAGTGCGGGCAATGCCGGCACGGCGTAGTACTCTTGCCGCGTGGAGAAGCTGAAGAACAGCAGAATCACCGCGGCCCAGATGGCAAGCAGCAGCCGCGCCCGCTGGCGCCGGTCGAGCGCGCGGCGCAACTCGCGCCAGCGATGCGGGACACTCTTCAGTGACTGAACCAGGAACGCCGACCAGGGAAATAGCCACACGAACACCAATCCCCAGAAGACCAGCAGCGGCACCGTGTCATAGTCGTGCGGGATGCGCCTGCCGAGATAGCGCAGGAAATGCTCATTGACGAAGTAGAACCACAAGAATCCGCGCGCCTGTCCCGCCGCTGGATTATCGATGGCCGCCGCGATGTGCCACGGGGCTGCGATAGCCAGGAATACCAGTGCGCTGGAGACGAGCCGCATCCGTAGCAGGTGTTTGAGATTTCCGGTGAGCAGCAGATAAAGTCCCACGATCGCAGCGGGAAACACGATTCCGATCAGGCCTTTGGTGAGTACATTCAACGCCGCTGCCGCCGCAAATCCCCAGCACGATAACTTCGACGGTGGGCTTTCATCGAGCGTTCGCAAGAAGAAGTCCAGTCCCAGCGTAAGCCACAGCCCGATGAGCATGTCGGGAATCAGGATGCGAGTGAACAGGTACGGCCCGACGGAAAGCGCGAGCACGATGGCTGCCCACAATCCCGCCGGTTCTCCCAACACGCGCCGACCCAGCGAGTAGATCGCCAGCAAGAGCGCCAGCATGCCCAAAATCAGCGGCAGTCGCGCCGCCCAGTCATGTACGCCGAATGCTTTGAAGCTCGCTTCCATGCCCCAATACAGCAGCGGCGCCTTTTCCAGATAGCGAACGCCGTCGATGTAGAGAGTGGTCCATTCATGGCGAACGAGCATCTCGCGGGCTGCTTCGGCGTGCACGGAGTCGGCGTCGTCCAGCAGCGGCGGGGTCCACAGGCCGGGAACATAGACTACCGCCCATAGCAGCAGAATCCACATCCAGCGCTGCGTTTTCCGGCGGGAGTGGCTGAAGGTCCTGGCAGCAGTTGAAGCTGCCGTCTCGGAAACGGTCGCGGAGCTCATGCTCGGAGATCGATTATAAGTCGAGCAGGCCGAGGCGCGATTCGCGATAAATCGATCAGGTATCCAGTCCGGCATCCTGAGCCGGCGCAAGTCGGCGGTTATTCCCAAGCATGAGTCAGGGCACGAGCTTCAGTCGTGCCGAACCGGCCTTGTTTTGTTCTGCGCCACACAGTCTTTATGTGGCCGCAGCGGATGGGTCGCGAGCTGAAGCCCGCTTTCGAATTCCGACTTTTCAGCGGCACTCCAAACTGCATTAGCTACAACCCCAGCTCGTCACGCAGCTTCTTCGACAGTTTTTCGATGCGCTTCAATCTGTCCTTGAGATCTTTATCGAGCACGCCCTGCGAGGCGCGCTGCGTGTCGCTGTGGACCTGCTGCGCCAGCGCCAGCAGTTCGTCCGCCTGCTTCTGCAGCTCGCCCGCCGAAATGGTGTGGCTGACCGGCGCGGGAGGCTCAATTCCGTTCTCGGCCTGACGCGTCGCATTGTTCGCCTCCGTGCGTCCGCGGGGAATCGGTTGTGCCGACTGAGCCGGAGCGCTGCTGCACCACGCAGTGATCGCGAGCGACAGAACCAGCGAGCGCAAACACAGAAATCGCATAACGCACCTCGTGCAGCAGGCCGCCGCGGTCTTCGCCTCATTCTGCCAATGATGACCGCGGCACGGCAGCCGCTATAATCTGCGTGTCGGCAGAATGCCTGACCACCTGACGGCTCACGACTCCTGACCATGAAAGCTTACGTCTACGTCTCGCTGAAGAAAAGCGTCCTCGACCCGCAGGGCAAAACCATTCACGGCGCGCTCAAGAAGATGGGCTATCGCGGCATCGACGATCTGCGCCAGGGCAAGTACTTCGAGATCGCGCTCGACCCGAGCGTGAGCCGCGAAGACGCACAAGCCGAGATCGACCGCATTGCCCGCGAGGTCTTGACCAACCCTGTCATCGAGGAATACAGCTTCAAGCTCGAAGGCTAACCGGCTGCCCTGCTTGAGATTGGGGTGCCCCAAGATTGCTGATTAGCCACGCGCTCCCATTTTCCTTCCTCCCAAAATGGAACAACGCAGACTGACACTATCCCTTTTCTCACACAAACAGCTTGCCCCTGGCCAGCAACGAGCCCATACTCCGTCGCAGAAGGCGATCTAGCCGCAAACCACCCCAAAACCGTAGAGATGTAGAAATGGAGGCGACGATTATGTTGCCACGTAGTCTGCGTGTACTCCTCTACCTAGTCGTCATTAGTCTTTCTATGCTGCCTGCGTACGCTGCCTCCAGCAACAAGCAAGAAACGCAGAGTACGCCGACAGAGTTCACTGCCAGCATGACAGAAGGCTACGCCGGCGCCGCCGATCAGATAATCCTGGGCAATCTGCCGCAGGCGCAACCTTATCACGGCAAGCCACGGGCTGAACCAGACCAGGCAGAGCGTCCGGAGATCGACCAGAACCGAGCTACCGGGATACCGATTCCCGGTTACAAAGCCGAACCCCCTTCGCTGAAGCCGGAACTTTCTTTTCAGCAGATGATCGGAATCGATACCCCCTCCCTGACGACGTCCTTCGCTGCCGGGACCGAAGCCGCGTGTGGTTGGTGGATCCCTTCTGACCATGCCATCGCCACCAGTAACCTTTATGAGGTACAGGTGTTAAATGCATGCGTTTATGTCTTCAACACCAGCGGAACGGTTCCGAATGGCTATCCAAAGAACCTGGCCACCTTTCTTGGCACCAATACGACCCACGTTGTGGGCGACCCGCGGGCGCTCTGGGACTGGAAGAAAGATCGCTTCGTCGTGGTGGCAATGGATTGGACGGCCAGTACCATATTGATTGCCGTCAGCCAGACCTCAGATCCAACCGGTGCGTGGTGGCTGTATAGCATAGCCACCAATACCGGTGGCGTTTCCGGTTACCCGGATTTCCCGATGCTGGGGCAGACAAATTACGAGGCCGGGGACAGTAACGGAGCCCTATATATCAGCTGGGACCGCTTTACCCCCGGCGGCGGCGCTTTTCAGGACAACGTGATCTGGGTAGTTCCCAAGGGAAAGATCTACAGCGGTGAAAGCTTTAGCGTCAAGGTCTTCTACAACCTGCAATATAACGGTAAGACCGTAGACCATGTTCAGCCCGCTAATGTAATGAATCGTGGCGATTTACCCAGGGCGGAATTTCTGGTCAACACTTTGGATTTCAACTATAACTGCTATACTCAGACTCCTTGTAATGGGCTTGTGGTATGGGCAATCTATAACGGCGTGCCGCCCTCCGACGCAACCGCTTCCATTACGAAAGTATTTGTGCGCACCGGGCACTACTATATCTATCCCGTGACTGCGGCCCAGCCCGGGAATCCCAGCGGCACCGAGTGCGCCATTAATGCCGGCAACGTAGGTATTTCCAGCGTAGTCTTTTACAGCGCCGGCGATCTGTATTTCGCGACCACTACCGGCGCCCTGAATGGCCAAGGCTCGAATGGCTGGCTCTACTGGCAGGTCCATCCCACACTCAGCGATGCCTCTCCCGCTACTTTAACGGGAGCGACCATCCGCAATGAGGTTTGCTGGGGATGTGTCGGCTTTAGCGGTGACTCTACATTTTCCGAGTACTATCCGGCCGTCCAGCCCGATGAGGAAGGCAATGTGACGGTTGTTTACAACGCCTCGTCGAGTACCCTTTACCCATCCACGGCCTACTTGACGAACCGGGCAAGTCACGCCACCGGCAGCTTCCGCGATGGCGGCCAATATCTGGCCACTGGCTCCAGTTGGTATTGTGAGATAGATGGCTATGGACGGAACCGCTGGGGCGATTACACCGCAACCTATCCCTTCGGCTCGATTATTCAATATAGTCCCACGTTCTGGTTTGCAGGCCAGTTCTCCGCCTCCAGTAATTGGAGTACTCAGATTGGTAAAACCTCCTACACCTCGGTGACCCAGCCCTGAACCGCAGGTGCGACGTGCCCAGGTCTCGCTGCCTTTCGAGACCTGGGTGACGCCGGATGAAACGGTCCAGCAGTACACACGGGTCTGGGCCCGCCAGAATCTCCACTAAAGCCGTCTCAGTGTAGCTGTATCCCTTTTGAAGGGGCGACGCTTGAAGAGTTGCTGAAAAACTCGCGTTTCAGAATGACGTGAGTCAGGGCCCGATTTCAGTCGGGCCGACAGGCGGCTCCTTTCGTTTTTGGAGCAGCCGGCTTTTAAGCCGACGACGGGCAGTGTCGATGCGGGCCGCCTGGTGCCCCAGAGCCTGCCCAGAGCTTGCCGAAGGGTTCGCCCTTCGCTTGGGCTAACCTGGGCGCACCCGCCACATTCCCGTTTTGGGAACGCATCGGCTGACCGTTTCCTTCTAGCATTGACCTGCGTCCGGTGCAGCCGGATAATTAGATTGGTAGGGCAGAAGCGTCGTGTCTCCGGCGCCGCTGCCCTTTTGTTTTTTGTTAGAGACAACGGTCTAGTTACTAGAGTTTCTCAGCGACGTTACTGGATCGGGCAAGCTCGAAACGAGGTAAGTAACTGTAACGAAAGCTGTTAACGCCTTTGCTGAAGTTGCAGCTAAGTGCAATGTTATCAATATTTTGATGTAAGTTACTACTTTTCAGTGTTGATTTTGAATAATATTGTACTTGACACAGGATGCCGTTTGCGCTATCTTGGGGTCATGCAAGAGCGCGATGCAATTCAGCAAATAAAGACTCTGGTTTCCTTGCTGC
>Ga0335079_10000877_pt1 | contig 34148 bp, 26 predicted proteins | sample Lox_Sample_33_FD_206719 | JGI IMG/M metagenome (GOLD analysis project Ga0335079, IMG submission 206719) | Soil microbial communities from Loxahatchee National Wildlife Refuge, Florida, United States - Lox_Sample_3.3 | ecosystem: Environmental > Terrestrial > Soil > Wetlands | place: USA...
CCGATCGACCTGATCACGCTGGTGGAAGAGCTTGACCGGAACAAGGAGCTCGAAGCGATCGGGGACGTGGGCTACGTTTCGGGATTGCTGGACGGCGTGCCGGACCGGCCGAGCATTGAGCACTACATCCGGATCGTGCGCGACAAGGCGCTGCTGCGCGGCGTGATTCACGCCGCCAACGCCGCGATTGCGCGCGCCGCCGAGCAGAGCGATGCGGCGGAAGATGTCTTGAATGACACGGAAGCGGCGCTGTTCCAGCTCTCGGAAAACCGCATCGGGCGCGGGTTCCTGGGCGTGCAGGAAATCGTCAAGGAGTCGTTTGGCTCGATTGACGCGCTGCTGCGGCGCGGGCAACGGGTGACCGGGCTGGAAACGCACTACACCGACCTGGATGAGATGACGAGCGGACTGCAGAAATCGGACCTGATCATCGTGGCGGCGCGCCCTTCGATGGGCAAGACTGCGTTCGCACTGAACATCGCGGAGAACGCAGCAATTTACGACCAGAAGGTTGTGGGCATGTTTTCGCTCGAAATGTCGCGCGAGGCGCTGCTGCAGCGCCTGCTGTGCTCGACGGCGAGGGTGGACTCGCACAAGCTGCGCACGGGTTCGCTGTGGAAAGAGGACGAGGCGAAAGTGCTGCACGCGATGGAGCAGCTGGCGCATGCGCCGATATTCATCGATGACACTCCGGGGATCGGGCTGAGCGAGATGCGGGCGAAGGCACGCCGGCTGAGGCAGTCGCAAGGGCAGCTGGACCTGATCATTGTGGACTACCTGCAACTGATGTCGGGGGGCGCACGGCGGTTTGAGAATCGCACGCAGGAGGTTTCGGCGATCTCGCGCGGGCTGAAGGGGCTGGCCAAAGAAATGCGGGTGCCGGTGGTTGCGCTATCGCAGCTGAGCCGTGCGCCCGAAAGCCGGGGCGGTGACCATCGGCCGCAACTGGCGGATTTGCGCGAGTCGGGATCGATTGAGCAGGACGCCGACCTGGTGACGTTCATCTTCCGGGAAGAGGTGTACAAGCCGGACGAGCCAGAGCTCGACGGGATGGCGGAGATCATTATTGCCAAGCAGCGCAACGGGCCCATAGGCAAGATCAAGCTGGCGTATCTAAAGAAATCAACGCGGTTTGAAACGCTTGCGGATGGCGGGTCGGGGACAGTGGACTGAGGAAAGCTCAGCAAGGCGATGGCCAGGGATGGTCCCTGTGGAAAGTCTGTGGAAGTGGCTTCTGCCGCGCTGCGATCAGGTCCCGACATGTGGCCCAAAGAACCTGAGAGACACCGCAAAGAAGCCCTAAGTTGCAGGCTTTTATACAGGTTAGGAGCGACCCCATAGACTTACGGTTCGATAGCGGAATCCGGGCCCAACTGATACAACCCGCGAGATTTGCACATCTGAGGGGACGCATCCCTTGGTGCGAAGACGCAGAGGATAGGCGGTTCTGAACGATGGCCCACGATGGCAAGCCTTTTTCCGAGACATCGTCCGAGCCTCCGGTTCGAGGGTTTTTGCACACACCGGACGTAGCCAATAGCGACGGCCTGGTACTGACTCATGGAGCGGGATCGAATTGCCAGGCGCCCCTGCTGGTGGCGCTGGCTGAACTGTTTGCCGGGACAGGGTACACGGTGCTGCGCTGCGACCTTCCCTACCGCCAGCAGCGCTCCTATGGCCCGCCACGGCCCGGGGATGCGGCGCGCGACCGCCAAGGGCTGAAAAACGCGGCCGACGCCCTACGGAGGCAGGTTTCGGGTAGGTTGTTCATGGGCGGCCACTCCTACGGCGGACGCCAGACGACCATGCTGTGCGCCGAGGAGCCGGGCCTGGCGGACGGCCTGCTACTGACGTCGTATCCGCTGCACCCTCCGGGCAGACCTGCCCAGCTTCGCACACAGCACCTGCCGAACCTGCGGGCGCCGGTTCTGTTTGTGCAAGGCACGCGGGATCCTTTCGGGTCGATTGCCGAAATGCAATCCGCACTGAAACTAGTGCCGGCAAGAACTCTGCTGCTGCCCTGCGAGGGCGAGGGTCACGACCTGGGTTTCAAGGGAAAGTCCAGAAGGGACGATTTGCCAGCGACGATCCTGGCGCAGTTTCAGAGTCTTTTTTCGTAGAGTGGTTCAGTTCACCCAGCCGGACTTGGAGCCGCCGTTCTTCTTGTCCGGATCCAGATCATCGGGAGGAACGTAGTTGCCGTGCTCGTCGAAGCTGACGGTGCGGTTGTGCTTGCGCATGTAGACCTCGAACTTGCGCGCGGCGCGGCGGCGTTTCCAGCGGTAATAGGAATTGCGGACGCTGAAGTAGCGTTCGGAGGCGCCCAACAGGACTCCTCCGCGGCCGGGGAAGAATTTGACGTAGAGGAATCCAAAGAGAAGGCCACCGAGGTGTGCGATGTAGGCGACGTTGCTGCCACGGCCCGCTCCGGAGGCGCTGATTGCCTCGGCCAGCGTGATGAAAGCGACGCCGGCTACAAAATACTTGGCCTTGATGGAGATGGGGATGGGAAAGAGCATGACCTCGCGGTCGCCGTAGAGCATGCCAAAAGCCACCAGGATGCCCAGCACTCCACCCGAGGCACCGACCGTGGGCGTCTGCGGGGCCACGCCACCTACACCGGTGTAAGAGATGGCAATCGTCGTCAGCGCCGCCCCAACCACGCAGAAAAGATAAAACTCCAGAAACTTCTTTCGACCCCAGTCGGACTCCAGTTGGGCGCCGAACATCCACAGGCCAAGCATGTTGAACAGAATGTGCAGGACACCCGCATGCAAAAACGAGTAGGTGACTACCTGGAAGATCCAGCCATGCATGACCGCGAGGGGAATGAGCGAGAGCGTGAAGAAGATGGCGTTGCCCAGTTCCGGAGCGGCCGCCTTCAGCAGCTCGATCAGCAGGTACATCGCGGCATTGATGAGGATGAGCCACTTCACCGCTTTGGTGAAGGGAGGCAAGCTCAGCGAAAAGCTCTGTCCGCGATACATGAAAGTTGCCTGACCGCCGGGAACACTGCAATCGGTGTTTCTTATGGTATCAGGTTACGGGTCAGTGTTCCGGCTGCGGCACTACGGGGATGCTGCGAAATCCCGCGGGATTAACTGCCCGCACCGCAAAGATCACATTATCCTTCGATAGCGGCAAAGTGATGCGAGTAATTTTTCCGGCGAGCTTCACGTGTTCCCATTCCGGGCTGGTGGTATCGCGCCACAGGACTTCGTAGGCAGAGGCACCAGATGAAGTCCCCCATGTGAGGGTGGAATCGTTCTGCAATTCCTTCGTCAAGAGATGGACATCCGGCGGCGGCGCAGGAGCCGAGGCCAGGGAGGCAAGAGCCGCGGCATTCAAACGGGCGACATCGGCGACGTAGTCGAAATTGACGAAGCCGGGCAAGTCGCCGTATTCGATGCCATTCTCCGTGCGCAGATTCTGGTGCTGATGGTCGTAGTTCTCGCGGAACTCGGTGAAGCGCACAGCGGCAATGCCCAGTTCGTTGAAGGAGGATTGGTCTCCACCGCGCAAGTAACGGTCGGAGCGAAACACCAATACGGGCTTGAGGTCGATTGCATAACTGCGGGCAACCTGGGCGATGTAGCGAGCCAACTGGCGGGAGGGCGAATCATTTTCTCCGCCGAGGTTGCGCATGCGGTGCAAGTCTGCGTCAGTAGCCGCCGAAGGAATGCCCTCAGAGAAGACGCGAACGACACTTCCGCTCTGGCCTGGGCTACGGTCCCCACCGACGATGTCGTCGTTCAAGACGGCGATGATGTTCCAACCGGCGGCCCTGGCCATCTGCGCAAAGTGACTGCTGCCGATTAATCCCTGCTCTTCGCCAGCCACAGTCAGAAAAATGATTGTGGCGGGAAACCTGAGCTTGCTCAGGACACGGGCGCATTCCAGACTTACCGCTGTGCCGCTTGCGTCATCGTTCGCGCCGGGTGCGGCACCGGTGGCATCCAGAACGTCAGAGTTGCGCGAATCATAGTGGCCGGTAACTAGTACCGCGCGCTGCTGATCATCGCCGCTGGTGCCTCGCAAGATGGCGTATACATTGGTGACTTGAACGGGGCGTGGAATCCGATCCGCCGGTCCGTACTGGAACGTGTCAGTTTTCACTTCCAGGCAGCCCCCACAATCGTGGGAATAGCGTTCAAATTCGGACTTGATCCATTCACGGGCTGCGCCGATGCCACGGCCGGAAGCAACAGCGGCAGCGTCCTGAGGCGATAACGTGGAGCGCGTCTGAAAGCTGGCAAGCTTTTCGATATTGGCCTGGATTTTTGAGACGGAAACGTCTTGCATGGCCGCGGCGATTTTCAGGTCTGCCGGGCCAGCATCCAGCCCGGCAGGTGCGGCGGGTACGGCTTGTGCCCTCCCCAAAGGGGACACCATTAGGGCTAAAAAGAAAACAACGGTTCCCCTGGAGCGCGCATCCATGCGAGCATGTTTCAGGGCCAGGTTGGGCAATTCCCAAGATATTGGCAAAAGTTGTCCTTCCTTTATCGGGGTGAGTCTTGCGAAAACCGAGCCACTTGACCTTGGCCCCAAGAGAAACTAAATATTATCAAGGCGGTTTTCATAGAGGGAGGCAATTGTGATTCTTTGTCCAGAGTGCGAGAGCAATCTCGATATCGATGAGGATGAGATTGAGGAAGGCGAAATCGTCTCGTGTACGGAGTGCGGCACCGACTTTGAGGTTGTCACCGTCAGTCCCCTCGAGTTGAAGTCCGTTGAAGAAGCTGAGTACGAGGAGGACGACGAAGAGGAAATCGAAGACGGTGATTACTCCTAAATCTCGCCACCCGTTGCGCCTGCTGAAGTGTTCCTTTCGCTACCTATTTTTTCCGGCTTTCATGATTTGGCTGTGCAGTGCTCCCGCCGCGGTTGCGGCGGAGAATCCGCGGGAGAAGCCTTATGCGCTGATCTTCGGCACGGTCTGGGGCCCGGATGCCCGGCCGGTTTATGGGGTGAAGGTCAAGATCCGGCGGGAAAGCGAGAAGAAAGCACGCTGGGAGCTCTATTCCGACCATAATGGCGAATTCGCGGTGCGGGTGCCTGCGGGCAAGCAGGACTACCGTATCTGGGCCGACTTGAAGGGCTTTAAGTCAGCCAGTGGCAGGCAGTTAGCCCTGGGTGAAGAGGTCCAGGTGCACGTGGAATACGACGAGCGTGTAGACACGGGCCTGCATCTAACAGAACAGGGACGCTAAGCATTTCAGGGGAAGGGGCAGATATGAACAAGCGACCCGTCATAGCTCTGGCGCTGTTGGGGATTGTGGCCGGACTGGCGCTGGTTTCGGATGCGTACGCGAAAGACAAGGACAAGGCCGAGAGCAGCGGGCGTCTGCTGACTGGAAAGGTGTTGGACCGGCAGGACAACCCGCTTGGCAACGCCGTGGTTTACCTCTCCAACCTGCGCACGCGGGCGGTCAAGACTTACATTGTCGGGGCGGACGGTGTTTACCGTTTCCCGGCGCTCTCGCCGAACATTGACTACGAGGTGTATGCCCAGTTCAACGGGCGAAAAAGCGACACCAAGACGGTGAGCCAATTCGATAACCGGCAGCAGGTGAATATCGTGCTGCGCATCGATAGCAAATAGCGGCGAATCCGATGGGGAGCAAAAACGGCCTTATCCAAGTGACTCTGGATAAGGCCGTTTGACTTTATAAGTCCTAGCTGTTTTCGCCGCCGGCACGCTTCCAGGTGAGGAGGTCACCGATGGTGGAGCCGCCGGTGCTGGAGGCAGGATGCTTGAAAGCCTCCACTTCGGTGCGTGAGGCTTCCTCGCCGACCGCTTTAATGCTGAGCCCGACTTTCTTTTCCTCGGGGTTCATCTTGATAATCTTGAAGTCCTGCTCGAGACCGGGCTCAAGGACAATGGGCTGGCCATTAGCATCGACAGCTTCCGAGTTGTGGCAAAGGCCTTCGATGCCATCGGCGATCTCGACGAAAGCGCCAAAACTGGCAACGCGGAGCACCTTGCCGTGCAGCACATCGCCGATGTGATGCTCGGAGAAGAATGTCTCCCACACGTCGGGCTGGAGCTGTTTGACACCAAGGGACAGACGGCGCTTATCGGGTTCGATGGCCAGCACGATGGCCTTGACCCGGTCGCCTTTTTTCAACACTTCGGAGGGATGCTTCACCCGCTTGGTCCAGCTCAGGTTGCTGACATGGACCAGGCCATCGATGCCGTCCTCGATTTCGAGGAACGCACCGAAATCAGTGAGGTTGCGAACCCTGCCTTCCACCTGCGCACCGACCGGATACTTTTCATGCAACAAGTCCCAGGGATTGGCCGCGAGCTGGCGCATGCCAAGCGAGATGCGACGCTCAGCGGGATTCACATTGAGCACGACGCAGTCCACCTGATCGCCCACATTGACCAGCTTGGAGGGATGCTTCATGCGCTTGGACCAGGTCATTTCGCTGACGTGCACCAGGCCTTCGATGCCCTGTTCGAGTTCTACAAATGCGCCGTAATCGGTGACGCTGATAACACGGCCATGCACGTGCGCTCCGACGGGGTAGCGATGTTCGGCATCAAGCCAGGGATCGGGCGTGAGTTGCTTGAAGCCGAGGGACACGCGCTGTTTCTCTTTGTCGAACTTGAGCACCTTGACCTGAATCTGGTCTCCGACATTGACCAGGTCGCGAGGGTGGGTGAGGCGTCCCCAGGACATGTCGGTGATATGCAGGAGGCCATCGATACCGCCCAGATCGACGAAAGCGCCATACTCGGTCAGGTTCTTAACCACGCCGGTCAGGACCGCGCCCTCTTCCAGATGCTCGAGAGTCTTGGACTTTTTCTCGCTCAGTTCTTCCTCGAGCAGCTGCTTGCGGGAGACGACAATATTGCCGCGCTTCTTGTTCAGCTTTATGACTGCAACTTCGATGTTCTGGCCCTTGACCGCATCCAGATTGCGCATGGGGCGGAGATCCGCCTGGGAACCGGGCAGGAAGGCGCGCGCGCCAAGGATGTCCACCGTCAGACCACCCTTGATGCGTTCGATGACTATCGCCTGGATGGGTTTCTTCTCATGGTAGGCCTTTTCGATCTCATCCCAGGCGCGGAGGCGCTGCGCTTTCTGGTGAGAAAGATGGATATAACCTTCCTCGGTTTCGCCCTTGTCCCGCATGACGTCGATGTCATCACCGGGCTGGAAACGCGGCTTGCCTTCGTGGTCCAAAATTTCGGCCAGAGCAAGCATGCCTTCGGACTTGGCACCGATATCGACGACCACGTGGCTGGCAGTCAACTTGAGCACGGTGCCTTTGAGGACTTTGTCCTCGCCAATGGCTTCTTCGCTCTCCGTGGTGAAGGTCTCCAGGGCAGCCGCGAAATCGTCGGATGATGTAGAGGGTTTATCTTCCTGGCTTCGCACCGGCTGGGAGGAAGCAGGGGTGGTTTCGTGGGTCGAGCCCTCAGCAGATGCCGGTTCAGCGACCATGGAAGCGGCAGAATCCTGATTGTGGGCAGTGTTTTCGTCGAACAAGGTTATGGCCTCTCTGGTAACTCGCATTACGGTGCGAGAAGGGTGCGGAGCTGTTCAGCAGACTGCTGGTGTGAGTCTTAGGTTGTAGTGGGGCCCATCCTGGCGGATGAACCTTGGACAATCCCAGCGGCCGGACGGTGCCAAAAAGCAAACCCGCGTCCCAAGGGAACTCTTCGACTATAGCAACCGCTTCCAAAGGGTGTCAAACCCTAAAGGAAGGACAAATCCACAGCCGGGAAAATGCGCTCGTAGAAAGGCCTTTGGGGGGTGGAAGCGGGTGCAGAGGTTCCGAAAGAGACGTGCATCTGCTACCCTGCCGAGGCATGGATTATCTATGGACTCCGTGGCGCTATGCCTATGTTGCGAACGCGGAAAAAACGTCGGGCTGCATCTTCTGTGACTTGCCCAAGGCGGGGGATGATGCGCGGGTACGGATCGTGCATCGCGGGCAGAGCTGCTATGTGGTGCTGAATACGTATCCCTATACTCCCGGGCACGTGATGATTGTTCCCTATGCCCACCTGGACGAACTGCACAAACTGTCAACGGAAATGGCACAGGAGATGATGGGTTTGGCGCAGACGATGGAGCGGATGCTGCGACAGCTCTACGCCCCGGATGGTGTGAACCTGGGCATGAATATTGGGAAAGCGGCGGGGGCGGGAGTGGCAGGTCATATCCACATGCACGTGCTGCCGCGCTGGGTAGCGGATGCCAACTTTGTATCGGTGATTGGCGAGACCAGGATTCTGCCGGAGAGCCTGGATACGACTTATAGCAAGATCAAGAACGCGATGGATACGCGGCCCTCACCCTGAGCCGGAATCTGAAGGGTCGGATTCCGCTCAGGATGAAGCCACGTTGCAGGGGCACAACGAAAACTCTAGTGTGCCTGAATGCTGCCGAAGCGCCCGTGGGTTTCGCCCGCGGGGCCAGCAGTGAAGTAGAGCAGGTTGGTGCTTCCGCCCTGGCCGCCGTTACCGAACATGATCGCCCAGAGACCCGGGATGGCAATCGGGGTACCAGCTGAGGTGCTGAGCTGGCCCTTGGCCGCGCCGGTGGACGGATCGTAAGCGGTGATGTGACCGTCTCCGAAATTACCCACCAGGATCATGCTGCTGAATTTGCCGAAGTTGGACGGCGCCTGAGCCAATCCCCACGGCGCGTTCAGCTTGCCCTGCGAAGCAAACCGCTTCACGAAGTTGCCGTTGAGATCGAAGATATCCACGAGACCCAATCCCGGGCCGCTCTTGGAGTCCTTCTTGTCCGCATCCTGCTTAGCGAAGGTCACAAAGAGCTGACCGCCGATGTTGCGGATGTTGTAAGGAGCGAATCCGCTGGGCAGATGCGGATCGGTAAACGATCCGGACAGCGTGACCGGATTGTAATGGTTGTCATAGACTTCGACCTTAGCCGCGAAGAAGTTGGTGACGTAAAGGAAGGTCGAAGTGCCATTGGTGGCCAGTTCCATGCCTTTGTAGATGGCGCCGCTGGCGGAATTGTCTACGGCGAGGATGGCGGCGTTGATGTTTACGCTCGCGCTCCAGCCGCTGATGGTTCCATCCTCGGTGTCGAACAGGAAGGACGCGGCACCAGACTTGCCACCCGATGTCACCACAAAACCGGTAGTGCCGTTGAACACCGTGCCCGTGGGGGCTGATGTGGCGGTGCTGCCGGTCGGAGGCGGAATGGTTACAACCAGTGACTGCGGAACGCCGGTGCTGTTGTACAGCGTGGAAAGTCCGGTGGCATTGTCAGAGAACCAGAAATCGCCAGTGGGGCTGTAGCTGATGCCCCAGGGGTTGACCATGTTGGGGTCGGTGTTGGGGGCTATGCCGGATTGATCGGCGGTAAGAACGGTCGCCTTGTAGGATGCCGCGCTGGCCAGGCTGGCTACGCTTACCACCAGCAACAGCAACATCCCCATGAATTTCCAAGACTGCTTGGTCCCGAGTCGAGAGACTCGCATATTTCCTCCTTACAGTATTTGTCCTAATCTTGGCGGTTCGCCCGGCGGGTGTTTCCGCCCTGTCACTGAGTCAGTCGTGATCAGGTAACGGCAGTCTAGGTAGCAAGCCGAAGGTAGTTGTCAGAGGAATGTAAATAGATTGTCTTTTCCCAAAGATGGGGAAGAAAGGCTCCAAACGACTAGAGCAGAGATTCCATTTCCTTTTCGTTGAGGATGCGAACTCCCAGCTCTTTCGCCTTATCGAGCTTGGAGCCGGCATCGGCGCCGGCGATCACGTAGTCGGTTTTGCGGCTTACCGAGCCGGATACGCGGCCACCTGCGTCTTCAATGCGCTTCCTGGCCTCATCGCGCGTGTAACGCAGCAACGTACCGGTAAGGACGAAAGTCTTGCCCGCGAGTTTGGTTCCGCGTTCTTTTTTTGCGCCAGTGAAATTGAGGCCCGCGTCGCGGAGGCGTTTCACCAGTTCACGATTTCGGGGTTCCTGGAAAAATTCGGCGATGCTCTGGGCAATGCGGGGCCCGACTTCGGAGACCTGCAGCAACTCTTCCTCATTCGCATTCATGAGAGCTTCCATGGAACCGAAATGCTCGGCGAGGAACTGGGCGGTGCGTTCTCCCACGAAGCGGATGCCGAGGCCGTAGATGACGCGCTCAAGCGGCAGTTTTTTTGACGCTTCAATTTCGTCAAGCACATTCTGAGCGGACTTCTCGCCCATGCGTTCGAGGCGCAGAAGATCGTCTTTCGTCAGGCGGTAGATATCGGCAACATTGCTGACCAGGCCACGATCGGTGAGCTGGTTCACCAGGGCATCGCCCATGCCCTCGATGTTCATGACGCCGCGCGAGGCAAAATGCAGAATGGTCTCGCGCAACTTGGCGGGACAGTTGGCGTTCACGCAGCGGTAGTCCACTTCGCCGTCGGCGCGGGCCACGTGAGTGCCACATTCGGGGCATTTCTCCGGCATGTGGAAAGTTTTGTGACCGCGAGGATGTTTTTTGTCATCAATGACTCGCGTGACTTTGGGAATCACATCGCCGCCGCGTTCCACCTCAACCCAATCGCCGATCTTGATGCCCAAGCGTTCGATTTCGTCCAGATTGTGCAGGGTGGCACGGCTGACGGTCGTACCTCCAATCGGAACCGGCTGCAGCACGGCTACCGGAGTCAGCTTCCCAGTGCGGCCGACCTGAACGGTGATGTCCTCAATTTTGGTGATGCCGGCGCGAGCGGCATACTTGTAGGCAATTGCCCACCGGGGAGCCTTGCCGGTGTAGCCCAGTTCCTCCTGCCAGGAAGTGCGATCGACTTTGATCACAATGCCGTCAATTTCGTAGGGCAAAGCCTCTCGCCTGGTTTCTTCCTGCTCAATGAATTTCCAGGCATCCTCGAAGTTCTTGACCACTTTGCGAGCGGGATTGACTTTGAAACCCGCGGTTTCCAGGGCGACCAGGGTTTCCCAGTGGCGGTCGAAATAGGTGCGCCCGTTCACCAAGAGCATGTAGGCAAAATAGTCCAGGCGGCGCTGCGCGGTGATGGATGGCTCGAGCTGGCGCACAGTGCCGGCGGTCGCGTTGCGGGGATTGGCAAACAGAGAGAGGCCCTGGCGTTCGCGGTCTTCATTCATTTTCTTGAAGGCGGCAAGAGGCATGAGCATCTCGCCCCGCACCTCAAAGTCCAGCGGGATTCCCGCCTTCTTCAGTTTGTCTTTGGAAATAGAAAGCGGAACGGAGCGCACGGTGCGGACATTTGCGGTGACCTCTTCGCCGGTAGTCCCGTCACCGCGAGTGAGGCCGAGAACGAGGCGGCCATCTTCGTATCGCAGGGCGAGGGACATGCCATCCAATTTCAGCTCGCAGACGTAGTCGATATCTTTGCGGCCGCTCAGCTCGTGAACGCGCCGCTCCCAGCTACGCAGCTCATCTTCGCTATAGGTGTTGTCGAGTGACAACATGGGAGCCGAATGGCGGGCTTTGACGAAGCCCTCCCGAGGCTTGCCGCCGACGCGTTGGGTGGGAGAATCGGGTGTAACCAACTGGGGATGCTGGGATTCCAGCACCTTGAGCTGGTCCATCAACTTGTCGAACTGGGCGTCGGAGATCTCCGGCTGGTCGAGCACGTAGTAACGGTGCTCGTGATGGCGAATTTCGTCGCGCAAGGCGGCGACCTTTTTTCCCAGTTCTTTGCCGGTGGCAGCCATCGGGAAGATTATATCGGCGGGCTGGATGGAGGCGCCCCGCCGGGAGCGCCCCACACCAGGATTTTCCGTCAGCTAAACCAGATCATCGAGCTTCAGCGAGGTGGCGCCACCTTTCCACGACTCGCGGAACTGACTTTCGACGAAGCCGGCATCGTAGTCCTTGCCTTGCGCCTTGAGGGCCTGATGCAGGCCGAACAATGAACGCGGGTTGCGCGGATTACGGTTGAGATCGTCGCGGAAAATCTTCTCGGCTTCGGCTGCATTGCCGCCCATCAGAACAGCGGCACCGAGAGATTCGCGCACGGGGAAGAACCAATCCGGAGGCTCGCCGTACTTGAGCGTGTCCTGGATAGCAACCGCCTCCTGCAACTGGGCGACTGCCTTGGCATTATCTTTGTTGGCCATGGCAATCTTGGCGCCGAGAACGTCCCTGGCGATGGTGAGGATATCTTTGGTCTTGTTGTTAATAGGCATCTGGAAGGTGGCATCGTCCGGCGTATTCTTGACGGCTTCAGCAAGGAAACTGTGTTCGGCTTCCGCTCCGTTTAGATTTCCGGTGCCGGCCAGGGCCATGCCGCGGGCAAAATGCCAGAACACGGTGACTGTCTGCATCTTGGGATCGGGCTGCGGAGACTTGAGGATGTCATCCCAGCGGTGGAAACGAATGTCCACGGCCAAAGGGATGGTCATGAAGCCCTGGAGCGGAGGCATGTCTTTCACCATGGGCGCGACGTGGGCGGCGAGCATATCCGCGTTCTTCTTGGACTCGGCATAATTGCCGTTCATGGCTGCGCACATGGCGATAAAGTGCAGATTGTGGCTGTAGTACATCGCCGGGTAGATGCCCTGGGCGCCGGTCGCCTTGAGGTAAGAACGATCCACAGCGGCCGCCTCTTCGTTGGTCTTGACCGCCGCCTCGTAATCGCCGGTGCGGATGTAGATATGGGCAGGCATATGGACGATGTGGCCGGCGGCGGGAGCCAAGGCCGCGAGGCGGTTCGCGCCTGCCAAGGCACGTTCAGGATTGGCGGAAGCTTCCACACTGTGAATGTAGTAATGAATTGCGCCGAGGTGATTGGGATCGCGGCGAATCACGGACTCCAGGGTCGCCACGATTTCCTCCGTTCCGGCTTCGGGCGAGCCATCCGTGTGCCACAAGCCCCAGGGATGCAGGTTCATGCCAGATTCAGCAAAGAGGGTCGCGGCATCGAGATCGTCGGGGAATTTCGTGGCCAGCTCGCGCATGGCGTTGTTGTAGGCTTCAGCCGCTTTCTGGCGATCCGCCTTTGAGTCTGCGGGAAAACGCAGCGCCATGGCCTGAATGTAGGCTTGCTCGCTGGGCGAGGCGTTGGCAGAAAGATCCACAGCTTTCTGAATCGCCTGGTGCGCCTGCATGAAACGATCGTCGCTGGCGGGGTCGTTGTAGTTGGGGCCTACGGCTTCGGCAACACCCCAGAACGCCATGGCGAGCTTAGGATCGAGTTCTCCAGCGTGCTGAAAAGATCGTGCAGCCTCATCGTGGTTGAACGCGTAGATGAAGCGCAGGCCCTGGTCGAAAAACTGCTGGGCGACGGGATTGCTGGTGGAGACTGGATGATGCAGATTGCCGAGTCCGGACACCAAAACAACCGGCCGCGACTGCTGCATGTGAGCAGAATGATCTTGGGCGACTGCGAAACAGGACAGCACCAGGGGCAACAGAACGGAGATGCGGTAACTCATAACTCCTCCTCTTGAAGTCTGACCTGACCTATGGAAGACGACGGCGCAGCAGGATTGGCGACCCTAGCTTAGTAAAAATTGAGAGTGGAAGCAATTGGCGAGCGGGGCTGCTATGCTAATTCGCCGACCGCGAGGAGACTGCATGGCGAAAGCCGGGCCGATCCAATTTTCGCTGCCAAAGTCAGCGCTCGATGCATTTGATACGAATGACCGCATCAACCGCTATCTGATTCAGAATCTCCCTGACGCCGCCTGGCGGGCCGAACCGCCTGAGGGAAAAGGCCGGACGATTGCCGCCATCGCGGCCCATATCCACAACGTGCGTGTGATGTGGCTGAAGGCCGCGGCCAAGGGAAGCAAAATTCCGGAATCGCTTGAACGAACCAGTGTCACTCCGGCACAAGCGCTCAAAGCACTGCAACAGAGCCGGAGCGCGCTGCGCGGAGTGCTCAAAGCAGCAATAGAGAACGGCGGGCGGATCAAGGGCTTCTCTCCGGACGTGGGCGGCTTCTTTGCTTACCTGATCGCCCATGATGCGCATCATCGCGGACAGATTTGCATGCTGGCGCGACAGACCGGCCATGCACTGCCGCAGAAGGCCATGTTCGGCATGTGGGAATGGGGAACACGCAGCAGAGAATAAGCGAAACAGCAGTCCCTTATGCGGAAGGCGATTCTGCTCTACAACCCGCTCGCAGGACGACGCCGAAGCCGCCGCCTGGCTGACGTGGAGAGAGTGCTTGCGATTTTGCGGGCCGGGGGCGTAGAGGTGTCTGCTGCTCCGACACGCGCGGGGGCCCAGACAACGGAGCAGGCGTTGCAGGCAATTGACACAGGCTGTGACTCGGTCATTGCATGTGGCGGCGATGGCACAGTGCACGATGTGTTGCAGGGCCTGGTGGGAACAAACGTCAGTCTGGGGATTATTCCTCTCGGGACGGCCAATTCCCTGGCTCACGATCTGCGACTGCCGCTTTCTCCGGCCCGAGCGGCAGAGGCTGCATTGACCGCAAAAGCCCGGCGGATCGCGGTGGGACGGGTAGTCTATCGGGACTTCTCGGGAAATCCAGCAGCACGGCATTTTGTGGTGACGGCCGGAATCGGAGTAGATGCGCAGCTTTTCTATGCGCTGAATCCGCTGGCCAAGCGACAGCTGGGAATCGCGGCTTACTACGCCTACGCAACGCACTTGTGGCTGATGCACAGGATGGAGTGGTTCACCGCCGAGATTCGCTCTGAGGAAGGCCAGCCGCCAAGGCGGTACGACGTGACGCAACTGCTGGCGGTCCGCATCGCAGATTTCGGCGGTGCGCTGCGCACGCTGGCCCCCGGGGCGTCGCTGGATCGCGACGATCTGCGGCTGGTATTGTTCCAGACGTGCAGCCGCACGGCGTATCTCCGTTACGTCCTGAGAGGATTGTTCAGGGCAAGCTGGAACATTCGCGGAATTGAACTGCAGCATGAATGCCGCGTTCTGTGCCGGCCGAAGGAAGTGAAGGAGGATCAGGGAAGCAAATCGAAAATTTATGTGGAGGCCGATGGAGAGCTGCTAGGCACTCTGCCCGCGGAAATCAGCGTGGTTCCGGATGCTCTGACGGTGCTGGGCGGGTGAGAGAGGCATTTGCCTCAACCGCCAACCGTCTCTAGAATAGAGGTTTATCCGGCGCGGCAGAGAAAACTTATGATTCACTTTCCAGTTCCTGAGGCCCTGACGTTCGACGACGTGTTGCTGTTGCCCGCCCAATCCGACGTGGTTCCGGCGCTAACGAATGCATCCACGCAGCTGACGCGCAACATCCGGCTGAATATCCCGATCATCAGCGCTGCCATGGACACGGTGACCGAGTCACACATGGCGATCGCACTGGCGCAACAAGGCGGGCTGGGGATCATCCACCGAAATCTGCCCATCGATCAGCAAGCAAACGAAGTTGACAAAGTAAAGCGCTCCGAAAGCGGCATGATCGTGGACCCAGTGACCATGTCGCCGGATGACAAAGTGTCGGATGCGCTCGATGTCATGCGCCGCTACAAGATTTCCGGCGTTCCGATCACCAAGAAAGGCAAGCTGGTCGGCATTCTCACCAACCGCGATCTGCGATTTGAAAGCCGCTTCGATATTCCCATCAGCAAAGTGATGACCAAGGAGAACCTGATAACGGTTCCGGTGGGGACGACGCTCGAGGAGGCGGAAAAAATCCTGCATGAGCACCGGGTGGAGAAGTTGCTGGTGGTGGATAACAACTACAACCTGAAGGGCCTCATTACGGTAAAGGACATTCAGAAGAAGCTGAAGTATCCCAGCGCAGCGAAGGACTCACATGGACGCTTGCGGGTAGCGGCCGCAATTGGCGCGACGGGTGATTTTCTGGAACGGGCACAGGAACTGGTAAAAGTAAAAACCGATCTGTTAGCCATCGACAGCGCGCATGGGCACTCTACTCGCGTGCTTGAAGCGATCAAGACGGTGAAATCGAAGCTGCCGGAAATTGACCTGATCGCGGGAAATGTGGGGACTTTTGACGGCGCGTGCGCACTGGCGCGAGCGGGCGCGGATGCGATTAAAGTCGGCATTGGCCCGGGATCGATTTGTACCACGAGAGTGGTGACCGGGGCCGGCGTGCCGCAGATCACCGCGATCGCAGAAGCGTATCGCGCTACGCGCGATACCGATATTCCAGTGATTGCCGACGGTGGCATCAAGTATTCCGGGGACGTTACCAAGGCGCTGGCGGCAGGAGCGGCCGCAGTCATGATCGGTTCTCTCTTTGCGGGAACGGACGAGAGTCCGGGCGAGCTGATTCTCTACCAGGGACGGACGTTCAAATCCTACCGCGGCATGGGTTCGCTCAGCGCGATGGCCGCGGGTTCGAGCGAGCGCTACTTCCAGAACACCGACGGCGATTCCTCTACGGCCATGCCGGTCATGGGAGAAGAGTCGAACCGGCTCGCCAAGCTGGTGCCGGAAGGAATTGAAGGCAGAGTGCCGTACCGCGGTTCGGTCGCCATGATTGTGCACCAGATGGTGGGCGGGCTGAAGTCGGGCATGGGATATTGCGGTTGCGCGACGATCCCGGAATTGCTGCAGAAGGCGCGGTTCGTGCGCATCAGCGTGGCCGGCTTGCGCGAGAGCCACGTGCACGATGTCATGATCACTCGGGAAGCGCCGAACTATGCGGTTGAGTAAGCCGGCGATCCTGAGTAAATTGAGCTTGCCTCGCCTGGCTCGGACCACCCCGTCTTGAATCCTGCTCAGAAGCAGCTGTGGAAGGCCTGGACGGCATCGGCCTTATGGATGGGCCTGATCGCGGTAGAATCCACCAACCTGCTCTCGGCCGATAACACCAGCCGGATTCTGTATCCCATCTTTCACTTCTTCACGGGCGTGGATGCGGTGCGATTCGTGGTGTGGGACTATTACATCCGAAAGGTGGGTCATTTCGTCGGCTACTTCGGCCTCAGCATTCTCCTGTTCTGGGCGTGGAAGGCGACGCTTCCTGCCGGCGATGGACGGAAATGGGCGGTGCGCTGGGCCGGAATCGCATTTTTCATGTCAGTGCTTGTGGCCAGCCTGGATGAATGGCACCAGACTTACCTGATTTCGCGGACCGGCACCGTGCGCGATGTATTCCTGGACAGTTCCGGCATATTGGCAGCGCAGCTCTTGATTTTTATTTTCTCGAAGCGTCACTCAAGCCGCGAACCGCAGTAACGCTACAGGGCCACGTCTTCCAGAGTTTCGTAGACCTTAATGATCCGGATCTCATCGGCCAAACGGGCCCAGCAGCGCAGCACTTCGGGATCCTCCTGGGCAGAGCGGCGAGCTTCCTCCGACTTCCAATAGCGGAACAGCATGTACTCGCTGGATTTTTCGTCGCGATATAACGAGTCCCGGCAGTAGCCGCCGGCCGAGAGCGCGGCGAATAACCTGCGCATGGTGGCGAGGGAATCCTCTTCCTTGCCGGGCAAGGGCTGGTAAATGGCCACCGAGAGAATTTCGGAAGACATCTCCGGGGATTATACGTTCCCACGCCGCGGGCGGCGCAGCTTCTTTGACGAGACCCGGCGGCCCACAGGCAGGCTGACCTGGTGGAGGCGCATGAAGTTGGTGGAGCCGGACGCCATCTGCGTGCCCGCGACCACGCCCATGACATCGCCGGCGCGGACACGGCCGGTTTGCAGCAAGGTCTGCTGAGCCACTGAAACCATCTCCTCGGCGGTTCCCACCTGAGAATGCCGGACCGGTCGCACTCCCCACAGAAGATTCATGCGATTGCATACCTCTGAGAACTGGCTGAACGCATAAATCTGCGCCTTGGGACGATACTTGGAGATGAGACGCGCGGTATTGCCCGTCTCGGTGAACACGGCGATCGCTCCCATGTGCAGGTCTTCGGCAGCGTGCGCAATGGACTCGCAAACGGTTTCCGCGATGGAGAGGCCGCGATGCTCGCGGCGCCGGGCCTGGATGAGTTCCGGCATGTTGCTTTCGGCTTCAGTCACGATCCGCGACATGATCGCAACGGCTTCTCTCGGGTAGCGTCCACTGGCAGTTTCGGCTGAGAGCATGACCGCGTCGGTGCCATCGAAGATGGCATTGGCTACATCACTGGCTTCCGCGCGTGTGGGACGCGGATTCAGGATCATGGATTCCAGCATTTGCGTGGCTGTGATAACAGGCTTGCGCCAATAGGAAGAGCGGCGGATGACATGCTTCTGGATGACCGGGACTTTTTCCGGCGGCATCTCCACCCCCAGGTCGCCGCGGGCCACCATAACCCCGTCGGCGGCTTCGAAGATTTCCTCGAGGCGCTGCAATGCCTGAGGCTTCTCCAACTTGGCGATCACCGGTACGTCGCGACGCTGGGCAGAAATGATCTGTTTCGCGAGGGCAACATCCGACGCAGAACGCACAAAGGACAAAGCCACCATGTCAACCCCGTGGCTCAGCCCGAATTTCAGGTCCTTGCGGTCTTTTTCGGTGAGGGCGGGAATGGAGAGCGCGATGCCCGGCAGGTTTATGCCCTGATGCTCGCCGAGGAGTCCGCCATTGATGACCTGGCACTCGACGTCGTCGCCACGCACCTTAATGACGCGCAATTCGATTAACCCGTCGGAGAGCAGGATGCGAGCTTCGGGGCGAACTTCCCGCGCCAACCGCTGGAAGGTGGTGGCAATCAAGGCGGCATTTCCTTCGATATCGCGTGGCGTGATGGTCAGCCGGGCGCCGCTTTCGAGCACCACGGGCGTGTGACCCTTCAGCCTTCCGGTGCGAATTTTGGGCCCCTGCAGGTCCTGCAGGATACAGAGCGTGCGGCCTTCTCTTCGCGCGGCGCGGCGCAGGCGCTCGATGCTGCGAGCGTGGTCTTCGTGCGTGCCATGAGAAAAGTTCAGGCGGGCGACGTCCATGCCCAGGCGCAGCAGGTCGCGCATGGCGGCTTCAGAATGACAGGCAGGACCAATGGTGCAAATGATCTTGGCCCGGCGGGCAGCAGCCGGCGACGAAGCGGCGGGTTCGCCAAGGCGCGGGGAGCCTGGGTCTGGTTTGCGTGCTTTCAATACTCTTCCTGATGCGAGTCTTCGACGTTAGAGGGCCGCAGCTTTAGAGGCTGGCATTTCCCGGAGCTCTTTTCCCAGAAAAGCACGGGGAAAGAGCATGGCATTGAATTCTGCACCGACCAGAATTACGAGAGAAATCATGTACATCCAGACGAGCAGGGCGATGCCGACCCCGAGGGAACCGTAGATGATGCTGTAATCGGCATAGCGCTGCAGATACCATCCAAAAGCCAGTGTCGCCCCAAACCACATGGCCGTGGCCAGGATTGCGCCCGGCAAAACGCTGTGCCAGGGTTGAGTGCGGGGTACGGCGTTGTGATAGACCAGCGCAATGACTGCAATACTGGTGACCATCGCGATGGTCCAGCGAATCACCATCCACAGGAACAGGATTGGGGGAGCAAACTCATGACCGAGATGAAACAAGACGCGAGCCTCGATGCGGTTGCCGAACGCGACAAATACGGTTGCGCACGTCATGGGCACACCGGCCAGGACCACAAGGGAGAAAGCGATCATCCGTTCTTTCACCAGTCCCCAGCTTTTGGGGAGCTGGTAAGAACGCCGGAAGCCCTCCATCCAGGAGACCATTACGCCAGATGCTGTCCATAAGGTGATGAGTGAGGCGCTGACCAGCACGCCCACCGGGCGCTGGGACGTTCCCTTCAGATAGGCCAGTGCGGTGGCGCCACCCGCGGGCAGAATCCGGCCTAAAGCGTACGAGATTTCCTTGAGGTAAGTCTGACCCTTGTGAGAAGTAGCCAGGACAGAGCCGACGACCAGCAATGCGGGGAAAAACGTCAGAATCGAGGAATATGCCGAGGCTTTAGCGATGGCGAAGGCATCGTGCTGAAACGCACGCCAGAAGGCAAGCCGCAGCAGGCGTAAGAAACGCAGGATCAATGGCCCGAGGGTAGCCCCCTCCGGCACCTCGTGCAACAGGGAAATCTCGAGGCGTTCCTGATCGTGCAATCGTTGTGGGTTGGCGTGCATGGGTAATCAGAAAAACAAAAGGGGCGGATGACTCCGCCCCCGCTGAGTTCTGGAATTACTCCGCTGTCAGTTCTTCGGTCTCGCCTTCGTGGCGCATCAACTCCAGAGCGCGCTCGGCCTCTTCGTATGCAGCCGAGACCTCCTCCTGCACCTTGGCGGCAGCCTCTTCCATTTCGGGCGAGAGGCGCACGTTGCGGTAATACTCCATGCCCGTGCCCGCTGGAATCAGGCGGCCGACAATGACGTTCTCTTTCAGGCCGCGCAGATGATCGACCGAACCGTTGATGGAGGCTTCGGTGAGCACGCGCGTGGTCTCCTGGAACGAGGCCGCGGAGATGAACGAGTCCGTCGAGAGCGAGGCCTTGGTGATGCCCAGCAGCAGCGGCCGGCCAGTTGCCGGACGTCCACCCTGCGCAATCACCCGCTCGTTTTCTTCCGCAAAGCGGAACTTGTCGACCTGCTGTTCGAGCAGGAATTGGGTGTCGCCGACGTCTTCCACCTTGCGCCAACGCATCATCTGGCGGACGATCACCTCGATGTGCTTGTCGCTGATGTTGACGCCCTGCAACCGGTAGACTTCCTGGATTTCGTTTACCAGGTAAGCCTGCAGTTCCTTTTCGCCAAGTACGGCCAGGATGTCGTGCGGGTTCAGCGGGCCGTCCATGAGCGGTTCGCCCGCTTTGACGCGCTCGCCTTCCTGCACGTTGATGTGGACGCCACGCGGCACCGAGTATTCCTTTTCGGTTCCGTTGTCGGCCACGACGTACATCTTGCGCTGGCCCTTGGATACTTCGCCAAACTTGACTACGCCATCGATTTCGCTGATGACCGCGGTCTCGTGCGGCTTGCGGGCTTCGAACAACTCGACCACGCGCGGCAGACCACCGGTGATGTCTTTGGTCTTGGTAGTTTCGCGCGGAATCTTGGCCAGCACGTCGCCGGGATGCGCCGTATCTCCGTCCTGGACCATGAGGTGGGCGCGGGATGGCATCAGGTAGCGCTTGCTGGTCTTGCCCTTGATAACGATGGCGGGCTGGCGTTTCTCGTCAGGCGAATCGGCCACCACGTGACGTGACAAGCCGGTGACTTCGTCGACTTCTTCGTGCAGCGTGACCCCTTCCTGCAGGTCTTTGAACTGCACGGTGCCGCCAATTTCGGTGAGAATCGAGAACGTGTACGGATCCCACTCGACCATGACCTGGCCGAGCGCGATCGGCTCGCCCTCATTCACCTTCACTTTTGCGCCGTAAACTACGGAATAGCGTTCGCGTTCACGGCCCTTGTCGTCCACTACCGCAATCGAGCCCTGGCGATTCATCACCACCAGGTCGCCGGATTTCGCTTTCACCGTCTGCAAGCCGATGAAGCGAACCGTGCCGTTGCTCTTGGCATCGAGGCGCGACTGCTCGGAAACTCGCGATGCGGTACCGCCGATGTGGAACGTACGCATGGTGAGCTGGGTTCCGGGCTCGCCGATCGACTGCGCTGCAATTACGCCGGTGGCTTCGCCCAGTTCGACAAGGCGTCCCGACGCCAGGTTGCGGCCGTAGCACATGACGCAGACGCCGCGCTTCGATTCGCAGGTCAGCACAGAGCGGATCTTCACCCGCTCAATGCCAGCCGCCTGGATGGCGCCCGCCAGCTCTTCGGTGATTTCCTGGTTGATGTCCACGATCACGTTGCCGTCGTAGTCCTTGATCTTCTCCAAAGACACGCGGCCCACGATACGGTCGCGCAACGGTTCGATGATTTCTCCAGCTTCCACGATGCCTTGCACGTAGATGCCGTCCACCGTACCGCAGTCGTATTCGCTGATGATGACGTCCTGGGCCACGTCCACCAGGCGGCGGGTAAGGTAGCCCGAGTCCGCGGTCTTGAGAGCCGTGTCGGCCAGACCCTTGCGCGCGCCGTGGGTGGAGATGAAGTATTCGAGCACCGTCAGCCCTTCACGGAAGTTGGCCGTGATAGGGGTTTCGATGATCTCGCCGGAAGGCTTAGCCATCAGGCCGCGCATGCCGGAGAGCTGGCGAATCTGCTGTTTCGATCCGCGAGCGCCGGAATCGGCCATCACGTAAATCGGGTTGATGACGCCTTCTTTATCGCGTTGCTGCATCTGCCCGAACATCTCGTCCGCGACCTTTTCCGTAATCGCCGACCAGATTTCGATGACCTTGTTGTAACGTTCGCCGTTGGTGATGGCGCCGTCCAGATATTGCTGTTGCACACCGATGCCCTGCTTTTCGGCGTCGCGCACCAGGGTCTTCTTGTTGTCGGGCACCACCATGTCGTCGATGCCGATGGAGAGGCCGGCACGGGTAGCAAAGCGGAAGCCCAGCTCTTTGACCTCATCGAGCATTTTGACGGTGGTCTCGAGCCCGAAGCGCAGGTAAGTGTAGCTGACCAGAGCGCCGATGCCCTTCTTCTTGAGCAGGCCGTTGATGTAAGGCATGCCCTTGGGAAGGTGATCGTTCAGGATGGCCCGTCCCACGGTCGTGTTGAGGAATGCGCGCTCATATTGCACGGGGTCCGTGTGGGTGACGTCCTGATCATCGTAGGCGCTGGTGAGGTCAATGACATCACCGGTGTAGCGCAGACGGATGGGGGTGAGCGTCTCGATCTCGCCGGCTTCGAGCGCCAGCAAGACTTCCTCGATATTCGCGAAGGAACGTCCCTCGCCCTTGGCTCCGGGCTTGCCCTTGGTCAGGTAATAGAGACCGAGGACCATATCCTGAGTGGGCACGGTGATCGGGTGGCCGGAGGCCGGCGAGAGGATGTTGTGGGAAGACAACATCAGCACGCTGGCTTCGACCTGAGCTTCGGGCGATAGCGGAATGTGTACGGCCATCTGATCACCGTCAAAGTCCGCGTTGAATGCCGTGCAGACCAGGGGGTGAATCTTGATGGCTTTGCCTTCGACCAGCACCGGCTCAAACGCCTGAATGCCGAGGCGGTGCAGCGTGGGAGCGCGGTTCAAGAGCACCGGATGGTCCTTGATGACCTCTTCCAGGATGTCCCACACCACCGGTTCCTGCTGCTCGACCATCTCCTTTGCCTGCTTGATCGTCGTGCAATGACCGGTCTGCTCCAGCCGGTGGTAAATGAACGGCTTGAAAAGCTCGAGCGCCATTTTCTTGGGCAGGCCGCACTGGTGCAGCTTGAGTTCGGGACCGACCACGATGACCGAGCGGCCGGAGTAGTCCACGCGCTTGCCCAGCAGGTTCTGGCGGAAGCGTCCCTGCTTCCCTTTCAACGTGTCAGAAAGCGATTTCAGCGGACGGTTGTTGGCTCCGCGCAGCACGCGTCCGCGGCGGCCGTTATCAAACAGCGCATCTACAGCTTCCTGCAGCATGCGCTTTTCGTTGCGCACGATCACTTCCGGGGCATGCAGGTCCATCAGCTTCTTCAACCGGTTGTTGCGGTTGATGACGCGGCGATAGAGGTCGTTCAGATCCGATGTGGCAAAGCGGCCGCCATCGAGCGGAACCAGGGGGCGCAACTCCGGCGGGATTACCGGAATCACGTCCAGGATCATCCAGTTCGGCTTGTTGCCGCTCTTGCGGAACGCCTCCACCACTTTCAGCCGCTTGGCATATTTAAGCCGCTTCTGCAGCGAGTTCTCGTTCTTCATTTTCTCGCGCAGTTCCGTAGAGAGACTTTCGACGTCCACCCGCTTGAGCAGTTCCTTGATAGCCTCGGCACCCATCATGGCCTTGAAGCCGGCGGGACGATATTGCTGGTCCAGTTCGCGGAACTTGGCCTCATCCTTGATGACTTCGCGCTCTTTGACCGGCGCGTCGCCGGGTTCGACCACCACGTAGGCTTCGAAATAGAGGACGGACTCGAGGTCGCGCAGCGAAATATCGAGCAAGTGGCCGATACGGCTAGGCAGACCCTTGAAGAACCACACGTGCGAGCAGGGTGAAGCCAGCTCGATGTGGCCCAGGCGTTCGCGGCGGACCTTGGAAAGCGTGACTTCCACGCCGCACTTGTCGCAGATGACTCCGCGGTGCTTCATGCGCTTGTACTTGCCGCACAGACACTCCCAGTCCGTGACCGGACCGAAGATGCGGGCGCAGAACAAGCCGTCGCGCTCCGGCTTGAAGGTGCGGTAGTTGATGGTCTCCGGTTTCGTGACCTCGCCATGCGACCAGCTACGGATCTTTTCCGGAGAAGCCAGGCTGATGCGAATGGCATCGAAATCAGCGATCGGATTTGCCAGGTCAAAGGGGCTCGAACGGAACATGTTCCTCCACTTCCTGCGGCTGTTCGCCGCCGCGGGCGGCTCCCCCACTTCCTTCCGTCAGGAAACGGCCGTACCAGCTACAGCCGGCCCCGACGGAGCATCTTGTCCAACCGGAACTGGAGCATCATCCGGCGGACTCGTTTTTTCAAAACTCATGATCGCCGCCGGCCCCGGGCCAGCGGCCAATTCCTAATCGGCGGCGGCGGAACTCGCCACCGGCTTCTTCTCGCCTGCCTTGATCAGCTCGACATCGAGACAGAGCGACTGCAACTCGCGAATCAGAACGTTGAACGACTCGGGCACCCCCGGCTCCATGGCGGCTTCGCCCTTGACGATGGCCTCGTAAATTTTCGTGCGGCCATATACGTCGTCGGACTTCGCCGTCAGCAGTTCCTGCAGAATGAACGCTGCGCCGTAGGCCTCAAGCGCCCAGACTTCCATTTCTCCGAAGCGCTGTCCGCCGAACTGGGCTTTTCCTCCCAAAGGCTGTTGCGTGATCAGCGAGTACGGCCCGATGGAGCGAGCGTGAATCTTGTCGTCCACCAGGTGCGACAGCTTCAGCATGTAGATGTAGCCCACCGTCACCGGCTGTTCGAACTTATCGCCACTCATGCCGTCGTAGAGGTAAGTCTTGCCGGACTCCGGCAGGTTCGACTGGCGAAGCAGGGCCTTGATCTCACTCTCACGCGAGCCATCAAACACCGGCGAGCCCATGAATACACCGCGAGCCAAAGTCGGGGCTACGGCTTCCAGTTCGTCATCGCTCATTTCCGCGATGGTGTCCGCCAGCGTCGTATCCCGGAAGAGGGTCTTGAGCTCGCGCCGGACCATCTCCTGCTTGGAGTTCTCGGCGAGCAATTGGGTCACTTTCTTGCCCAACTCATGGCCCGCCCAGCCCAGATGGGTTTCGAGAATCTGTCCCACGTTCATACGGCTGGGGACACCCAGCGGGTTGAGTACGATTTCCACCGGCGTGCCATCTTCGAGGTAAGGCATGTCTTCGTCGGGAAGGATTCGCGCGATGACGCCCTTGTTGCCGTGGCGGCCGGCCATCTTGTCGCCGACGCTCAGCTTGCGCTTCATCGCGATATAAACCTTCACCAGCTTGATCACGCCCGGGGGAAGCTCGTCACCCTTGGTGAGCTTCTCTTTCTTCTCGTTGACGATCTTCTTGAGCACGTCGATCTGGCGCGAGGTCATTTCCTCGATCTCATCGATCTGCTCATTTACCCGCGGGTCCTTGTCGGCATACTTGATGCGTTTGAGGTTGCGGGTAGAAATGCGCTCGATGGTGTCGCGATCGAGGACCGTGTCCTTGGTCAGAAGGCGCTTGTTGGTACGCTCGTCGTGCAGGTCAGCCTGCACCATTTTGCCGCCGAGGATGTTCTCCAGGCGCTTCAGGCGCTCGTCGGTCAAGATGCGGATCTCGTCCGAGAGGTTCTTTTCCAGCTTGGCCACCTGCGTGGCCTCGATGGCCTTGGCGCGCTCGTCTTTCTCCTGTCCCTTGCGGGAGAAGATCTTGACGTCGACGATAACGCCCTCGATCCCCGGAGGGCAGTAGAGCGAGGCATCGCGCACGTCGCCGGCTTTTTCGCCGAAGATGGCGCGCAGTAGTTTTTCTTCCGGCGTGAGCTGGGTTTCGCCTTTCGGCGTTACCTTGCCCACCAGGATGTCGCCCTGCTTGACGGTGGCGCCGATGCGAATGACTCCGGCCTCGTCCAGGTTGCGCAGCATGGATTCGCTGACGTTGGGGATGTCGCGAGTCACTTCTTCCGGGCCCAGCTTGGTATCGCGGGCCTCGATTTCGAACTCTTCGATGTGGACAGAAGTGTAGTAATCCTCTTTGACCAGCTTCTCGGATACCAGAATGGCGTCCTCAAAGTTGTAGCCGCGCCACGGCATGAAGGCGACCAGGACGTTACGCCCCAGTGCCAGCTCGCCATGATCAGTGCAGGGACCATCGGCGATGACCTGGCCCTTTACCACCCGCTGTCCCTTGAGCACGGTAGGCTTCTGGTTGATGCAGGTGTTCTGGTTCGAGCGCTTGAACTTCGTGAGCTGGTAAATGTCACTGCCCACCTCGCGCGAGAGCTGCCCGGGATGGTGCTCGCCCTCGACGCGGACGATGATCCGCTCCGAGTCCACTGAATCCACCACTCCGTTGCGGCGCGCCAGGATGACGGCCCCGGAATCCCTCGCCGTGACCCCTTCCATCCCCGTGCCCACGATGGGAGCTTCCGCCCTCAGCAGAGGCACAGATTGGCGTTGCATGTTGGCGCCCATCAGCGCGCGGTTCGCGTCGTCATGCTCCAGGAAGGGAACCAGGGAAGCGGCCACCGATACCAGCTGCTTGGGGCTGACGTCGATGTAGTCCACTTCGTCGCGGTTCACCAGCACGAAGTTTCCGGCTTTGCGCGCATTGACCAGATCGCCCACGATGCGGCCCTTGTCGTCGAGTTCGACGTTGGCCTGTGCGATAACGTGCCGGTCTTCTTCCCAGGCGGAAAGGTAGAAGGAATACGGCTCCACTTCCGCCGGCTTCTTGCGGCGCTCTTTAATCTCGGAATTCAGTTTTTCGATCTCGTGCTTCTCCACGTGATCGCCGACTTTGTGATCGCTGTCGCCGGCATTCACCACGGTCACGTAATCCAGCACGCGGCCGCTTTTCACCCGCCGGTAAGGCGACTCGATGAAGCCGTAGTCGTTGATTCGGGCATAGCAGCTCAGCGATGAGATCAGGCCGATGTTCGGACCTTCCGGCGTCTCGATCGGGCAAATGCGTCCGTAGTGGGTAGGGTGCACATCGCGGACTTCGAATCCGGCGCGCTCGCGCGACAGACCGCCGGGCCCCAGTGCCGAAAGCCGCCGCTTGTGAGTGATCTCCGACAGCGGATTGGTCTGGTCCATGAACTGGGACAGCTGCGAAGAACCGAAGAACTCGCGGATCGCGGCCATCACCGGCTTAGCGTTCACCAGGTCGTGTGGCATCGCCGTCGACATTTCCTGGTAGACGGACATCTTTTCTTTGATTGCGCGTTCCATGCGCACCAGGCCGATGCGGAACTGGTTCTCGAGCAACTCTCCGACCGCCCGCACGCGCCGGTTGCCAAGGTGATCGATGTCGTCGACGGCGCCGATGTTCTTGCGCAACTTCAGCAGGTAGCGGATGGTGGCGTAGAAGTCCTCAGGCTCCAGCGTACGGTTGTCGAGATTGGTGGCGTCGTTCTTTTCAAACAGCTTGATGTTGAACTTCAGCCGGCCCACGCGCGAGAAGTCGTACTTCCGCGGGTCGAAGAACATGCCGTGGAACAGGGCCGTGGCGGTGTCGAGCGTCGGCGGGTCGCCGGGGCGCAGCTTGCGGTAGATCTCGATCAGCGCCTCCTGCGGGGTTTTCACCGAATCCCGTTTCAAGGTCTGGCAGATGACCGTTCCCACGTCGTCACGCTCGGGGAAGAACAAGCTGAGTTCGACCACGCTGGAATCCAGGATTTTCGACAGCTTGTCCGCGGTCAGTTCGGAATTGGCTTCAAGCAGCACTTCACCGGTGGTGGTATCGACTACATCGCCAGCCACCCAGGCGCCTTCGAGGTCCGAGATGTCCACCTCGACCTCGGAAATTTTGGCCTTCTGCATCTCTTTGAGCGTGGCAGCGTTGATTTTGCGGCCGGAGTGGGCGATTTCCTCGCCCGCCTTGCTCTTGATGCTGTGCGCCAGCTTCATACCCAGCAGGTTGGTGGGCTTCTCGGCGTTGGGATCGAGCGTCCAGAACAGTTTCTTGTCGCGAATCACCAGCCGGTCCACGGTATAGAACGTGCGCAGGATGTCTTCCCCGGCACGCAGTCCGAGGGCGCGCAGGAAGATGGTGCCCAGGAACTTGCGCTTGCGGTCAATGCGCACATAGAGCACGTTCTTCTGGTCGTACTCGAACTCCACCCAGGAGCCGCGGTAGGGAATGATCTTCCCCAGGAAATAAGTGCGATTGTTGGCAGTCTCGAAGAAGACGCCGGGTGAGCGGTGCAACTGGCTGACGATCACGCGCTCGGTGCCGTTGATGATGAACGTGCCGTTATCGGTCATCAGGGGCACGTCGCCGAAGAAAACTTCCTGTTCCTTGATGTCGCGGATCGAGCGGTTGCCGGTCTCGGCGTCCTTCTCAAAAATCGTCAGCCGCATGGTGACCTTGAGCGGCGCGGAGTAGGTCATGCCGCGCTCTTCACACTCGCTCACGTCGTATTTCAGCTGCAGGCCGACGGGGTCGCCGCACTTGTTGCAGAAATCCGGAGTGTTCGCGTTGTAAGTGCCGCACTTCTGGCACAGCACCTCGCCGGGATGAAACGGATCGGTGATGACCGTGGAGCCGCAGTTGCGGCAGGTGGTACGCAAGTGATGCAGGCCTTTGAGGTGCCCGCACTTGCATTCCCAGTTGCCGATGGCGTAGTCCACGAACTCCAGTTCCGAAACGTTGCGGAAGTCGGTGATGGGAAAAACCGACTGAAACACCGCCTGCAAGCCGGCGTCGTCGCGCTCGCTGGGCAGCCGGTCCATCTGCAGGAAGCGGTCATAGGAACGCTTCTGGACCTCGATCAGGTTCGGAATCTGGATCGTGGCCGGAATCTTGGAAAAATCAAAGCGTTTGCGGAAGGTATTATTCTTTGCCATTCAGATACTCCCAACTTTCAAGCGCAGCCCCTGGGCCGCGATCAACCGCGGAATGTGAAGGCGCGAAGCGCCGCGGTGTTGTCAGAACCTGTGAACCTGTAGAAAATACGGCGACGCCGGCAGGGACAAGCTCCCCCGCAGACGCCGCGCACGGCGCATAGCCTGTGTTGAAATGTGTCTTTCCGCGCCAGTCTCTAAAGGCCTGTATGTCCCGCGCTCGGCGGAACCGTTGCCAACCCTTTGCCCGCGAGCCGTTTCTTCCACCTCCCGCCGCTGTAGGAGGTAAAGGCGCCGCGCGCACTCGGCGAAACGGGAAGCAATGTTGTTTATATAGATGCTAACACTACTTCCCAGGCTTCACCCGTAACTATTTCACCTCGACAGTCGCTCCTGCCTCGGTGAACTTCTTCTTGATGTTCTCCGCTTCCTCCTTGGAAACGCCCTCTTTGACGGTCTTGGGGGCGCCATCCACCAGGTCCTTGGCTTCCTTCAAGCCCAGGCTGGTGACTTCGCGGACGGCCTTGATTACATTGATCTTATTGGACCCAACATCCTTCAGAACGACGGTAAACTCGGTCTTTTCCTCCGCCGGAGCCGCACCCCCTGCCGCCGCGCCACCACCCGCCATGACCACCGGGGCTGCCGCCGCTGCAGAGACGCCCAAGCGCTCCTCCAGCTTCTTCACCAACGCCGCTGCATCGAGCAGCGACAATCCCACAATCTGTTCTTCCAACTGCTGCAGATCCGCCATGTTCATTCTCCAGTTCTAGTATGTTTTCTGTCTTTCGTTATCCGCAGCCGAGTTTCCAGTGCGACCGGTCCTGTCTAAGCGCCAGACAACGCTCCAACCAAAGACCGCGCAACCCTCAGTTACTGACAACCGAACTTTCAAACCAAAACTCTTAAGCTTCCTTGAACTTCTTCTTCTCCACGCCCTGGTTGATCACAACCGCCAGGTCCCGGCCCACGGCGTTCATCACCGTAACCAGGCGCTGCGCCGGAGCATTCATCAGGAACAGCAGCTTGGAGTAGATCTCTTCCTTCGACGGCATGGTGGCCAGGGCCTGAATCTCGTTGATCGAGATGACCCGGCCTTCGACCACGCCCGCTTTAAAGCTGAATTCCGGATTGTCCTTGGCGTACTTGGAGAGCGCCTTGGCCAGGGCCACCGGATCACCCTGGGTGTAGGCGATCGAGGTCACGCCCGCCAGGTCCTTCAGAGCTCCCTCTGCTTTGGTGCCCTTGGCGGCGCGCTCGGCCAGCGTGTTCTTCACCACCCGGTATTTTGCGCCGGAGGAACGCAACGCCTTGCGCAGCTCATAGTCCTGGGCCACCGTGAGCTTGCTGTAGGTAGCCACGATCATGCTCGAGACCTGCTGCAGTTCCTGCCCCAGCTTTTCGACTTGTTCGATCTTCTTTGCTTTGCTGACCGCCATCGTGATCCCTCAGAAATCTGAATTTGTGCGTCCGCCGCCGGTTGCTCGTCAGGCCTTCGCTGCAGCTTCCATGTGGCTGGTGTCAATCGATATTCCCGGCCCCATGGTGGAACTCAGGTAGCAACCCTTCACATACTTGCCTTTGGCCACGGCGGGCTTCGCCTTAACGACACTTGAGATCACCACGGTGGCGTTTTCCACCAGCTTCTCCGGCGGAAAGGAAATCTTTCCCACCGGCACGTGGACGAGCGCGGTCTTATCGGTCCGGAACTCCACCTTGCCGGCCTTGACTTCCTGCACCGCCTTGCCGACATCGAAAGTTACAGTGCCGGTCTTGGGATTGGGCATCAGACCCTTGGGACCGAGCACTTTGCCCAATCGGCCCACCGACTTCATGACATCGGGAGTGGCGATCAAGGCGTCGAAGTCCGTCCAGTTCTCTTTGTTGATCTTCTCGACCATCTCTTCGCCACCGACAAAGTCCGCCCCTGCCTGTTCCGCTTCCTTTACTTTTTCCCCGGTGGCGATGACCAGGACCTTTTTGGACTTGCCCAAGCCATGCGGCAGCACGACGGTTCCCCGCACCATCTGGTCGGCGTGCTTGGGATCAACCCCCAGCCGCATGGTGATCTCGACCGTCTCGTCGAACTTGGTGTACTTCACCTTCTGCAGCAGCGGCACAGCATCCTGCAAAGCATAGGGACGCTTCTCCACCGTTTGCCGCGCTTTCGTGATGTTCTTTCCCGACTTCTTCATTTTCTTCTTCCTCGTCTCCCACCGCGGATCCCTGATCCGATTCGCCGTGGTGCATTTGACATTGAGTCATTGAGCGATTTGCGATTGAGCGATTGCGTCAATCATCCAACGACTTCAATCCCCATCGAGCGCGCCGTGCCGCGGACGCTCTTTACCGCCGCGTCGATCGAGGCAGCATTCAAGTCCGGCATCTTCTGCTTGGCGATGTCTTCCACCTGCCGGACCGTCACCTTGCCAACTTTGTCCTTGTTGGGCGTTCCCGATCCCTTGGCGATGCCCGCGGCGCGCTTGAGCAGCACGGAGGCCGGAGGCGTCTTCGTGATGAAGGTGAAGGAGCGGTCGTTGTAGACCGTCACCACCACCGGGATGATCAGTCCCTCCAATTCCTTGGCGCCGGTGCGGGCGTTGAATTGCTTGCAGAATTCCATGATGTTGATCTGCGCCTGGCCGAGAGCGGGGCCCACCGGAGGGGCTGGCGTCGCTTTGCCCGCCGCGATCTGCAGCTTTACTTTTCCTGTTTCCTTCTTTGCCATTGCAAATGCCCTTTACCTTTCGTCCGCGCGCGGCTAAGCGACTTTCTCCACCTGGTTGAATTCCAGTTCCACCGGAGTGGAACGCCCGAAAATGGTCACCATCACCTTGAGGGTTTCGCGGTCCTCGTTCACCTCGTCCACTACGCCGGTGAAGCTGGCGAAGGGGCCTTCGGTGATGCGCACCGATTCGTTCTTTTCGAACTTGACCTTGAGCTTGGGTTTGTCCTTGGCTTCGCCCACGCGATACACGATGTGCTGGACCTCTTCATCGGAAAGCGGCGTGGGTTGTTGTCCGGTGCCGACAAAGCCGGTGACTCGCGGCGTGGACTTCACCACGTGCCAGACGTGGTCGTCCATATCCATTTCCACCAGCACGTAACCGGGGTAGAACATGCGCTCACTGGTGTACTTCTTGCCGCCGCGCACTTCGGTGACCGCTTCGGTCGGAATCAGCACCTTGCCGATTTTTTCCTGCAGGCCAAAGGCCTGGACGCGCGACTCCAGCGACTCCTTCACCTTGCGCTCGAAACCGGAATAGGAGTGGATGATGTACCACTTCATCTTCGGATTCGAAGCAGGCTGCGCCGCGGCGCCGCCGTCAACTGCCGGCTCCGACGGTTCGCCAGCTTCGACCGTGCCGTTTTTTTCTTCGTCCTGCATAAGTGGAGTCAGACTCCAGCTTCCTTCCCCGCAATCAGCGGTGCGTCAAGTACTTAAACAGGTAGTTGATGCCGCTGCCGATGGTGTTGTCCACAGCCCAGAAATACACACCGAACAGGAAAACGGTGATGATGACCACCGTAGTCGTAGCCCGCACGTCCTTGAAGGACGGCGCCGTGACTTTTTTCATCTCGGTGCGCACGTCGCTGTAGAACGTGCGTACCCGCTCCGGCCACGACTTGAGGCGGTCCCCAAAATTGTCGCCGGCGGTTGCAATTGAATTCGCCATTTTCTTCGTGTCGACTCCCATCACCACTCCCGGGCCCGAAACTCAGTCCTGCCCAACTCTGGCAGGGGCGGAGGGATTCGAACCCCCAAGTCCGGTTTTGGAGACCGGCAGTTTAACCGTTGAGCTTACGCCCCTGAATTCAAGTCATTGAGTCAGTGAATCATTGATTCATTGAATCAATGAGGCAATGAATCAATTCCTTACTTCACTTCCTTGTGCGGCGTATGCTTCCGGCATCGGCGGCAGAATTTCTTCAGCTCCAGACGCTCGGTCATCGTCTTTCGGTTCTTGGTCTTCGAGTAATTCCGTTCCTTGCACTCGCCGCACTGCATCGTAATGATCTCTCGGGGCATTGCCCAATACCTTCTCGTGTCTGCGGCCGCCCTCGGCCGCGATTCTGTCCTGCTTGATCCGGTCGCGGGCGAGGGCGCCCGCGCCACATGACTACTGAATGATCTCCGAGATGGTGCCGGCGCCGACCGTGTGTCCGCCCTCGCGGATGGCAAAGCGCAGGCCCTTCTCCATGGCCACCGGCGTGATCAGCTCGATCACCAGGCTCACGTTGTCTCCCGGCATCACCATCTCCGTGCCTGCCGGCAGTTCCGCGACTCCGGTCACATCCGTCGTCCGCAGGTAAAACTGCGGCCGGTAGCCCTTGAAGAACGGCGTATGCCGCCCGCCTTCTTCCTTGGTCAGGATGTAGACTTCGGCCTTGAACTTGGTGTGCGGCGTGATCGAGCCGGGTTTGGCCAGCACCATGCCGCGCTCCACATCTTCTTTGCCGATGCCGCGCAGCAAGAGGCCGGCGTTATCGCCCGCCATGCCTTCGTCGAGCTGCTTCTTGAACATCTCGACGCCCGTGACCACCGTCTTGCGGGTCTCGCGGAAGCCCACGATTTCCACTTCCTCGCCCACTTTCACCTTGCCGCGCTCGATTCGTCCGGTCACTACCGTGCCGCGGCCCGAGATCGAGAAGATGTCTTCAATCGGCATCAGGAAAGGCTTGTCCAGCTCGCGCTGCGGCTGCGGCACCGATTCGTCCACCGCCTTCATCAGCTCGTCAATCTGCTTTTCCCACTTCTCTTCCCCATTCAGCGCGCCCAGGGCCGAAAGCCGCACCACCGGAACCTTGTCGCCGGGGAACTGGTAGGACTTCAGCAGCTCGCGGACTTCGAGTTCGACCAGATCGAGCAGTTCGGGATCATCCACCGCATCGCACTTGTTGAGCGCGACCACGATATAGGGCACGCCCACCTGGCGGGCAAGCAGCACGTGCTCGCGCGTCTGCGGCATGGGGCCGTCGGTGGCGGCCACGACCAGAATGGCGCCATCCATCTGCGCCGCGCCGGTGATCATGTTCTTGATGTAGTCGGCGTGGCCGGGGCAGTCGACGTGCGCATAGTGCCGGTTCGCCGTCTCGTACTCGACGTGCGCGGTGGCGATGGTGATGCCGCGGGCTTTCTCTTCCGGCGCATTGTCGATCGAGTCAAACGAGCGGAACACGATCTTGGGATTGTGCTTCTGCAACACCTTGGTGATGGCCGCCGTCAGCGTGGTCTTGCCATGGTCAATGTGACCGATGGTGCCTACGTTCACGTGCGGCTTAGTGCGTTCAAATTTTTCTTTCGCCAT
>Ga0335079_10000878_pt1 | contig 34103 bp, 31 predicted proteins | sample Lox_Sample_33_FD_206719 | JGI IMG/M metagenome (GOLD analysis project Ga0335079, IMG submission 206719) | Soil microbial communities from Loxahatchee National Wildlife Refuge, Florida, United States - Lox_Sample_3.3 | ecosystem: Environmental > Terrestrial > Soil > Wetlands | place: USA...
CAATGTCGCTGCCCTTTAAGCCATTGCGCTTCAGGAGCTTTTCGCAGATTTCGGCCTGCTTGCGCACCGCGAACTTGAACACCGCGCCGCCATCCTGGTGAACGAAGTGCATTTTCTTGTCCACGGTTTCGTGGGTGGAAGGATTCAGGCTGCCGCCGCCGGGCATGTAGAGAAAGCATCCGCCGGAGCCATCGACTTCGTGGACAAAGTCAATCATTCCAACAGAATCATCCTCTGCGGGTTCGAGCAGGACGGCTCCGGCGCCATCGCCGAAGATCACGCAGGTGGCGCGGTCGGTGTAGTCAATGATCGAGGACATCACGTCGGCGCCAATCACCATGACTTTCTTGTGCGCTCCGCTGGCGATGAACTGCGCGCCGGCCTGCAAGGCGTAAACGAAAGCGGAGCAGGCGGCGGAAACGTCGAAGCCCCAGATTCCTTTTGCACCCAGCTTGTGTTGCACCAGGCAAGCGGTCGAGGGAAAGAACATGTCAGGCGTGACGGTGCCGACGATGACGGCCTCGAGATCGCTCGGGGCAAGCGCGCGCGCGGCCAGAGCTTTTCTGGCGGCTTCGACGGCCAAGTCGCTGGTAGCAACGCCTTTGTCAACAATATGGCGCTCGCGGATGCCGGTGCGCTCCATGATCCAGTCATTCGAGGTTTCGACCATTTTTTCGAGGTCGGCATTGGTCAGCAGGCGGGGCGGGACGTAGGTGCCGAGGGCGCTGATTTTGGCGCGAACAGGCTTGTTCAATGCAAGCTCCTGAGAGAGGAATCCAGTATTTTGCAGGATTGGAAGGAAAAATGTCTAATGCGGGGGGGAGAGTGCCTGTCCTATTTTTAATTGTGGCGCTATCTGTCGTGGACATGTAACCCAGGTTAGCTCGCAAGAACCGCTCGCGAACCTGGGCCACCGTCTTAGCTCGCAAAAACTGCTCGCGAACCTGGGCCACCGTCGCCGTCATGTGCCCACTTGCCTTTCCCGGGTACGCGCCGCCCACTCGGATTCGATGTCCACGATTCCCTTTTCGTGGAAAGCGTAATGCCGGAAGCTGCTCCACTTCCAGTCGTCCGCTCTCTCGCACAAACCGCGCTTCACCGGATTTCGGTGAAGATATCGCAGTTTCCTTTGAAACTCGACGTCGTCGCGTATGTTGCGGTCATAATAACGCTTCTGCCAGAACGTGCCGACGGTTTTGCCTGCCAGGGGCAGCCGCTTGGAAAACGATAGCTTCAGAAAATGGATGGCGTCAGCCAGCAGGCCATGTGCTGGCTCACTCAGGAGCAGGTGGACGTGCTCAGGCATGATGACGTATCCGTAGATGGACATTGCGAAACGGCGGCGCGTGTCTTCCAGGACTTTAGCAAAGAGATCGTAGACGTCCGGGGAATCGAAGCCGCGCTTGCGGTGGTAGCAGGTGAAGGTAATGAAGTGAGATTGTTGCGAGCGCTGGAAGCGTATTAGGCCTTGCGGCATGAGAAGACACTACAGCGAGGGCGGGGGTGAAGCTGTGATATGTAACCCAGGTTAGCTCGCAAGAACTGCTCGCGAACCTGGGCCACCGTCCGCACATGTAACCCAGGTTAGCTCGCAAAAACTGCTCGCGAACCTGGGCCACCGTCGTGGGCCACCATCGTCCAACCTAGGGGAGCTTGTTCAAGTAGCAGGGGTCGGAGGTGTTCTGGGCCGGGGGATTGGGCGGGACGATCCACGGCGGGTTGGCGAAATCGAAGAACTCGGTCATGTCGGGCTGGACGGCGTCGCGGGCCGTGAGTGAGGGCAAGTTGAAGCGGGTTTCGATCAGCTTCAGGATGGCGGTCGAATCCATCACGGTGTGCGAAACATAATTCGCTTTTGTGAATGGAGAGACCACGATGAGCGGGATGCGGTAGCCGGTGTAGACAAAGTCGCAGGTCGGCCCGGTCGAGGTGGTGCAGATGTCTCCCTTGAGCAGGTCTCGCGGCTTGATTCCGTCCGGGCTCACGGCGGGCTGGGGCGAGACGTGATCGTAAAACCCGCCGCCTTCGTCATAAGTGAGGATGAAGACGGAATCGCTCCAGCTGGGGCTGAACATCAATTCGTTAATCAGGCCTGCGGCGTAGGCGGCGCCCGGCTGCATCTTTTCCGGCACGCTGTCGGCTACGGAGGGATGCTCGTCGAGACCGGCGTCGCCGGCGGACTCGATGAGGCCGACGTTGGGCAGGGTCCCGTTGGCAACGTCGTTGTCATAATCGGAATTGGTTATCCCGATGGTGCCGATGTTGTTGGGATACTGAGTAGGGATGGTCTGCCCGAAAACAAAAAACTGCATATAGCTCAGGGTCAGCAGGCAGGCGGGATCGTAGGGCGGGCCGGTGCAGGGCGAGCCCGTGGGATTCACGTAAATCTTCCAGCTCAGCCCGCGCGCCTGCAATTCCTGAAAGATGGTGCGCACGTTCAGGTTTTTGGAATCGCGACGATCGGTGCCCTTGGGATAGACCAGGCCTTCGGATGTCCCGGCCACCAGGTAGTAACGGTTGGCTGCGGTTCGCGTCATCACCGGCATGAACCATCGGTCTGAGGTCGCGAAGTTGGTCGCCATGAAGTAGTAGTAGTTCAGATCGGTATCGGTGTAATAGCCCATGGCGCGATGGCCATTTTTGTCGAAATAGCTGAGCGCCCTTGCGTCGTAGGCCGCCGTCCAGACAAAGCCATTCAGCATGGCGGGATTGTTGCCGGTGGGGTCCATGTAATCCCAGTCGTTGTGCGATTCGCTCCACGAAGGGCTGGGGTTCTCGATGCACTGCGTCAACAGGTGGAACGACCGGATGTTCGGGCTGTTGCTGTCGATGACGCAGGTCATGGGCGGCGGATCCGCGGGATCGCAGCTCGGGTTAGCGGGCGGCGGTCCGTAGAGCGGCGGAGGCCCGCTCGTCGGGTTGAACTGTGGCAGGCCGTCAAAGGACTGGTCGGGATATCCGTTCGCCGCCCAGTAGGCGCGCAGGTAGCCGAAGTAGTGGTCGAAGGAACGGTTTTCCTGGGCGAGAAAAAGAATGTGGTTGATCTGGTTCAGTTCGGTAGCGGGAGCATTGGCGGTTTGCGGCGCGGGATTCTCGGCGGCCCACACTGAGGCGGTCAGAAAAATGGCAAGACAGAGGGGCTTGTGGATCATGGCTCCTTCCCCAGGTGCAACTCGGATGAGAATTGGCGGGATTGTGTTGCCCAGCGGGTGGCAAGGGTCCCAGGTTAGCTCACAAAAAGCGCTCGCGAACCTGGGCCACCATCAAGGAGCGAGGCAGAATCGCTGCCGTCGATAGCACCCGTACTTGCAGTTCCGAAGAGGCCGCCGTTGGGCCGGAGAATGTGTGGGAGATGGAAATCTGGGCCAACACCGCTATTGATCAGGCTGCGACATGCTCTATCTCTTGCTGCATTCCCTCGCGGACGAAATCGGGGCACGAGACAATGGAGAACCTGCGCCCCTCGCCCTCGGCAAGGTAATAGAGCGCGCCGTCATCGACTTCCTGCACACAGGCAAGGTTCAACAACGGCCACAACAGGCAGGCAGCGGCACTGCGAACCAACTGCTCGAGATATAGCAGGTGTCCCTCAAAGAACTGGCCGGAGACACGGATGGTAACGGTGGGGGTAGCGGTCGTCGCAGTCGGAGTGTCGGTGCGCATGGTTCTTCCTCAACTTGTGATCAGGCGGATGGTCTCTGCGCCTTTTAGTGAATTCGATGCGCGAGGATTTGTTTGGTCTGAGGAGAGTTGTAAGGGATGTGTAAAGATTCGCGCTCAAGTTGTGGACATTTGGGGCGGGAACAAATAAGCCAGGCACCGGCGACCCACTGCACACGCAAGAGCCCGTTACCGTTGCTTCCTTCCGGACCTGGCGGGGTTGGCGGGAAGACGTCGCGCGGGACCGATGCCTGACGGGTTCGATTCTAACATTCTGCGAGGGCTGACTTCTGCGTGGCTCGCGGCGACAGCGAGTACCCATGCGTACTCTTTCTTTTCGCACAGGATTGGCGAACAATAGCAAACATCCATGACGACCACAGCGGAATCCGCGACTGCCAGCCTGTCTTCGGGGGTGCAGCGCTATTTTGAAGTCGCGCTCTACCTGCTGGTGCTGACGGGATTCGGCACGCTCGCCTCAACCGGCGAACTGGACCTGCCCACAGTGTTGTTCGTCGGCTGCGCATTGCTGTTGCGCGGATATCTGTTGGCGGCCCGGCGGAATCTGATCATCCACGAACGGTGGACGACGGTCCTGACGGTCGGATACGTCGCGTTTTACCTGGCTGACTACTTTCTGATTTCGCGGTCATTTCTCGACGCAACGGTGCACCTGGTGTTGTTCGTCATGGTGGTGCGGCTGTTCTCCACGCAGCGTGACCGGGATTACTACTTTCTCTCCGTGATCGCGTTCCTGATGGTGCTGGCTTCGGCGGTGCTTACGGTGAACAGCGTCTTCCTGCTGACTTTTGCCGGTTTCATGCTGATGGCGGTCGCCACTTTTATCCTGATGGAGATGCGGCAGGCCGCGGGCAAAGCTGCGGTGCAGTCGAAGGGATTGTCGAACGACAAGGGCCAACGGCGGCTGGGGATGGCGCTCTCGGGTACGGCACCGGTACTGGCTTTGTTCATCTTCCTGGCCGCGGGTGCAATCTTTTTCGTGCTGCCGCGCATTTCCGCCCATTACCTGGGCGCTTATGCGATGGGCAACGATCTTTCCACGGGATTTTCCGACCGCGTGGAATTGGGACGCATTGGGCAAATTCAGCAATCCAACTCGCTGGTGATGCACGTCCTGATCGACGGTGATACCAGCGGCGCCTACGACCTGAAATGGCGGGGCGTAACGCTCAGCGTATTCGACGGCAGAAATTGGTTCAATCCGCACGAGCAGCATGTCGTGCCCAGACTACCGGACGGGGCTTTGGCGTTATGGCAAGTGCTCCGCGGAGAAGGGACGGCTTCTTCACACAGCGCCCGCCCAATCCATTACCGGGTGATGATGGAGCCGGTCGGAACGAACGTCTTCTTCCTCGCCGTGTCTCCGAGGATTCTGCAAGGCGCGTACCGGCTGGTGACAATGGACAGCGGGGGCGCAGTGTTCGACCTGGACCCGGAACATCCCATTAACCGGTACGAGGCGACCTCGAACCTGGCGCAGCCGGACGCAGATGAGCTTCGGCACACGGGCAATACTTATCCCGCCGGGATCGTACCCGGATATTTGCAGCTTCCGCCGCTCGATCCGCGCATCGCGCCGCTAGCGCAGCAAATCACCGCGCAGGCGGACAATAACTATGATAAGGCACGTGCGCTCGAAAACTATTTGCGCACGCATTATGGATATACGCTGCAGTTGTCGCGCCAGCAGCCACGCGATCCCCTGGCCGAATTTCTGTTCGAACGAAGACAAGGACATTGCGAGTACTTTGCTTCTGCGATGGCGGTGATGCTGCGCACTTTGGGAATTCCGTCGCGCGTGGCGAACGGTTTTCGGACTGGCGAGTTCAATGACCTGACCTCGCAGTACCTGGTGCGCGCCAAAGATGCGCACTCGTGGGTAGAGGTGTATTTTCCCGGCTACGGCTGGATGAGTTTTGATCCGACTCCGGCTGCGGCGCTGGAAAACCCCGCGGGATGGGGAAGGGCGATGCTGTATATAGATGCCGCAGCCTCGTTCTGGCGGGAGTGGGTAATCAATTATGATGCCAGCCACCAGTCGCAGCTAGGACATGAAGCCACTCGTAATGGACTGGCCGGGCTGCAGCGCCTTCGCGATTGGGGACGCAGACATTATGAATCCTGGCTCGCACGTGCCCGCCGGATAGAAAAAAACGTGGCGGCCGCGCCGGGACGCTGGACTTTGTGGGGAGCGCTGGCTGTGATTATGCTGGGGTTCGGCGCGAACGCGGGCAGAGTGTGGCGAATGCTGCGCCGGCGGCGAATGGCTGCCCAGCCAGAGAAATTTCCGCGCGCTGCCGCGACCATCTGGTACGAGCGTATGACCCGGGAGGTCGAGCGGCTGGGCTGGCGCAAGTCTGCTACGCAAACCCCGGGAGAGTTTGCCGCACGCATCGAGAATGCGGAGCTGCGCACGCGCGTGGCGGAGTTCACCCGTCATTACGAATGCGCCCGCTTTGGCGACTCGGCTGAAGCGGCACGCCGCTTGCCTGAACTGTTTGAAGAAGTCTCGACCGCCTCCCGTTAATTGCGCAGACGCCTTCCCCGGCCAGCGACGACTGGCGAATGTTAAAATAAGCAGATTACATGCCCGTTTCCAAGCCCACTGTAGAAATTAAAGACGCGCCGGAAACTGTTCCGGGCGCGACCGCGCCGGTCAAGGTCGGTTTTGTGAGCCTTGGCTGCCCGAAGAATCTCGTGGACAGCGAGGTCATGATGGGGATGCTGGCGCAGGCCGGAGCCGAACTGACTCCGAGCGCTGGCGATGCAGATGTCATTGTAGTAAATACCTGTTCCTTTATTGACAGCGCCCAGCAGGAATCGGTGGATACGATTCTGGAGATGGCGCGGCACAAGAACGAAGGCCGGGCGCGCAAACTGGTGGTCGCGGGCTGCCTGGTGGAGCGTTTTCGCGATGACATCCGCCGAAACATCCCGGAAGTGGATGCGGTCGTGGGCACCGGGGAACTGCAGAACATCCTCGCGGCAGCGGGAGTCCAACGCGCCGAACCCACGCAATCCCCGTTCAACATTCTGCAGTCGCGTGCGGAAGGCGAGGCGCGGGCTTCCCAGGGACGCTTTTCACGGGAAAGCTGGGATGGCGCGATTGCCGATTTGCCTAATTATCTTTACGACCACGAAACTCCGAGGGTGCTCGCCACACCGGGTCACACGGCCTACATCAAGATTGCCGAAGGCTGCGATCATCCCTGCAGTTTTTGTGTGATTCCGCAGCTTCGTGGTAAGTTCCGCTCCCGCCGGTTCGAGTCGGTCGTTGCCGAGGCGGAGCGGCTGGCAAAAGCGGGCGTGCGGGAGATAACACTGATAGGCCAGGATACGACCTGCTTCGGCGAAGATTTCGATCTCAAGGACGGCCTGGCGCTTCTGCTGGAGAAACTCGCCGCCATAGAGGAGTTGCGCTGGATTCGATTCCTCTATGCCTATCCCAACAAAATTACAGGCCGGCTGCTCGAAACGATCGCGGCGCATGAGCGCATCTGTTCCTACATGGACGTGCCCCTGCAGCATGCATCGCCGTCAGTTCTGAAGCGAATGAAGCGGGGCGGAGGTGGGGATATTTTTCTGCGGTCGATCGAGAAGATGCGGCGGGCGGTTCCCGGCTTGACCTTGCGAACTTCATTCATCGTAGGATTTCCGGGCGAGACGGAAAGCGAGTTTGAAGAACTGTGCGAGTTTGTGCGAGAAGCGGAATTCGACTGGATGGGTGCCTTTGGCTATTCCGACCAGGAGGGCGCAGGCGCATTCTCGCTGGAAAAGAAATTGCCGGGGCGCGAGATTGAGCGCAGGCGCAAGCACCTGATGGCAATCCAACGCAAGATCAGCAAGCGCAAGAAGAAAGCGCTGGTGGGGCAGGAAGTGGAGTTACTGCTCGAGGGGACTTCGGAAGAAACCGATCTCCTCCTGGAGGCGCGCACTCCGATGCATGCTCCTGAAATCGACGGCAAGGTTTTCGTCAACGATGTTCCTGAGGGAATTGACGCGCAGCCGGGCCGATTCTACCGGGGCCAGATCACGGCTGCTCACGACTACGACCTGATCGCGCGAATCCTGTAGGAAGCCATGCCCCGCAAGCGACCCGTCAAGCTGCGATGCCCCACCTGCAAGCAACCGGTGAAAAGCGGGGCGCCGGAACTTCCCTTTTGCAGTGAACGCTGCCGATTGATAGATCTGGGCAAGTGGGCAAGCGGGGCTTATGTGATTTCGTCTCCTTTGCGGGATACTTCGGATGGGCTTCCCGAAGACGGTGCGCCAGATTCCGATGAGGACTGATTCTCAATCCATGCCAGAGATAGCGGCTCACAAGCCTTCTCCTGAACCCAGCTCGGCGGCCCCGCTTTGGGCAAGACTGGTAGCAACGTTCCTGGGAACCGGACTGCTTCGGCCCGGGCCGGGAAGCTGGGGGTCGGCGGCGACTGTTCTGCTGTGGTGGCTGCTGAGCCTGCGGCTTGCTCCGAACTGGCAACCGCTCATGGCGGCCGTGCTGGCGCTGGTGGTGATCGTTATCGGTATCCCGGCGGCCACGCGCGTGGCGCGCGCCCACGCATCCAAAGATCCTCAGTTTGTCGTGATTGACGAGGTGGCTGGGCAACTGATCACGCTGATCGCGGTTCCGGTGTCGTGGAAATCTCTGTTGCTGGGTTTTATACTTTTCCGAGGGTTCGATATTGTAAAGCCACCGCCAGTGCGTAGACTCGAGCATCTGCCGGGAGGGTACGGCATTGTGCTCGATGATGTAGCCGCGGGACTTTACGCGCTGGCAGTGATGCAACTGGCATTGCACTTCGGTATGCTGCCGCGTTAGCTGGGGCGAGTGAAGGGTCTTGGTCCATGGGAATTTCTGACCGGCTGCTGGGCAAGAAGAATGTCAATGGAGGACCGCACATCGCCGCAGTGCAGCCAGGTGCTGCTCTGCCCGGAGGCGAAATACGAATTACGGGTTCTGGCCTCCGTCCGGCGGACCTGCGTCAGCCACACGTGCGTTTCGGCGACGTGGAAGGCACGGTGCTCATCAGTTCGGATGAATTCCTGATCGCCCGCGTCCCTTCGGGCGCTTCCTCGGGACCGGTGGTGGTCTCCACCAACGGCAATGCCAGCAATCCGCATGAGATCCAGGTGGCGGCGCTCATTGCCGACAACCTGCATCCAGTTACGAATCCGGCGGTCGATGCCGAGGGAAATATTTTCGTGACTTTCTCGGGCAGCCGCGGGCAGAAGACTCCAGTGGCCATCTACCGCATCGACACCAACTACAATGTGAAGCCTTTCGTTGCCGACCTGATGAATCCCACCGCGCTTGCCTTCGACCGCAACGGGCACCTCTATGTCTCGTCGCGGTTCGACGGCACGGTTTACCGAGTATCGCAGAGCGGAGCCATTTCTTCCTATGCGGAGGGCATGGGAGTCGCCACTGGGATTGCATTCGACCGCAACGGCAATCTGTATGTTGGCGACCGGAGCGGCACAGTTTTCAAGATCGCTCCTGACCGCCAGATTTTTGTTTTCGCCACGCTCGAACCCAGCGTTTCGGCCTACCACCTGGCGTTCGGGCCGCATGGCGATCTGTTCGTCACCGGCCCGACCACATCCAGTTTCGATTGCGTGTACCGGATCGATCCCCAGGGGAACGTGGCGACGTTTTATCGCGGGCTTGGCCGGCCGCAGGGCATCGCATTTGATGCGGAGGGAAATTTGTATGTGGCCGCGTCGCTCTCGGGCAAGCGGGGAATCGTCAAGATCACGCCCAACGGGCAGGCATCGCTTGAGATCGCCGGGGCCGGATTGGTCGGCCTGGCGTTTGCTCCAGGACGCTCGGCCGTCCTGGCCACCACCAACTCGGTGCTACATCTCGCCTGGAACATTCTCGGAGCATCGCTGCTCGATCTGCCCGCCTGAGGATTTGTACGCGGGGCCACAATGCGAGGCCCTGATTATCAGTTAGACTTTTATCCGTGAATGCCGAGATCATCGCGATCGGCTCTGAGCTGCTGACCCCGTTCCGCCAGGACACAAACTCCCTCTATCTGACTGAGCAACTGAATCTGCTTGGCGTCGAAGTGTCCTTCAAGACGATCGTCGGTGACGCCATCGAGCACTTGACGGCGGCGGCGAGGATAGCGCTGGCGCGCGCCGATATTGTGATTTTCATGGGAGGACTCGGCCCCACTGAGGATGACCTGACGAGAGAAGCAGTGGCACAGGCGCTCGGCCTGGAATTGCGCCGCGATCAGGAAATCGTCACGAGCCTGGAACGGCGGTTTGCCGAGCGCGGCTGGAAGATGGCGGCCAACAATGCCAAGCAGGGCGATGTGATTGCCGGAGCGGTGGTGCTGACAAACGCCAACGGCTCGGCTCCGGGGCAGTGGGTCAGCGGCAAGTATGACGGGAGGGATAAGATCATCATCCTGTTGCCGGGGCCGCCACATGAACTGAAAGCGCTCTTCGAGGAACAGTGCGTTGGACGGCTTCGCGCCAAACTGCCAGCGCAGCACATCGCCGCCCGGGTTTTGAAGATCGCGGGCATCGGAGAGTCGCAATGCGACAGCCGGGTGGCTCCCATCTACCAGCGCTATTCACAGGTGCAGACCACAATCCTGGCGGGCGCGGGAGAGATCCAATTGCACTTGCGCACCTGCGCTTCGTCTGTTGATGCAGCGCAGGAATGCGTTGACCAGCTTGCCGAAGAGATTGAAGCGGAACTCGGCGATCTGGTCTTTTCCGACAACGGCGATTCCATGGAACAGATCGTCGGTTATTACCTGCAAATGCGCAATGCCACGCTGGCTGTGGCCGAATCGTGTACTGGCGGGATGCTGGCGGAGCGACTGACCTCGGTGAGCGGCAGTTCACGGTATTTCGTGGGCGGCGCGGTGGTCTATTCGAATGGGCTCAAGACAAAGATGGCCGGGGTCCCGGCGGAGATGATCGCCGCACACGGCGCGGTCAGCAGTGAAGTAGCGGCCGCTTTGGCGCAGGGCATCCGCGAACGCTGCCGCTCGACCTGGGGCGTTGGCATCACGGGCATCGCCGGCCCGAACGGCGGCACGCCCGAAAAACCGGTGGGATTGGTTTTCCATGCCCTTTGTGGCGAGAACGGAACCGAGGTAGTGGAACGGCGTTTCTTCGGTGACCGCAAGCGCATTCGCTGGTTTGCCAGCCAGCAGGCGCTGGACATGGTGCGAAGAAGGCTGATGTAGACCTGCTGTCACGGAACCTGACATGCGGATTTTTGTCGCTCTGGATCTCGACAAGGCGATCCGGGAGCGCATAGAGCGCTTCATGGATGGAGTCCGCGAGTTCGTGCCGGATGCGCGCTGGGTTCGCCCGGAATCGCTGCACCTCACGCTGAAGTTTGTCGGAGAGAAGCCGCTGGACGTGGTAGAGGAAATCAAACGCGGGCTGGCTGGGATCCAGTCGCCCCGCGTTGAGATCACGTACCGCGGTTACGGTTTCTTTCCCACGCCGCGGTCTGCGCGCGTTTTCTGGATTGGCATCGAAGCCGGGCCTCAGTTGGCGAAGCTCGCGGAAGCCGTGGACCAGGCCACTTACGCTGTCGGCATTCCCAAAGAAGATCGCCCTTTCAGTCCTCATCTCACACTGGCACGAGGTGGACGCGGCTCGGGCGCACCGGCGCGACAACCCGGCGACCAGCCGAACCGCGGCTTCCAACGTCTGCAAGAGAAATTGAATGCCTTGCCCCAGCCGCAGTTTGGTACTATGACGACCCGCGAGTTTTTTCTGTTTCAGAGCCAGCTTTCGCGGGGTGGCGCGCGCTACACCAAGATTGCCAGCTTTCAACTGACATAAAATTGGCGAGCCATGGCGCGGCTACAGCGTGATTTTCGAACCGGCGGCTACAGGACAAGGACTGACGATGGCGATGTTTTCGGCTCTGCTCTCACCGCCCGTGATCCTTACCGCTCTGTGCTGCTACCTGCTCGGCTCAATTCCCTTCGGCTACATTCTCATTCGGATTTTTCGGGGGCAGGATGTGCGCAAGACGGGAAGCGGTAATATCGGCGCAACCAATGTGGCGCGATCATCTCCTGTGCTTGGCCTATGGACGCTGTGCCTGGATGCGGCCAAGGGCGTCGCAGCCGTAAGCGTGGGAAACGCAATTTTTCACCGCGCGGCGTTGGGACAAGCAGGGCTTCCGCTATCTTCTATGCTGTCGTTAGCGGCGCTGTGTGCTGTGCTCGGCCATTTGTTTCCGGTATGGCTGGCTTTTCGCGGAGGCAAGGGCGTCGCCACGGCAGTCGGGGCGTTTGGAACCATCTCGCCGTACGTTGTCCTGGCGGCGGCTGGTATCTTCGTTGTGGTGCTGCTTGCCACACGCTACGTGTCACTTTCCTCAGTCATTGCGGCTGCCTGTTTTCCACTCCTGGACTGGTATATGGACCCATCGCATAGCGTCTTGCCGATGGGGCTGACATCGGCATTAATCATCGCCCGCCATCATCAGAATATTCGCCGCCTGCTTGCGGGCACGGAGCGACGCTTGCAATGGAGACGGGCATGAGCGAGATCGCGGTCATCGGCGCGGGCGCCTGGGGAACCAGCCTCTCGATAGTGCTCGGCCGTAAAGGCACTCACAGAGTGCGCTTGTGGGCGCGGGAAGCGGAAGTCCAGGAATCAATCTCCTCACGACGGGTCAACGATCTTTTTCTTCCAGCGCAGGCGATTCCTGCCAGTGTTGCGGCCACGGGTGATCTGCAGCATGCAGTGGAGGGGGCAGAGATTGTGATCTGCGTTGTGCCATCGCAGCATTGCCGTCGCGCATTCCAGCAGATGCGCCCTTTCCTCCAGCCAGAGATGCTCTTCGTGAGCGCTACCAAGGGACTGGAGGAAACCACGCTGCTGCGCATGACGGAAGTGATTGCCGCGGTGTTATCAGGTGATGGAGGCTTTGTGCCGCGCATCGGAGCGCTCAGTGGTCCAAGCTTTGCCAAAGAGGTCGCGCGCGGCGATCCGACTGCCATAACCATCGCATCCGCTGATGACGGGCTGGCTGATGTTGTGCAGCGGGAACTCAGCGATCCACGATTTCGCGTCTACACCAATGACGACGTAATCGGAGTCGAACTTGGCGGCGCGCTGAAGAACACGATCGCCATCGCCGCCGGTGTATGCGACGGCCTAGGCTTAGGGCATAACTCGGCTGCGGCGCTGATCACTCGCGGGCTGGCGGAGATCACTCGCCTAGTCGTCGCCTGTGGCGGCCGCCAGGAAACCATGGCCGGACTGGCTGGCCTGGGCGATCTGGTTTTGACCTGCACCGGCGGGCTTTCGCGTAACCGCAGCGTCGGGGTCGAACTGGGGCGCGGCCGCAAACTAGCCGACATCATCGAAGGCATGCACGGCATGGTCGCTGAAGGCGTGTTCACTACCCATGCCGCGGTGGATCTGGCGCGTTTCTACCACGTAGAAATGCCGATCACGGAGCAGATGTATGCCATCCTGCACGATGGCAAGTCGCCGCGGGCCGCAATCGACGACCTGATGAGCCGCAGCGCCAAACGCGAGACTGCCCTCGAAGCGTAGGGACTCTCGACGAAACCGGTCGCAAAGTGTGACCAGCCGGGGTACTTTCGTAACGCTTCCCCCTAACGATCTCGCGTTGCCGGACGCTACCTACCCGTTAAACTCTTAGGCAGTTCCTGTCAGTCTCAAGCCTTGCGGAGGTACTGCAGGACCACTTTGCTTTGAAACTGCCCACGCCATCCCGCATACCCGTACTCTACGTGATTCTAAGTGTGCTCGTGCTGGTCAGCGTGGTGCCGATGTATTTCTATTCAGAGCAGGTTGAATCCATCAACCGCGACCGGCTGATTACCAACGAGCGAATCCTGCAGAACACCGTCACCCGCTCGCTTGGCGATGACATCTCCCAGCACCAGGAATCGCTGCGCATGATGCTGGCGAACCTGTCTTCTGCATTGCAGGTGGCAAGCGGCGGCGATATTACATCGCGACACGTCGAGGCGCCGGAATTGCGCGCTCTCCTCGAAAATTTCGTCTCCTCATCGGGAGACCTGGCCTACGCGACCCTGCTGAACTCCGAGGGCAAGGGGATTTCCGCCGGCCGGATCGCGCCCGATGCTTTCCTGCAGCGAGAGCTGGAGCGCGCCTACGCCGCCGCGCGCGAGGGCCGCGTCTATAACGGGCAAGCGCTGGTGGTCGGCAATGGCAAATCGGCACGCACGGTCATGCTGGTCAGCACGCCGGTCAGCTATGGCGGACGTTTTCTTGGGATGATCGGCTCGGTCGTGGACCTGCAGTTTCTGATTCGCCGTCTGCAGGAAGTCAATCGCGGCGGGCTCACGCCTTACGTGGTGGATAGCGAAGGCCGGCTGGTCGCGGCAGCAACTTCCGACTATGCCACCGGCCAGGACATGACGAACCTGGAGATTGTCCGCAACTTCGTGGACGCCGGCAGTAAGGCCCAGCTCGTTGCCGCCACCCAGGAATTCACAGTCAGCCAGGGCAAGACGAGCACGAAAATGCTGGGCACCTACAGTCCGGTGCTGAACCTGGACTGGGCCGTCGTAGTGCAAAAGCCGCGGGACGAAGCGTACCGCGGCGTTTACGAAATGCAGCGCACCGGGCGGATTCTCGCCATGATGGCGGTAGCTCTCAGCATCGGCATCAGCGTGTACGCGGCCCGCCGCATCACCAGCCCGCTCGAGATCCTGACTGAATCGAGCCGCGCCATCGCCCGCGGAGACTTCACCCAGCGCGTGCAACTGAAAAGCCGCACCGAAATCGGCGAACTTGCCGAGACTTTCAACACCATGTCGAGCGAGCTGGAGCAGTTCGTCGAGGACCTGAGGCGCGCGGCCGACGAAAATCGCGCGCTGTTCATGGGCTCCATTCAGATGCTGGCCGGCGCGGTCGACGAAAAGGACCCCTACACCCGCGGCCACTCCGATCGTGTGACCCGCTATTCGGTGATGATTGCCCGCGAGATGAATCTGGCTCCGAACTTCATCGAGACGGTAGAGATTTCGGCGCAGCTGCATGACGTGGGCAAGATCGGAATCGAAGATCGCATTCTCAAGAAGCCGGGCGCGCTGACCCCGGAAGAATTTGACATCATGAAGACCCATACCACCAAGGGCGCCAATATTCTGCGCTCGGTGGCGCAACTGGCCGACATGATTCCCGGCATCGAACTGCACCACGAATCACTGGACGGCCGCGGCTACCCTCACGGCTTGAAGGGCGAAGAGATTCCCCTGCTGCCCCGCATCATCGCGGTTGCCGATACTTTCGACGCCCTCACCACCAATCGTCCTTACCAGCACGCGCATGATCCGAAGGACGCGTTGCGCATCATTCACTCGCTTTCCGGCAAACGACTGGATCCCACGGCCGTGGGTTCCCTGACGACGATCTACGAACGCGGAGACATTCGCATTCAGCGGCCTTCTTTACCTGCCCCACCCGCAACGCCTGCGCCGCCGGTCACCGAAGCTGTGGCCGAGTCGTCTCCTGCAGCAGCCCCTGTCGAGGCGGCTGTCGCCCAGACCGTACGTTAGCGGGCTGCGCTAACACTTTTGCCACTCACCCGGAATGCCAGCAACAGACCGCTATAATTGAGGGTTGAGGCTTGCGGCCTCGCCGCTCCCATGATTCAGACACTTTTCGGCAGCCTGGACGAGCAACAGAAACCCAGCTTCCTCGATCGCATGAAGGAAGCAGTCACCCGCACGCGCGAAAATCTGAGCGAGCGCATCGAAGCTGCGGTTTCCTTTACCAAGGAGATTGACCGGTCCACCCTCGACGATCTCGAAGCTACCCTCATCGGTGCGGACCTTGGGACCACGACCACCCGCGAAATACTGGGCAAGCTGAGGGAAAAAGCCGATCGCAAGCAGATTAAGGACGTTGACGAACTGAAGCGACTGCTCAAGGAAGAACTGCTGGCGATCCTTACTTCCGCCGATGCCCGGCCGGTGAGTAGAGTGGATGGAAGCCCGGAAGTGATACTCGTGGTCGGGGTGAACGGGACAGGAAAGACCACGACCATCGGCAAGCTGGCACAGGTCTTCCGGTCGGGCGGCAAGACTGTGCTGCTGTGCGCGGCAGACACTTTTCGCGCCGCCGCCATCGACCAACTGGAAATCTGGGGCGAGCGTACTGGAACCGAAGTCATCCGCACCAAGGCTGGCGGCGACCCGGCTGCGGTGCTCTACGACGCGCTCCAGGCCGCCAGCGCGCGCAAGACCGATTATGTCATCGTGGACACGGCGGGCCGTCTGCACACCAAGACCAACCTCATGGCCGAACTGGAGAAGATGCGGCGCACTGCACAACGCATTATTCCCGGCGCACCACACGAGACTCTGTTGGTGATGGATGCGACCACCGGCCAGAACGGGCTGCAGCAGGCGCGGCTGTTTACGCAATCGGCCGGCGTGACCGGAATCGTGCTGACCAAACTCGACGGAACCGCCAAGGGTGGCGTGGTCGTGGCCATCTGCCGGGAACTGGGATTGCCTGTCCGCTACGTCGGAGTGGGCGAAAAAGCCGGCGACCTGTTGCCGTTTGTGCCCCAGGATTTCGTGGAATCGCTGTTCGCATAGGACCATGAGGTTCGCACAGGACCTGAACAAAGATCGCATGAGCAGCCGTGAAACCGACGAACGCTGCCTTCGCCGTGCCCTGGAACTTGCACGGCAGGGCATCGCTCTGACTTCTCCCAACCCTTGTGTCGGCGCAGTCATCGTGGATGACGGCGGAGTTACGGTTGGCGAGGGATTTCACACCTATAGCGGACTCAGGCATGCCGAAATTCTGGCGCTGCACCAAGCCGGCGAAAAAGCCCGCGGCGCCACGCTCTACATCAATCTGGAGCCCTGCTCGCACACCGGGCGCACTCCACCCTGTGTGGATAGCCTGATCAGCGCCGGCATCCGGCGCGTGGTCGCCTGCATGGCCGATCCGAATCCGCTGGTTCAGGGCCAGGGTTTTGCGCGCTTGCGCGAGGCCGGCATTGCCGTCGCTTCGGGCATTCTTGAAGGCGAGGCAAAGCCGCTGAATGAGGCGTTTGCCAAGTTCATACGCCACCGCACTCCGCTGATCACGCTCAAGGCGGCGATGACGCTCGACGGCAAAATTGCGCCGCCGTCGCGCGAATCGCACAATCCCACTGCGCGTGGCTCGGGAAGCGCGAGCGCCGGCTGGATCACGAGCGAAGCGGCACGCGCCCATGTGCAGGAACTCCGGCACCGGCATGACGCCATTCTGGTGGGAGTGGGAACGGTGATCGCTGATGATCCGCTGCTGACCGACCGCACCGGCCTGCCCCGCCGGCGGCCGCTGCTGCGCGTAGTCCTCGATTCCCGGCTGCGTCTGCCGCTTGAATCCAGCATTGTGACCACCGTACAGGATGATGTGCTCGTGATCTGCTCGTTTGCCGAGGAAAAGAAGAAGAAAAAATTGCAGCGGCGCGGCGTGCGGGTGGAACAGATTGCCACCTCTTCGGCTGACGGACATCCCAGTCTCGCCGCCCTGGCCCGATTTCTCGGGGAAAGGGAAATCACCAGCCTGATGATCGAGGGTGGCGCGATGGTCAACTGGGCAGCGCTCGCCTCCGGGCTGGTGGACAAGGTTTTTCTTTACTACGCTCCGCGGATCCTGGCCGGCACGGGCTCCGTGCCATTTGCCGCCGGCACCGGCTTTGCCCGCATCGGAGATGCGGCGTACGTCAAGGATGTGCGCCTGCACCGCTTCGGTGAAGATTTTGCCGTGGAAGGGTATTTGAAAGATCCGTACGCAGATTGAAAGCGATCAGGTGTTCGAGCTTTTGGAGGGCCATCATGTTTACCGGCATCGTAGAAGAAGTTGGCACGGTCACTGATGTCGCACAAGGAAAAGGCACACGCCGGCTGACCGTTTCATCTTCGCAATTGGTGAAAGAACTGAAAACCGGCGACAGCATCGCAGTCAGCGGTGTCTGCCTCACGGCTGTAGACATCGGCGCGCAGTCGGTCGGCTTCGATCTGGCAGAAGAAACCTGGCGGCGCACGTCGTTCTCGCGCATCCGGACCGGGGCACTGGTGAATCTCGAACTGCCCATGCGCGCCGATGGCCGCTTCGGCGGGCACATCGTCCAGGGTCATGTGGACGGCACGGGACGGTTCCTGGCTCTCGATCCTATTCCCGGCGCCGAAGACTTCTGGCTGCGCATCGAAATTCCCCCGGATGTCGCACGTTATGTTGTTTTCAAAGGCTCGCTTGCGATCGAAGGCATCAGTTTGACGGTGGCAAAGATCGAGGGCACCAGCGTAACCGTGGCTATCATCCCCCACACCATTGAGATGACTAACCTCAAGTCGCTCCAGGCTGGCGATCCGGTAAATCTGGAAGTCGACATGATCGCCAAGTACGTGGAGAAAATGATGGCGGGCGATGCGGGAACCAGTTCGCTTACGGTAGAGAGGCTGGTAGCGGAAGGTTTCTGAGCAGTCGGAGTCGGGGCACGCAGGGCGGCGTAAAGCCCCGACCTGTGCTATAGTTCCGCCGTCTCCATTCCCCCGGAGACCGGGCCCCACAAGCTGTTTCTGGAGGTACCCCATGCTGCGCCGTTCGCTCAGGCTCGTTGCTGTTTTCTTGTTCCTGATCTCGGCTTCCAGCTTTGTCTATGCCTCTCGTGGGTTTCTGCCGGCGGTGAACTACCCCACAGGCGTGCAGCCCTTCTCAGTAGCCATAGCCGATTTCAATGGTGATAGCAGGCCGGATGTGGCCACGGCCAACAGCACGGACGGCACTATAACCATCCTGTTGGGACAAGGGGACGGAACCTTTGTTCCGGCGAAAACCTATAGCATTTGCTACAGTCCGTTCCAGATCGTCGCAGGTGACCTCAACGGCGACGGGAGACCTGACCTTGTTGCCACGTGCGCGACCGGCCTGGCAAAAGACATCGCCGTGATGTTGAACAGTGCCTCAGGATTTCTCCCTTCTCAGTTTTATGAGGATAGGGGCACCGGAGCCGGCCCACTTGTGCTCGCCGACTTTGACGAAGACGGGATTCTCGACCTCGCAGTCGGCGACGGCCCCATGGTCGGCTTCCTGAAGGGGAATGGCGATGGCTCCTTCCAGATGGCCGAGACTTCCTTCCCCGGTTTTAACCTCCTGTCGCTTGTGGCAAACGACTTCAACCACGACGGCCATTTCGATCTGGCGGCTGCCGACGAAAACGTGGGTGGCGTGGTACTCCTGGGTAACGGAGACGGTAGTTTCCAACCCGCCACCTACTTAGCGGACAGCCTCAAACCCCTGTCGGTGGCGGCTGCTGACTTCAGCCGGGATGGCAATGTAGATCTTGTCCTCGCCAACGATTTGAAAACGGTGACTGTTTTTCTTGGAAACGGTGACGGCACGTTTCAGGGTGGCGTGACTCTGGACGTAGCCAAAGCGCCAAAGTCAGTCGCCGTTGCGGACTTCAACGGCGACGGCGCGATTGACATAGCTGTGGTCATCGCTGAGACAGGCGTCGCTGTGATGTATGGCCGGGGAGACGGAACGTTCCCTCTGGTCCGGCGGCTTCGCACCGACGGGTTCACTCCTGGGTCATGGGACGTAGCCGCTGTTGATCTGAATGATGATCGTGCTCCGGATCTAGTAGTCCTCAACCGTTTCAAGCAAACCGTCTCCGTTATCATGAACTCGGGCGGCACCTTCGTGACCTCGACCAGTTCCGAGAACCCCGCACCGGCAGGCCAGCCGGTGACGTTCACCGCGACGGTCGCGCCCAGCCTGATCTCGACGATTCCGACCGGCAGCGTCACATTCGCCGACGGCACAACGACCCTCGCTACCCTTCCGCTCGATCAGAATGGCGTGGCCAGCTATACGACCTCGGGACTACGCACCGGCACACATACCATCCGCACCAAATATTCCGGCGACTCCAACTTCAACCCCAACACGGGCAACGCGATTGTGCAGGTGATTCGGTGACAACGGAAATCCCCAGCCTTCGCACAGAACGCGAAAGGCTGGGCCACCCGACCGGCGGGATGCGTTTCTGGCTGACGTCAGTTCTCCTGATTCCGCTGGTTCTTCACGGCGTCAGCTACGCCCGACGAGGCTTCTTACCTGCGGTGAACTACTCGACAGGCAGAAATCCATATTCCGCAGCCGTGGGCGATATCAATGGCGACGGTAAGTTGGACTTGGCTGTGGCCAATAACTTCGACAACAGCATAAGTCTTCTACTGGGCCGGGGTGACGGAAGCTTTGAGGCGGGGAAAACACTCAACCCGTGCAAAACGCCAAGCGCGATCGCAGCAGGCGACCTCAACGGTGACGGCAGGATTGACCTTGCAGTGGTGTGTAGCATCGGGCCGAAGTTCGGCGTTGCCATCTTGCTTAACAGCGCTTCTGGTTTTCTCCCACCCACCGGCTACTTTGGCGGTGGTGCGGAGGCAAATTCGTTGGGCTTGGCGGATTTCGATGGAGACGGCATTCCTGACCTGGTGGTTGCCGACACGGCAGGCATCGTCAGCTTCCTGAGGGGCAATGGTGACGGATCGTTCCAGACGCCCGAAACGTACAGCTTCGCCGGTAGCCCGAATGCAATTGTAATCGGGGACTTCAACAACGATCGCTACTTGGACGTGGCAGTTGACAATTGTGAAGTCGGCGGCTGCGTCCTGCTGGGCAATGGCGACGGCAGTTTCCAGGCACCTGTGTCTTTTTCCGAGCCCGGAGCGCATTCCCTGGCGGTTGGAGACTTCAACCGCGATGGCAATCTGGATATGGTTGTTGCGGACTGCTCGGCAGAAGGTTGCGATTCGACGGATCGTTCCGACAACATCGCCAGCGTTCTGTTGGGGAGCGGTGATGGGACGTTTCAGGCTTCCGTAAGCTACAGAGTGGGGCGCGGGCCAAGAGCGGTGGGAATTGGAGACTTCAATGGTGACGGTGTTCCGGACGTGGTTGTAACCGCCGCCCGTGCGAGCAGCGTGGCGGTCATGTACGGCAGGGGAGACGGGACTTTTCCCTTGATCCGGCAGTTTGCCGCAGACAGCGATTCGTTTTTTGTGGCTGTTGGCGACTTCAACCACGACCGAGCTATGGATCTAGCGGTTGCGAACGAGGCAGGCAGCAGCATATCGATTCTCATGAACTCGGGCGGGACGTTTGTTACTGCGACCAGCTCCGAGAATCCCGCACCGGCAGGCCAGCCGGTGACATTCACCGCGACGGTCGCGCCCAGCCTGATCTCGACCATTCCGACGGGGAGCGTTCAGTTCGCCGATGGCACAACGACCCTCGCTACCCTTCCGCTCGATCAGAATGGCGTGGCGAGCTACACGACTTCGGGACTAAGCCAAGGAACGCATACGATCCGCACGAAGTATTCCGGCGACTCCAACTTCAACCCCAACGTGGGCCAGCCGATTGTGCAGGTGATGGAGTGACAAGGGAAATCCCCAGCCTTCGCACAGAACGCGAAAGGCAGGGCCACCCGACGGTGTACTCCGGCGACTCGAACTTCAATCCCAACATGGGCCAGCCCATCGTGCAGGTGATCGAGTGACAAAGGAAATCCCCAGCCTTCGCACAGAACGCGAAAGGCTGGGCCACCCGGCGGAGAGAATGCGGCGCGGGCTCGCGCTACACGCCTAGTTTCAGCTCGTCCAGTTCGAGGAACTCCTGCACGATGGGCTCCTGGCACTTTTCCATATCCGCCGAAGTGCCGAAAAAGAGCACCTTGGCCTCGTGCAGGAAGACGATGCGGTCCGCGAGTTTCTTGGCCAGCCGCATATCGTGGGTGACCACCACGCTGGTCAGGTGCAATTGAATTTTCAGCCGCTTGATCAAGTCGCCCAGCAACTGCGCCATCAGCGGGTCGACCATGGTGGTGGGCTCGTCGTAAAGCACGCATTCCGGTTGCGCTGCCAGCGCGCGCGCGATGGCGACCGAGCGCTTCATCCCCGTCGACAGGTCGGAAGGCAGCAGCTCTCGCATTTCCTTGACGCCCACCATTTCCAGCAGCCCGTCAACGATCTGCAGAATCTGCTCTTCGCTCAGTTCTGCCCGCTCCCGCAGCGGAAAGGCGACGTTCTCACCGACAGTGAGCGAGTCAAACAGCGCGCCGTTCTGGAATACCATCGTGACTTTCTTGCGGATCTGCCTCAACTGCTCTTCGGTGTAGTCGGTGATGTCCTCGTGGGCTACGATCACGCGGCCCGAATCGGGTTTGAGGAATCCCATGATGTGATGCAAGGATACCGACTTGCCCACGCCGCTCCGCCCCAGGATGCACACCGTCTCGCCGGGCAGCACGTCGAAACTGACGTGGTCGAGCACCAGGTTGTCGCCAAACGCTTTGGAGACATCCTTGAACTCGATGTATGGAGAGGAATCAGGGTTCGATGCCATAAGCTTCTAGCGTGCAATCTGCTGCCGGTAATGCGAGACTGCCTCTTCCCATTCCGCCGGCGTGTTCACATTGCAGAACATTCGAGGGGAGAAGCCGGCCTCAAGAATCTCCTTCTTTTCGACGATCCGCATGTCGATTTCGCGGAATAGTGGATCGATCTTGTTGTTGCCGCTTTGCAGAGCCTTCTCTGCGACGCTCACAAAATCCTGACGGTAGATGGCGCACAGCGGCTGCCACCCGCCTCCAGCCCGGGGAATCGTCACCATGGCGCCGGACTCGCGGGCCTGGATCGTCAGGTACTTCAGGAATCCGGCTTCTACAAAAGGCAGATCGACGGCCAGCATAAGGTTCCATTTGCACTGGCTGTGGGCGAGGGCAGCGTGAATTCCACCCAATGGGCCACAGTCGCGATGGACATCTTCAACCGTCGTCGCGAATTTTTCGAACTCAGGCCGATCGCCTACAATACGCACCGATTCTGCAGCCTGGCTGGCAATCTTCAAGCAATGCTTTAGCAGCGTCTCGCCGCCGAGCTGCAGTGAGGATTTGTCCTGGCCCATCCGGCTACTCTTGCCACCGGCGAGAATGAACGCTGCCAGATCGTCGCTCAGGATCTCACCCATGCGGTGATCATACACGCCGACGGTGAATCTGGCGTTTGGCGGCGCAAGAGAACTCTCGTCTTCATCATGCACCGAGGCAGGACGAGAACTAGACGAAAGTAACCTATCCAAGGCGATTTCCCGGGTGGATTATGGTTAGTCCGGTGCTGCTGGCCGGAATCAAGACCATGCCACCGAAGTTATTGGATGCTCTAATGTTAGGCCGCTGCTCCCACGAGTTCTCGTGGCCGCGGCGGGCTGCCGACGGCCACTACTACCAGATATGCCTGCTTTGCGCTGCGGAATACAAGTACGACTGGAAAACCATGCGGCGCGTCGAACGGGTGGAGCACGACAACCCGGGCGACGACGGGGCTACCAGCGGACGGCGCAGGGGGCATTCCCGCAAGCCCACTTGGGTGCCGCGCGCGCGACGGCTCAAGCTGGACACGCCGGTGCGCTACCGCGCCAAAAATCTGGGTACGTGGTACGAGGGCATGATCGAAAACCTCAGCCAGTCTGGCGTGCTGTTTTCCGGCCCGCAAGGCCTGCCCGATAACACGCTGGTGGAGATGGTCTTCGAGATGCCGGAGGAAATCTCCGGTCAGAAGAACAGCAACGTACTGTGCCAGGGGCGCATTATCCGGGTCGGGGACGGCCTGGAAGAAGAATCGGAAACCACAGCACTGGCGGCAAACATCCTGGACTATAAATTCCTGCGTCACAAGTAAGCGCTGCTCGCGTGAGGTGTCCTTAAGACTTCAGTTCCCCGCAATTTTGTGCAGAATTGACCCGCCGAAAGCATCTAAACTAGTTATATCCAGTTTAAAGATCAGGAGTGATTTTATGAAGGCGAGAGTCTCTTACTACCTCACCGCAGTGTCGATTCTTGCGATATTAACTGCAACACTCGCATGTTCCAAGGCGCCCACAGATGCGCAGATCGCGAGCGAGGTGCAAAGCCGGCTGAACGCGGATTCAGGGCTGCAAGGCAAGCAACTGGAGGTGCAGAGCGCAAGTGGTACGGTAACGCTCTCTGGCACCGTAGACAATGACGCACAGCGCGACGCCGCGGCGCGATACGCTTCCGGCGTCACCGGTGTGAAGCAGGTGGTCAACAATCTGCAAATCACTCCGGCCGCTGCCGCACCTGTCGCACAGGCACAGCCGGAGCCAGCGCCAACCAAGCAGCGCCCCTCGCCCTCCAAGCGGCGACACCACGCATCGCGCGCGGATGATTCTTTTCAGCCTGCGGACCAGCCTGTGACGCAGGCCGCTTCGACTCCGCCGCCGGCTCCGTCCCCGGCTGCGCCGCCCGCTCAGGCCCCGGCTGCAGAACCGATGGCGCCTCCACCGCCACCACCTCCTCCACAGAAAGTGACCATCCCTTCGGGCACTGCGCTGGCAGTGCGGCTGGTTGACCCGATTGACAGCGAGAAGAACCAGGTCGGAGATGTATTTCACGCCACGTTGAATACGCCGCTAAGCGTCGGAGGAGATATTGCCATTCCGGCAGGCTGTGATGTGACCGGTCACCTGGTGGACGTGAAGAGCGCCGGCAAGTTCGCTGGACAATCCGTGGTTGTGCTGCAACTGGACGGCATCACTTCCGGCGGAAAAACTTACAACCTGCAGAGTGACCAGTACAAGCGCGAGGGTAGCTCGCGGGGCAAGAACACCGCCGAGAAAGTTGGCGCCGGCGCCGGCATTGGCGCGATCATCGGCGCGCTCGCCGGCGGAGGCAAAGGGGCCGCGATCGGAGCCGCAGCCGGCGGAGGCCTGGGGGGCGGAGTGCAAGCCGCGACCAAGGGTCAGCAAATCAAGCTGCCGTCAGAAACCGTGCTCAACTTCACCCTGCAGGGATCTCTGACGGTGGTCGCTACCGACCAGGGTCCGAACTCCCGGCGTCAGACTGTGGACAACCAGTGAAGAACCTGTTCTCGAAGCGGGGCCCGGAGTCATGTTCCGTGCCCCTAAGTCGTCTCCGAGCCCTTTTGCTCACGCCCGATTGTGACAAGAATCACATTCCGCCGTACAATTCGCTCCTATACTGAAAAGTCGAAAGCAGTCGGCAGTCCCAGGAGAACCACATGTCGACACGCAAGCTAACCTGCATCCTTGCTTTCCTGTTCGTGTTCGCAGCAATTGCCGGAGCCCAGGAAACTCAGAAAACCATCAATCCGGTGCCGATGAAGCCCACGTCTGCGGCCTCTGGACAGGAGATGTACGCGACGTATTGCGCCGCCTGTCATGGGAAGGATGGCAAAGGTAATGGCCCGGCGGCCGAAGCCTTGAAGGTGCCGCCTACCGATCTGACCATCCTGTCCAAAAACAACGGAGGCAAGTTCCCGGCAATGAAGGTGTCCTCGACTATTCGAGGAGAGGCGAACCTGCCAGCGCACGGGTCGAAGGAAATGCCCGTCTGGGGGAAGTTATTCATGAGCATCAGCCACGGGCATGCGTCCGAAGTGCAACAGCGGGTAGCCAACCTCACGAGCTACATCGAATCGCTGCAGGCGAAGTAACCGGACCGTCGAAAAATGCAACGGGCGCGCGCTCACACTGCCTGACCGCGCGCCTCTGAATTCCCGCCCCTGCCCCATGGCCCACGCAACTACTTGTCTCGCAAAGAGTTGCAGCCGACAGTCCTTACGTACAGTACCTTTGGTACTCGCGTCGCACCCCGGGAATCGCCTTATAATCGGGGTGAAAACCAGGAAAACCTGGGGTTTGATTTTCAAAGGGGCCCGTGGATCCCGCGTTGGCATTGCCGATGTTCGCGCTGGGGCTGGCATTTGGCAGCTTCCTGAACGTGTGTATCTATCGCATGCCACAAGGTTTGTCGGTTGTGCACCCTGGCTCAGTCTGCCCCCGCTGCAAACATCCCATCCACTTTTGCGACAATATTCCAGTCCTCAGTTGGCTGATCCTTCTGGGGCGTTGCCGCAACTGCAAGAACCCGATCTCGCCTCGCTACCTGGTGGTCGAGTTGCTGACTGGTGCGTTGTTTCTGACCTGCTATGCCTACTTTGGAGTTACTCTCGCCACGCTGAAATATTGCACCCTCGGTTTTCTGCTGCTGGGATTGATTTTCACTGATGCCGAGACACAGCTTCTGCCCAACAAATTGACGCTGCCGGGCCTCGCGCTTGGCCTTGGCTTCAGCCTGGTCGTTCCGGTTAATGACCTCGCTTCGCAATTTCTGCCCGGAGTGATTTCCCTGCCCGTAAGCGCGGATGTGTCCTGGCACCTGCTGTCGCTCTTGGACGCGTTGCTGGGGGCCGCGGTCGGAGCCTCGTTCATTTATGGAGCCGGGGCGATTTATCTCCGCGCCCGCGGCGTGGAAGGCATGGGGTTCGGCGACGTCAAGTTGATGGCGATGATTGGGGCTTTCCTGGGTATCAAGCTGACCATCTTCACGCTGTTCACGGCTTCGATTGCGGGATCGTTATTTGGCTTGTGGACCGTTTTCGTGGTCTGGATGAAGCGCAGCCGCCGCCGCATGACCCGGCATCATGAATCCGCCCGCGAGGCACGGCGGCATGCCTGGAGTTCGGCGGCCATCGCCTTGCGCCGTCACCAGATGCCATTCGGAGTGTTCCTCGGCAGCATGGCCATGATTGCTTTCCTTTTTGGCAACCAGTTTCTGCGCTGGTATTGGGGGTTGCTGTGAGCACACTGAGCAATCCTATTTTGTTGCGCATGGCGGCGGTCCTGATCGTTTCTGCCTTTGCTTTCCTCGTTGGCATGCTGATCATCCGCCGCATGCGGCAGAACCTCGCGGAAGAAGCCTGCCTGGACAATACGACATCGCTCGAACAGTTTCCGCAGCATGTCTATCACGCGGTGATTCAGCAGCTCAAGCAGCAGAAGCACCAGCTCCTGAGCGAGCAGCAGATCGAACGCCGCCGCGCCCGGGCCTCGGAAAACATCAGTTCGGCGGTCCTTTCACATCTCTCGAGCGGGGTGATGTTTTTCAGCCCCAACGGATTGGTGCGTCAGGCTAACACGGCGGCTCGCCAGATCCTGGGGTTCGCTTCGCCGGTGGGGATGAAGATCGAAGAAATTTTCCGAGATGCGAATGCTCTGGGCCGAACCGAAGCGAGCGAGACTCTGGCGGACGTGGTACGCGCCGCGCTCAGCACACAGAAATCCCTGCACCGGACTGAAGCCCGCTACTTCACACCGGCGGGCGAAGAACGCCGCATTGACCTCACCGTGACCCCAGTGCTCGCGCAGGACAACAACTTGTTGGGCGTAGCCTGCCTCATCAGCGACCGGACTGAGATCGCCCAGGTACGCCTGCATCAGGAACTTCGCGGAGAAATGTCCGCGGAAATGGCGCTGCAGTTGCGAAGTTCCCTGGCTACGATCTCGGGCTACGCTCAGCAACTAGCGGCCAATCGCGATCCCGGACAGGCGCAACAACTCGCAGCGGACATCGCTTCAGAAGCGGCACAACTGGATCACACGATCGGCGGATTTCTTGCCGAAGCGAGGACCGCTGCCGCAACCGGAGGATAGTCGTGCGGCAGCATATGAAAAGTTTAGAAAGACGGAATCCAAAGGTAAGAATGGAGCAACCATGAAAGGTACTTTCTGTCTCTGGCTTGCGGCACTCATTTTGGCGTGCGGAGCATCGATAGCAGCGCCTGCCCAAAATCAGCCCTTGGGCGATTACGCTCGTTCGGTGCGCAAGGATAAGAAGCCGCCAGCCGCCAAGCAATTCGACAATGACAACATTCCGCGCGACGACAAGCTAAGCGTCGTTGGACCATCGAATCCAACCCCGGCTGGGCAGGAGAGCACCCCGCCCACGGGCGCGACGGATCAGGGCACGCCGGGGACTGAGAAAAAGGCCGCCGTCGAGCCCGGCCAGTCTCAGGGAGAGCGCGAGAAAGCATACGACCAATGGAAGGACAAGATCAGCGCCCAAAAGAGCGCTGTGGATTTGGTCTCGCGTGAACTGGACGTCCTGCAGCGCGAGTATCGCCTGCGCGCCGCCGCGATGTATGGCGACGTAGGCAACCGCCTGCGCAACTCCGCAGAATGGGACAAAGAGGACCAGGACTACAAGCAGAAGATCGCTGACAAGCAAAAGGAAGTGGACGCGGCCAAACAGTCACTGGATGACCTGCAGGAGGAGGCGCGCAAAGCGGGCGTCCCGTCCTCGGTGCGAGAGTAGCGAAGCCAAGGCTGGCGGCTCAGGTAGTTTTCGCGGCTGAAGCCTGCGCCGCCCGCCTTCGCAACTGCGCCACATCCACTGCGCCCAGCATGGATGCAAGCCACCACCTTCCCGAGCTCTCTAGTAGAATGAACACCGCGATTCCCGTTCGCTAATTTCTCATACAAGGAAACCGTCATGAAGAAGCTGACGATCGCGGTGCTGTCACTGGCATTGGGAATTCTGGCAGGTTGTTCCTCCGAGCCCGCGAAGCCTGCGTCGGCGGAAAAGCCGCAAGCTAAAGGCCCGGAGTTGGAAACGGGGCGAGTAGCGTTCCAGAAACTCTATATCGCGGCCCGTGGCTGGGGACGCGATGCACAACCGTTCCGGCTGGAATCTCAGATCACGGCAGACGGCAACGGAAAAGACGGCAAGTCAGCCGTCTGGCGTGCATCTTTTGCGTCGGCAGCGCAACGCGGCGTGAAACCCTACGTCTGGTCCGGCACCGACTCGCCCGACGCTCCCAGCCGCGGCATCTCACCGGGCGCCGAGGATAGTTACAATCCCAGCAATTCTTCCACTCAGGTGTTCGATATCGCCTTCCTGAAGGTTGATTCCGACAAGGCGTTGGAAGCCTCAAAGGCGCATGGGGGCGATAAGCTTCTGCAAGCGTCCCCGGACACTCCCATCCTTTACATGCTGGACTGGAACCACACGTCCAACAAGCTCGTCTGGCACGTGTACTACGGCAGCAATCGCGACGATGCGAAGCTCAAGGTTGACGTGGACGCAAGCACGGGTGAATTCATACGTGTAGTTAAGTAAGCCGGGGTGTTCGAAACCCGATGGATTCAGGGTTTGGGCGACCCTTCCGTGACGTTTTTGCCTTCGCTGCCCGATGCTTTCAGCTTCTCCAGTGACTTTTCCGCCTCCTGAGAAAGCGGACCGTGCGGCAGGATCTTCAGGTACTCCTGATAGTGGTTGACAGCCTGAGCTGGATCATCCAGTTTTTCCCAGCATTGCGCAATACGGAAGTTGGCTAGCGCGTCGTTGCTCTTCCACAGCAAGGCGTCCTGGTAACGGGCAAGCGCAGCGCGGAAGTTCTTCCGCTTGAAATAGAAGTCTCCGATTTCAATGTCCTTACCGGCCTTGTGAGGATCCCAGGCATGCAGTTCCTGTACGTCTGAGTCGCCGTCATCTTCTGCGTCGGAGACAGCGGTGGAACTGTTCGGGTGCTGCTTGGCATCATCGGCGGGCGGGCTGATGTCAATCTTCGTTGAGCGACTGGAACTCTCCACCGAATCGGCCTCTTTGTCCCGCTCCGAGCGCGGTGGAGATTGATTCTGCCCCGGCGATTTATCCGTCACCGGTTCCTGGGCCACACTCCAAGCGATGAGAAGTGAACTGGCCAGGAGAGCTCTAAGGATCCGCGACATAGCAATATTCTAGCGCGGGATGCGGATCGTTCCGGTGGATTCATGAGCAAGAAAAAGCAGGCCGTTCCATGGGGGTGGAACGGCCTGTGCTGGCGAAGTCCTCCGGGGAGGAGGGGAAAAACTTGTTTACATCGACGAAGGCGATGCCTGGCCGGTCGTGGCCGGCGCCTGCGCTGGCGTGGTGTCGGCGGTCGTGTTGGTCATCAACCGCACATCCACGCGGCGATTCTTGGCGCGGCCTTCCTTCGTCTTGTTGGAGTCTGCCGGTTTGTCCTTGCCCAAGCCAATCAGGTAGATCTTGTAGGCAGGAATGCTGTGCTGCGCGGCCAGGTACTGAATCACTGCATCGGCGCGGCGCTGGCTTAGCGCGTAGTTGTAATCGGCGCCACCGACAGAGTCGGTGCCACCTTCGACGGTAATGATATAACCCTTGGTGTTGGGCACATCGGTGGCCAGCTGATCCAGAGCGGTTTTCGCATCCTTGGTCAGCGCGTCTTTGTTAAAACCGAAGTGTACGGCGGTCTCCGTCACCACCCGGTAGTTATCCAGGTTCACCACCGCGTTCTGCAGCACGTCCACGCGATGGACGGCGTTATTAGCTGTGGTCTGCGCCTGATCTGCCTGCTGGCCGGCAGCCTGGGCCTTCTGGTCCACGTCGGCCGCCTTTGCCTGTACCTGCTGAATCCCGGCCTGGGCTCGCGCGTCAACGTCCTTGATGGACTTGGTATTCTGCGCGGTCATGTCATCCAATTCGTTGGTCTTGTTGATGAGCGGCGTGGTCTGTTGGCGCACATAGTTCTTGCTGGCGCAACCAACCGAGGCCACCATCGTCGCGGCTAGTAGCAGAACTAGGGATGTACGGTTCATATTGGAGGGCTCCTTCCTCGCTGATAAGCAATAACCTAAGAAAACCTGATCAAGAAATCCTGGGCCCCTACGTCTCACTTCACAACTGGGTTGGGTACGACGGCATTGTACTAAGCACGATGGCTGCCAAGCAGTTACAAGCTCGCAACTTGAGCCTAACTTATTGTTATCAAGGAAGATATAAGTCCGCAGACTTGCAGCAACAAAGTGGCTCGCTAGATCAAACCGCTACGAATCGAGGAAATTTTATACGGTATTCGGTGGTCCCGATCACTGCCGGCAATGCAACTCTTTTCATGACATTTGCGCCCGCTGCCTTCCAGGATCCCGTCCATGCGTCCGATGCAGCAGTTCATAATCCAATAAAATATAGCTAACCGAGTGGATCTAAGGGAGAAAATCCGCACATTACCGTCCGATCCCGGCGTGTACCTCTACAAGAACGCCGAGGCGGAAGTGATTTATGTCGGCAAAGCGAAGAACCTGCGCAGCCGCGTTTCCTCCTATTTTCGCGAAGGCCGCTGGGAAGATGCCAAGACGGATTCGCTGGTGCGCGAGGCTACAGACGTCGACTACATCGTTGTTGCCAACAACAAGGAAGCGCTGGCGCTCGAAAACCATCTCATCAAGCAGAAGAAGCCACGTTTCAATATTCTGCTGCGTGACGACAAGACCTATCCCTACGTGAAGCTCACGCTGGCGGAACGCTTTCCTCGCGTCTACGTCACCCGCCGCCTGCGCAAGGATGGCAGCGCATACTACGGGCCCTACTTTCCCGCCAACCTGGCTTATCGCATCGTGGACCTGATTCACCGAAACTTTCTGGTGCCCTCCTGCAAGGTGGACCTCACGCGATTTCATCCGCGCCCATGCCTGCAGTACTACATCAAGCGCTGCCTGGGACCATGCGTCAAGGAACTGACCACACCCGAGAGTTATCAGGAAGCAGTACAGGATGTGAAGCTCTTTCTCGAAGGGCACTCGGGCGATCTTTCCCGTTCGTTGCGCGCGCGCATGGTGGGGGCGGCGGACGCAGAGGAGTACGAGCGCGCGGCCAAGTATCGCGATCTGATTTCGACAGTCGAGCAGTTACATGAAAAGCAGCGCATCGCCGCGGTTGAAGGCGACGACGCCGACGTCTTCGGATATCACTACGAGGCCGGGCGGCTGGCGGTGAACCTGTTCCACATGCGCCGCGGACAGGTCTTGGACCGGCGCGAGTTTTTCTGGGAAGAGCTGCCGGATTTTTCGGAGCCGGCAGACCGCGACGCAAAGGCCCCGTCTGGCGAGCCGTTCCAGCCGGGAGACTTCTTCTCTGCCCTGCTTAAACAGCTCTACATCGGACAGCCATACGTTCCCCGCAACATTTACCTTCCGGTGGAATTCGAAGACCGCCAGTCTCTCGAGGAATTGCTTTCGGACCAGCTCGCGGATCTTGGGCGGCCGCAGGTGCACATTCTCGTCCCACAGCGCGGCGAGAAGCGCTCGCTCCTGGATCTGGCCGGCAACAATGCCAAGCAATCCTACGATCAGCGCTTCCGGATCATGAAGCCGAACACGAAGGCCGTCCAGGAGGCATTACAAGACGCGCTGGGCTTGCCGGAACTACCGAGCCGCATCGAGTGTTTCGATATTTCTCACATTCAGGGCGCCGAGACGGTCGCCTCCATGGTGGTATGGGAGGACGGCCGCATGAAGAAATCGGACTACCGCAAGTTCATCATCAAGACGGTAGAGGGCGTGGATGATTTCGCTTCCATGCGGGAAGTGGTCACCCGGCGTTATCAGCGAATGCTGGAAGAAGAAAAGAAGCTGCCCAGCCTGGTACTGATCGACGGGGGGTTGGGACAACTGCATGCGGCGGCGGAGGCGCTGGAGCGCCTTGAGATTATCAATCAGCCGCTGGCGGCAATTGCCAAACGCGAGGAGATCATCTATGTGGCCGGGCAGGAATCGGAACCGGTCGTGCTCGATCACCACTCGCCCGTGCTGCATTTGGTGCAGATGATCCGCGACGAAGCCCATCGTTTTGCGGTGACCTTCCACCGCAAGCGGCGTCAGATGCGCGACCGCTCGACCGAGCTACTGCAGATCCCCGGAGTGGGAGCGAGCACGACTCGCCGCCTGCTCGAACACTTCGGCAGCGTGCAAGCGGTCAGGCAGGCCGATGCGGCGGCGCTCTCGGCCGTGGTTACTCGTTCGCAGGCGGAGTCCATCCAGAATTACTTCCGCAAGGCGGCGGTGTAGTAAGCCGGTCCGCAATAACGATGCCATAAACCTGATCCGTTCAGTGTCAATTCCGGCAGCGACGTTCCTGCTACACTAGCAACCTGATCCTATGAAACGTGCTTCGTGGTTGCTTCCGGTCATGCTCGGAAGTGCGCTTTCCCTGCTCGCGCAAACCGGCACGACGCAATTGGCCACCCCGCAGGAAACCCACCTGCGCAACGTCCGCCAGCTCACGTTTGGCGGCCAGAACGCGGAAGCCTATTTTTCCGCCGACGGCAAGCAGCTCATCTTTCAGTCTACGCATGCTGACATCAAGTGTGACCAGATCTTCACCATGAATTTGGACGGGTCTGGCGTCCGCATGGTTTCCACCGGCAATGGCCGCACCACCTGCAGTTATTTCTATCCCGACGGGAAAAGGATCCTCTATTCCTCTACCCATCTCGCGGATACGCAGTGCCCGCCCCGGCCAGACTATTCCAAGGGCTATGTGTGGGCGGTCTACCCGGGGTATGACATCTTCACTGCCAATCCCGACGGCTCCGGTCTCAAGCGTCTCACTTCCACTCCCGGATACGACGCTGAAGCCACAATCTCGGAAGACGGCAAGAAAATTGTCTTTACTTCCCTGCGCAACGGCGATCTCGACATCTACAGCATGGATGCCAACGGCAAACACGTGAAACAACTAACTCACGAGCTTGGCTACGATGGCGGGCCTTTCTTTTCCCCCGATCGCAAATGGGTCATCTATCGTGCCTACCATCCCACCGGCGAGAAAGAGATCGCCGAATACAAGGACCTGCTGGGGCAAAATCTGATTCGCCCCACGTCCCTGGAGATCTGGTTGATGCGCGCAAATGGCAGCCAGAAGCATCAGATCACCAATCTGGGCGCTGCCAGTTTTGCGCCTTCTTTCTTCCCCGATGGCAAGCGAATCATCTTCTCCTCGAATCAGGGTTCCACCGGCGGCATGGGAAATTTCGAGCTCTACACCATCAACCTTGATGGCACGCAGCTCGAACGCATTACCTACAGCGACGGGTTCGACGGCTTCCCTGTTTTCAGTCCCGATGGCAAGCATCTAGTCTGGGCTTCAAACCGCAATGCCAAGGCGCCGCACGAAACCAATATCTTCATCGCCGATTGGCAGCCGTAGTCTGCCGCGAGGCTGATCTTCCGTAACTTTCGAGTGGGCTTCTTTCGTCAAAGACCCACCGTATAATGTCGTTGATCGCTCGGCGCACATGGCATCCCTGATGAAAACCCGCCAATGGATCGTCGCTATGGGACTGCTGTGCCTGATTCTTCTGGCCGGGGCTGGACTTTGGCTGACCTCCGATACCGAACAAATTGCGAGTGACACGAAGCGGGGCGCCAGGAACCCCTCGGGTGCGAACCAATGGGTAGATCAGCGTCCCCTGCGGACGGCGCGCGCCATGGCCGCTCTCGCTCTCGGCCGCGACGAGCAGCAATTCGCGCAGCAGGCGCTAAAAGTCGCCGACCACGAAGTAGACCTCGCTTTTGCGGATGCGCTTCGCAATGCCGCTGAACAGGCGGTGCCGGTCACTCCCCAGACCAAGCCGTTATTCGCCCGTCAGGCGGAAACCCAGAACGCGGTGAAAGCAGACCAGGACCGCATCGCGGCGATCACCAAGCAGATGGCGACCGCCACCGACAGGAGCAAGGACAGTCTTCAGGACCAGATC
>Ga0335079_10000879_pt1 | contig 34090 bp, 35 predicted proteins | sample Lox_Sample_33_FD_206719 | JGI IMG/M metagenome (GOLD analysis project Ga0335079, IMG submission 206719) | Soil microbial communities from Loxahatchee National Wildlife Refuge, Florida, United States - Lox_Sample_3.3 | ecosystem: Environmental > Terrestrial > Soil > Wetlands | place: USA...
AGTCGGGCCTCAACAGGTCGATCCTCGACCAGGGCTGGGGCGAGCTTCGCCGCCAGCTCGAGTACAAGCAGGCATGGCGCGGTGGGATGGTGATGGCCATCGACCCGCGCAATACGAGCCGGAGGTGCCACGCCTGTGGCCACGTCGCGGCCCAGAATCGGAAGACCCAAGCCGCATTCCTGTGCGTCCAGTGCGGTTACGCCGCAGACGCGGACGTGAACGCGGCCCAGAATATCCTCGCGGCGGGGCTCGCCGGGCCGCTCGATGAAGCAGGAACCCTCCGTGTCGGAAGCGGCGTGAGCCGTCTCCCAGCCGGAATCTCTGGCCTTCAGGCCGGAGAGGAGGTCAAGGTTGAGATCGCGGTTCGCTTTTGAGCTTTGTCTGGTGAGGCAACTCGGACATCGAGTCGGTAAGGCATTGAGGAGCTGAGTCGCCGTTTGGGCGCAGTCGTTCCGGGAATCCGGTAAGTGACCAGATTGCCGGAATGACTGCGCCCACCGATTTCGACTACAATTCCCTTATGTTACGCTCGGTGCCGGTCTAGTTGGAGCCCCGTCTCTGGCTCACTCAAATGGAGCATTTTGCCGGTTTGTATACCCATACAAATCGAGCTCGAGCTCCAGTTCCCACGCGAGTGTCACAGAGCCCGGCAGTGCCTCTGCTGAGTGGTGGTTTTCTTGACGTGTTAGAGGGCGCCAGTATGGTTTGGCCACGGAGGATTTCACATGGGCGCGACGACGCGAGTGGTGGTGAGTGCTCGGAAGGGGGGCGCCGGAAAAACGGTGGTCTCCGTGCTTTTGGCCCGGGAACTCGCGAAGCAAGGCTTCCGGGTGCTGGCGGTGGACCTGGACCCGCAGTCGGTCAGCGCCAGTCTGTTCTTCGGGGTCGACACGTCCTCGCCGCTCCCCTATACCGCGGTCGATCTGGTGAAGGGAGCGAATGGTCGTCCGTTTGAACCGCGGCCTGTGACGGAAGGGCTGGAAGTGATCCCCGGCAATCAGCTGGATCTGGCGCGGCTGGAACGCATTCTGGGGCAGATGCACGAGCAGCGCAAACTGACCATGGGACCGAATCCGCGACGTGGCATGCTCGATACTCGCCTTGAGGCCGTGGAGGCGAACTACAACTTCGTCGTAATTGATACTCCAACTGCATTTGGAGAGGTCACCACGAATGCCTTGGAGGCGGCTTCGGTGGTGATCTCGCCAATTGACATGAAGAATGCCGCGAACGTGAAGAGCGTGGACGATCTGGAGGCACACATGGCGGGGCTATCCCGCCAGATCCCGGTGTGGTACGTCGGGAACAAATGGACCAAGCAGGAAAGCGAGTGCCGCGAAGCATTAGTTCGAGCTAGCCAGGTTTGCGGGTCCAGATTGCTCTCTGCCTTGATGCCCCACAGCTCGGCCGTGTCGCAGGCAATGAGCCAAGGTCGTCCGCTGAACTCGTCAAGGCATGGGCTAGGAGCTGCACAGTTGGCTGAGGCAGTGTGGAAACTGGGACAGGAGGTCATTTCGATTAGTCAGCAAACGCAACCAGCAGCTGTGGAGGGGGGAGGGACGCAGTGACGAGCAAAAAGCCGCAGGTGGAAGCAAGCCGGAATGAGCTCATCGAGGCGCTCGACAGCGAGGGCCCGAAGGTGACGATTCTGGACATACCGATCGAACAGATCGAGAGTGATCCAAACCAGCCCCGCGAGCATTTTGACCCCGACAAGCTGAAGAGTCTCGCCGAGAGCATGGTGCGAGACGGGCTATTGCAAGAGCCTGGAGTATATCCAATCGAAACGGAGTCGGGGATACCCACCCGTTTTCGGTTGATCTACGGAGAGCGTCGATTCCAGGCCGCCAAATTGATTGGATGGCGTGCCCTGCGGTGCAAGGTCGCCGCCGGGGACGACACGGGCGCTATCAACGAACTCAAGTTGATGGACCGGCAGTGGAGTGAGAATGCGGAGCGCGACGGGCTTTCCGCTCTCGAGGAAGGAAAGGCGATCCTGGCGGTAGTAAACGTGCTGCGCCAACAAGAGCCGGATGTTGCCGTTGGCTCTCTCATCGAGCGGGTAGCTGTGCAGAGGAATATCCACCCGAGGACCGCCAGGTTCATGGTGTCCTTGGTCGAGGCTCCTGAGAGCCTCCGGCAGGCGCTTCTCATGCGTCGCGTCGAGAAGAATGTGGCTTTTCTGCTTCTTGTGTACTGGAACGGACTGCAGAAGGATGGAAAGGTGGATGCCGCGGGCAAGCGGCAAATCAAGTATCGGAACCTGGTGAGGGAATGGGCATCCGCACAGGGAATACCCTTCGACGGCGATGCCATCGCGAAGTACGCGGCGGCAACTGCACAGGACGTAAAGATTGTCCGGGCGACCTGCAAGGCAGGGGAGCGGATGGAGTCGTTCCTCGAAGATAAGTTTACGGCGGTCGTCCACAAAGCAATCGACCAAAAGTGGACAGTAGAGGAGACGCGCAGGCGACTCTCCAGGCAGGGCCCGACAAAGCCAGACCCCGCGGACAACGAAGGCCCGCCTGCCCCGCTCTATGAGCAAATCGGTTCCCGTGTAGGAAAAGCACGACTGGTGGTGCACTTGGAGCGGATGCGAAGCCGTGATGTGTCGCGGGACCAGCTCGAGGAGTTGGGGCGTACGCTGCGCTCGGTGCTCGCGGAGGTCGAAAAGTTGACAACCAATGCGAATCGTGCCTCGCGAGACGCCCCAGCAACGAGCCAGACGGGATGAATCAGGTCTCGCGGCGTTGTACAGCGGCTGGTGGAGTCGCAAGGTCTCCATCATCGACGCTTGCTGCAGCGACGTCGAATAGAGACGACTACGGTCCGCTCGCCGCGCCCGCCCGCCAAGCTCACGCTCTGCCAGGGCGCACTGCGCGGCAATTAGGTGCGGCGACGGGAAATCGGTACAGCGCTGGGTTGTCAGTCGGCAGATCAGAGGCCCTCGAGGAAGGCGAGCAGACGGTCGGAGGGCCGGGTGCGCGGGAGGGCCCTCACCCGTGTGCGCATCGGCGCACAGAAAGCGGGTAAGACGCCGGACACGCGTTCGCGATCAGCCGACACCTGACAGCAGAGCGCACGCCCCGTGGGAGAACCATCCGGGTCGTTGACGGGGTTCCCAGCGAGTTGCATATACAACGCATGGCACGGCCCGACCACTCCGCTCTCGCCGCCGCGGCACGCCGGATCTCTGAGGAGTGCATCGGCATGCGGGTGCGGCGACTCGGGCGGACCGTGACGCGCATCTTCGACGATGCGCTCCGCCCGCACGGGCTCGGCATTGCACAGCTCAGCATGCTCGTCGCGATCGCGCGCGCGGGGCCTCTTCGCCCATTCGAGCTTGGCTGCATACTTGACCTCGAGAAGTCGACGGTGACCCGAAACCTTGAGCGAATGCTGGCCCATGGCTGGATTCGCTCGACGCCCGAGGCTGGCGGCAACGGGTACCACGTGGAGCTGGAAAGTGCCGGCCGGGCACTCGTCCAGCGTGCCTACCCGGCCTGGTTGGTGGCGCAGGAGCGGGCGAGACGCGAGCTGGGCGAAGCGCTCGAGAGTGCCATGCGCAAGGCCTCGGTCGGAGGTCGCTCAGTCTGAGGGGGGCCGCCCTCCGCTGACGGTCTGTCTGGCTTAGTGAGTTGTATGTACAACAAGGAGGTGTACCATGACCGTGGCCATTCCCGTTCCCTCATTCGTGTGGCCGATCGTATTTGGTGCCAATGCTCTACTCATCGCGTGTCTCGTTCTCGCGGTTCGCCGATACGGTGGCGTTCACGCCCGGGGACTCGCGCTGGGCGTAGGCGCGGCGCTGGCCGCCTGGTGTGCAACCATGATCACCCTTTCGGCGAGCGGGGTGTTCGTGGCGGGCACAGACCGCCCCCCCACCATCGAGCTGGGCCTGCTTCCTCCCCTCGTCATTGGAGGTCTTGCTCTGCTCCTCTCGCGATCGGTCCAGGCGGAGGCGCTTGCGATTCCGCAACCTTGGCTCGTTGCGGTCCAGTCCTTGCGTATGCTCGGTGTCGTCTTCGTCATCCTTCTCAGGGACGGTGTGCTTCCGCGGCAGTTCGCGCTCCCAGCCGGCTGGGGTGATTTCGTGGTCGGGGCTCTGGCTCCGGTGGTCGCCCTCGCGCTCATGACGGAGAGGTCGTGGGCCCGTCCGCTCGCGGTCGCCTGGAACGTACTCGGCATTGCGGACTTGGTCGTGGCAGTGGGGATGGGTGCCCTTTCTGCGCCGAGCGCGATCCGTGTCTTCCACGGCACCCCGTCGACGGGCGCGATGGCACAACTCCCCCTTTCCATGATCCCGGTGTTCGCGGTTCCGATTTTTCTGCTTCTCCACTTGATTTCGCTGCTCGGGCTCATCCGAGCGCGGAACCCATCCTTGGCGCACGCCCCGGCGCGAACGCTCCGAGCCCGAACCTGAGCCGCAGGAGAGTCCCCTTCGGCTCGGGGCTCCCGACGTGGATGGCGCCCTGGGACTCGCTACGAGATGTCCCGTAGGTCCATCGCCGGTGGTGAAGAACTGTGCCGGTGCATCCGGATCGAATTCATCTGATGTTCGGCGAGGGGAGGGTAGGGTGGCGCCGCGGGTACTTGCGCTTCTCATGCGGGATCGTCCCCTGTTTCCAGGCCAGTCCGGCTGGGCTCGGGTCCCCGGTGTCGGAGCGTGATGAAGCGGGTCCGCTGCCCCTTGGCCTTCGTGTTGTATGCCGGAGACGTTTGGGCGGGTAAGCGCGTGCCGGTGCTCTCGGGCTGGGGCTCCGGGGGAGTTCCGGTCCACATCGTCCATCCGAGTCAGCCGTTCGCCGCCGAAGGTCCGCGTTTTCGTGGACTTCGCGGTGCGGGCCTTGACGCCGATTCTGGCTGGTGACGGACATAAGTGAATACCGTGCCTGCCCGGGGTGGAAACGCGCCTCCGACATCGCGCTCAGAAGACGTGCCCAAGCGGGCTGGGGCGGGCGTGGCGGTCCACTTCAACCAAGTGAAACGCGAGCCTGCGTGACCACGTGGATCCGGCATCGGCGGCTTTCTCTCGGCCCGACTCCTCCTGCTGGGCACTCCTGTCCATCCCGAAAGGCACGTGGTGATGATGTCGAGACCGTTCGACGATGGCCGAAGAGGACGGCGGTGTCGGCGCATCCTGGTACAGCGGTTGGTGAAGAGCATGGGCGAACTTCGCTGACGACGTGTTCGCCAGGGTGGGGCAACCCACCGGACTTGACGTCGAGGCGCGTCGTTGCTGTGAGAACCGGCTCAAGCACCCCGGCGCTCGTAGTTGGGTCGCCGGACAAATTCGCCCGGAAACCATCTTGAGATCTGCGGAATGTGAGCCGATCCTTGCGTTGATTTCGGCACGGATGTCGTTCGTATCCGCAATAGCGCCCCGGCGGTAACGCCGTCCGCGCCGCTCGGTGGCGAGGCCGTCATCTCGGAAACCCCACGTTGAAGCCCCAGGTGACCCCTGCACGCACCTCCATGGCGTTCGTGGTGTCCCAGCGCGCGAGGCGGAAGGCAGTATCCAGCGAGAGGTTCTCGCGGATCCGCCAGATGGCACCGACGAGCCCAGAGTACAGCGTCGAAAGACCATGTTGCGGGAAGGCAAAGATCTCTGCCACTGGACGCACGGTCCACTCGTCGTGTGCCTCGAGGATTACCCCGCTGAACAGACCGAACCCCTGCGAATTCGTCCACTCTGGTGCCACGTTCAGGTGAAAGGTCAGGTCCCGCCACCGCTGGGAAACAATGAGCGCCCACTGCGCGCTGGCTTGCGACAATCCGCTGCTGGTCGGGAACGTCAGGCTCAGTTCCGTCGCGATGCTGATCCCCGTCGCCTGCTGCAAGAAGCCCTCGCGAAGGACTCGCTTCAGCGACAGCGAGGCCTGTTCAAATCCGGGCTCGGCCTCGCTCACCTCGTCTGCGAGCTGGAGAACCATCTCCCATTTCTCGGCGAAACCCCAGTTGAAGACGGTGTTTGGTGAGACGAGCGCCGGTTTTTACCCCTGCTTCACGAATCCCACAGGACCCAGCTCGATCTCCACCTCGCCCTTGTCCGCAACGGCAGCGTCGGTGCCGTCGAATGGTCGATAGGCGCGCGCCGAGAGCGGGCAGAGTAGCCCACCAAAGGCGAGCAGGAGGTGCGCCAGATGCCTTGCCAACCGTCGGCGAATCGGTGGTCGCCCTGAGCTCGTCCCATGCCGCCGGCGGCCCGGCTCACGCAAAGCGAGTTCCTCTCGGGGGATCAGTACGCTCAGAGATGTTCAACGAGGCGGACGGACGCAACACTTCGCTGCCCTGTCGTGGCGGAGAACGCTGGCTGGCGATCTCGGGCTCGGCCGATGCGAGTGTGGGACCCGCAGGGCCGCATGGAACCAGCAGGCGCCCGAAGGACACATGGCGCGGTCCGCGTGCTGGTGGCGATGCCGCCTGCGCACGCTATGCGGAAGCCGCATGCGGTACTGTAGGTGAACGCTCCCTTGTCCCCGTCAGTGATGTTGCGGTGCGAGACACTATCTCGCTGACTGCTTCTACGATTCTTAACACCATGTCGCGGGCGGCCTCACCGGAACCCTTGATGATGTCCGAAAACGCGTCCGTCACTGCCTCGAGGCCCTCGACTGCCTCTTGGGACAGCTTATCGATTCGCTGGAGTAGCTCGCGAACGACCTTGAAGGAGGACTGGTTCATTCCTTCCATCCAGTTCACTGCACCATTCACGACCTTGAAACAGGACTGGTTGATCCCTTCCATCCACTCCACTCCCGCGTAGGCAACCCGGAACAGTTCCTCGCGAGTCATCCGAGCGACGCTCAACGGCACGCCCATCATCTTGTCTGTTAGGTTTGTGCCGGACGAGACCATCGTCGTGAGCACGTCGGCTACATTCTTTCGAGGATTGGCCATGGCGATCACCCTTTCGTGCGACACGATGCGTCAGGGGCGCCCAACCCTCAAGGCCCGTCGGGAGCACCTATCTCGGGATGTGTCGTCACCTGGTTATGAACTACCCCCTGGAGCCGCTCAGGTAGTTCATAGCGCCTTGTCATAGATCCGGTAGACCTTGGTCCGCCGCGCCCCGATGCGCTGCAGCGGGCGTAGCATGCTGTGGTTGTCCTCCAGGATCCAGCCCACCTCGGCGTGCCTGATCCCCTGAGCAATGGCGTTGCGGATGGTGCGCTGGATGAGGATCGCGTCGAGACCGAGCCGGCGGTACTTGGGCAGGGTGCCCAGCGCGAAAACCCGGAGGCGCGTGCAGCCCTCGACCTTGAGCTTCCACAGTATCCGGAGCAGCCCGAACGGGAGCAGCCTGCCGTGGGCGAGCTTCAAGGCCTGGTTCGCGTCCGGCACTCCGATCATGATGGCCGCCGGCTCGCCGCCCACCTCGCCCACGAACGCCAGGCGCGGGTCGAGGACGGGCTTGAACTCCTTCGCCATGAACTCCAGCTCGCGGTCGGTCCACGGTACGAAGCCCCAGTTGCCGGCCCACGCCTCGTTGTAACAGCGGCGCACGAACTCCAGCTCCTCCCGGAACCTCGATAGGTTCACCGAACGGATGGTGCAGGAACCGCGCGCGAGCAGCTTCTCGACGATGCCGTCAAGCCGGCCCTGGCTATCCTTATCCGCCACATCGAGCGCGAACAGGTCCTTCGCCTTCACAAGGCCGTGCCGCTCCATCTGCGCCGCGTAGTAGGGCGGGTTGTAGGGCATGAGCAGCGCCGGATCGTCGTCGAAGCCCTCGACCAGGAGCCCCAGCACGTCGTTGGTGGTGAGGTTCACCGGGCCGCGCATCGTGCGCAGCCCGTGGGCGCGCAGCCAGTCGCCCGCCGCGCCGAGCAAGGCCTCCGATACCGCTCGATCGTCCACCGCCTCGTACAGTCCAAAGAACCCCATTCCCTGCTCCTCGGGGTGGAACTGCGCGTACCGGTCGTTCCGGACCGCCGCGATCGTCCCGACCACGGTGCGCCCGCGCAGCGCCAGCATGGGCTGCACGATCGCGTACTCGAAGACAGGGTTCTTCTTCAGGTCGAGGAAGGCTCGGCGCTCCGAGAGCAGGGGCGGGACCCAGTGCTTGTAGTTGCGGTACAGATCGAAAGGAAAGCGGATGAACGCCTCCACCTGCGACGGTTTCCGAACCGGCTCGATCCTCAGGGCTGACATGACTCCTCCTGGCGTTGCTCCGGGCAGCACGAGAGGGTAACCGAGAACCTCGCCACCGTGCGCACCGAGACGACACCTCCCGATCTCGTGCGTGCTCTGGTGTGCACGGGTCCGACGATGCCGGAGCCGGCTCGAGTTCTCTCGCGGCTCTCCCAGCCCGATGCCTGCTCGTCTTCCGCCGCGTGCTGCACGAGGGGATCAAGAAGGGCTGGCATGCACCCGGAAGAGCACGCCCCGGACGCTGCGGTATCCCATGGTCCGTGTGGGTTAGGCGAGTAGTCTGGCGTGTCTGCGGCTTGTCGGGTCAGCTTGCGAGTGCTCGAAATCCGTGACAAACGGCAATTGCTTCAACATTCGGTACTTCGCACGCCGCTCTCCAACCTAGGCGCGCGCTACCTCGGGGCCTCTGCCAGAGGCCTGCCTGCCTTCGCCACATGGCTCTTCCAGGTAGCCCCACTCGTCGCCTGCTGCTTTGCGAGCGGTGGTGCGGACTGTCCCGACCCTCCTCGAGTTCCCAAGTGACAGTCGCGGACGATCGTTACCTCCTCATAAGTGATTACCCGTAAACTCACAGGGGGCCAGAGAACCCGATCGCCCCCCGACCAGAATCCCCGGATGGCCACTCGTCCTGCGCGCCCGAAGACCGCCTGCGATCTCGTCCGCAACGCCGCGTTCCTGCGCGGTGTCAGCCCGATGAACGCGAAAATGTCCGAGCTCGCGAGGAGCTTCGCCGAGGCCGGATTCACAAGGGTCGCGACGGTATTGTCGAGTGGAAACGTGGTGTTCTCCGCCCCCCCGGCTCCCGAGGCCGAGCTCGCGCGGGCGGCCGAGGCGGCGATGCGAAAGCGGATGGGCCGCAGCTTCTCTACCATCGTACGCCCCATCGATGAGATCAACCGGGTGCTCGCGAGCGACCCGTACGCTTCCTATTGCCTCGCGCCGGAGGCCAAGCGCGTCGTCACCTTCCTGCGCGTGGCCCCGCGGCCGGCGCCCGATCTCCCGATCGAAGAGGACGGCGCGCGAATCATGCGGCTCAGCGACCGCATCGCCTTCAGCGCTTACGTTCCCAGTCCGAAAGGACCCGTCTTCATGACGCTGCTCGAGAGGACGTTCGGCCGCGATATCACGAGCCGCACCTGGGAAACACTCCGCAAGGTCTCTGCGGCGTCGGCGGGCTGACGGAGCCCTCCGCGAACGCCGCGACGACGAGTACCCTTACCGCTCAGCCGCGGGAAACTGCGGTAACGCGGCCGCCGCGCGCGCGTCGTGCGCCGGCACCAGGCGCATTTCCGGGAAACAGGCGTGGATGGCGGCCATGCGCTCGATGTTCTCGCGCACCTCGGCGCGGTTTGTGTCGACCAAGGCGCGCGAGAGCCACGGGCGCTCGGCGGGGATCTCGATGCCCTCCGTCTGCCACACGAGATCTCCGAGGAGCGCGTAGCGTTTCCCGGAGGGCAACGCGACGAACGCGATCACGGATCCCGGGGTGTGGCCGGGCGCAGGCACGAGTACGATAGAGCCATCGCCCCACACGTCGTGGCTCCGCGGGAAGCCGAGGTAGTGCCCGCCCTCAAAGCGGTAGAGCCGGTACGGAAGCGCCCCGAAGCCGCGCGCCAGCCCGCTCGACCGGGAACCGCTCGCGATGAAGGCCCGCTCCTCCTCGCCGACCCACACCGGAATGCCCGGCAGGTCGGGCAGGCCACTCACGTGATCCCAGTGCGCGTGCGTGAGCACGACGCCGGCCAGGCGGGCGGGGTCGTACCCGCCCGCGGCGAGCTGGTCCGCGACCGGAACGCCTCGCGTGTAAGTGCTCAACGCCTTCATGAGCCAGGGCATCGCCTGGACCTGACGATCGACCTCGCGTCCGAACCCAGTGTCGAACAATAGGTCGCCGCGCGGATGTCGGACCAACACCGCGAGCATGATGAAGTCTCGCGGTTCGCCGAAGCGGCCGCCGCGGTAGGCGAAGGCGGCTCGCGAGTGCATGGCACCCGTCGTGAGGGCACTGAGCGTCATCCTATCCGGTGGCGTGGCGGGCGGCAGGGAGCGCTCCGTGAGCGGCGGCACCGACAGCCGAGCGGGAGTGAACGTGGACGCGAGGGCAGCAAGGCCCAGGACGATGGCGAGCAGCAGGACGGCCAGCGTCTTCTTCATGGCGAGGACTCCAGGGCGGATTGAGACCTTCCCCACGGGTAAATCCGGGGGGTTCTAAGAGGTGGAGATGATGCTCCGCATCATCTCGTCGGTTGTTCCCCGGAGGCTACGCCGCTGGCTACCACGTCTCCGGCCTCGCGCCAATCCTTCCCCGCCCTGAACGGCGGGCCTGTCGCGCGTCCTGGACCATGCCATGGGCGATCTGCAGCGCGTGTGGCAGCTAAACCTCCCCGGGGATAAATCCCGGGGGTTCTGAGAGGCGCAGGGAGGGCAACAAGCCCGGCCTGGCGTGCGTTCTCCGGAGCCCTCGCCTTTCGACTACGACGTCTCCGGCCTCGCGCACGAGATCACCTCTCTTCGACGGGCGACCCGCTCTGACGCGCCAGGGCGCGTGGGGATGGGGGATCCCACCCCGCTCGCAGGTTCATGCTGCTCGCTCGACGCCGCCCGTCGCAGCAGCGGTTTCGCAGCCGGGAATGCCGCTGCGGTATTCCGGACATCGATTCCTAAACGCGCAGGCTTCCCGGTGGCAATTTCGGTGAGTTTGGGTGGCGAGCAGGCCGCAGGAGGACGACTCATCGGAACAGACGCAGTTCGGAGTCAGCACCCGAGGACACCATGGGATGTTCCAGGTCGGGTGCACGTGCGGCTGCCGGGCGCCTCGTCTTCGCTCGCCGAGGTTCGTGTGCTGCGCAGGTCGGATTCGGCTCGCGAGGGTCGGGGCCCGCTGGCTCCAACAGGGTGCCTCTGGGCAACGTGAGGTCCGAGCCCCGAGCGTGCGAAAGATTGCCCCACGGTTACCCGTTCAGGGTGGTGCGGCGGAGCGGCCTCAACGCGCGCGGGCGAGTTGCTGCACGCGCTGGTGCGAGATGCCAAGGAGGTCGGCGATGTCGCGGATCGACAGGCCGAGCCGCTTGCGCAGCTCGCGCACGGCAGTGGCAGTGCTCTCCTGAGCTTCTGCCTGGACTGCAGCGAGTTTCGAGCGGGCGGCGGTAGCGCGCGCGACCATCTTGCGAGCATCGCCCGGGAGCTTCACGTCGTCGACGATCTCGGCAGCGTCAGCCGCTGTGTCGCCGATCGCCAAGGCGAGCGCCTCGTGGACCCGGCGGCGCGCATCGGCGACGGTGCGCCCATCGCTGTTAACGCCGGCCACGCCCTGAACCTCGGCGATCCACCAGCCCGCCTCGTCTCGCTCGTAGCGGACAACGTACTTCGCCATGATGCCTCCTCGTTTCAGCTTCGAGCCAGCCTTTCCCGAGGCAGGGGTCCAGCTGGCGCTCGATGGAGGGCAGTGTCCCAGGCGGCACATCGTGGGCGCCGTGGTTGGGCACATCACCTCGCGTGCGTGTAGCTACGATCGCCAACTACCTGTTAATACAGCTGCGGTTCATCCCCGCTTGAGCGGGGAACACGTGTGAACCACATGTGCTCATGGTGTCGCTGTACGTATACGAGAAAGACGAACATGAGGCACAAGTTCAAGACCTGCATGACGCCGCGGTTGATCGGAGAGACCTTACCGAGTTCGGTTCCCCAGCGGAACAAACGCCACAAGGCCAGATGAAAGACGACGAGGGCAACGTTGAGAATCCCATCTGCCAGAATCATGAGCGAAAGCAGCCTCAGTCACATCAACTCCTTCTTGAGTTGCTTGGTCAGCATGCCGTACCTTGGCTGTCAAGTCGTCGCGTGAAAGGCGAGCGGCGTTCGGCCAGGCCAACACTCGAAGCGGAGATCGTAGGTGCTTCCTGGCGACCCAATACCGACGTACAACCGCCCAGTGACAAGTTCGTCTGTCTCTCGCGCTTTACGTGTCTGCGCTCTGACCAAGCGCTACGGAAAGCTTCTCGCCGTAGATCGTCTTGAGCTCGAGGTTCAACGGGGCGAGATCCTCGGTGTCCTCGGACCGAACGGCGCGGGCAAGACGACCTCACTCAGAATGATGTGTGGCTTGCTGCGTCCCGACGCTGGCACGGTCGAGATCAACGGCAAGCCGCTGGTGGCCGGCCGTTCGCGTGGGCTCAGGGAGATCGGCGTCGCGCCTCAAAACCTCGTCATCTGGGAGACGCTGACCTGCCTCGAGCAGCTCGAACTCGCAGCTCGGCTCTACGATCTGCCCTACCGGGAAGCCCGGGCACGAGCGGAGCGTCTGCTCGGCGTCTTCGGTCTTTCGGACAAGGCACGCCAGCTGGGCAAGACCCTCTCGGGCGGCATGCAGAGGCGCCTCAATATCGCGCTCGGTCTCGTGCACGAACCAGAGATCCTGTTTCTGGACGAACCCCAGGCGGGTCTCGATCCCCAGAGCCGGGTGCTCGTGCGCGACTATGTTCAATCGCTGCGCGGCGCGATGACGGTCATCATCACGACCCACGACATGGAGGAAGCCGAGAAGCTCTGCGACCGGGTCTGCATCATAGACCACGGCAAGCTCCTGGTGGTGGACACGGTGGACCGCCTCAAGAGCCAGCTCGGCCAAGAGGGGCTCGTCGAGATCAGCGTTGTCGATGGCGATGCTGCCCAGGTGCTCCTGCCGGCAGTGGCGGCGCTTGCTCCCGCGGGCACCTTCGTTGCGGAAGGCGCCCGCGTCTGCTTCCCCCTGGAGGGCAAGGCCGACCTCCCGGCCAAGGTGCTCGCCGAGGTGAGCCGCCTCGGTCTTCATCTCGCAGCCGTGCGCACCCGCGAAGCGACCCTCGAGGACGTCTTCATCGGGCTCACCGGAAGGAGGCTGCGCGAATGAGAGCGCTCGCCTACCTGAAGAAGACCTTCCTGGAGAACCTGCGTGAGTGGAAGGTGCTGAGTCTCGCGCTCATCTTCGCGCCGGCCTTCGTCTTCATGATGTACGGCTACTACTGCGCCGCAACGCCCTCCTATCGTCTGCTTGTCGCCAACCACGACACGCAGAGCGCGAGCGGGGCGGCCGGCGTTGAGTCCGCGGCGTTGCTTCGTGCTTGGCGCGAGGCCAGGCACACCGACGGCAAGCCGGTGTTCACGATCGTCGAGCAGTCTGACCTGGAAGCCGCGCGGGTGCAGGTCAGGGCTCGTGACGCCGACCTGCTCGTCGAGATCCCGGCCGGCTTCACTGCTTCCATCGCGACCGCGAGCGGCAAGGGAGCATCTCCGGCGCGTCTCACAAACCATGCCGACGAGCGCAACTTACGCAGCAGCATGGCCATGGCGATGTCGGACTACGTGGCCTTCACCCAGGTCGCGACTCGCACTGGAGTGCAACTGCCCCTCGACATCGCGGTGACGTCGCTCGGCAGCGGTCGTCCGGTGAGCGACTTCGACCTGTATGTGCCGGCCCTGCTGGTCCTCGCCATCATCATGATCCTCTTCACTGCGGCGACCTCCCTGGTCAAGGAGGTCGACAAGGGGACCATGATTCGGTTGATGCTCTCGCGGCTCAAGACGCCGGAGCTCCTCGCCGCGGTCTCGGTCAACCAGGTGCTTCTGGGGATAGTGGCCCTGGCGCTGGCCTATCTGGCCGCGCTCGGTTGTGGCTATCGCAGCGAGGGATCACTCGCTGCGCTGCTCGTGGTGGGCGCGGCGACGACGCTGGGCGTCGTGGCGATCGCGGTCCTCTGCTCGGCGTTTCTCAAGTCGATGTTCGAGCTTCTCACCGTGGGCACCTTCCCGTTCTTCATCCTCATGTTCTTTTCGGAGTGTATGTTCCCGCTACCCAAGATCCCGGTCTTGGCCATTGGCAGCCACACGTTCTACGCGAACGACATCTTGCCCCCGACCTTGTGCGTCCGAGCCTTCAACAAGATCCTGACCTTCGGGGCTGGTCTCGGCGACGTCGGCTTTGAGCTCGGTGGAATCCTGGTGCTGACGGTCGGCTACTTCGCCGTCGGGACATGGCTGTTCAGTCGCAGGCACCAGCGGGGGTAGGGGAGGAACGCGATGGACCGGACGGAACAGGTAGGCTGGGTGAGCCGCTCGTCCGGCAACTCGCGATCGACGGATAGTATCCATAGAACCCCCTCCGGGAAACAAGGTTGAACGAGCGGGGTGCGCCGGCAGCGCCACCGACGCGCGCTGCGAGGTACGTCGGCATCAACGGGTTGACGCACAGGACGCCGCATGACGTGTTTGTCGAATGCGCCAACTGTAAAGGGAAGGATGGTCCGGAGTCGTTTGTCGCTACGATGGTTGAAGCGGCGGCCGCCTCTCGAGGTGCGTGTTCACGGTAGAGCGTCGAGGCGATACAGCGCGGACTTCACCCACCCGAACGCTATCCGTTCCTGTTCAAGCCGCACGGCCTCGCCCAGGCGGTCGTCTCGGAGATCCTCGTAGAGCCTTCGCTCGTCCTCCAGGAGCCCCGGCAGCTCGCCGCGATGCGGTTCGGGCTCGCGCACCCAAAGTGATCGGTGCGCAAGCAGCGTCTCGCGATCCATGAGGATCGAGGCTGCGCCCGGACTGACGGTTCGCAGCTTCGAGAGCATGGCGAAACCGTGCGTGTCGAGGTCGCCCCAGTAGATGACTTGCCGGTCCGAGAGCCACGGAAGCGCCGCGAGCCGGTCGAGGCCGTAGCCAAGCCCGAACACCACGACGGAGCCTTGGACGTTCGGGAAGGCGAGCCCGTTCACCTCGTTCTCGGTCACGAAGAACCGCCGCGCCGGAAGATCGAGAGAGGCCAGCTCCGTCACCGGTACGGTGAGGTCCGAGACCCCCCTGATCCGCAGGTCGGGATCGAGGATCCGGAACCGCACGAGCGACGGCCGGGAACGGAGGCCATACCGGCCCTCGAAGCCCGCCGCGCCGGTGAACGCCGCGTCGATGGCGGACGGAGGCAGGATGACATCGAGGAGCTGCGCAAGGAGCCCTCGCCTGCGCTCGATGAACTTGGTGTCAACGCCCGGCACGTCGATCTGGCGCAGGTAGATGCCCGGCCGTGGGTGGTCGCGAAACCAGGCGAGCACCGCTAGCACCTGCTCCCAGGAGTCGGCCTGCTCGACGACGGTGAGCGGCCGACAGAGGAGGCGCAGACGGAGCTCGGGAAAGGCCGCCAGAGTCGCGTCCGCGAGTGCCTTGAAGCGCTCCGCATCGCGAGACCTCCGGATGAGGCGCAGCCCGTCGTCCTCGGTCGGTACCACCGCGGCGACCGGTAGCCGCTGGACCCCCACCACGCGGTTCTCCACTTCCTGCAACTCGAGCTCGTACCCGTATCCCCTCGCGGCCTTGCTCCTGGCCTCGAGGGTGCGGAGCCACTGCTTCACGTCGTCGAAACGCGCGCCGAGCTGCGCGGGCCGCGGGCCCCGGACCGGAACCCGGAGCGGGAAGACGGGGTCGCCCCCCAGACAAGCCGCGAGCAACCGGCCATCGTTCCACCTCCGGGCCACATGGGCGGCGACGTCTTCCGGCTTCGTCCAGCCGTCCATCCGCTCGGTGCAGCTCATCCGGCCCGCGCCGCGCGCTCCGCGCGGTACTCCTCGATGGTCAGGTTGCGGATCATCGAGCGCTTCCCCTCCTCGATGTGCACGAACGCGACGCTGGAGACGAACGGCTCGATGACGTGGATCTTCTGGAGCGGGGTGACCACGAGCAGCTGCAAATTCAACCGATGGAAGAGCTCGAGCGCGAACGTCGCGGCGTCGTCGTCGCCGCGCGCGAACGCCTCGTCGATCGCGACGAACCGGAACGATCGCGACCGGTGTTCCCCGGCTTTGAGCCCGAACTGGTAGGCGAGGCTCGCCGCGAGCACCGTGTAAGCGAGCTTCTCCTTCTGCCCGCCCGACTTGCCGCCCGAGTCGCTGTAGTGCTCGTGCTCCCGGTCGTCCTCCCGCCAGCGCTCCGACGCGGAGAAGACCGACCAGTTCCGCACGTCGGTCACCTTGCGCGTCCAGCGTCGGTCCACCTCGGCCGATCCCTCGCGTCCGCGGAACCGGTCAATGATGGCCTTGACCTGGATGAACCTGGCCTCGGAGTAGGCCGCGTCTTCCGAGCCGGAGAACGCTCCCTCGATGCAGGCACGCAGGTCGCCCTGGAAATCGCGAACCTCCGGATCGGGAGACGCCGCCGCCTCGAGCTCGATGTACCGGCCCGGGCTATAGTCTATCGTCTTCAGCGACCGGTTGATCTCGTCGATGCGTTCCCTGGTCTCCTGCCGCTCGCGCTGGAGCTGCGCGTGGAACGAGGCGATCTCCCGGATCGTGTTCTCGTTGAGCAGCTCCTTGAAGCGGCGCTCGAAGCGGGGCAGGTCGTCCGAGACCAGCGCCGTCAGCATCCGCCGGTACTCCTCGGCGGCGTCCACGGAGGCATCGGCCTCCCGCGCGTCGATCGGATAGTCGGTCCGGTACGCCTGCATGGCCTGGACGATCCGTTCGGTGAGCCTCTTCGCACGCTTCTCCTCGGCGTCGAGTCGCGCCTGGAGGAACTCGCGGTACTCCCGCTCGCGGGCGTCGGCGGACTCGATGGTGAGGGCGCGATCGGCGAGGGCCTCTCCTCGCATCGCGTCCAGGGTGGGGAGGACCTGGGCCCGCTCGGCCTCGGGCACCGACGCGAGCGTCTCCTCCGACGCTCGCAGACTTGCGCGGGTACCGTCGAGGCGGCCCTCCTCCTTGCCCCTGGCGGTCTGGGCCGTACGCTCCGACTCCGCGGTCTTCCGGTGCTCGCCCTGGACCTCCTCGAGCCGCGCACGAAGGACCCGCAGCCAGTCCGAGGTGGCTTCGAGGCGCCGGCGCTCCTCCTCGCGCTCCTCGATGGCGAGGACCGAGGCGCGCCAGTCGAGGTCCCGGAACCGCTCGAAGAGCGCGAGCTTGCCGAGCGCATCCAGGCGCGCCTTGAGCGCGTCCGCGCGGTCGCCCGCCGAAGTGAGCTCGCAACCAAGCTTCGCAATGCGCCGCTCGAGCACCCGGCGCTCCTCCTCCAGCACCGCGATCTTCGCGTCGTTGCTCCAGCCCAGCACGAACCGGGACCGGTCTCCGACGGCGAACCGGTCGTCCTTCTCGTGCTTCTCGTTCGCGCCCTTGACCTGCCCGGAACGAGTGACCGCCTGCTGCTCGCGTCGGAACTGTGCGAGATCCTTGCAGCAGGCGTAGTCGAAGCGCCGCGCCAGCTCCGCCGTGAGCCAGGCATAGTGCTCCGCGTCAGGCTTCACCTCGAGCTTGCAGACGAGCGAGTCCGGACCGGTATTGGCCGTCCGTAGGCTCCGCACAGGGCGCACCCGGTAGTAGACGAGCCGATCGCCCAGGTGTGTCCGATCGACCCATTCGGCTACTGCCGTGTAGTGCGCCTCCGACACGAGCAACGAGGTCCCGAAGCCGCGCAAGAGGCGCTCCGCCGCGCCTTCCCAGGCGCCCTCGTCCTCGCGCACCTGGACAAGCTCGCCCGCGAATGGGAGCGCGTCCTCGGGGAGGTCCAGGGCACGGCAGAGCTGCGTGCGCAGGTTCACCTGGCGGGAAGGGATGTTGGAGCGCCGGCGCCGGAGCGACTCCAGCTCGGCCCCGACCGCATCGCGCTCGTCGCGCTGCTTGCGGAACGCAACCTCGAGTTCGGTTAGATCGTTCTGGGCGCGGGCCAGCGCGGTGTCGGTCTCCTCCCGGGCAACGGCGAGGGAGCGCTGGTTCGAGAGAAACCGATCTGCGTCGTTCGGTGGCTCAAGCTCCGCGTCCCGCGCGAGCGTCTCGTACTGCGCGGCTCGGCGCTTCCGGTCGTCCCGCTCCTGGGACAGCGTCTCGATCTCTCGCCGGAGCTGCTCGAGCCGCTCACCGCCGTTCGCGGCGATCTCGCGGACGAGATCCTCGGCCTGGCCCTCGAGCCGCCGGCGGCGCTCCGCGAGGTCGTCGAGCCGGGCCGCGAGCCGGGCCAGCTCCGCCTCGATTCGCGCCGCGCGCTCCTCGAGCATTCCGACCTTCGCCTGCGCGAACCACGCTGAGAGCGCCTCTCGCGCGCGCGTGACCTGATCCATCTCCGCGCGCAGCATGGAGAGCTGGTCACAGTCGGCGACCAGGGGCTCGAGCCGGGCGATCTGCGCCTTCGCGCGGAGGACCGCGTCGTGCGCGCGTACGAGGTCGTCCACGTGCCGAACGAGCGCTGCGATCCGCTCCTCGACCGGGAAGGGCTGGAGCATGTGCTGACGAACGAAGTCGGTCAGGTTGCCGACCGTCTTCATGGAGACGGTCTGGTGAAACAGCTCGAGCGCCTGGTCGTTCGCGAGCCCGAAGCGGCGCCGGAAGGCGGCGGCGTAGGGCGGGAAGGCGTCGTGCACCTCCTTCGTGAGCTTGCGGAGCCGCTTCCGGAGGGCGGAGATCTGCGTCCCGAAGTCGGCGAAGTGTTCCGCGATAGAGAGCGCCCGATCGGCCATCACGTACATCCGCTCCGGCTGCCCTTCCGCGCTCGACAGCCAGAAGACCGTCGCGAGCGTCACTACCTCGGCGTAGCCCTCGTTCTCGAACTGCGCGAGGAGCACTGCGTACTGGTTGGCGTCGCGCAGCGCGACCGGCCTGACCGACGCGGCGCCCTCACCCCGCTCCGCCTTGTAGTGCCCGAAAACGTAGGACCGGGCGGTCCGCTCCCGAGCGTCCGCTCCGGCCGCCCGGTTGTACGAGAGCTTCTGAGGCGGAACGAGGAGGGTGGTGAGCGCGTCGACGAGCGTGGACTTCCCCGAGCCCACCTCGCCCGTGAGTAGCGCGTTCCGACCGTCGGCGCGTACCTGCCAGACACGCCCATCGAACGTGCCCCAGTTGTAGACCTCGAGCCGGCGCAACCGGAAGCCGGTGCGCTCGTCGGAGACGGCAAAGTCGAGGCGCTGCACCTCGGGCCCGGAGGCGGTTCGAGTACTGGTCACGCGCCGACCTCCTTCCGACCGTCGCTCTGCGCGGCATGATCACGGTAGGCCGCGAGCTTCGCCTCGAAGGCCTCGAGCCACTGCGCGTCCACGAAGCTTTTGAGGATGCGCCGGACCTCGAACCGCTCCTCCTGGCCTTTCAGCCGGCGTAGGAATCCGAGCTCGACCACCTTGCCGAGATCCACGGCGACTCGGTCGGCAGTCCGCGCCTCGTTCGCGCGATCCGGGTGGAACAGGCGCACCAGATCCGCGATCTCCGCGCGCGAGAGAATGAGGCGGGTCTCGCCGCCCGAGGCGTCCAGCTCCGCGAGTCGCTTGCGGAGGAGGACGAGAAGGAGACTCACGGAGTAGCCCAGCGGCCGGCGCGGGACGAGCCGTGGGATCCCGGGCTCGCCCTCGACTTGGGGCCGCTGACGGAGGAAGGCATAGCCCTCGGCCTCGTCCACAACGAGCTCCAACCCGAGCAGCGCCACGTGATCGCGAATTCGCGCGTGCAGCGAAAGCAGGTCCTGCCATGCCGCCGCGTCGTCCTGCGCGTCGACGACGCCCTTCATGAGCGCAACCAGCAGCACAGGCAGCGGGTCGCCGATCGCTGGCTTCTTTGAAGGGAGGCTCATGCTGGCGGCTCCTTCGGCCTGGCCAAGAGGCTCGGTCGGGTAAAGATCACGTTGGGCATCGTGGCGCGCCGGCGGACACCGAGGGCGTTCTCCCACTCGACGACCTGGGTCCGGTCGCCGTCGATGAGCGCGCCCGGGTCCTCAGCGGCGACCGCGAACCAGGCGACCAGCTCGGCCAGCCCGCGCTCCAGCGGGTGTGCGTCGAGGATCTCCGAGAGGGCAACCTGGGATCGGCGCTGGAGCGCGTTCGCGAGGCGCGCGCGTAACACAGCGCGGTCGACGTACTGTTGCGCGAACAGCGCATCCGCCGGCACGTCCTCGAGCGCGGCCTCGATGGCCCCGCCCGCGAACACCGGACGGAACGGAGGCTCGAACAGCGGTCGCTCCAGGGGCAGCCGGAGCTCGGGACCGAAGTCGTCTACGTCCGCGACGACTCCGGCTGGCGGCGCTTCGCGAAGCGCCAGCGCGTGCTCCTCGATCGACCGGATGAGCTGTCCGATGCGCCGCGTCTCGCGGGATATCTGTTCGTCGAGGAACCGCCGGAGCTGGGCCGAAAGGCGCGCGATGGTCCGCTGCGTGACGTCGCCGGCCGCGAGCCAATCGTGGTGAATCCGTGCCAGGCGCGGATCGAGGTCGAGCTCCTGGACGGCGGGGAGCGCGAGGACGCGCTCGAGCCCGGCGGCGAGCTCCTCCTGCAAGGGCGGCGACATGAGGAAGTCCCAGAAGGCGCGAAAGCTGCGCCCCTGCGCCGAGTCGCCTATCACGTCGCGGCTGCCCAGGACCTCGTCGAGCAGCGCGCCCTTCCCGCCGGACCACGTCGCGATCCGCTCCCGCGTCGCGCGGTCGAGGTCGCGAAAGCCCTGATCGACCTCACGGAAGTCTGCCAGCAGCGCCCGTGCAGTCGCCGAAAGCGCCAGGAACCTGTCCTGCACGCGGGCCGCGTCCATTGTCTCCACCCGGCCCTCGCGGACCCGCGTGATCTCCTCGTCCAGCCTGGCGCGGCGCGACTCCAGACTTGCCAGGTGAGCCGCGGGATCCGTCTCCGTACCCAAGGTAAGCTGCCGGAGAAGCTCGAGCACGGTGAGGAGGCGCGACTCGGTCGAGGCACGCTGGGGTCGATCGAGGGAGGTAACGAACTCGAGCGCCTTTTCCGTGGCCGGCGTGAGGTCGAACGCGGGCTCGTCGGTGCCCTGCGGGTAGTACTTTCGCAGCCACTGATGGTCATCATCCGTCCATTCGTTGAGGTACTCGGCGGCGGACCGGGGGTAACGATCATCGCCGTGCTGCTCGCGCAAACCGTGCAGCTCGTCCTCCAGCTGGGAGGCAAGCTCGGGTCCGGAGATCGAGCGGACGTTGGGCGCGATGAATGCGCGGTGAAGGAACGACATGACGAGCGCGGCGTTGTCCGCGAGGAGCAGCCGCCACGACGGATGCGCGCGCCGAAGCAGCTCCAGGGAGGCATGTTTCATCGCAGGTGCGCGCGTATTTGGGAGCGAAGGCACGATCAGGTCAGGCGGCCGGAGTGGCCGGACAGCCGAGAGAAATCCTCGCACATGGGTCGGACACACTGGGCGACATGGACGCCGAGGTGCTCACTCGGCTGCTTCGCAAATACAGTTATTTCGGGTGCTTACGGTACTGCCGTGCGGCGGCCCAATCGCAGTGAAGTGCCCAAGGAGTCCTGGCAAATGACAACCCAGCTCGGCCGGTCGTACTGCGCTTCCTGGAAGTCGTCCAAGTCGTCCGAGAAGTGCTCGGCGAGGCGAGGCGCGCCCAGCGCGTCCCGCTCCGGCGACTCCACTGGGCCGCGCCGTTTCGAGTGAGAACGGGCGCGGGTGCTCCATCGAGCGATCGAACCCAGGGCGTTCTGGCGCCCCGCTGTCAATGCCCGCCCCCCCTGCCGGGAGAAGGGGCGTTCCCCGGCCCCCCTGTGACTGGACGGTGCCGCGGTCCGAGCCCAACTTGTCTGGCACACCGAAGGCAAGGAGAGTTGCCATGGCGAGCGCAGTCAAACCGATCCCAGAGGGCTACCACTCCGTTACGCCGTACCTGATCGTGAAGGGCGGAGCCCGGGCGATCGACTTCTACGAGCGCGCCTTCGATGCGCGGGAACTTTTCCGCATGATGCGGGCCAACGGCCATGTTGGACACGCCGAGCTGAAGATCGGGGACTCGCGCGTCATGCTCGCGGACGAGCACCCGGAGATCGGGGCGCGGAGCCCGCGGTCCATCGGCGGCTCGCCGGTCACAATCCACCTCTACGTCGAAGATGTGGACGCAACCGTGGCGCGTGCGGTGGCGGCCGGGGCGACGCTCACGCGACCGATTGCGGATCAGTTCTACGGCGACAGGAACGGTGGGCTCACTGATCCCTTCGGCCACGTCTGGTTCGTCGCGACACACAAGGAGGACGTGTCCGCTGAGGAGTTGGACCGCCGGGCAGCGGCGCAGCAAGCGCAGCCCTAAACGCACGGAGCTCGGGACCGCGCGCCCTGCTGGCTCGTGGCCATCGTCGTGCGAGCAGGTGGGGCCGCGCGAGGTGCACGCTAACGCACCGGGGCCATCACCTGGCTTATTGATAGGTTATCGATCGCTACGGCCCTCGCTCGGGGGCTCGGCGCCCCCCACCTGCTTGGGAAAAGAAGCCGAAAAGAGCAGCCGGGGGTGCTGGCCCCTACGACGCCGTCAGTTGGTTAGCGAAGAATCCCAGGGAGTTTGCGGTCGAAGAAGCAGGCGCCGTTGGGGATGGGGTCCTCCATGCGGGTTTCAAGAATGTGCCCATCGCAGCCGAGGGGATCAGCCAGGTGCCGGCGTGGGCGAACCCTCCTCCGCTGCAGAAAAACGCCCGAATCCATTTGCACTTGCGTGAGAAGGGAGAACGTTCGTTCTGCACTCTTAGGACAGAACGTGGAATCTCCCACGGTGAGGTGCACCCGCTGCGGTTGTCCGCAGATACTCGTCTGGCTTCCAGATCGGCGCGTACGCGCTCCCCGCGACGGCAGTCCGGGAGCTCGGGAGCACGAACTGCCTCGGTAGCCGCGGCTTCGCTCTGCCGCCGTGTAACCGGGAGGGTGCTCGTGTCACCTGCTCGTATGCCGGCCTCCCGGCTTGTCCTGGTCCATGCGGATGAAGCTGAGCCCTCGTACGACCAGAACGAGGCAGCTCTCCTCGAGCGCGCTCGCAACGGGGACCAAGCTGCGTTTGCCGTGCTTCACAAGCGGCACGCGCCAGCCGTGGGTCGCTTCCTGCGCGACCTCCTGGGCGACCCCGAGTCGGCCCAAGAGGCGCTCCAGGAGACCCTCGTGCGCGCATATCTGCACCTTGGCGCGCTTCGGCATGGCGAACGTCTCCTGGCCTGGCTGTTCGGGATCGGCCGGCGGGTCTGCCTCGAATCGCTCCGTGCGGCGCGACGGCGACCGGATCCTCTCGGTGACGAGGGGGACATGCAGGCTGACCCGGCGCCCTCGCCAGAGATGCTTCTCGTATCGGGCGAGGCGCACGCTCAGCTTGATGCCGCCCTCGCGGCGCTATCCGCGGATCGACGCACGGTCCTCGTGCTGCGCAGCGATCATGAACTCTCGTGCGCCGAAATCGCCAGCGTGATGGGCTGGTCGGTCTCGAAGGTGAAGGTCGAGCTCTTTCGGGCGCGGCTGAAACTGCGCGAGCTGCTCGCGCCCCTGCGGGATTCGCCATGACCCTCTCACCCTCTCATCTCGATGCGTATGTGGCCGAGGAACTCGAGCCAGAGGTCGCTGCTCAAACCCGCGCCCACCTCGAGGTTTGCGAGTGTTGCCGGCGCGAGGTGCGGTTGCTCGAGACGGAGCGAGCCCTCTTCCGTGCCCGGCGAGCGGTGGTTCCCGTGCCGCGCCCGGTGCTCGAAACGGTGCAACGTCAGCTCACGGCTCGCGCCAGGTCTCGCGCTCGCACCTTTGCCATCGTGTTCGCTGCGGTCGCTGCGGTCGCTGTCATGTCGCTGACTCTGGCACCGCGGGCCGCGCCGCCGCCGTGGAGAGGACCAATGATCCCAGTGGCCTCCACGTGCGGGGTCTCCGCCTGCTGCGACCGGATCGAGGAGTTGATCGCGCTCCTCGATCAGCAGCAGATGACTTGCCTTGTGTCGATGCCCCCGAGCCGCGAATTGTAACCGCGCTCCCGGCCGCGACACGATCTGGTGCGGTCACGTTCTCTGTCCTTTCCGTCCACCAGACCTGCTCTCACTCCTGATCGAGGTACGCGCCTAATGGTCAGCCATGCACGATACTAAGCGCGAGTTCCATTGCTGTGCGCCGGTCGCTGCTTCGACCAGAAGCTGATCGCGGCGATCGGCGCGGTTCCGAGGACAGTAGCGCGACGCAGGTCGAGGAGGAGGTCCGTCGAGTTGCCTCGTTCGAGCTGAGGCTCGATCAGCCAATCTTCCAGCGCCTCCTGAGGTGCACGCGCTGGCGACGATGGAACAGCTACGGCAGACGAGTTCCTGAAACGGGTCTGGACGGACGGGTGATCCCGCGCGCCCTGAGGTGAGGCGTTCGGCCTCGATCTCTCGGTGCCATTTGGCCCACCGAGGAGAGCAAATGAGGAACACAAGAGCGTTCAAGGTGATCGTGGCCCTGGCGACTCTGACTCTGACTCTGAGCGCGCGCGCCTTGGCGCAGCCGTCCGAGGCGTCGACCGAGCAAGCGAGGACGCACGGCAAGAGCAGCCAGGGCGCCTCTGACGTACATTCAGAGAAACAGAGCGCGGCGACACCTGCCTGCTGCAGGAATGACTCAGCCACTACTGGAAACGGCAGCGGCGAGCCCTCCGTCAACAAGCAGACCCAGCGCACCCTTCGGGATCAGCACGATGAGTTCCTGCGAGAGGTGTGGAAGAACCCGTAACGAAGCGCCAAGCAACGATAACTATAAGTGAATGAATTGTGTCTTTACCGCGGCTCGGCCGGTGGCGGAGAGTGGACGTAGCCAACAGACCGACGACGTTGTCTTGCTCAACCGACGCCGGACGCGATCTCGTCGTAGCCACGCCCCTCGAACTGCAGCAGGCAGGAGCCGTGACCGAACGGGTCGGCGAGAACGGCCATCTTGCCGTACTTGTGCTGCTCGATCGGTATTTCAACGAAAGCGCTCGCCGCAACGGCACGTGCTACCCCCTTCTCGATGTCATCTACCGCGAAGTCCAGACGCGCCGGGGTCCAATGGCGACCGTAATGACGACTCACCGCCGTGCCGCGGAAGGGAGCGGTTCCTGGCGCGGCGACCAACACACAGATGGGCACTTCGGCCCCGACGAATTCGATATCCCCGCCGCTGAAGCGTGTTCCGATTCGTAGCCCAAGTGCGCTCGAGTAGAACCGCACGGCCTTTTCCAGGTTGTCCACATCGACGTTTACGATGAGCTGTGCCATTCACTCACTGTAGCACACGATCATGAGGGCACCGGTGATGCAGCGACTCGTCGCCCTGCAACCTGAACGCGGTGCATGGGGCATCGCGTGAACGTGATGTCGTCGTGGTACCCGTCGGCGTAGGGCGGAGACCTTCTCAACCACCGCGCTCGTCGGGTCGTCTTCGAGGCGGTCGAGCCTCCTGGGCGACGATCGGTATGCAGGAGGGAAGGAGGGCTCGAAGCGGCTACCGTCGCCGAGGCCAAGTCGAACGCGCGCCTCCGTCCCATACTCACTGAGGCTCGCCAGCACGGCCGGGTCCTGGCCGACGGCGGCTAACCGCAGCATCCACGAGCTATTCACGCCGGTCTTCCAGCGCAACCGAATCCTCCGCGATGAAGACTGGCGACGCCACCGCAAGCGTCGCGCACGCGTGGGCGCCCTGGCAAGGCTAAAAGACTGGCGCATCCTCCGCGATCATCGCCGACGAGGTCGCTCCCTCTCGCGGACTCTGGCGGCAGTGGCATTCACAACTGGCGGATCGCCATTCGACAAGAATTGCGGGACACGCTCGTTAGGCCGGGGCAGAGCCGCCTCTACGCGTAATGTTTCGCGCACTCGGGGCTGAGACCTTGTCGGCGCGTCATCCGTCATTGTAAGATGAGACATATGTCTCATCCAACCTCCGAGTTCGCACGCATCACGGCCTTCCTGGGAACCGACCTCGGTCGGGGACGCCGGGCCGAGGTCGACTTCATCCGCGAGCTGCGCAGGGGGCTCCCCGCGAGCTCGTTCAAGCGCGCGACCGCCGAACTCGACGTCTCGGCGAGCGAGCTTTCCCGGTGGCTGGGCCTCAACCGGCGGACCTTGGTGCGGCGCAAGACGCGCCTTTCCACGACCGAGTCCTCCCGGCTGTTTCGCCTCGCCCGGCTCTACGCCCGCGCCAGCGAGGTCCTCGACGGCCGGGCCGCTGCGGCCCGCTGGCTGCGGCGACCTCAACGCGCGCTCGGCGGCGAGATCCCGCTCGCCTTACTCGACACCGACGCGGGTGCGCTGGCGGTCGAACAGCTTCTCGGGCGCATCGAAGACTCGGTCGTCACGTGATCACGTGGCGACTCGCCACAACGCGACGTCGCGCCGTCGCGTTCGCCGGCGAGGGCGCGCGCCGGTACGGGGGCCGCTGGAACCCGGTCGGCACCCCGGTCGTCTATGCCGCTACGACGCTCTCCCTGGCAGCGCTCGAAGTGCTCGGGCACGTTGACTCCGAGGAGGCGAGGCGGTACTGGCAGTACCGGATCGAGATCCCGGACACATCCATCGAGCGTGTCGACCTGCGCGCGTTGCCGCGTGGCTGGAACGCCGCGCGCCCGCGCACCGAGACCGCGCGGGTCGGCGGGGAATGGGCGACGGCACTGCGCACCGTCGCCCTGCTCGTGCCGTCGGTCCACGTCCCGACGGGCGAGGAGCTGAACGTGCTCCTCAATCCCCGCCACCCGGAGTGGGCACGGCTCGTGATCGACGAGCCGTGTGCCTACTCGTTCGATCCGCGACTTCTCCCGAGGTAGCCCGGTACAGCGACAAGGTCATCGCTCGGCGGAATTCTGATGAGCACTGGACCTATCTTTTCAGTGCGGGACGAGCCACGATCACGGCACGGTCATTGACTTCGTGCAGAAGAGCACGGGGCGTAGGCTGTCTCAACGGTCGCCACATGCTCGGCCCGTCGCTCGTCCAAGACGCCACACTCCAGGAAGTCAGAGACGAAGGAGAGGTCCGTCACCAGGGCTTGGGCGAGGCCGGGTTCATCGAGGGCTTTCGCCACGCCATCCAAGACCTGCGGCACGAAGGATTCGAGCAAGGAGCTCTTGGTGTCTTCGGCCATCTCGGGACGGACCTCTCGCTCCGAGAGCTTCGGCCGAGGCAGGGGCGCAGCTCGCTGCGAATCGTCTACGCCTTCGCCCCAGCGCGGCAGGCTGTGCTGCTCATCGGGGGTGACAAGGCCGAGGATCCGAGGTTCTACCGGCGCATCGTCGCCGCCGCGGAGCGGATCTGGCGCGAGTACCTGTCGTCGTAGCGAGGAGGAATCATGGCACAACGAGTCCACAAGTGGGATGACGTGAAGGGACGGTCGTCCAAGCTGCTGCCGGAGGAAATCGAGCGCGAGGCGCTCCGCGAGCTGGACCAGGAGATCATCGAGGGCGACTTGCGTGCGGTGAGGGAGGCGGCCGGTCTGAACCAGGTCGAGGCGGCGAAGCTCGCCGAGATGACGCGGGGCGAGGTTTCCCGCTTGGAGAACCGCGACGACTACCGGCTCTCCACCCTACGGCGCTTCGTGCAGGCGCTGGGCGGCCGGCTCGAGGTGATCGCACACGTCGGCGACAAGACCGTGAAGCTCCGGGGCATGTAGGCGGGACGGGACCTCACGGCCGGATGGTGATCGGGGGCGCTGCGGCGTCGCCCCCTGACGCGCCAGGGAAGATGGTTTGCTGCGGGGACCCCGCTACCTGCGCTCGGAGGCGCTGCGCCAGGAGATCAACGACGGGTTGCAGGTGGTGGAGAATTGGAACTCGGCAAGCACCATCCTGTTCTACGGCAAGGACAGCGACCTCGCGGGACCCAGGAGATCAGCGTGCTCGCCCTGCACTTGCTGCAATCGGCGCTTGTCCACGTCAATACCTTGCTGTTGCAGCGCATCCTCGCCGACCAGCCCATCCAGCTCACCGACGAAGATCGACGTGCGATCACGCCGCTATTCTGGTCCTATGTGCGGCCCTACGGCAGCTTTCAGCTCCACATGGACCAACACCTCGACCCCGAGCCTTGCCCTCAAGTTGCCTGAAGGCCCGTGCGTGTAGACGAGATGGTGGGCCACAAACACTCTCGCTCTCCCGAACCCCTGGAAATCGCGGCTTCCGGAGGGGGCTGGGGAGGCGAAAAACACCCGGCCGCCCACCCCGCTTAGCGTCCGAGCACGATGTCGATGCCGGTGAAGACGAGGGCCATCTGTTTTTTCGCGATGCGCCCTAAACGCTCGGTAAGCAGGCTGCGCTCAAGCGCGACGAGCTGGGAAACGTTCGCGACCAACTCCTTGGGGAGTCCAGTGCTCCGGGCGGAGAGAGCGACGTTGCCTGGAGCGTCGGCCCACTTGAGGTTGCTCGTGAGGGGCACGCACACGACCGTCGCAATGCGGCTGCGGTTGAACGCGTCACCCTGTACGACGAGGACCGGGTGACGGAAGCCTGGACCGGATCCGATCGGATCGGGGAGGTCAGCCCAGCAGACATCGCCCTGGGAAATCACCATTCCGAGCGTTCCAGCACCCTATGAGACGCTGCGGCGCCGACCGGATCCAGGGCCGTGTCCATCTGGCCCGCCAACCGGTCCAGGGCCTCAGTGACGGCGTCCGGTTCATGCCGGGCAACGTACTCGGCAACGGCTTCCCGGTAGAGCTGACTCCGAGACTTCTTCAGCCGGCGTGCGAGATGCTCGGCCTGCCGGAAGACGTCAGCAGGAAGGGAAATCGCCGTTTTCATACCAAAGGTATAACCTAGTATCGCGGCGTCTGCCAAGGCTTCTTACGACCGTAGTCGACAGCGGCTTTTATTCGACGCTTGCGGGGGGTCACAGAGCCCCGTGAGGCCAATCTGGCCCACGAAGCTGTCACTTTGGCCATTTTGCATCGTAGCCGCGCGAACGAGCCCATGGATGAAGTAGCTTCGCTGCTCCTGATCGGGGGGAAGGGGCGAACGGCGAGGATGAAGCGATAGTGGACGATGGAGGAGCTGGTCGAGCAGTGGTAGGTCGAGCCGAGTGACGAAGCATCTGGTGTTCCAGCTGAGCGGTTCGGTGCGTGCTGTACGATCTCGGCCCAGTGACCACGAAGGCGGTCCGTCTGACCCTCGCCGTCGGCATCGTGGTCAACGCGGCGCTGAAGACCTTCTTGGCTCTCACCCTTTCCACCGGCGCATTTCTGGTGGCCACCTCGGTCCTCCATTTCGCGATCATCGCCGGCATCGTGGCGAGGCTCGTCGGCTGGCTGCTCTGGAGGGGAGGGGCGTGAGATCGGCGAACGCTGACGTTGTAGGCCCTGTGACGGCCCGGGACTCCTGAGCGTGTCGCTAGCCGCCATATCGCGCCCGAACGGGGTGGGCGACCGGGCGCTTTCGCCTCCAGCTCCCCTCGGGAAGCCGCGATTTTCGCGGGGTTCGGGAGGGTCACCGGTGCGCGCGGTGCCGTTCAGCAAACTAAACACGAAGACGCCACTTTCTGCTCCACTGCTACCGCCACCCCTAAGAGCTGTCCCGCAATGGCGGCAGTTTTCTCTCCGCCACGCTGGACAGGTCGGTTCGCGCTTGTGTCCGGTCCGGCGTGGTCCAACCAGAAAGGCTGGTCTCATCCGGGGTTGGGCGCAGCGCCGTGCCGACGTTTCGCCGAGCCATCATCGCCGATGGGGATGGTGTCCGCCACGTTTCCTCAACGGACGAGCCGTCGAGGGCGTTCTTCGCGGTTGACTCGGACCGGGTGTCTTGCCGCCCGGATGCTACGAAGTTGAGGGAACGGCCGAGGAGTGCTCGCGTGGCTGGGCACCGCAATGATCCCTTCGCCGCGGCAAAGTCCACGGCGGCAGTGGAGGGATCGGCGGGATCCTCGAAGACGAGGAAAGCCGCCAGCGTGGCCGAGATCGCGTCGCGATCACCGGCCAGGCCACAGCGCGGACAGTAACGGCTCGTCTGCCCCCGGAGTTTTATGTTCTCCTCTTTGAAGGGGGCTTCAGCATAGTCTACGCCGCGCCCTCGCGATTGCGCGGCGCCGCCCAGGCCAGCAACGGGTCGGTCATGAAGCCCTCCTTCGGCGTGCCGGCGATGTGGTTCGCGTAGTTGGAGATGGTCTTGGTGGCAACGATGGCGATCACCTCGAGCACGTTCTCCCGGGTGAAACCGGCCGACAAGAAGGCCTCGACCCGCTGGTCGCCGACGAAGCCGCGCTCCCGGAGCACGCTCTCGGTGAAGACGCGCAGCGCCTCCAGCCGGGCATCAGGGGCCGGCGTCCCCGTCCGCAGTGCCTGGACCGTCGCCTCGTCGACCTTCGCCGTGCGAGCCAGGTAGGTGTGCGCGGCGGTGCAGTACTCGCACTGGTGGAAGGCGCTGTTCGCGAGGAATGCGACCTGCCGCTCCGCGGGGGTGAACGAGGACCGCGCCACGAGCCCGTACAGGGTGTCGTACGCCTCGAGCGCCACCGGGCTCTCGGCCAGGACGCCGTGGATATGGGGGACAAAGCCCCATGCCTTTCTGGCGGCCTCGAGGAGGGGGCGGGACGCTTGCGGGGCGGTCTCGATCGAGTGAACGGTGAAGGGGGTCATGGCGCTCTCTCCGTGGAAGGGACTGACGGTGTTCGGCGAGCTACATTCGGGAGGAGAGATGCCATATGCGCTCGGTGGCGATAATGTGCTTTGACCGGAGACCGGACGACTTCCATACGTAGCATGTATGAATGCTCGACACGCTCGGGCTCTTCCGCGCCTTCGTCCGCGTCGCCGAGGCTGGCTCCTTCACCGCCGTCGCCGTCGAGCGCGGCACCAGCCAGCCGACGATCTCGCGTCAGATCGCGGCGCTGGAGGAGCACCTGGGCTGCCGGCTGCTCCAGCGCACGACGCGCAGCCTCACGCTGACCGAGGACGGCCGCCGGCTTTACGATCACGCCCGTGGCGCCATCGACGCGGTGGCCGCAGCCGAGAGCGCCGTCGGCCGGCGCCAGGGCAAGCCCGGCGGGCGGCTCAGGCTCGCCTCGGCGGTGGTGATGGGGCGGCTCCACGTGATACCACTCCTGCCGCGCTTCCTGGACCGCTATCCCGGGGTCGAGGTGGAGCTGTCGATGAGCGACAGCCTCTCTGATCTCGTCGAGGAGGGCATCGATCTCGCCATCCGCGTCGGCGAGCTCAACGACCTCGGGCTTATCGCGCGCCGTATCGGCACCACCCGCCGCGTGCTGGTGGCGACCCCCGGCTACCTCTCGCGTCGCGGTCGCCCCCACGATCTGGGAGATCTCGCCAATCACGACTGTATCGTCTATTCGGGCCTGGCGACCGGGGCGAACTGGGCGTTCCTGACGCCGGAGGGTCCGGTCTCGGTACCGGTGCGCGGACGAGTTCAGGTGAACAGCACCGAGGGGGCGCGCGCCGCGATCCTGGAGGGCCTCGGGATAGGCGTAGCCCCGGTGTGGCACTTCGTGGACGGCGAGATCGAGAGCGGGAGGCTGGTGGTGCTGCTTCAGGACTTCGAGCCACGGCCGCAGCCCATCCATGCAGTCTACCCGTCACGCCGGCACCTGGCTCTCAGGGTGAGTGCGATGGTCGACTTCCTCGCGGCGGAGTTCGAGCGCGATCCCAGGCTCCGAGTGACCCCGTCCCGATCGGGGCGCGCCGGCGCCAGCCTGGCGCATGCGAAGTCGTGATCGTCGCAGGCCGTGCTTCGCCGCGGGAGCGTGCTGCGCGCGTTGCCTGGCACGCCGACACGAGGGATGCTTGGGAGCACCGGCGCGCAGGCCGGCGAGAGGAGAGGCCATGACAGCCGTCGAGTTCTTCTATGACTTCACTTCGCCCTACTCGTACCTCGCCTCCACCTGGGTCGATGAGGTGGCGCGGCGAGCCGGGGGCGAGGTGCGTTACCGCCCCTTCCTGCTGGGCGCCGTCTTCAAGGCCACCGGCAACCACGGTCCCCTGGAGACGCCGGCCAAGATGGCCCACCTGAAGGTGGACCTCGATAGATGGGCCAGGCGGCTCGGGGTACCGCTCGTCTTCCCCTCCGCCTTCCCGGTGTCCACGGTGCTGGCGCTCCGGTGCGCGCTTGCTGCCGGGAGGCACGGCCAGCTCGCGCCGTTCACGCACGCCGTCTTCCGAGCCTGCTGGACGGACGGCCAGGACATCGCCTCCCCTGAGGTGCTCGGCCGCCTCGCGGCAGGGGTCGGGCTCCCCGCGCTCGTGTCGGAGGCGCCGGGGGAGAAGGACACGCTCATCCGGGAGACGACCGGGGCCGTCGAGCGAGGCGCCTTCGGGGCGCCGACCTTCTTCGTCGGGACGGAGATGTTCGTCGGCAACGATCGCCTGGACTTCGTGGAGGAGGCGCTGCGGACGGCTCGCGGCGCCTGCCCCCCATCATAGCCGACCTCACGGCAGCTCGAGATCATCGGCCGAGCAGTGCGGCGGCCCACGCCGCCACGGACGCGCGGACACTCGCCCAGTCTCGACCGGCCTCCAGCGAACCGGCCGTGGGGTTCACCGACGCGTTCACGACCGCGGCGGCGCGGGAGATGGTAGATCGGAGCGAGGTGCAGCGACGCCTCCTGCTCTGCCTGTACGGCCTCGGCTCGAACGCGGGACTGAAGCGCCTTGGGGTTGGCAACGGCGTTTCGTACAAGGAGCTGCTCCACACGGGGTCTGCGTATCAATGGAACAGAAAACTCGACCGATTTGCCCCGTTACTATGGGAACCCCAACCTCGGCGTGATTCTGGAGAGGCGAGGTTGACGTAAGAGCGGCCGTAGCTCTGTTACGAGAAAACGTGTACCGGCGCGCGCCGAACTTTCCCTATTGCCCGCTTGTTCTCTTGGTGCATGGATGGGCACGCTGGCCCCTCGTAGAGACCCTCCCTGTGATGGCATTACTGGTACGTCGCGAGCAGGCAACAGCGACAACGGTCTTGCTCTTGGCATGGAGGACCGCGACCTGGTCTCGGTCATCACTGAAGATCGAGAAGCTCTCGGCGCGCGTACAGCGCGACGGCGTGGCTCTCGAGGGCCTCACCGGCCACAGCGCCGCGCTCACGGCGACCGCAGCGGGCAGGCTGGACTGTTGCCCGCGCGTCGCTCGCGAAGACGTGGCCGACGACCCCCGAAGACTTCGCACGCGAGCGCGCGGAAGCGAATGCGCGCTTCGAGCGCTGGAAGACCATGCGGGAGCTGGACGAGGGGGGGGACGGATGACCCGGACGCCCGTGCTCGCGGCGAGGACGGACGCCACGAAGTCCGCAAGCTCCTCTCGAACCTGAAGGCGGCGCTGCCCTCGCTGCAGAAGATGCTGGCTGACTGCTCCAATCATTGGGGGTACGAGGATCCCGTTTACCGCTTCTACCCCACAGCTTCAAAGTCTACCGGCTGCAGGAGGCGACGACGGAGATTGTCGCCGCGCTGCAGGCCCTTGCTCCACACCGAGAGCTGAACGAGGAGTTCGCGCGGGTAGTGCGGGAAGGAACCGGCCGCATGTTCCAGATAGCCGATAACGAGCGCTGGTGCGAGGTCACGCGACCGATGCTCGAGGCATTCTTCCATGCACGGTTCTTCCTCGAGATGGCAGTCCGGTACGGGTACGAACTCGAGGCGCCGCCGCGCTCGCTCCCGAGCGGCTGGGCGGCGTTTCTTTATCTGTACGACCTTAGGTAGAAACCGCTCTCCGAAGAACCTTGCGAACCTGGGCGCGCTGCTCATGCCCCGACGGCGCGTCTGGACTCGATGTGCGGTGGCGATTACCTCGATTGTGAGCATGAGCAGGCTTGCTGAGGGCGGAAGGGGCTTCCCTGAGCAAGGTGAATGAGGGGGAGGCGTGTAGCCCCTCAGGAAGCGTGAACGCCACTGGGCACGAGGTCAGGTGCCGGCCGGCGGGTCGAGACGGTCGCCAAGGTTCCGGAAGTTGTCTGCGAGCTCAGGGTCGTAGCCGTCGTGGAGGAGAGCATAAAACTCCGGGGGCAGACGGGCCGCCCGGCGGCGCAGGGCTCGTTAGCCGCCCGCCGGCCCCGGTCAGGGCGCCGCTGGGCAGTTCGGGTATACAAGGTATACCGTAGCTACATGATTAGCGGGAACGAGTACACGACCATCAAGGTGCCCAAGGCCAGCCCTTTCAAGGTGCCCTCCGCGCGGCGGCAAGAAGCCTCGCCGTCGAGACATGGCTGTGATTTCGAAAGCGTGTACGCGGCGGCACTGGCTTTTTCGGCCCGCGAGGATGTTTGC
>Ga0335079_10000880_pt1 | contig 34052 bp, 30 predicted proteins | sample Lox_Sample_33_FD_206719 | JGI IMG/M metagenome (GOLD analysis project Ga0335079, IMG submission 206719) | Soil microbial communities from Loxahatchee National Wildlife Refuge, Florida, United States - Lox_Sample_3.3 | ecosystem: Environmental > Terrestrial > Soil > Wetlands | place: USA...
GGCGAACCCGGACACGAACAAGACGACTGGTTACAGGCCGAATACGAACTGATCCAATTGCCAACCGAAGAAATCGCCGATCTTGAGCCGCCCCGAACCGAAGACGGCCGGCCCCACACCAAGTCAGTGGTCCACGTCGTCCGCGCCGCAGTGGTCTTGGTCGGAGCGGCTTTCTAGCCTTTCGCCTTCCTAAGCCTGGCCCACCGTGCCCGCTGGGCGGCCGCAATCCTCGCTCGTGCCGCCGCCGAAAACCTCGGCTTCCGTCTGCCGGCCCCGTTGCCGGATCCTGACCCATCGAGCGACGCCAACGCCTCGATGGCCAGCGTTAGCTTCTCCAGTTCCCGCTCGGTACGCCTCCGCCGCGACTGCAACTGCCGAACGACTTCCTTGATGTCGGACATGGTTCTCCCCAGTTGGTTAAAGCCGATTTGCACAACCGGCAGCCCTGTACCCTAACAGTCACATCCGCCGATTTCAACTACTTTGACGGATCGCCCGGCTGCCTCAGCGCAACAGCCGTTCCCCCAGAAAGAGCCGAGGCGCGGCGACTGTACCGACAGCTTCCGCGCCCCTTGCAGGCTCTTTATTTGGCAGGAACTCATGTCCTGCGCGGTCTCTGGCAAAGCAGCAGCCGTGCCTTCGACCGACGCAGCACGTCGATTTATGCATTTCCCTTCCTGACGGGTGCATCTGAGCACTGACACCGACGGATGACAGCCTTTGTAGCCGCCCCGCTCTGCCGGGGCGCCTCTCACACGGCGACAGAGCGCCGTGGCTTCCCGCAATGCACGGTGGCAATGTCAAGATGCGCCCCTTCCTGACCTCCAAGCTCCCATGCCTCACGGTTCCCCCGTCTCCCATCAGCCATCACCCAACACCCGGCCCCCTTCGTCCTCGACACTTCGTCCTCGATCCTTTCCCCGACGCCATGCTTCTGCTACTCTCTGCCAGTGGTCTGATCGTCTGGAGCGAAAGAGAATCCATGCGCGAGATCATCAACGAAATCTTCACTTGGGGCGGGGCGTACCCCGACATGCCTTGGGACCTGAACGGCTTCGCGGTGCGCTCGGAGACCGGGACGATCCTTGTGGACCCACCATCGCCCGCCGCTGCTGACTGGCCGAAACTCGATGCCCTGAAACCGATCCAGAAGATCGTGGCGACCAATCGAGACCATGACCGCGAGACGCAGCAATTTCGCGAACGCTACCACTCTCCTGTGGTGGCGGGAGCCAACGAGCAGGGTGAATTCGCTTCGCTGAAGATCGACGAGACCGTCAACGACGGCGACCTCCTGCCCGGCGGCCTGCGGGTGATCCATCTGCCCGGCAAATCACCCGGCGAGATCGGCCTCTACTTCGATCCATCGCGAAACAAAATCTCCAAACAAGTCGGTGGCATCGTCCTGCTGGGAGACGCGCTCATCGGTCATCCGCCGGGCCAGTTGCGGTTCGTTCCCGAACACAAACTCGACGACCCGGCTCAACTCAAAAGGTCATTGCGCAAGCTGTTGGCCCTCGAGTTCCAAGTGCTCCTGCTCTGCGACGGTCATTCTCTGCTGAAAGGTGCCCGCCAAAAAGTGGAACAATTCTTGTCCGCCCAATCATGACGGCTGAGAACCCCAGGTTCATGCTCCCCCGCGTCCTCGTCAACCTCATCAACCCATGATCATGCCTGCCCCATCTCCCGACCCGCGTCTCGCGCTCCAGCGCTATCTGACGGCGCTGTTGGCAGCGGACTGGGAGGACCCGAATGGGCCGTTGCTGTTGAACGGCAATCTCACGCCGCCGGAACTGGCCAACGCGCCGTTCTTCTTCAACGCGCGCTGTCTTCTGCAGGTACTCGACGCTGTTCGCGGCACACCGGCCACGGCCGCCGGCAACCTTAACCGCCCGTTCGTCCACCGCATCGCCGACCTGCTCGTACCGCGAGCAGTACCACCGCGAGCACCTCCGCTATTACTCCAAGGGACTCAACGAACAGGAATTACATACGCTCCACATTGCGCGCGTCGTTTGCGAATGTGGCCGGCTGGTCGCCCGGCGTAACAAACGGCTCACGGTCAGCCGGCGCGGACGGGAATTGCTCCCGGATGACCAAGCCGGCGCGCTCTACCGTCAGTTATTCCTCGCCTACTTCCGGCGATTCAACCTCGGCTACCAATTTCCCCTGCGCGACGTGCCCGGCATCCAAGACACGATGGCCGTCGTCCTCTGGCGGCTGCCTACCGAGGCGCGGTAACGAATGGCCGTGCTCTTGTCGATGACTTTTTCCTTCTCATCCGCGGTTGCGAAAAGAATGTAGTCAGGTTCGGCATCCTGATCGGGCATTCCGAGGTTGTCTGTCCAAGCGAAGCCAAGTCGGTCCAGGATCTTGTCGAGAAGCTCCTGGCGAGTGAATGCTTCATTATTCTTGGCGCAGGCTAGATAACGCCTCTCGTAGAGGTCCTTGCAGAATTGCCACAGCGGGCGCGCCTGATCGTCGGTGAGCCACCAGTCGTTCTTTTGGATACGCGCCTTGAGGTAATGGTCGGAAAAAAACCCGTCTGTCTGCCAGAGTTTGCGGACTTCAGGAAGCCCGAGTGCCGGAACAGAGCAGTCACGCGGATGCGATCCTTGTCGCCGATGCCGCGCAAGCCGGCCGGGGCCGGCAATTCGCTGGATTGCTGTCTCTCGATGAGGCCGAAGTCCAAGAGCGGATTGAGCGCGTAGTCCGCCAAGATGCGGGTCAAGGCCACCAGTATCTGCTTTACCGAACATGACGTAAAGCAGTTGGCGCGACGAAACTGGATGATGTTTACACCGAGCCCTTCGTCGGGCTGCCGGCTGACTGTTGAGAACTGACGGCCGATAGCTAACTAAGACCGCGGCCTCACCGCTCGCGGCAGGCGATCGAAGGCGCGCAGGCCGCCGACCGCAGCACGCGTTTTCGCCGCGTCCCAGCAGCCGGCAATCGCGGTCCCGCACTTCGGACACGCGCCACTGTCCGTCAACCGATAGCTGTGAACCATAAACCCCGACCGTTCGATCAACGTCTCATCGCACTTCGGGCACCGCGTGTTCTCCCAGGCGCCCACGCCGCCGGGCAGATTCCCCGCGTAACAATAACGCAACCCCTCTTCCGTCCCGATCTCGCAGGCGCGAATGATGGTCCGCCGCGACGTGTAATCCCGGTCCTGCATCTTGTAGTCGGGATGAAACGCCGTGCAATGCCAGGGAATGTCGGGCGATATACCCACGAGGAACTTCGCGATCTGGCGCATCTCATCTTCGCCGTCGTTGAACCCGGGAATAAACAGGGTAACGATCTCCAACCAGAACCCTTTCCGGTGAAGCATCTCGATGGTCTTGAGCACGTTGTCCAGCTGGCCGCCGAGTTGACGGTAATCTTTGTCGTCGAATCCCTTCAAGTCGACCTTGTAGAAATCGACCCACGGCTTGATGTAGTCGAGCACTTCTTCGGTACCGTTGCCGTTGGAAACGTACGACGTGTGCAGTCCGTGTTTGCGCGCTTCCCTGAAGACTTCGACGGCCCACTCGCTGGTGATCAGCGGCTCGTTGTACGTGCTGGTGACCGTATCTGCGCCCTTCTCAACCGCCAACCGCACAAATTGCCCGGCGGTCATCGGCATCGCCGGCGCCGTGCTCATCGGGTCGCGCAGAGCTTGCGACGTGAACCAATTCTGGCAATACCCGCAGTGCAAATCGCATCCGAGCATCCCGAAACTCATCGCCAACGTGCCCGGTAACGCATGGAAGAACGGCTTCTTCTCAATTGGATCACACTGCAGCGCTCCGAAATAGTTGTACGGAACGAACAGCGTACCACCGCGATTGAATCTCACCCGGCAGATGCCGTCGTGCCCATCGAGAATCAGGCAGCGGTGACCGCAGGCGTAGCACCGCACCTTGTTGTCAGGAAGTTTCTCGTAAAGCTCGCCCTCTTTCGTCAGCCGCGCGAGTGCATCCCCCAGGGTCTCCATCGTCGCGGTCGCGCGTTTTCGGGTTTCCCGCGTCAAGACTGGATCTGATTTCGGCATAACTGCCCAACCTCCGTACCACCTGAAATTACCACTCCAGTCGGGGCCTTGCCAGCCCGCTCCGCCGGCCCACGCAGGCCACATCCAATGGGAGAGATTACCGCTTCAAACTGACGCCGCGGCGTATGAAGGTCGGCACGTCGAGGTCTTCACCCTGATAGAGCGTCGGCTCGCTCTTGTCGAACCGCCCCCGGCTCACGCCTTCCAGCGGCAGCGTTTCCTGCTTCGGTTTCGACGATTTCCGCACCGGGGCAGATTCAGACGTCGGCGGTTCCTCCCCGTCCGGTTTCGCAGCCGGCACCGACGGACCGGAGCCAACGGCCAAGGGCGATGGTCGCGCCGTGCGTGACAGCGCACTGTCGCCGGGCCGCGGAAACGTCATGGGCCTCGTCGCCACCGGTTGGGCCACCACCCGCCGGGGCAGAACATTGGCCGCAGCAATGACCGTCACCGCCAATCTCCCGCGATAGGTGTCGTCGATTGCCGCCCCCATGATGATGTGCGCCCGGCTGGCCTGGCGTGTAATCGGGTCCACGGTCTTCTGCACGTCGGCCAGCGTCAGGTCCGGTCCGCCCAAGACGCTGACCAGTACGCCTTCGGCCTTCACCAACACGTCGCCACCGTCCAGCAACGGATTCTCCAGCAAACTCTTCACCGCATCGCGCACCCGGTTCGGGCCGGCTGCTTCGCCGTAGCTGAACAGGCCGTCGCAGTGTTTCGCCCCCAAGGTCGCCCGCAAATCGGCGAAATCGAGGTTGATCAGCCCCTTGCGCGACAACAATTGCCACACCGCTTGCACGCCCAGAATCACCTGTTCGTCGGCCCGCTTGAACGCCGCCACCACGCTGGCGTCGTCGCCGACAATCCGGAAAATCTTGTCGTTGGGAATGCAGATCACCGCGTCGGCCTGCGCCCGGAGTTGGTCCAACCCCGACAGGGCCTGCTGGCGGCGACGGTCGCCCTCGAAAGAGAACGGCAGCGCGACAAATGCCAGCACCAACGCTCCCTGCTCTTTCGCCAGCCGCGCCACCACCGGGCTGGCACCCGTGCCCGTGCCACCGCCCAGTCCCGCGGTAATGAACACGAGGTCCGCGTTCTGGCACAGCGCTCCGATCTTGTCCGCGTCGGCCTGCGCCGCACGCGCCCCGATCTCGGGCTCGCCGCCGGCACCCAGCCCATGCGTAACGGCCGCGCCAATCTGTACTTTCACCGCCGCGTCGATTTCACCCAGGGACTGAAGATCAGTGTTGATGGCCACGAGGTCGACACCCTTGAGCAAATGACTGTGCTGAGTCCGGGACACCGCGATCTGGTTCACCGTGTGACCACCGGCGCCGCCGACGCCGAAAATTTTCAGTCGAATCCTGGGCACGGCTATCGGCTTCTTTTCCATGGGAGAAGTGCTTTCCTCGGGCGTCACAGACAAACGCCGAACTGCGGTATCTGGTTTGCGGCGGGTGGCCATGTCGTTCCGCTGGTCTTACAGGAAGGTCCGCACCTTCTGGATCAGTTGGTAGAACGACTGGCCCATCTTTCGCAGCGGGGATGGCGGCTGATGCTGGTCACGTTGCGAGCCGAGCGCGTAGCGCACCAATCCAATGGCCGTCGAATACTCCGGGCTCTCGATCGCCGACGTTGGTCCTCCCACCGTCAGGCTGTGCCCGATATGAACGGGCAACCCGAACACCTGGGTGGCCAACGATTCCAAACCGCGCAGCCGGGCACAACCGCCGGTGATGAACACGCCGGCGCCGAGGTAATCGAGCAACTTCTGTTTCTCGAGCTCCTTCTTCACCAGCCCGAGCGTTTCCTCGACCCGCAGGTTCATGATCCGGCAAAGCTGTTGCCGGGAAACATGCCGATCCGGGAGCCCAACCTCGCGCTTGAGAGCAATGATCTCGTCCTCGGACGGGATCTCCACCGAGCCCTGCTCGACCTTCAACGTTTCCGCGCGGTTCATGGGGATCCGCAGTCCGATGGCCACGTCGTTGGTGACGTGATCGCCGCCGACGGCCAGCACGCCGCTGTGCTGAATCGTGCCCTCGCTGTAAACCATGTAATCCGTCGTGCCGCCGCCCATGTCGATCACAATGGCACCCAACTGCTGGTGTTCGGACGTGAGCACCGCCAGCGCCGAGGCGAAGCCGCTGACGGCAATGTTGGCCACGTCCAGCGGCACGTGCTTGATGCATTTGATCGTGTTCTGCAGCCGGGTCCGCACGCCGTGGATCACATGCACGTCCGCCTCGAGCTTCGCACCGATCATCCCCACGGGGTTCTGGATGCCATCGTGACCGTCAACGAAGAAATGCTGGCGGATCGCGTGAATCACCACATGGTCCATCGGGATGTTCACCGCCTTGGCGTTGAGTAGGACGCTGCGAACCTCCTCCTCGGTGATCTCCCGGTCGTCGTTCGTCACGGCCACCGTCCCGCGGTTGTTGAAACTGCGGATGTGCCCGCCGCTGACGCTGGCATAAACGTTGTGGATTTCGACGCCGGCGCTTTCCTCCGCGTCAGCCACCGCCGCGTGGATGCACTCGACCGCGGCATCGATGTTGATGATCTCGCCCTTGCGGACCCCCTCGGAATTCGCCTGGCCGACGCCGATCACCATGATGTTCCCGTCGTCGAGCACCTCGCCGACGACGGCGCACACTTTCGAGGTTCCCACCTCCAACCCCACAATGATTTTTTCCTTCGGCAACATGGCGCAGCCAACCCTTTCTAGTTCACGAACGTCACGGGCACCCCGCGACTGACCGTCAGATCCACCATCTGCACGGACTTCTGCCGTTGCTGCGACCAACGCAAAATCACGCCGAGCCGCCGCAATTGCTGGCCAAAATCCTCCACGTCCAGCTTGACCTGCAGGCGCTGCCGCGTGATCAACACAAGCTCCCGCGGCCTCGATAAATCGATCTGCTCGACCTCCACCAGCGAACCGGCCACCGACTGGTCCAGCTTGTCCAACAACTCCAGCGCACGATAAATCTGCTCCGACTCGACCTGCTTGCCCACGCGTACATCGGCCAGCGAAACGCCCGTCAGGATCGGTACGGGCCGCGGCATCGACGGCTGGAGCACCGTCCCGTCCGCGAGCCGGATCGGCTTCATCACCATGCCCGCCCGGTCCACGTAAAACGACGTCTCACCCAGTTCACGCGTCGGCACCCGCAACCGCGCCACGGCAACACGCTCGTTGACGCGAATGAACAACCGGTTCGGCAGCATCCGCCGGACTTCCACCCCGCACACCAGCGGCAACATCTCCAGGTTGTGGCTCACTTGACCCAGATCCAGCGCGAACAGGTTCTGCCCGATCTGCACGCCCGCGAACTGCACCACCCGTTCGGGCGTCAGCACGCCGTCGTCGTCCACGACAATCTGCTGAATGGCAAAGCGCGGGTTCTGGTACACGAGGCGGGTGACGGTGGACGTTATCAGGCGATACATCCCATAGCATGTCAGGGCGAACAGCCCGAGCGCCGTGAGAACCAGCACGACCACCCGCAAGCGCGCCAGGGCCCGCCCGCGCGTCTGCACCTTGACGTCCAGCAAATACTCCGGCCGCCTCCTTCTTCGATTGCTCAATTTGATCATGTAACCGTCGCCGTCTCGGTCTCTCTCGGTTGGGTCCCCGGCGACAGCGCCCGCCGCCCCAACGCCATCTGTACCAGCCGGGCACACAAGTCCTTGAACTCGATCCCCGCGACCCGGGCCGCCTTCGGCACCAAACTCGTCTCCGTAAATCCGGGAATCGTGTTCACTTCGAGCACAACCAGCTTTCCGTTATCCGCCAGAATCAAATCCACCCGCGAGAAATCGCGGCAGCCGAGGAAATCGTGCGCCCGCAGCGCCAGGCCCTTCGCCTTGGCTTCGATGTTCTTCTCCAGCGGCGCGGGCACCAAATAGTCCGTCTGCCCCTTGGTGTACTTCGCCTCGTACGTGAAGAAATCATGTTTCGGACGAATCTCGACAATGGGTAGGGCGCGCCCGTCAAAGATGCCGACGGTCAACTCGCGTCCCCGAATGTAGCGCTCGGCCAACAACCGGTTGTCGTATTGCCAGGCGATCTGACACGCCTCTTCGAGATCGACCTCTTCCTGCACGATGCTCACGCCCACACTCGATCCCTGGCGCGCCGGCTTGACCACCAGCGGGAAACCAAGACCCGCCAGTCGCGCCAAGTCGCAATGCGCCTGGTCGAATATTTCATACTCGGGCGTCGGAATCGCCGCCAACTCGAACCGGGATTTCGCCGCGATCTTGTCGAACGCGGCCGCACTGGCATCGGGTCCGGATCCGGTGTACGCAATCCCCCCGTCCTCGAGCATCCGTTGCACCGTGCCGTCTTCGCCGAACGTCCCATGCAACGCGATGAACGCCACGTCCACGTCCGACGGCATCGCGAACTGCGGTTCTTGAATGTCGATGGGCATGACTTTCGCGCCCGTCGCCGCCAACGCGTTCACCACGGCCGCCCCCGAACGCAACGATACGGAGCGTTCCGCCGACGGGCCGCCCATCAACACCGCGATCTTCAATCGTTTCATGGCCGCCTCTCTACCGGTTATCGGTTCCGAGGATCATCACCTCAGGTTCCAACTCGATGCCCCGTTCCTTCCGCGCCCGTTCGCGGATGGCCGCGATCAACTCCAACACGTCGCCCGCACTGGCCTTGCCTTCGTTGACGATGAAATTGCCGTGCACCTCCGACACGCGGGCCCCACCCACCACCATCCCCTTCAGCCCCAGTTCCTCAATCAGCCTGCCTGCGGGAATGGTCGTCGGATTCTTGAATATGCAGCCCGCACTCGGCCGCGCCGGCTGCGAAGACCAGCGTCGCCGGGCAAACGCACGCAGCCGATTGTCGATCGATTTTTTCTCCGCCTTTACGCCGCGCAGAATCGCGCAGAGAGCGATGTGCGTCTCAAAGACCGGACAGCTCCGATACGTGACTGGCAGGTTTCTCCCCTCGGCATCATAGATTTCACCCGAGTAGCTGATGTAGCGAACCCACTCGACCACGTCGAATATCTGCCGGCCCATCGCCCCCGCATTCATGCGCAACGCCCCACCGAGCGAACCGGGTATGCCCTCCATGAATTCCAGTCCACCCAACCCGTGCTTCGCCGCGGCCGTGACAATCACCTTCAGCGGCGCCCCCGCGCAGGCAATGATCTGCTCGCCGTCCACCTGCAGCTTGGAAAACTCCTCATGACACAAACTGACGACGATGCCCTGGATGCCGCCGTCGAGTACCAACAGATTCGTGCCGCGACCAACGACCGTCACGGGAACCTGCCGCGCGCGGCAATAATGTAACAACCGCGCGAGATCGCGTTCGCCCGCCGGCTCGATCCAGAACTCCGCCGGGCCGCCCACGTGCATCGAGGTGTGCCGGGACATCGGCTCGTCGCGCCGAATCCGGGCCTTGTCCGACAGCAACACCTCAAGGTCAGCCTGCATGTTTGCCGGCTGGCTCGCGGGGCCCACGACATCCGTCCCCCGGGCGCGAAACTTTCGCGCCAGTGCATCGGCCACCCGGTAAATGTCGCCCGCCCCCATGGTGAGAACCACGTCGCCGCGCTTCGCCTCGGCAAACAACCGGGCGACCAAAATCTCCGCATCCGCCTCGAACGCAACGTTGGGCTGCCCGGCTAAGTTCACGGCCTCGTACAGCGCCCTCCCGGTCACACCCGGGATCGGGCGTTCGTTCGCGCCGTAGATTTCGGTCAGGAATACCCGGTCCGCCCCCTCGAACGCCGTCGCAAACTCGTCACGCAACGCCTGCGTCCGCGTGTACCGATGCGGCTGGAACGCCACGAGGATGCGACGATAACCTTCAGCCGCGTTCTTCGACAACAACGTCCGCGCCGCGGCAATCGTCGCGCGCACTTCCGTCGGATGATGGGCGTAATCGTCGACGACCAGGACACCGCCGTCCTCGTACTTCCGGTCAAATCGCCGCTTGGCGCCCGTGAACTGCCCCAGCGCCGCCGCGATCTTCTCGAACGGCATGCCCAGTTCATCCGCGACCGCAATGGCCGCGAGCGCGTTCGTCACATTCTGCTTCCCGGGAACGATCAACTCGATGGCGCCCACTTGCTGGTCGCGACAGGCAACGGTAAACCGCGTGCCGCGGTCGGTGTGGTCCACGTTGAGGGCGCGATAGTCGGCTCTCTCGGAGAAACCAAACGTGATGGCCGTTCGGCACTTCGCCGCGAGCCTCAGGCAGTTCGGACAGTCCGCGCACAGGAAACCGGTCTTGAGCGTGCTGGACAACAACGACTCGAACGTCGCCCGGAGGTTGTCCATCGAACCGTAATGATCGAGATGCTCCGGCTCGATGTTGAGACACACGGTATACTCGGGACTGAACCCGACGAGCGTGCCGTCGCTTTCGTCCGTCTCGGCCACGAAGTATTTCCCGCCGCCGATCTGCGCATTCGTGCCCAGCACCGGAACGTGCGCCCCCACACAATAGCTCGGGGCCGCGTCACTGTGCATCAGAACGTAGGCAATCATCGCCGTCGTCGTCGTTTTCCCGTGCGTGCCGGCCACCGCGATATTGTTGGTGTGGTTCATCAACGCACTCAGCAGCAGCCCCCGTCGCACCCGGGGAATCTTCAGCTCGTCTGCCGCCCGGAGTTCGACGTTGTCCGAACTGACCGCCGAACTGTAGACGACCAACTCCGTGTCCTCACTGACGTTCCGGCCCGCATGGCCGCTGTGAATCCTGGCGCCGAGCTTCTGCAGTTCCTTCGTCGTGCCGTTCAGCGCCACGTCGGAACCGGTCACCGCGTGCGCCTGCTGCAACAGCAGCCGCGCCAGACCGCTCATCCCACAGCCGGCGATGCCGACCAAATGTACGCGGCGCGGCCGGCTGCCGAGGAAATCGATCAGTTGTTGCTTATTGACCACAGTTCTCCAGAAGTGCCGTCATCCGTTCGACGGCGTCGTCGACCGCGAGCGCGCGGGCAGCCGTAGCCATCTGGTGCCGTCCGCCTTCGTCGTCCACCAAGCTGGCGATGAGGGCTGCCAGGGATTGGCCAGCCCCGGTCCGTCTCCCATTCAGTTGCGCCTGGTCGATGAGGCGCGCCGCACCGGCCCGTTCGAACACCCGCGCGTTGTGCCACTGATGGTTGCCAGCCGCGTGCGGATACGGAATCAGGATCGCAGGCAACCCAAACGCGGCAATCTCAGCCAGCGTCGCCGCGCCCGAGCGCGCCACGACGAGGTCGGCCGCGCCGTATGCCAATTCCATTTGACTGCAGAAACTCATCACCTTCGCCTCGAACGCATTCTCCCCATACGACTCGCGCACGAACTGTTCGTCGCGCGGGCCGCTTAAATGAACGAACTGCAACATTTCCCCTCGTCCAGCCAGCCACGGTAACGCCACGGCCAGCGCCTGGTTGATCGCATGCGCGCCCTGACTGCCGCCCGCGACCAATACCGTCAACCGCCCCGACCGCAACCCGAGGCGCTCGCGCGCGTCGGCCTTCGCGCCCCGGCGGGACCGCTCCCGTAACGCGGCCCGAATCGGCGTGCCCGTGACCGTCACGGGCGTCCGCCCGAAAAATTGCGCGCACTCGGCCAACCCGACCGCAACGCCGTCCGCGAACCGTCCGGCCCAGCGGTTTGCCTTGCCGGGCACGGCGTTCGACTCGTGGATCAACGCCACGGTCCCCCGCCGGCGGAACCAGCGCACCGCGAACAGCGCCGGGACGGACGTGAATCCCCCCATTCCAAGCACCACGTCGGGACGGAACTCATCGCAGGCGATGGCGCAACCGCGCGTAGCCTTCGCCAAGCGGAAACAGAATCGGATCAACCGGGACGATCCCTCGTAACCCACGGCGGGAACCGTCTGCACCGCGATTGGCCCCGAACGGTCGCAGGAGCCTGTCAATGGTCCCAATGCGGTCTGATCGACTGCCTTTTCGGAGACCAACAACCGCACTTGGTGGTGGCGTGTCCGCAACGCTTCTGCGACGGCCAGCCCCGGGAACAAATGCCCCCCCGTTCCGCCGCATGCGATCATCACTTTCATTCATTCAACCTGCTCTCCACACAACGCACCGTCGCCTCCCGGTCTCCTACGAGACCGAAGAGCGCCGGGCAAAAAATTCCTGTTCTTCAGTTTCCATCTCCGTCGTCCCATGACGAAAAATGCTCAGTAGGATTCCCACGGCGGACATGTTCAGCACCAGGTTTGAGCCTCCAAAACTGATGAACGGCAGCGGCAGCCCTTTGGTCGGCAACCACGCCGTGACCACGCCGATGTTGATCAGCGCCTGCATCGCGATCAACAGCGCAATCCCCAGACCGAGGTATTGACCGTATAAATCCGAAGCCCGCAGGCTGATGATCACCGCACACGCAATCAACAGCGCGAAAGCCAAAAGAATCCCCAATGTTCCAATCAGCCCCAGTTCTTCGCCGACGATCGGGAAAATGAAATCAGTATGCGCTTCCGGCAGATAAAACATTTTCTGCCGGCTGTTGCCCAGACCGAGTCCACTAAACCCGCCCGAGCCGAATGCCAGGATCGCCTGCCACACTTGATAGCCCGCCCCCTGACGGTATTTGTCCAAATCGAGAAACGCCAGCAGCCGCCGGGAGCGCTCGGGATTGTGGAGCATCAACCCGAGGAGACCTCCCGCGCCCGCCAGCGCCGTCGGGACAAGAAACCACAGCCGCACACCCGCGATAAACATCATGGCGAAGCCGACCGACGCCAACAACGCCGTCGACCCGAAATCCGGTTCCGCCAGCACCAACAGCAACAGGCCGCCGGTGATGGCCATCGGTACGGCGAATCCGCGGTCGAACCGGTCGATCCGCCGTTTCTCCTTTGCCAGCCAGTGCGCCAGCCAGATAACCAGCGCCAGCTTGGCGAACTCCGACGGCTGGAACCGCATCGGTCCCAGACCCAGCCAACGGCGCGCGCCGCCGACCTTGAGGCCGACGTGCGGAATGAGAACCAGGGCCAGCATCACTGCCGAGACCGCCAGAAACGCGGTACACACCCCGCGCCATTTCGGGTAGGGAACACTGGCGGCCATCACGCACGCCAGGCCGCCGATCAGCATCCACACGAGTTGGCGCTTCAACAGATAGTGCTGATCTCCATACCGATCCCGGGCGTACGCGGCGCTCGTGCTAAACAGCATGACCACGCCGATCGTCAACAGCATCAGCATGATTACCAACAGCAGAATGGCGGCTTTGTTCAACTGTCCATCCCTCTTCCGCCTCCGCAGCGCTCGGCCAGCGCTGCGGTGGCTCGTTAGGCAAAGACACGCCGATCCGTCATTGAACCGTCGACGGCGATGCCGACACGACCGGCGCCGCCGAAGCCGAGGCCGGTACGGCACTCGCAACCGGCGTCGCCGGCGCAGCCGCTGCCGGGTTCTGCTGCGGCAACGGAATCACCAGCCGCTGGCCATACTGGACCTTCTTCGAGTCGCTGATGTTGTTCGCCTTGAGCAGGTCCTCCGTCTTGATGCCATATTTCTTGGCAATCACCGCCGGTGACTCGTTGAAGTCCACGATGTGGATCGTCTGACCGTTTTCCGTGTACGTGCCCGGCTCACGCCAGGCCGTCGACGAAGTACCTGCCCCGCCGGCAGTTGTCGCCGAAGCCGCCGCCGTGCTGGCCGCAGGAATGCGCAGCTTCTGCCCAACCTTCAACGAATCGCTCGTCAGATTGTTGGCCTGCTTGAGCGCCGCGACGGTCACGCTCTGCTGGCGGGCAATCTTCCAGAGCGAGTCGCCCGACTTGACCGTGTAGTTCGCCCCACTGACGTCAGCCGGCGGCGCGGCTGCGCCCACGTCGGTCGAGACCGGCGCCACCGATGCCGCCGCCACTTTCGGGGCTTCCGCCTTGGCAGCCGGAATCGTCAATTTCTGGCCGATCTTCAACGTGCTGGTCTTGGTCAGGTTGTTCGCGCGGGAGAGTTCGCCGACGCTGACGCCTTCGGCCTTGGCGATCTTCCAGAGTGAATCACCTTTCTTGACAACGCGGATCCGCGGGGCCGGAGCGGCTGGCGTCGCCTCCGGTGGCGTGGCTGGGGCGACGGGTGCCAGCGTGCTCGGCGCAGCCGGACCCTGCGGGTTCGGGATCGAAGCCACCTGCTCGGTCGGCGCAGCCGGCGTCACGGCTTCCGGCTGCTGTCCCGGCAGCGTTTCGTTGGCCGCCATGTCGGGCGCGTTGGACTTGGCTCGTGAACAACCCTCGAAGATAAAAATGCCCCCGATCACAAGGACATGGAGTGCGACGACAATGAGTACGACTCTTGAGACTTTCATTGATTCCTTTCGTTACGCTGTGATTGTTGATTGTTTGCTCTCGCGCAAACCGTTTCTGTGGTTCCCATTCCTTCTCTGCAAACTGAAGACCTGCCGTTTAAATTCGTCCCCGCGCGCTTCATAGTTCTCAAACATGTCAAAGCTGGCGCACGCGGGTGACAGCAACACCGTGTCTCCCGCCCGAGCCCGTCGGACAGCAGCATCCACGGCCTGTTCCATGGAAGAGGCCCGCACGCAGGACACCGCTCTGGACCAAGCACGCCACATCTTGTTCTGCGCCTCTCCGATCAACACGGCCAGTTTTACCTTCTCCGCCATCACCTCCTTTAGTTGGCTGAAGTCCAAACTCTTGTCGCGCCCGCCGGCAATCAACACCGCCCGGCCCCGGACCGAACGCAGGGCCTTCTCGACGGCGTCGACGTTGGTTGCCTTCGAATCGTTGATGTACGTCACCCCGTCGATCTCCGCGACGAACTCGCAGCGATGCGGCTGCGGGCTGTACGTGCAAATTGCCTCCCGCATCCGCGACACGGGTAACCCCATCACCAACCCGGTCGCCAACGTCGCCAGCACGTTCTCGGCGTTGTGCACGCCCCGCAAGTTCGTCTCGCTCATCTTCAGCAGGATGCCGCGGCACTCCGGCAACCGACACCAAATCGTGTCGTTGTCGAACCAGTCGAGCCACACGTCCGCCGGACGGTTGTAGGCGCTGAACGTCATGGTGCGCGCCCGCGTCGCCAGGCCCATCCGCCGAAGCATTTCCAGCGTCTCCGCGCTCACGATCGCCGTGTCCTCGGGCCGCTGGTTCATGAAAACGAACGACTTCGCCGCCGCGTATTCCTCCATCGAGTCGTATCGATCCAGATGATCCGGCGTGATGTTGAGCAGCACGGCGATATCTGCACGGAAGTGCTCGATCTTCTCCAATTGAAACGAGCTGACTTCCAACACCACCGTGTCCAAACCCGCGCTGGCCTCGACCGCATCCGAGAACGCGGTGCCGATATTGCCAGCGGCGAGCGTCCGTTTCCCGCAACCTTCCAGCACCCGCGCGATCAGTTCGGTGGTCGTCGTCTTGCCATTGGTGCCCGTGATGGCGACGATCGGACACAGGCAAAACCGATACGCGAGTTCCAACTCGCTGAGCAACGGCGTGTTTTGCGTGAGCAGCTCCCGCACGATGGGCCGCTCGGGCGCAATGCCGGGGCTGAGCACCGCCAGATCGAAGCGCGTCGACCGGTCAAACTCGTTGCCCAACTCAACGCGAACGCCCAGTTGGCGAAGCCGGCTCGCCCGCTCCCGCAACTGGTCGTCCGCCGATTCATCGCGCACGACCACCCGCGCACCGTCCCGCTGCAACAGCGAGGCCGCCGCCATCCCGCTCCGTCCCAGTCCCAACACCAGCACGTCCTTGCCCTTCAGTTCCATGGTTTGCATTGCCTGACTACCTCAACTTGAGCGTTGCCAATCCCAGCAACGCAAAGATCACCGACAACACCCAGAACCGCGTGGTCACAGTCGTCTCCGACCAACCCCGCAGCTCGAAATGATGGTGCAACGGGGCCATGGCAAACACGCGTTTGCCGCGCAGCTTGAAGCTGGCGACCTGCACGATCACCGACGCGGCCTCGAGCACGAAAATTCCACCCACGACGATCAGCACCAGTTCCTGTTTGATCATCACCGCAATCGCGCCGATCAACCCGCCGATGGCCAGCGAACCGGTGTCGCCCATGAACACCTGCGCCGGATGACAGTTGAACCACAAAAACCCCAGGCTCGCGCCGATCAGCGCCGCACACACCACGGTCAACTCCCCCGCACTGTGCACGAAGGGCACCTGCAGATAGTTGGCCAGCTTGTAGTTGCCCGCCACGAAACACATGACCGCGTACACCAAGGCCACCGTCAGAGTGCAACCCGTCGCCAGCCCATCGAGCCCGTCGGTGAGATTCACCGCGTTCGACGCGCCGACGATGACCACAACCACCACGATTAACGCCCACCACCCCATATCGGCGATGACCGGCCCCTTCACGAACGGCACCATCAACTTCCTCGCCGTCGGCCCCAACACCGGGTCGGTGACGAGCAACGTGCCCACGAGCAGGCCCAGCCCGATCTGGAATAGGAACTTCGTCTTCGCCCGCAACCCGTCGGCCTTTCGTGCCTGGACCTTCGCCCAGTCATCGAGAAAACCAACGCCGCCGAGCCAGAGGAGGGTCGTGAGGCAAATGAGGACCAGTTGATTGGTGGGACGCGCCCAGAGCAGGATGGAATCCACCACCGCCCAAATGATCAGGATCCCGCCCATCGTCGGACAAGCCTTCTGCCCGTGGACCCGGGCCAGCTCTCGCAGATCGTCTTCCCCGCGGATGGGCTGCTGGAACTTCATCCCGACGAGCTGGCGAATGAGCCACGGCCCCGCCGCAATGCAGATCAGCAGCGCCGTGAGAGCTGCAAACACCGCGCGAAACGTCGTGTATTGAAAAACCCGCAACGGCGAAAACAGTTCCGTATACTGACTCAAATAATAAAACATCTGCTCCTTGGTCTCTCCCCGTTTCCAACGCGAGCGACTCTCCGTCGTCGTGCCGGCGCTTCTACAGCAGCGCCGTTACACCATTCTTCGATTCCTCCACAATTCGTTCCAACTGCAACCGGCGCGAACCTTTCACCAGCACGAAATCCTCTTCGTGTACCAGAAGACGCAGCGTCTTCGCCGCTTCCGCCGCCGTTGCCAACGGCAACACACACTGCGGGTCCATGCCCGCTTCGACCGCCGCCTGGGCGATGAGCCGCGCCGCCGGCCCCACGGTCACCAGAAACGCCAGCCCGCACCGGGCCGCCAAGGCACCGACTTCCAAGTGCGCCTGTTCCGTCCACGCGCCCAACTCCAACATGTCGCCCAGCACCGCCAACTTGCGGCCCGCCCCCGGCGTCTCGCGCAACATCTCGAGCGCCGCCTTCATCGAAACCAGGTTCGCGTTGTAACAGTCGTTGACGAACCGGACGCCGCCGATGGTCACCGGCTCCATCCGCAGGTGCGGGAACCGCGCGTTCTCCAGTCCGAGACAAATCTCGTCGAGATCCATACCGGCAAAATAGCCCACCGCGGCCGCCTGCAACGCGTTGTAAATCTGGTGGCGACCCAGCGTCTTGATCCGCACGATCACGTCCTCCCGCTTCTTCGCGATGTTCAGCCGGAATTTGATGCCGCCCCCCAACACGCCGGGGCCAACTCCGACCCGGCCGTCCACGGGGTAGATCTTGATCTCGCTGGCGCGAATGTCCGCAAAGTTGTCGATGCCGACCGTGACGACGGTCGCCCGCGTGCGCGCCCGCAGTTCGCTGCACCACCGGTCGTCGGCGTTGAGTACCGCCAGCCCGTCGCCGTTACGCGGCAAGACTTCCAACAGCGCGCCCTTCTCCCGCACCACGCCAGCCTCGTCGCCGAAAAACTCGACGTGCCCCAAGCCGACGTTCGTGATCACACCCATGTCGGGCTTGACCATCGCCGCCAGCAGAGCGATCTCACCGGGGCGGCTCGTGCCGAGCTCGAACACGCCAAAGTCGTGGGTGGCATCGAGTCGCAGGAGGTTGAGCGGGACCCCGATTTGATTGTTGTGATTGGCCGTTGTCTCGACGATGTTGAACCGCTCGCCCAGAATGGAGGCGATGAGTCGCTTGGTGGTCGTTTTCCCGCACGAGCCGGTGACGGCAACGACCCGGGTCGTTGGGGGCATGAGTCGGCGGTAGTTCGTTGCGAGTTTGTGCAATGTGGTGAGGGTGTCTTGCACTTGGAGAAGCGCCAAGGCACTAGGCGAGTTCATTGCACTGGTGGGATCCGAGACTACCGCCGCTGATGCCCCCAATCGGGCCACGTCCGAAAGAAAATCATGTCCATCAAACCGCGGGCCGTGCAACGCGATAAAGCAATCGTCCCGGCCCAACGTGCGGGAATCCGTGTGGATCCGCCGCACCACGCGTCGCGGATCACCGCGAATCAGCCGCGCTTCACAAAGCTCCGCCAATTGTTCTAGGTGCAAGGTTTCCATCGGGTCCTGCTGAGACTGAAATATCCTTCCACCACCTCCCGGTCGTTGAACGGCACAACCGTGTCCGCAAATTCCTGGTAGGTTTCGTGGCCTTTGCCCGCGATCACTACCGCGTCGCCGGGCCGGGCAATGTCGAGCGCCCGCTCGACGGCTTCGCGACGGTCCTCAATGATCTGATAGCGGCTCCGCGCCGTCGCTGGAAAGCCGCCTTCGATTTGCCGAAGAATCTCGCGCGGATCTTCCGTCCGCGGATTGTCACTCGTCAGAATCGAGAAGTCGGCCAGTTCGCAGGCCGCCTGCCCCATCGCCTGGCGCTTGCCCTTGTCGCGGTCCCCGCCACAACCAAACACCGCGATGAGTCGGCCGCGCGTCAACTCGCCCACGGTGGCGAGCACGTTGCGCAACGCCTCGGCGGTGTGCGCGTAGTCGACGAACACCTTGAACTCGTCGCGGACCGGCACCGCCTCGAGACGGCCGGGCACGGGACAGAATTGGGCGAGCGCCGATTCGATCGTCCCGAGATCGATCCCCAGCACCAGACTTGCGCCAATGGCCGCCAGCGCGTTGGACACGTTGTAGCGACCAATCAGAGGAAGTGACATGGGAATACTGCCCTGGGGCGTGTGGACGACGAAGTAACCGCCCTCCGCCGACACGCGCACGTCCTCGGCACGAATTGCCGCCGGGCTTGAAACGCCGTAACTCAGGACGGCGTCGTCCCCACCCAAGCGCTCGATCAATTCGCGCCCATAGGCGTCATCCGCGTTCACGACCGCACGGCCCGCCTTTCGACCCGTGCCCAACGCGCTGAACAGCTTAACCTTTGATTCGAAATAGTTCTTCATCGTGCGGTGGTAATCAAGATGGTCCTGAGACAGGTTGGTGAACACCGCCACGTCGAAATCCACCTCCGCCACGCGCGACTGGTCGAGCGCGTGCGAGCTGACCTCCATCGACACCCCGCCACAACCCGCCCGCAGCATCTCGCTCATCATCTCTTGAATCTCGACCGACTCCGGCGTCGTGCGCGACGCGGGGATCACCCGCTGGCCGATCTGATACTGCACCGTGCCGAGCAACCCGCACGGGAAACCCGCCGCTTCCAAGACGGCACGCACCATGAACGCGGTCGTGGTCTTGCCGTTGGTGCCGGTAATGCCGACCACCTTGAGACCCTGCGAGGGATGATGGTAAAATTGCGCCGAGACCTGCGCCATCGAGCGGCGCGCGTCGCTCACCTTGATGCGCGTCGCACGCGGACTGTAACCCACATCCTGCTCCATCACCACCGCCGCCGCGCCGCGGTCAATCGCCGCCTCGACAAACCGATGGCCATCCGTCCGTTCGCCGCGGAACGCCACGAATAAATTGCCCGGCATGACCCGCCGCGAATCGTAGGTGATGCCCGTGATTTCGTGATCCAGCGTGCCGTCGACGGCCAGCGGCTTCACCGTCTGGATGACTTCGGCGAGTTTCATGATAGCTGCGCCACCTGCGCTTGCTGTGTTTGTGGTTCAATCCCCAGATATTGCGCGACCTTCTCGGCCACGGCCCGGAACACCGGGCCCGCCACCGAGCCGCCGTAGTATGCGCCCTCGGTCGGATCATCGAGCGAAACCAGGATCGATACCTGCGGGTTCGCGGCGGGGAAATACCCGATGAACGATGAGTAGTACTTGCGGACGTATTGCCCGTTCTCGATCTTCTGCGCCGTGCCGGTCTTGCCCGCCACATCGAAATTCTGCACCGCCGCCTGGGGCGCCGTGCCTTCGGGGCTGACGACTTTCCGCAACGCCACCGTCATCAATTGGGCCGTGCGCGGCGCGATGACCTGCCCGACCGGTTGCGGCTGGTACTGAAAGACCGGCGTCCCATCCTGATCGACGACGCTCTTCACCACCATCGGCTTCATCAACGTGCCGCCGTCAGCAATGGCGTTCATCGCCATGATCATTTGCAGCGGCGTCACGGCAATCTCGTGGCCCATCGGGATGCGCGTGACCGACAATCCACTCCACTGCGACAACGGGTGCGCAATGCCGGAAACCTCTCCCGGCAAGGCGATGCCCGTCTTGCGTCCGAAACCGAAACGACGGATGTATTCGTACAGCCGGGCTGGTCCCAGACGGAGCCCCACCTTGGCAGCCCCGATGTTGCTCGAGTGAAATAAGATCTCCTCGACGCTCAACACGCCGTAAGGATGCGCGTCGTGTAACACCCGGCCGGCATACATGAACGCCCCGTTCTCGCAATTGAACTGATCGCTCAAGCTCACAACGCCTTCATTGAGCGCCCCGGAACAGACGACGATCTTGAAGGTCGACCCCGGCTCGGCCACGTCGCTGACGCAACGATTGCGACGCGCGTCGGGCGAACTCGCATCCAGATTGGCCGGGTCGAACGTCGGCCGCGAACTCATGGCGAGAATCTCCCCCGTCTTCGGACGCGACACGATGATCACCGCGGACTGCGGCCGGAACCGGGCCATCGCCTTCTCCAGCTCCTGCTCGGCAATGTGCTGAATCACCTGATCGATCGTGAGCACGACGTTGTAGCCGTCGCGCGGCCCCAGGTTTTCAGAACGGAGCGCGCGAATCTCCCGGCCTTTGCGGTCGCGCTCGATAACTTCATAGCCCGCTTGGCCCTCCAGATACTCATCCATCGACGCCTCAATGCCCTGCACGCCTTTGTGCTCGGCGTCGACAAACCCGATGACATGGCTGGCGAGGGGGCCGTTCGGGTACGACCGCACGAACTGATCTTCGAAATAGATCCCCTTCAACTTCATCGCGCGAATTCGCTGGACCGCGTCGTCGTCCAGCTTGACCCGCGGATTCAAACGGATGTAACGCGACGGACTGCTGAGCTTCTGCGTGAGCGTCGCGACGTCCACCTTCAGCAGGGGCGCGAGTTTCTCCGCGATAACCCCGGCCTGCGGTCCGGTGACGGTGCCGTCTGCAGTCACGATGCGCACGGAAAGGCTGTTCGCCAACAAGTCGCCATTCACATCCAAAATCGCACCCCGGCGGCCTTGCCGATGGACCACCTGCTCGCGATTGGCCTGGGCCAACGCACTCAGCTCCTTGTGCTGCAGTACGTGCAAATCAAACAGCCGGAAACTGAGCGCCGTGAACGCCGACGCCAACGCGCCCACCACGATTAACGCCCGGCCTTTTTGTGGTGCCAGAATCATCGCCTCGCCAACGCCTTTGCCTGCATGTTCCGTGACGGCGGCCAGGTTTGCGGCCGCGCCGGCAACGGCGCATTGGCCATCTGCAGGTCCCACTCTTTCCCGGGTTCGTAGAGCCGCACGACTTGACTCTCCTTGGGCGCCACCAGGTTCAGGCCATACTGCTGGCACCGGGACTCGAGCTCCGCGGGTGACTGCCAGTGCGCCAACTGCGCCGCCAACATCGCGTTCCGTTTCTGCGCCGACGACAGCGCCGCCTCGCGGTGTTTGATGTCATCGCCCAAGCGGTAAATGGCGTTCTTCTGCCAGACGTAGCCCAGACCGCTGATGGCAATGCACCCGCACGCCAAGAATGACTTGGTCACCGTGCCGAATCGCAGGTACTCTCGTTTTCGATTGCGCCTCATGCCGCAAATCTGCTCGGGGGATCGGCCTCCTTGAACCGATCCCCCGCGGGGTTCCCCACCCGCTCTGAGATTTCACACCTCAGATTTCCATGGTCAAAGTTTCTCGGCCACCCGCAGCTTCGCACTGCGCGCCCGCGGGTTGGCACGAACTTCTCCTTCTTCGGATGTGAGCGGTTTGCGCGTCACGATCCGCAACACTTTTTTTCGACCACACGCACACACCGGCAAACCCGGCGGGCAGATGCATCCACTGCTTTGCTCCACGAAGAACCGCTTCACGATGCGGTCCTCCAACGAATGAAAGGAAATGACCGCCAGACGACCGCCCGATTTCAGGAATGTGGTTGCCACTTCGAGGCCGCGCGCCAAGTTCCCCAGTTCATTGTTCACCGCAATGCGCAACGCCTGAAATACCCGCGTGGCCGGGTGGATCGGACCGCGCTTCGGCCCCAGCACGCGCTCGACCAGTCGGGCCAGTTGCGTGGTGGTTTCCACCGGCGCGTCCCCACGTCCGTTCACGATCTCTCGGGCAATCGCTCGGGCACGTTTCTCTTCGCCATAGATACGGAAGATTTTGGCCAGTTCCTCCAGACTGGCTGTGCGAAGGACGTCCCGAGCGGTTGCCCCAAGCTGACGGTTCATCCGCATGTCGAGCGGACCTTCCCGCTGGAAACTGAACCCGCGCTCGGTCGCGTCGAATTGACGCGAGCTCACACCCAGGTCGAACAGGATTCCGTCCACCGTTGTCACTCCCAAACTCATCAACACTCTCTCCAACTCCACGTAGTTGGCGCGCACCAACTGAACGCGCGCCCCAAATTCGCCCAGCCGTTCCCGCGCCTGCGGGATGGCCTGCTCATCCCAGTCGAGCCCGACCAACCGGCCGTCCGGCCCGCACGCACGCAAAATCTCCCGCGCGTGTCCGCCGCCGCCCACAGTGCAATCCACATACAAACCACCGCGGCGCGGCGCCAACTGGTCGACAACCTCCTTGAGTAAGACAGGGGTGTGGTAGGTCATTCGGAAGTTCGGATCGGAAAGAAATCGGCTACGCATATTCGCCGACCCGCACTCCTTCTGACGCACCTCCCTGACCCGCTCGCGAGAGCTCTCGCTCCCGCCGTCATCGCTTCACGGGACCGCAACGGCACTGCGAGTTCCCCTTCCTCACAGTGGCGCGGCACGATGACTACCCAGCATTCGTCCGACCAGATACCCCAGCCCCAGGCGCGGCCACGGGCCGGCCTTGGAACGTTCTCGCTTCACGTTTTCCACGGCGTAGCTCGCCGACGTGTCGATCACGTCGGTGGCCATTTCGGGCAACTGCCCGTAGCCGCCTTCAATGATGACCGTGCCGCGCGCGACGGGGCGCGACACGCTCCCCGGCTGGTCGTGGTGATTGTCGGATCGGACGATCCGGGCGTCCAACTTCGGAAAAGGACTCATGCGTGGCAACCGGAGCTGCCGCATCTCGCCACCCCGGTTGGTCAGGCTCCTGTTCAAACTTAAAAAATCCATGATGCCATCACGGCTCATCTGCGACCTCACAATCCTAGTTGCTTGGCGGCCTCTGCAAAAACCTGCGTCGTGCTCCGCTCGACTTCGGCAAAGCGGGCGGGCGACCAGATCTCAAAACGCGTCAACACTCCGACCAGAACCGCCTCTCTCTCGATTCCCGCATGACGGAGGAGTTCCTCAGTCAGGCCGATCCGTCCCTGCTTGTCGCAGGGCGAACCGTGCGCCCGGGAGGCAATCAGCCGCAGCACGTCGCGTCGCTCGTATTCGCCAATCGAGATGTCATCGGCGCGCTCCAGCATCTTGTCCATCGCCGATGCGGGCAGCACGACCAGACAGTTCTTTGGGTCGGGCAACACGTAAAACTCCTGCGAGCCTTTCGCCGCGGCTCGCCATTTTGCCGGGATCGCGAGACGATTCTTTTCGTCAACGGAATGGCGAAACGTGCCAAAGAACACCGTTCTTGTTAGTGCCTTCACCATTGGGAGTCGTGGTTCCTCCTTGCTAACCACCATTCCCCACAACGCCCCACATTCAGCCACAACGGCCCAAACGTGTCAACATCTTTTCAAAGGAAATCTGCAAGATGTTTCCGCGAGCCTTCGACGCCTTGTTTATCTTGCGTCCGGGGCGTTTCCGAAAAGAAAAACCAGCGCCCGCCAAGCGCGCTCCCGCCAGCAACGCTCGTTGTGCTCAGCCCCCTTGTCCTCGAAATAACAGAGGTCCCTGCCCGCCCGCCAGCCCCGGCCGAGATAAGCCTGGTAAACCCGGCGCGACTGCGGCGCGCCATCCCGGACCGTCCCGCAGTCCAGATAAATCCGCAGGTCCTGGCGCTCGCGCCCGTTCACGAAATCGACGAACGATTTTCCCTGACGGTCGCGCACCTGAAACGCGCCCGACAAACACGCCGTCTTGCTGAACGTCTCGGAGAGTTTGTGCGCCATCCACAACGAGACGAGCCCGCCCAACGACGAACCCATCAATGCGGTGTGCTTGCGATCTCTCTTGGTGGGGAATCTCCGATCCACATATCGTTTCACCACGTCGACAACGTAGTTGGCGTACGGATGCGTGAGAATATCATCGTAGGTCTTGCCCGGCGTGTACTCGCGATCACGCGCGTGCGAGTTCGGGATGCCGACCAAGATGATCGGCTCCATTTCCCCCTCGCGGGTGAGTTCGTCGACAATCTGATTCAGGTACCAACCACCGTGACCAAAACAACAATGCGGGTCGTCCCAGATGTTCTGTCCGTCGTGACAGTACAACACCGGGAAATGTCGACGGTGATCGTCCTCGGCCAGTTCGGGCAGATAGACGTAAATGGGCCGTTGCGCCAGATGCCCGAACCGGGGAAGCACCCGGGATTCGTCAACGACGTGAAAGCGCGGTGACTCGGGCAATCGGATCATGTGCGTTTCGGAAAGAGCGGCGTCACCTGACCGATCTTTGTGCCTGCGGTGACCCTGCCCCACCCGACTTCCTGCGCCAGCACGTCGAGCTTTCCTCCCACGCCGAGTTGCCCGCGGATCTGCACGGCGCTCGTCGGCATGAACGGCGCCACCAGAACGGAAATCAACCGCGCCGATTCCGCCAGGTTGTACAGCACGGAGCCGAGCCGTCCCGCCTGAGCGGGATCCTTCGCCAGCGCCCACGGTTTGCTTTCTTCGACGTACCGATTGGCGCGCGTGACAAAACTCCACAGCGCTTCTAATGCGGCACTGAAGTCCAACTCATCCATCCGCGCGCGATACGTGGCCACCAGCGTCTCCGCGTCCGCGCGCAAGTCCGCGTCACCCGGCCCCGGCACGACACCGCCCCGATACCGTTGGATCATCGACAGCGTCCGGTTAACCAGATTTCCCAGATCGTTGGCCAGGTCCGCGTTGTACCGCTGCTCGAGTCGCGCCCAGGCAAAATCGCCGTCGCCGTTGAACGGCACCTCGCGCATGAGATAATAGCGCAACACGTCGGCGCTGTGTTTCGCCAGCGCCTCCGTCGGCTCGATCATCGTGCCCCGCGTCTTGCTCATCTTTTCGCCTTCCACGGAGATGAAACCGTGCGCGAACACCATCCTCGGCAACGGCAGTCCGGCCGCCAACAGCACGGCGGGCCAGATCGTGCAGTGGAACCGCGTAATGTCTTTGCCAATAATATGCACGTCGGCGGGCCACCAGCGCTGAAAGTGCGCGTCATCGCTGCCGTAGCCGATGGCGCTGATATAGTTCACCAGCGCATCGAACCAGATCCAAATGGTCTGTTCCGGCTTCAGCGGGCAGGCCACGCCCCAGCGGACGTTGCTGCGGGTGAAACTCACGTCCTGCAACCCCTCGCGCAACAGCGCCAGAATTTCGTTCCGCCGGATGACCGGCTCGATGCGAAACTCCCCCGTCTCGATCAGTTTCTGGAGCCGCTCCTGAAACGCGCTCAGCTTGAAGAACAGGTTCTTCTCCTTCACCCGTTCGAGCGGCCGCTTATGGGTGGGGCACTGGAAATCCGGCGCATCCTTCTCGGTGTAGTAGTTTTCGCAACTCGGACAGTACAACCCCTCGTAATCGCCCTCGTACAGGTGGCCCGCGTCGGCAATCCGCTGGAACAACAGTTTCACCGCCGCCTCGTGTTGCGGGTCGGTCGTGCGCACGAAGCCGTCGTAGGAAATCCCGAGTTCCTTCCAGGCCTCGGTGAACGCGGGAATCATACGGTCGCAATACTCGCGCGGGGTCACTCCGTCCTTCTCGGCCTGACGCTGCACGTTCAAACTGTGCTCGTCCGTCCCCGTCAGGAAAAACACATCGTCGCCGCACAACCGCCGATACCGCGCGCAGACGTCGGCCCCGATCTTTTCGAGCGCGTGCCCGAGATGTGGCCGCGCATTGATGTAGTCGATGGCCGTGGTGACGAAGAATTTTCCCATGCGCGCGAGATATTCGCAGCTTCACGGAACTGAGTCAAACCGCGAATGGATAGCCGGCCGAACGTGCTCAGGGGCTCTGCAGGTTCAACATATGGATTAACCACTGCGCAATCAAAGTTCCCGCAATTCCGAGTCCAAACGCAATAATCGCCAGCCAAATTTCGTGCTTTTTGTTCTTCCAGAAACCGGGCACTGCTTTACGGGTTTGATGGACGCTTATCTGCAAGTCCTGATCCAGTTGATGAATCAATTGCTCGGCCTCGCTTTCAAAAGCAGCCAGATTCTGGTGATTTGTAGGCCGGCGCGATTCTGGACCGAAATACATTCTCTTGCATTCTGCAAAGAAGGCTCCAAGCTTCTGAGAAATCGCGGTTTTGGTAAACGCTTGGTCGAGACCGGGCCCAACTGCCTCAACGTATATCTCGACCATGCCGTGTTCCAGTTGTTTCATCTTCCCGAGGCACATAACGCGCAAGCCTGCATCTACGCCCGATGAATAGAGGGCGCCGTTGATGTTGGCATGCCCCATCATTTTGTTCGCCTCATTCTTCAGTGTGCTGAGTAGCTCCTGATATGTCTTGTCAGATTTTGCCTCAGCAAGCTCAATGGTTCTCATAAGCCCTGCCCTGCTTCTTCATGGTTCAGATCGATTCTCTCACCAGAGACAAATTCACAAAATTTCTCGACCTGATTGAGGTCCGTTCCAGGCACGAGAGACGCCAACTTCTTGGAGTGCAGTTCGTACTTTTCTTTATCATTTAGCCGCCTCGCCGCCTCGCGGGCTTGATAATGCGCTACCGCTTTCACTTTTGGCATTGCAGGGTCTTCACAACCGTCAGGCGCCTTGGTTTCCGCTGCCATGTGATAGGCCCGAAGCGAATCGTCTCTGAGTCCCATTTGTGCGTAGATGCCACCAAGATTGAAATAGATCTCCGTCAGATCAATCGTATGCTGCATGCCTTTCAAAGTTTGAAGCAACAATTCAAGCAAACCTAATGCGACCCTCTTATCCGAATGCTTTCTCACGACCAAGATCACCCTTCTAATCAGGTAACTCGGATGTCGAGGGTCCGCCTGCCACTGCCTAAACGCAGACTCAGTGTATTTCAGAATTCTATCGTTTGCCTCCTGCTGGCGTCCAGCAGCCTGTAGATTTTCGACCTGTTTTACAACCTGCTCAGATCCGGCAGCACAGATCACACTTCGCACTTCTGGTCTGTTCAGGAAATCTTCGTGTTGTTTTTGAGTCGAGCCTTTGCGTCGAATGAAATGGTAGATGTCCGAGGCTTTTGGGCTCGAGGTTACGCCGAATATTCGTTCCATCACTGGGCGGGCGGATTGGGTAACTTTGCACAAGTCGCTTTTTAATTCATCATATTCCGAATAGCGAGATCCCGGCACAGGATGCAGCATTCTAAGAAGAATGTTGTTGAGACGTTTGGAGAAAGTGCTCGCCGCAAGTATTTGCCGCGCCGTCCCGTAGTAATCGTGCAAAGTAAGCTGGACGACTGGGTGAACACCGTCTTCGTACGGCAGCCGGCCAAAAAGCAGCTGAAAGTAGATCAGGCCCAACGAGAATACATCCGACGGCACACTGGAACGAATCCCTCGAACAAACCGTTCTGGAGCCATATACAAGATGGTGCCGAGATTGTTAAACGTTCGCAAAGCCTCTTCATGAGAGGGGGGAAGTCCGGCCACCCGCTCAAGCTGAGGTTCTTTTATGGAGGCGAGACCCCAGTCAGAAACCAAGTAGCTCTTCTTCCTAATCGAATCTTCGGGATATCTCACCCCGCGATCTGGGTCCCAGTCATAAAGGATGTTGCCCGGCTTGAGATCGAGGTGTAAGACCTTGCTTGTGGTGAATGCATACGCAAGCCCGTCAACAATGTCCGAGAGGATGAAGGTCGCCTCTTGGAGGTTGAGCTTGCGGTGAGTGTTCAAGACATCGATTAGGGATCCCTCACATCGAGGCATCGCTGCCACCCACCCATCGGAACCCGCTTCAAGAATCTCAGAAAGCGGGACAACGTGTGGGTGGTCGAATCCTGCCCAGACCGTCAGTTCGCGACGGAACAAGATTCTGGCTTCATCATCAAGGAATTCTGGTAGCACCGACTTAACTGCCATGAAAAGGCGATGGACGGCAAACGAAAAATCGTTTCGTGACTCATATTCCTTGTCCTTTTCAAGCATGAGAACCAGCCCCATTCCACCGCGGGCTGTCTCTGTGATAGTATAAGGTGTCCTGCCGAGTTGGACACGGTCGCCAACTTGGAGTTCGGATATGCTTTCTCTGCTGTGCCCAAACGTCTCCATCGTATAAAGCAACTATTGCTGAGAGAAAATGGACTTATTCAGTGAACCGCCGCTTAATCTCAGACCATTTCACCGCCTCAATGCCCTGCTCAACCTCAATCAGCCTTCCCTCTTTCTTCAGCGGATCCCAGATCTTCCTGAGAGAATCACGTGCGACTTCCTTCAGGCTGGTAATGTCCGGACACACGAGCACCATTTTTCGTTGGGGGTCACCCAAGATCCACTCAAGAATTCGTTCGTTGATCCCCTTGTCTCCTAGGGAATAGCCACTGATAACCAGACAACGTGTAGAGAAAAGTTCGCGGTAGAAACGGGAGTGCAAGTCCGCGAATACCCCGCTCATGTAACGCAGCATCTTGTTAAAGGTTCCGATCAAAACCAATGGCCGAGGGGCACCCTCTGCTCGGCCACCATTACTCTCTTCGGAAGCCTCGCTATCAGCAGGCACAACCGGTCTTCCGCAGAACTCGACCATAGAGTCCCCCACATTTCGATGGAATGTGAACCAATCGACCGAGCCATGAAGCTTGAAGAGACGAACGCGAAAGCCGTCATCGTCAAATAGGGCAGGATTCCAACGACGCACCTTGTTCGCATCCGGCCCCGATTCAAATCCATCCGTGAATGTAATGCCCTGATTGTCGTGTGCTGCCAAGCATGCTTCAAGGACTCTGTCATGATTCAGCGTGAAGAAGTCAACCTTATTGAACTCGTCATCGGAGCAGGCTTCGACCAAAACCGATAGAGATTCCAGATTCGAGGGGTTTCGGGAAAGAGACTCACGCACAACGTCCTCAATATAACCGGCCGTTTCCATCGCCAATTGATCCACATTCCAAACGTGGTCAATATTCCCTCGAACTCGGAAGAACAGCGCCTCGACCAATGGCCCAATCTCTCGGCCAAAGGATACCACGACTGGGTTTTCGTATTCGCCTAGCGAATCGTCACGGAGTTGTGAGGCCACATAGTAGATGTCTTCATAATTCACGGCCCGTTTCCGCCACTGGCCATAGTTCTTGGCAATCTTACTCCGCAAGATTTGTGCAAAGCCGCCGACCAATGCCACACGCTCATCCGGTATGGATTGAAATGCGGACTGTGTTTGCATGCGGACGTATAGTCCGCTGCATCTTGTGAACCCACTCCCGGATAACACGCACTCGGTGATTTCCGAAGTCTTTGGCATTTGCGCCGGAATCGACGCACCCGCTCCCAACAGGAAGGCGATACGCGCCCCGTTTTTCATACCACACCCCTTCACTTCCCGCCGAGGCGTTCCAGCAGGGTGACGATGGCGAGAATACAAATGGCCTGGACGATCACCACCAGCGCCGCGGCCATTTCCGACCACAACAGAATCGTCGCGCCCAGCCCGAGCGTCAGCGTGATCAGGTAAATCAACGTGACCGCCCAGCTTTGCGGGAGACCCAGACGCACGAGCCGATGGGAAAGATGGTTCACGTCGCCCTGATAGACCGGCTGGCCGCGGTGAAAGCGAATCCACATCACCATCACCAGATCGAACAGCGGCACCGCCAGCACCAGCAGGGGAATCAACACCGGCAGCAGCGTGGGCGTTCCCCGCCGATAGAACGTGACGCAAATCGGCAGCACCGCCAGCATGTAACCGACAAAATGACTGCCGGCGTCCCCGAGAAAAATGCTGGCCGGCTTGAAATTGTGCGGGAGGAATCCGAACAGCGCGCCCGCCAGCGCCACGGCCAACAGGCACACGAAGAACTCATGCTGAATTCCGGCGATGAATCCAAACAACCCCGCGCACACCAAGCCGATGCCCGCGCACAGCCCGTCCATGTTGTCCAAAAAGTTCATGGCGTTGGTGATCGTCACAATCCACAACACCGTCAGCAGGAAATTCACCGCCGCGCTGTGGATGAACAGGGTCACCCGCATCCCCGCCAGGGCCACCAGCGAGGCGATCACAATCTGCGCCACGAACTTTGTCCGCGCCTTCAGCTCGTACTTGTCGTCGTACAACCCCAACGCGATCATCAAGGCGCCGCCCACCACGACCACCAACAGCTTCGGCCACACGGAGAACGCGCCGTCCAGATACAGCTTCACGTCGGGCATATCGATGACGGGCAGGTCCACGTTCGAGGCCAACGGGAGCACGACCAGATAGTTGAACACCACATTGGCGGCGAAGGCGCAAAACACCGCCGGCCCACCCAGCAGCGGCATCGCCTCGGTGTGGGTCTTGCGTTCCTGATCGGGCTGATCGATAAACCCCCACTGGAACGACAGGCGTTTGAACAATGGCGTGAGAAGCAACGCCAGCACGAAGCTGACATCGAACACGTACAAATAAACCAACAGCCAATGCATGGTCACACCGGAAAATCCGAAATCCGAACCTCGAAATCCGAATTCACCCGACCCCGGAACGACGGTATCGGTGTGGCTGCGCTCGCTTTGGCCATTCGGATTTCGGTCATTGGTGCTTGTCTCGAGTTTCGGGTTTCGTGCTTCGAGTTTCCGCCCCTAAGCGGCGGTACAGTTTGTCGAGTTCCTGCACCATCAACTCCTCGGAGAATCGCTCCCTGACCAACCCCCTGCCTGTAGCGCCCATTCTATCGGCCAGCCCCCGGTCCTGCAACAACCGAATCACCGCCGCCGCCAGGCCGCTTACGTCACCCGGTTCCACCAGCAAACCCGTCTGGCCATCCAGGCAAACCTCACGCGCCCCGTCCACGTCGAATGCCACGACGGGTTTCCCGCACGCCAGCGCCTGGGGCACCGCCCGCGGCAATCCTTCGCGCAGCGACAAATGCACGAGCACGTCCATCGACGCCACGTAACGGGGGATCTCATGGGGTGGCACCAGTCCCGCGAACACGAACCGATCGCGCAGACCCATCTCCTTCGCCCATTGTGCAAATCGCTTCCGATAAACCCCGTCGCCCACCAGGAGAAACTTCACCCGGGGCACCGTCGCGCAAATCCGCGGCGCGGCTTGGAACAAGAACTCGTGTCCCTTCAAGCGAAACAGCCGCGCAATCTTGCCGACCACCAGGTCGTCCTTCACGATCCCCAATGATCGCCGAAGACCTTCGTCACGCCGCGCGCCAACGAACGCGTCGACGTCCATCCCGCTGTAAATCGTCACGAACTTGCCCGGCGTACCCACTCCGGCGGCCAGGTACCGCGCCGTCATCGCGTCGGCCACCGACACGAATTGCGTGGTCCACGCACCCGCCAACTGTTCCGCCCACCGAAACAGCCAGTTGCCAATAGGATTTTGGTGGTCGTAGAACGATGGCCCGTGAATGGTATGCACGATGATCGGCACCCGCGCCAGTTTCGCCGCGAGGCGCCCGACGAACCCCGCCTTCCCGCTGTGCGTATGCACGATGTCGTAACGACCGTTCGCGAACAACCGCTGCAACGCCAGGCAGGCCGGCGCGTCGCGCAGCGGATTCGGCGCGCGCTGCAGTTCTTTGATAACAATGACCGGCACACCCGCGGCAGTTGCCTGGTCGCGAAGCGATCCCTCCGGTCCCGTTTGTGGGCCGATGACCAAATCGACATCGTAGCCTCGTTTCCGCAGACCGAGGCAACTCGCCACGGTGTTCTCTTGCGCACCGCCCACGATCAACCGCGTGATGACATGACAAACTTTCATTGGTTCCCTGCCAACTCGTACACGACCCTGGGCCCGAACTCGTGGATGACGCGGGCGTGATTCTTGAGGACGTCCTGAATCACGTCCCAGTTCGCATTTGCCAGATACTGATAGCCCCGGCGCAACCTGTCCAATTCCGAGTAATTGACGTACAGGTAGGTGATCCCTTGAGCGCGCAACGCCGCCAGCAACTCCTCCGCCGACCGCGCCTGTCGGCTCATCGCCGTCACCGGATGCTGATCGAACGCCGTGCTCCAGACCACCGTCTGTTTGGCGTAATAGGCTCGCGCTTCCCCGACATAGAGCACTTTGGCGTCGCTCGGAAGATTCTGGTTCATCCAAATGATTGGCTCGAGCACGCCCCGCCCCATCTGCGCCACGAACGCATCCCGCGAGAATTGCCCGAGCGCATAGGTCACAAAATTCATCCGCGGCGGCATCCGCCCCGGGTCCTGCACGTCCACGAAATCGTTCAGCGCGAGCGTCATGAGACTGATGGCCAACACGAGGCCGACCGCAACGCGCACGGTGATTCGCACCGACGGTTCGCGTTGCAATCTCTCCATCGCAAAGGCGCCGATTACGGCCGCCAACCCAAACGCCGGAAACAGGAACCGCCACGGACGAAACGTGAGGCAGAACCACCCGGCATATGCGGCCACGAACAGTCCCCCGACCCGCCTCGCCACCGTCGCCTCCACTCGCGGCACGAGCAGCAACAGTGGCGCCGTCATCAGCAACAGCGGCACAGCCCCCGCCTCGACAAATGAGAAATTCCACGGCAGCAAAACGAGCTGGCCCACGGCCTCCCCGTTGAATTTTGGATAGTGCCGCGCGGCGAATACCGCCGCCTGCTGCGCGCTCCAGGATGAATGGGGAAACCACGCATAGAACAACGGATAAACCGGATTGCCCGTCAGCAACCAGTTCTTCAGCAGCCAGGGCAGCACCACGACGGCCGCCATGAGACAATAGGCAGGAATCGGCCGGAACTGCCGACGAACCGCCAGGAGAAAGATCGCCGGGATCACCACAACGGGAATGGCCGTCCATTTCGTCGCCACTGCGGCCCCCGCCGCGAGCGCGGACAGCCGCACCCAGGTCCGGTCTCGGCCCGGTCCGTCGCGGTGGAATTCTTCACTCCACACGATCAGCCCTCCAAACGCCAACGTCGCGAAAAAGGCGGTTGCCAGATCCACTCGCGCGGTCCGACTCAGGTCCTGCACGAACGGTGTGCAATAGAACAGCGCCGCCGCCACCAAGCCCACCCGTCTCGACCACAACTGCCGCGCCACGCCGTACACCGCGCCCGCCCCAAGCAGGCCGAACAGCCAATGCAACAATTTCGCGGCAATGTCGGACGTCGTCGTCATCGCCAGCAAGTACAGCATCTCGGTCAGTTGCGGCAGGTTCGAATAGAAGTTGTGCCGCAGGAACGCGATGTGGCCCGCGCGTTGATAATCCGCCAGCGCGCCCAGATGATATTCGAGTTCGTCGTACTCGAACGGCGGCGCCACCGCGCCGGCGAGGTTGGCCACCGCCGCGATCGTGATGCACGCGAGAATCAGCCTCGTCCAGTTGTCGATCTTCTCGGTGGAAACGTAGAACTCGTGAACCAGTTTGCGCGGCGCTGGCAGCAGC
>Ga0335079_10000881_pt1 | contig 34034 bp, 33 predicted proteins | sample Lox_Sample_33_FD_206719 | JGI IMG/M metagenome (GOLD analysis project Ga0335079, IMG submission 206719) | Soil microbial communities from Loxahatchee National Wildlife Refuge, Florida, United States - Lox_Sample_3.3 | ecosystem: Environmental > Terrestrial > Soil > Wetlands | place: USA...
GGCCGCAGTGCGGGCAGAAATTCACCTTGAGGCGGGCCGGCAGGGTGCCACCGCAATAGGCGCACTGCGCCGCATGGGTCTCGGACTCGTCGAGAGTGAAATGCGGCGCCCCGGAGGTGTCGGGCTCTGGGGCCGCGAGATCCACATCCGCGGCAAGCGTGATATCGGGACCCTGATGCGAAACGCTCGCCGCTGACGGGGGAGCGAAGCTCGCGTCGCCTTTCAGAAAACGTTCGGCAGCGAGACGGTTGATCATGACCAGCGCGTCGGGGAAGTTGCGGAACAGGGTCGTGTCCGCGCTGTTCGCCTCCGCCTCGCGGCGCAGGGCGTCCTGAACGTCGGACGGCTCGACGCTCGCGTATCCCCGCTCCCCGGCGAGCAACCGGAGAACGGTCATCTCATAGTCCTCGTGTGTGGCCACGTTGAGCCGTGCCCGATTCGAGCGGTATGGAACGAGCCGCTCGTGCAGCTCGGCGCACGCGAACGGAACGGCGAGGCGCCCAGGACCGGATTCTACGAGCGCCTCGACGAGCCTCCCGAATAGCCGATCTAGTTCATCCGCCACGCCGTACCCCTCCCCCGTCGTCTCTCACCGCCATTCCTTCACCCAGCGATCATACAGCACCGGAACGACTCCTCCCTGCACCAGCACCTCGCACCCCGAAGGGTCGCGATACGGCTTCCGGTAGAAGACGTGACTCACCCCGGAGTTGATGATGAGTTTGGCGCACCCGACACAGGGAGATGCACTGATGAACACGACCTTGTCGCGCACGCTTCCGGGCGCCTTGACGAGCGCATTCACCTCCGAGTGGATACAGCCGCAATTGCCCGGCACCGCCGAGTCACATCGGTTGGCCAGCCCGCGCGCGTTTCCGTTGTAGCCGATCCCCAGCACGTTCTCGAGACGGGGATCCGTCACGACGGTGCCGACCTGGAGGCGCACGCACGTGGAGCGCTTGGCGAGCTCTTCGGCCATGCGCATATACACCTCGTAGAGTGGGATCCGATCGACGGCCGGTGCCACGCTCCCTTCGGGAAGCACGTTGAGCGGATGGGTATTCGCCGGCACATGGTCTTTAAAGACGCTCATCGAGCTCCTGGTCGGGGTCGTAGTCCTCGTACTTGCCGCGCTGGCGCTCGCTCGCGAGCCATCCGTCGAATCCCGAAGGCACGAGGCCATTGGAGCGCTCCTGACGCTCGGCGGCGCGCGTGGCGAGATGGTTGGCGTATTCGTTCTTGGGATGTCCGGCGTGACCGCGGACCCAGCGCCACTCCACGTGATGCGCCGCGGTGACCTGCACGAGCTTCTGCCACAGCTCCAGATTCTCCACGGCGCCGCCTTTCCGCTTCCAGCCGCGCGCCTCCCACGCCTTGACCCATTCCGTGCTTCCCTTGATCAGATATTCCGAGTCCGACACGTAAAACACCTCGGAGTGCTGCCAGCGGCGCCGTACCCATTCGAGCGACGCGATGGCGCCGGCCAGTGCCATTTTTTGATTCGTGGTATTGGGTGAGCATTCGTAGAAATCCCACCGCACGAAGCTGTCTCCCGCGCGCGCCTCGATGAGCGCGGCGTTGCCGCCGGGATTCGGCGGCGCGAGGCCGTTGCCGAGGCAACTCTCGTCCGCATGAACGAGGATCCGCGGGCGCGCGTCTTTCCCGGTCGGGCCGCTCATTCAGGGTTGAATCACGAATGGAATGTCGGTGCCCTGCAGAATTTCCTCCGCGTGGGATGTCAGCGTCGCTGCTCCACCCTTGGCGAGGTGGGCCCCCGCAAACAACGCGTCGCAGCGAATGCGTTTGACGAGATCCGGCAGCACGCGGCCCGGGCGGCCCGACTCGACGTGAGTCACGAACGCCACTCGTTGCAGCGACAGTACCGCTTCCGCGACCCCCACGACCTGAACACCGGCGGCTGGATCGTCAGTCGCGTGGATGATGTGCACCGTGCTGTCTGCGATACTGGCGAAGCGACCCGCGAGCTCGAGCGCGCGCCGGCTGGGATCCTGGCCATCGAACACGACCGCACACGACCGCATGGGAGTCGCGGCACCGGCGCACACCACAACGCAGCTCTCGGCGATGCGGATCAGAGAGCCCACCGTGGTCCCCAGCGCATTGCCGCGCGCGGCGACGCCCTGGCGCCCCACCAGCGCGGCGTCGGCGCTCTTGGCCAGCATGGCGAGCCCCGTATCGGGAGCGCCGTCGTGCGAGACGATCTCAACCTCGAGCCCCGCCGCGGCGACACGGGTGCGCGCGCGCTCCAGCATGTCGCGAATCTCGCCGTCCGAGTCGCCCGGCTCGCGGACATGCGACACGATTACGGTGCTTCGGAACCGCTCGCCGAGCAGCACCGCCTGCTCGAACGCCGAGTCACCTCGAACGCTGCCATCGAGCCCCACGAGCAGGCGCGTGAACACGTGTCAGCCGGGCAGCACCGCGAACGACTCGAGCTCACGCAGCCGGAACGGCACGACCTCACCGGTCATGGGCAACCTTCCCTCGAGCGCTTCGTCGCGCTCCGCCGTGTCGAGCCGCTCCGCGATGACGACATATTCGGTCCCGCGACGCCGCAGCGCCACCCGCCGTCGTTCACGGACGGCGCGTTCCAACACGTCGAGCGCATCCGGCGTCAACGCGTGAAACTCCTCGATGGGATCCATCCCTCTAGACTACCTCGATCTGCCCCGCTTTGCCGCGAATCACCCTGCCAATGACGGCCGCGGCGGGAGTGCGTTCACGTTCCAACGCCGGCTGCAACTCATCCACCCGGTCGCCGGGCACGGAGATCAGGAGCCCGCCCGACGTCTGAGCGTCGGCGAGCAACACGCGCACGGCCTCCGGCACGCCCGCGGCGAACCGGACCACGTCGGCCTGGCTCTCCTGATTGCGGCGCGTGCCACCGGGAATCGCGTCTTGCTCCACCATCTCGATGGCCCGGGGCAGGAGCGGGACCGCCGCGCTCGTGATCGTGGCCGCCGCGCCGCTGGCCTCGAGCAGGGTCCGCAGATGACCGAGCAAGCCGTACCCCGTGACGTCAGTCGCCGCGTGCACCCCGACGCGCAGCATGGCCCGCGCGGCCCCGGCATTGAGCGTCGTCATGACCGCCACCGCCTGCGCCAGCTCCGATTCAGGCAGGAGATCGCGTTTCAGGGCGGTGGCAAGCACGCCGGTGCCCAGGGGCTTGGTGAGGACCAGTACGTCGCCCGGCTGGGCTCCCGCGTTGGTCATGATCCGGTCGGGACGAACCTCACCGATCGCCGCCATGCCGTACTTCGGTTCCGGATCATCGACCGAGTGGCCTCCAAGGATGAACGCGCCCGCCTCCCGAGTGATGTCGGCGGCGCCCCGAATCACGTCTCCCAGGAGATCGAGCGGAAGCGTATCGCGGGGCCAACCCACGATGTTCAACGCGAACAGCGGCGTGGCTCCCATCGCATACAGATCGGAGAGCGCGTTGGCGGCCGCAATGCGGCCAAAATCGTAGGCGGAGTCGACAATCGGCGTGAAAAAATCCACCGTCGCCACGATCGCCCGATCCGCCGACAGCTGGAACACGGCAGCGTCGTCGCGAGTGGCGGCGTCGACGAGGATCCGCGGATCCGTCGCGACCGGCACGTGGCGCAAGACCTGCGCCAACTCGGCGGGGCCGAGTTTACAGGCTCAGCCTGCGCCGTGCGAAAGCGAAGTCAGCCGAGGGACTGGTGGCATGATCAGGAAGGGGAAGGGACGTACCCGGGGCCGCGCAGGGCGCGGCCAGGCCGGGCATCTGTGAGTACGCCGCGACGCAAGACGAGCTCGCCATTGACGAAGACGTACGTGATACCCGCCGACGCCTGATGTGGGCGGTCGAACGTGGCCCGGTCGGCTACGGTGCCGGGGTCGAAAATCGTCAAGTCCGCGAACATGCCCGGACGCACGAGCCCCCGATCGGTGAGGCCGACGCGCTGCGCCGCGAGGGACGTCATTTTCCGGACGGCGAACTCGAGGGGAAAGAGCCCGAGCTCGCGCGCGTAGTGGCCGAGAATGCGCGTAAAGCTTCCGTACGCGCGGGGGTGGGTGCTTTGCGCAGCAAAGGGCCCGTCGGGTGCGACGCCGTTCGCGTCGGTATTCACGGCGATCCACCACTGGCGCAGGGCGAGCTGCACGTCCGGCTCGCTCATGACGAAGTACACCGCGTCGGTGCGCTGGCCGTTCTCCGCTAGGAGAATATCGAACAGCATCTCAACCGGATCGCGGTGCCGCGATTTCGCAATCTCGTCGAGGCGCTTGCCCTGGAGCGCACGCAACGAGTCCTGGAAGACGCCGGTAATCAATATCCCCGCCGCTCCACCCGCCTCGTGATAAAAGCCCTCGGTCCCGGGCGGCGGCGTGAGCATTTCGCGGCGCAGCCGCGCGCGCGTTGCCGAATCACGCAACCGGATCAGCAGCGAGTCCATGCCGCCGTTCTCCGCCCAGGTCGGGACGGCGGCATCGAGCGAGGTCATCGCGGCGACATAGGGATACTGATCGGCCGTGACATCGAGCCCAGCGGCGCGCGCCGAATCGATGCGCGCGAGCACGTGAGGCATACGGCCCCAGCTTCCGCGCCCCGAGGCCTTGAGATGGAAGATTTCCGCGGGAATCTGCGCTTCACGCGCGATCCGAAACGTCTCATCGAGCGCGGCATCGATCTTGAGTCCTTCACTGCGCATGTGCGTGGCGTAAATCCCCCCGTGGCGCCGCGCCGCGCGCGCGAGCGCGATCAGTTCCTCGGTGGGCGCGTAGCTCGCGGGCGCGTACTCGAGGGCGGTCGAAACCCCGAGCGCCCCTTGCTCCATGAGGGAGTCCACGATGGCGCACATGTGCGCGAGCTCCGCCGGCGAGGCAGGCCGGTCCGCATGACCGATCACCGCCTCGCGCACCTGGGTCGCGCCGACGAAGGTCGCCAGGTTCACGGTCGAGCGGGTACGCGCGAAATGCGCGAAGTATCCGTTGAGATCGCGCCAGTCTTCGTTGTAGTGATACTTGCGCATCTGCCCGGAATCACCCGCCGCGAGCGCATCCGTGAGCGGCGCGACCGAGTTGCCCTCACCCGTGACTTCCGTGGTGATACCCTGGGTGACTTTGCTGAAATCGCGATTGTCGATGAGGAGATTGATCTCGGACTGACCCATCATGTCGATGAACCCGGGGGCGACGATCAGGCCCGAGACATCGAGCGTCTCCCGCGCGCTCGCCGTCCCGAGAAACCCGACCGCGGCAACGCGGTCTCGGGAAAGCGCAACGTCGCCGCGAAATCGAGGATTCCCGCTGCCGTCCACGATCCAGCCACCGCGGAGAATGATGTCGTAGTTCGGACGTGGCGAATCATTCGGGCGCGGAGCGCACGCGCACGCGCTGAGCAGGAAGAACCGGACGGCAAGAACGCGAACGCGCCCCGAGTGCGCGAACGCGTAGGCTCGGGGCGCGGGTCCGCGGCGAATCTGGCGGGCCGGAACTAGCGGCGACGGCGACGGCGTGCCGGCTTACGCTTGGCTTTGCCGCGCGACTTCGACTTGGCCTTCGCTTTCGACGCGCTCTTCTTCTTCTTTGCCTTGGTCTTTGCTTTGGCTCGTGCCGGCTTCTTCTTCTTGGCCGGGGCACGACGCCGCGCGGGCCGGGAGCTCATGCTCTCCTCTTCGTCGTCACCCATCGGCGCCGCCATCGGCGCGCTCGGCTGCATTGGTGTCGACGGAAGCATCGGCTCCAGCATGCCGGGGCCGGTCCAGCCACTCTCCGAGAAGTCGGTCTGCTCGAGCATCGGATGTCTCCTCACGCGGATGGTCGTTAAACGTGGCCTATAGCTTACCTTGGCACCGGTGCGGCGCAAGTGAGACGAGCGGGCACCCGAATATTCTCCGACCGCCAAGCTCAGACGTGACAAGTTAGCTTGACAAAAGCGTTTAGGGGACCTTAGCTTCGCGCCGCTATGGCGCTTCCGTGTGGCGCTTCGCGGGTTCTCTGGGCCGTGGGCCTCGGCGTCGCGCTCGTGCCGCAGACCACGCACGCACAGAATGTCAGCGAGGTGCAAGTCGCTCCACCGTCGATCACCCTCAAGGCGGGAGAGCGCATGGGTCTCTTGGCGACGGCGTTCGACCGCGCCGGCAACGTCATTCCCACCGTACGCGTGCTCTGGTCGTCGAACAATCTCCAGGTTGCAAAGGTCGATAACAACGGCACGGTTACGGGCCTCGCGAACGGCGTCGCGATCATCGACGCGCGCGTCGGCAGCAAGCGTGGCACCGCCGCCGTCCAGGTCGTGGGAGGGAGTCCGCCGACCACGGCCGGCAACACCGGAGCGCAGAACCCGCCACCCGCTGATGGATCACTGGCGGGTCAACCAGCCGGAACGGGGGTCGCGAGCGTGCTGCGCATCGAGCCCTCCACGATCTATCTCCAGCCATCGGAGAACATCCGCGCCTCTCCGCGCGCCTTGAAGGACGATGGCACCGCCGCGGCCCCACTGGGCGTCACCTGGAAATCGCTGCGGCCCGAGATCGCAAGCGTCGATGGAAACGGCGTCGTGGTCGCCCTCTCGCCCGGTCAGGGTACGATCGAGATCACGAGCGCCGGCGGCCTGACGGCCACCGCGCCCGTCGTCGTGCAGCAGGCCGATCTGGCAGTGCGCGAAGGCGCGGCGATCGCGGTTGGCCCCGGAGTCTCGGACACACTGCACGTGGTGGTTCCCACGCAGGGCGCGCGCGGCGTGAGCCCCTTGACCCTGCAATGGAATTCGGCCGATCCCAACGTCGCACGCGTGTCGCTGACGGGCGTCGTGACCGGTGTGGCTCCCGGTCGGACGACCGTCACGGTGTCGGGCTTCCTGCAGACCAAGTCGGTCGATGTGATCGTGCATCGACCGGTCGAGCTCCTGGCCGTCCGACCGAGATGGCAGGATGAGGTGCTCCTGCCGATTCAAGGCACCGGGAAATTCGAGGCGCAGGCGCTCGCGGCCGATCGGACTCCTGTTGCCGATGCGCCGCTGCAATGGTCGGTGGCTGACACCGCCGTGGCGTCATATGACGTGGCGTCGGGAACGCTCACGGCTCGGAAGTCCGGTCAGACCCAGCTCATCGTGCACGGGCCGGGAGCGGGTCTCGCGGTGACGTGGAACGTCCGCGTCATCGCGGCGGGCGTGCGGTTATCGGTGGCACGGGTAGGCCTCCCGCCGAGCCGCCGGATCGCCGTCCGCGCAACGTATATGGACTCGACCACCGCGATCGGACCGGCGACCGGATTGACGTGGACGTCCGAGAATCCGCAGGTCGCTCAGGTGAACGACAGCGGAATCATCACGGCCGGCTCATACGGGCGAACCCGCGCGGTGGCGACCGCTCCAGGGGGCAAACGCGGAACGGTTGACGTGTTCGTCCAGGGCGAGATCGTCATGCCGAGCACCCGCGCGGGCTCGCGGTTTCAGCTGTTCGCCGCGGAGCGCGGCAGTCTGAGCCAGTGGCGCCGGGTGAGCGACGATACGCTGAGCGCGACCGATCCGGCATTTTCTCCGGATGGCTCGCGCATCGCGTTTGCGGCGGCACGTGGCATCTACGTGATGGACGCTGATGGCGGGAATCCGCTGCGCGTCACGACGGGCTCAGGGAATGACAATCGTCCGCAGTTTCTGCCCGATTTGAGCTCCATCATCTTCCAGTCCGATCGGAGTGGGCCGGGAATACCGCAGATCTGGATGCAATCGCTGGCGGGCGGGACTCCGGTGCAGCTCACGCAAGGCTCGGGCAGCATGCAGCCGACGGTTTCCCCCGACGGCGAGATCATTGCCTTCGCTTCCACGCGTGATGGCACGACGAATATCTGGCTGATGGCAAAGGATGGCTCGAATCAACGTGAGTTCACCCGCAGCTCGGGCAACTTCAAGAGTCTCGCGCCCAGGTTCCTGCGGGATGGCTCGCTGTACTACCTCGTGCAGGGGAAGGAAGGCGGGCGGACCGTCGCGCAGATCATGCGCGCCGAGCTGACGACTGGAAAAGTGACTCCGGTAACTGGCACGGAGCTCTCGATCAGCGATTTTTCCGTCTCCCCGGCGGGTGACCTGCTCGCGCTGCTCGGGACTCCCCCCCAGACCAAGGGCCCGGCGCGGCTCTACATCCAGGCACTGACGAGCGGCGGCAGCGGCGCTGTTGCGGTCCCGACGACCGGCGCCGAGCAGCAGCTCATCCCGGCGTTCATGCCCTGACGCCCTCCGGGACCGTATGCGCGCCTGCGTAATCGCTGGTCCCGGAAATCTCGATCAGATCCGTCTCGCCGAACTTCCCGACCCGCATCCCGCGGTGGGAGAGGTTCGCGTTCGGATTCGCTCAGCGGCGCTCAATCACCTCGACCTGTTCGTGGTCCAGGGGTTGCCGAGCGCCCGGAGTTTTCCTCACGTGCTGGGAGCCGATGGTGCGGGAGTAGTGGATCTCGTCGGCGGTGGCGTGCGGTCGATCCAGCCTGGCGACCGCGTGATGATCAATCCCGGAATTTCGGATTACAGCTGTGAATTCTGCCGTGCGGGCGAGCATTCGCTGTGCATCAATTATCGCTTGCTCGGAGAGCACCTGGCTGGCACTCTTGCCGAGTATGTCGTGGTGCCCGAGCGGAATGTGGTACGCGTGCCGCTGCTCGAGCCGTCGTTGTCGTGGTCGGAAGCCGCCGCGTTTTCACTCGTCACGCTCACCGCCTGGCGCATGCTCGTGACTCGCGCGGCGCTGGCGGCGGGCGAGACCGTGCTCATCTGGGGGGTCGGCGGCGGCGTCTCGCTCGCCGCTCTGGCGATCGCTCGCCTCATCGGCGCCCGGACCGTGGTGACCTCCTCGAGTGAGGCGAAGCTCGACCGGGCGCGGGCGCTCGGCGCGAACCTCACCCTCAACCATGGCTCGCAGCAGGTGGCCTCAGAAGTACGCCGGTTCACGGAAGGGCGCGGGGCCGACGTCGTCGTGGATAGCGTAGGGGAAGCCACTTGGGAGACGTCGCTGCGCGCACTCGGGAAAAAAGGAAGGCTCGTCACCTGCGGAGCCACGTCAGGCCCGCGCTTGGTGACCGATGCCCGCCGGCTGTTCTGGAACCAGTACACCATCATGGGATCGACCATGGGAAACGCCGCCGAGTATGCGAGCGTCGTGGCCGAGCTCGCGCGCGGCCGGCTGCGGCCGGTGATGGATCGCGAGTACCCGCTGGCCGAGGTTCGCGCGGCCTTCGCGCGCCTGGAGCAGGGGGAACAGCTGGGCAAGATTGCCGTGCTCGTAGCGCCGGAAACTGTTGCCTGAATTGTGCTAAGTTTTTATATTACTGCCACTTAGCATGAATCGCCTCAGCCATCGGGACACCCCTCCATGACCGCACCCAACGTTCGCGAACGCATTCTGCCACGCCTCATCGAAGACGAAATGAAGGAGTCGTTCCTCGACTATTCGATGAGCGTCATCGTGCAGCGGGCGCTGCCGGATGTGCGCGACGGGCTCAAGCCCGTGCACCGGCGCATCCTCTACGCCATGCACGAGCTGGGGCTCGTGCCGGGGCGGCCGCACAAGAAGAGCGCCACCGTGGTCGGCGACGTGCTGGGGAAATACCACCCCCACGGCGACGTCGCCGTGTACGACTCGCTCGTGCGCATGGTGCAGGAATTTTCGCTGCGGTATCCCCTGGTCGACGGGCAGGGGAATTTCGGCTCGGTCGACGGTGACGCTCCGGCGGCGTACCGCTACACCGAAGCCCGGCTCACGCGCGTCGCGATGACGACGCTCGGGGACATCGACAAGAACACCGTCGATTTCGTCCCCAACTTCGACGGCCGGCTGCAGGAACCGGTCGTGCTTCCGTCGCGGCTCCCGAATCTGATCGTCAACGGCTCCGCCGGCATTGCCGTCGGCATGGCGACGAACATTCCGCCGCACAACCTGGGCGAGACGGTTCAAGCCATCAATCACCTCGTCGACCATCCCAACGCCACCGTCAAGGATCTCCGGAAATTCATCAAGGGACCCGATTTCCCGACGGGCGGAATCATCTACGGGCGCGACGGCATCAAGGAGTGCTATGAGAAGGGCCGCGGCCGCATCGTGATCCGGGCGCGGGCGACGGTCGAGGAGCGCGAGTCGACCGGGAAGCAGCAGATCGTCGTGACGGAGTTTCCCTACCAGGTCGCGCCGGAACGCGTCATCGAGCAGATCCGCGATCTCGTGCTCGACAAGAAGCTCGAGGGCATCACCGATCTCCGGAACGAGACGGACCGCGAGGGCGTGCGCGTCGTCATCGAGTTGAAGCGCGACGTGGTGCCGATGGTGGTGCTCAACCAGCTGTACACGCGGACCCAGATGCAGGTGACGTTCGGCGCGATCATGCTCGCGCTCGTGGATGGCGGGCCGCGCGAGATGGACCTGAAGGAGCTGCTGCAGCACTTCATCGAGCACCGCCACACCGTCATCACGCGCCGGACACAGTTCGAGCTGACGCGAGCCGAAGAGCGCCAGCACATCCTCGAAGGTCTGAAGATCGCGGTCGACCACATCGACGAAGTCGTCCGCATCATTCGCAAGGCGAAGGACACGCCGACGGCCGACGCCGCGCTGCGCAAGCGGTTCAAGCTTTCGGAGCGGCAGTCGGCGGAAATTCTCAACATGCGTCTCGCGCGGCTCACGGCGCTCGAGATCACGAAGCTCGAAGACGAATTGAAGGAAGTGCGGAAATTCATCAAGGAATGCAAGGAGATCCTCGGCTCGCGGCCACGCCGGATGAAGATCCTGAAGGACGAGCTGACCGAGGTTTCCGGGGCGTTCGGCGACGAGCGGCGGACCGAGATCGTGGCGGATCAGGGCGAGTTCTCGATCGAAGACCTGATCGCCGAAGAAGACATGGTGATCACCGTCTCACACCTGGGCTACATCAAGCGGCTGCCGGTGTCGGCGTACCGCCGCCAGCGCCGCGGGGGCCGCGGCGTGACCGCCGCGCAGACCAAAGAAGACGACTGGGTCGAGCACCTGTTCATCGCCTCGACCCACGATTACCTGATGTTCTTCACGACCAGCGGTCAGTGCTACTGGCTCAAGGTGCATGAAATTCCGCAGGCGGCGCGCGCCGCCCGGGGCAAGCCGATCGTGAGCTGCATCGCCATGAAGCCGGACGAGCGGCTTGCGGCGCTCGTGCCGGTGCGGGAATTCTCGGAAGACAAGTTCTTGTTCTTCGCGAGCAAGGACGGGACGGTGAAAAAGACCGTGCTGTCCGAGTTCGGAAACCCGCGCTCCGTCGGCATCCGGGCGATGAACATCGAGCCGGGCAACGAGCTGATCGACGTGCAGGTCACGGACGGGTCGAACGACGTGGTCCTCGCCACGAGCCACGGCATGAGCATCCGGTTCCACGAGAAGGACGTGCGGGAGATGGGCCGGACCGCCACCGGCGTGAAAGGGATCGAGCTCGACAAGAAAGACCAGGTGATCGCGCTCGTGGTGGTCCGGCGGCCATGCACCCTCCTCACCGTCACGGAGAAGGGACTGGGGAAACGCTCCGAGCTGGACGAGTACCGCGTTCAGCACCGCGGCGGCAGAGGGATCATCACCCTCAAGCGCGGCGACAAGACCGGCGACGTGATCGCGTTGAAGGAAGTCCTGCCCGAGGACGAGCTGATGATGATCACGAAGAAGGGGATCATGATCCGGGTTCCGGTGGACGGGATCCGGATCTCGGGCCGCAACACGCAGGGCGTGCGCGTCATGAACCTGGGCGAAGGCGATAAGGTGGTGGATGTGGCGCGGGTGGTGAAGGAAGAAGACGACGAATCGGGCGAGGACGAGGCCGAGGAGGAGCGCGCGGCCCCACGCGCGAAGCCGGCCGCCCACAAGAAGAAATAGGTGATCGACGCGGCGAGAGTCGAAGACGCCCGCGATGCGTTGTGCGGGGTCGCGGTCCGCACGCCGCTGCTCTATGTCGATGCGCTCGGCGCGTATCTCAAGCTCGAGAACCTGCAGCCCATGGGCGCGTTCAAGATCCGCGGCGCGTACAACGCGATTCGCCTGCTCCCCGAGCCCGTGCGCCGTCCCGGCGTGATCACGTACTCGAGCGGCAATCACGGGCAGGCGGTCGCGTACGCCGCCCGGTATCTCGGATTGCGAGCCGTGATCGTCATGCCGGAAACAGTGCCGCCGATCAAGGTGGCGGGCGTGCAGCGGTGGGGCGGCGAGGTCGTGCTCGCCGGCCGCACATCGGACGATCGCCAGCGAGTGGCCGAAGCGATCGCCGCGCGCGACGGGCTCGCGATCATCCCCCCGTTCGACCACCCCGATATCGTCGCGGGTCAGGCGACGGTGGCGCTGGAAATCGTGCAGGATCTGCCCGACGTGGGCACGATCGTGGCGCCGGTGGGGGGCGGGGGATTGATCTCCGGCGTGGTGGTGGGGCTCCGGGCCGCGCGCAGCGCGGCCCGCGTCTGGGGGGTCGAGCCGAGCGGCGCCCCCAAGCTCAAGCAGTCGCTCGAGCAGGGCCGGGCGACGCGGCTCGAGCGCACGGCGAGCCTTGCCGACGGGTTGATCACGCTGGGCGTGGGCGAGATTCCGTTTCAGGAGCTCACCTATGATCGGCAGCGGATCGCCGGCGTGGCGCTCGTCGATGATGACAGCCTGCGCGACGCCATGCACTTTCTCTGGCGCGAATGCCGCCTCGCGGTGGAGCCCTCGGGCGCGGCGACGATCGCGGCGGTGCGCGCGGGCAGCGTTTCCGTGCGCGCGAGCGCCGCGTCCGCGCCCACGGTACTCATCGTGAGCGGCGGCAATGTCGATCCCGCGCTCCTCCAGGAACCGAAGACGGCATGACCGAGCCAGCAGCCAAAATTCTCGTCGCCGACGACGATCAGTCGCTCGTGCGGACCCTGACCTGGATTCTCAAGGAGAACGGGTATGAGGTGATTCCCGTGCCCGGCGGAGAAGGGCTGCTCGAGCGGATCGACGTTGAGCGGCCGGGACTGTTGCTGCTCGACATCATGATGCCAAAGACGGACGGGCTACAGCTGCTGCAGCGGCTCAAGAGCGACGAGCGGTTCCGCGATCTCCCGGTTCTCATGATCTCCTCGATGCCGCCCGAGGAGGCGACCGTCAAAGCGCTGGGACTCGGCGCGGCCGATTTCATTCCCAAGCCGTTCCGGGTGCGTGAGCTGCTCGCGAGGGTCAAGGCGCATCTGCGGTCGGCGCAGGAGCTGACGCGAGCGCGCGACGAAGCACAGAGCCGCGCCGTGATCGTCGACATCCTTCAGGAAGTCACGGATTCGCTCAAGCCGGACGAAATCTATAACATTCTCGCCCGCCGGATCGCGCGCGTCCTGCATCTGTCCAAGTGCTCGCTCGTGCGCGCCAACGCCGAGGACAAGACCGGCGTCGTGGTCGCGGCCTACGAGAGCCCCATGCTGCGCAACCTGCAGATCGAGCTGTCGCGCTATCCCGAAATCCGGCTCGCGCTGTCCCAGGGCCGGCCGGTGCTCGTCGAGGACGTGAAGACCGACCCGCTCTACACCGAAGAGCGCGAGCGCTGGGCCCGCGAGGGCATTACCGTGCCGACCCGCTCGGCCGTCGCGCTGCCGTTTTCCATGCGCGACCGCCCCGTCGGCGTCTTCTTCCTGCGCACCACCGGTGACGACCGGGCGCTCACGCCGGCCGACGTGCAATTCGCCGAGACGGTCATTCGGACGGCGGTGGCCGCGATCGAAAAGGCCTACGATTTCGAGAGCGCGGTGTCCGACAAGGAGCGTCTCGTGCAGCTCGCGCGCACGGACGCGCTCACCGGATGCCTGAATCGCCGCGCGCTCTCCGAGGATCTCGAGGAGGAGCTCGAGCGCGCGCGACGCTATAACTTGGCGATCACCATCCTCCTCGCCGATCTCGATCGGTTCAAGCTCATTAACGACACCCGCGGCCACATTGCGGGCGACTCCGTTCTGCGGCAAGTTGGGGAGCTACTGCGCCGGGAAGCGCGTGCCGTGGACATCGTGGCGCGCTACGGCGGAGAAGAGTTCGTGGTCGTGATGCCGGAAACGGCGCTGCAGGGCGCGGTGATATTCGCCGAGCGCCTCCGGCGGCGCATCATGCATCATGACTTCGCTGATCCCGGCGAGGATCCCGTGAACGTGACCGTCAGCATCGGTCTCGCGTCCTTCCCCGATGAGCGCATCACGAGCGCCGACAGCTTCGTCGCCCTTGCCGACCAGGCGCTGTACCGGGCCAAGAACGAAGGGCGCAACCTGGTGCGGCAGTGAGTGACCGCCGCTGTCCCCGCTGCGGCGCGTTGTATGGTGGTGCAGCCCGGTTCTGTTCGCGCGACGGTAGTCTCCTGGTCGAAGTGCAGCGGCCTCCCCAGCCTGCCGCGCCGCCGGACTCCGCGTCCGACAGCGGCACCGGTGTTCGTACGCCTCCCACGCCGCGCCCCGCGCTCGAGCGAGCCTCGAATTTGTCGGGCCAGGTCCTCGATGACCGGTATCAGGTCCAGAAGAAGCTCGGCGAGGGCGGAATGTCGTTCGTCTATCTTGCCCGCGAGGTCGCAACCGGCCATGACGTGGCGATCAAGGTGCTCTCCCCCAGGCTCGCGAGCGACCGGAGCTCGGTCGAGCGTCTGCGGCGGGAAGCGGGCCTCGCGATGCGCCTGGACCATCCCAACGTCTGCCGGATCATGCGGCTCGGCGAATCCGAAGACGGCCTGATCTATCTCGTCATGCCCTTCTTGAAGGGCGAGCTGCTCTCGGATCGTGAAGTGCGCGAAGGACCGATGGCGTTGGAGCTCGGTGTCACGATTCTCCGTCAGGTGTGCGCGGGCCTGCATCACGCGCACGAGCTGCAGATCATCCATCGCGACCTGAAGCCCGAGAACATCATGCTGGTGCAGGAGGACGGCCGTCCCGAGCGGGCGGTCGTCATGGATTTCGGCCTCGCCAAGGAGCGCCGCGCCGACCCGGCGATCGCCAAGCTCACGGCGACGGGAATTATCCTGGGGACACCCGAGTTCATGAGCCCGGAGCAAATTCGCGGCAAGCCGCTCGACGCGCGCTCCGATATCTACGCGCTCGGGATCATGGCGTTCGAGATGTTCTCGGGAAAGCTGCCGTTTCAGGGGCGAAACGCCCAGGAAATGATGGTCGCCCGCCTGCGCGGACAACCGCTCATGCTGCGACAATTTCGGTCCGATCTGCCCGCTTCGCTCGAGAAGGCGCTGGCGCGCGCGATGGCCACGAGCCCCGACGCGCGCTTCGCGACCGCGCTCGAGTTCGCCGCGGCGCTCGACATCCCGTCCACTCAGCCCTCGTCCTCTTCACCCGGCATCCTCGGCAAGCTCAAGGAGAAGCTGACGTAAAGCGGTTCCCGTCCTTCGATCCACCCGAATACGTCGCATGGCGGCCGGATGCGAAACTGGTCCGCGCCTACCGGGACACGCTCGCGCGAGACCCGGAGCGCGAACGGATCATCCGCACGCTATCCCGTGACGCGCTGCTCGAGCTCTACGCCGGATTGCTGCGCGCCCGCCTGCACGACATTCAGCTGCAGCGCTGGGTCCGGGGCGGGATTCTGTCCAAGGCGTGGCTGGGCACGGGCGAGGAGGCCACGACCGTGGGCCCCGTCCACGCGTTGCGCCGGGCTCACGTTGATCCTGCAATAGGCGACGGGGACGGCGACGTCGCGGCGCCGATGATTCGGAATGCGTCGGCGTGCCGGGAGCTGGGCATGCCGCTCGCCGACATGTTTCGCGCCTATCTCGGAACCGCCGACTCGCCCTCGGGAGGACGCGACCTGCACGTGGGCGATTTCCACCGCGGTGTGCTGCAGCCGATCTCGCACGTGGGAGACATGGTCCCGGTGATTGCGGGTGTGGCGCTCGCGTTCAAGATGCGCGGGGCAGCACGGGTCGCGCTGACGTGGATTGGCGACGGCTCGACCAAGAGCGCCGCGGTGCACGAAGGTTTGAACCTTGCCGCGGTCGCCCGCGTTCCGGCCATCTTTGTGATCCAGAACAATCAGGTCGCGCTCGGGACGCGCCTGTCGCAGCACCACTTGGCGCCGGATTTCCGCGAATGGCCCGGAAGCTACGGCATGTGGGGCGCGGCGTTCGACGGCAATAACGTGCTCGATGCGTACGCGGCCACGGCGCTGGCGGTCGCCCGCTGCCGCAGCGGGGGGGGACCGGCCATGCTGCTTGCTGAAACATTCCGGATGGGCGGCCACGCGACCCACGATGAGGCCGAGGCGCGGGCCACTGTTCCCGCGGCCCTGTTCGAGCAATGGGGTCTCCGCGACCCGATCGGGCTCTACGAGGAGTACTTGAAGGGGGAGGGGACGAGCGAATCCGACCTGCGAAACGTAGAAGCGGCAGTGACCGCGGAAGTCGAGGCCGCGGCGCAGGACGCCCTCGCGAGCCGCGACCTCCTCCCCGACGCCGGGCGGCTCGTCGAATATGTGTATGCGGGAACTTCGCCGCGAGCGCGGCAGTAGATTCCATGCCCGAGATGGGAATGGGAGCGAGGAGCTATGGGGCAGAAACAACGCTGGGCATCGGGGGGTCTCGCCCTCGGCATCGCCGCCACGTTCGTACTGGCCCGTCCCGCTCCGCGTATTCCCGACCAGCACGGCGAGTACATCAAGTATCTGAGTGGGGGCGACAGCATCACGGCGTACATCGTGTATCCGGAGCGGTCCGATGCGGCGCCGGCGATCGTCGTGATCCACGAGATTTTCGGGCTGACGGACTTCGTGCGCAATGCGGCCGAGCGGCTGGCCCGCGAAGGCTATGTGGTGATTGCGCCCGACCTGTTGTCGCGGCGGGGCGGCACACCCCCGAGCGCCGACAGCGCTCGGCGTCTCATCGCGACATTGAACACCGACACGATCATGCGGGACCTGGATGGCGCCGTGGACCTGCTGCAATCGCTCAGATCCGTGCGGGCGGGGTCGATCGGCGTGATCGGGTTCTGCTGGGGCGGGGGTGAGAGCTTCCTCTACGCCGCACACAACCACAAGCTCGCGACGTTCGTCGTCTGCTATGGCCCCACGCCCAAGTACGACGATATCATGTGGCTGCGGACTCCGGGCTTTGGGGTCTACGCCGACAAGGACGCCCGGATCACCCAGACGCTCCAGGATCTGTCCGTCGTCATCGACCAAAATCACATACCATACAAATTCAAAGTCTATCCCAATGTCGGGCATGGGTTCCTGCGCACTCGCGAAGATCCAAAAATGGCCGACCAGGCATGGACCGACATTTACCATTTCTTCCAGGCGCAGTTTGGGGGCAACTTCGAAAGACGGCCGACCTACATGCCACCTGGAGCCGCTCCACCCCGCTGATCGACGAGCAGCCTGATGCGCCTGCTCTTCCTCCTGCTGTTCGCGGCACCGCAGTTCCTGATCTATCGCTACCTGTACGAACGGCTTCCCAATCCCACGCGGCCGAGGCAGGCGCGCGCCGTGCGTCTCGGCCTCGGCGCCGTGTTCGCGTTCTTCAACTTCCCCTGGCTGTTTGTTGCGCACCGCGTGCTGTTCGGATCGGTCTGGGGCGCGACCTGGATACCGATGGTTGGGCCGTTTGTGGCCTGGCAGCTGCTCGGATGGATGTTTGCGGCGTTTGTGTCGGTGTACCTGCTGACAAAAGGAGTGCTCTGGCTGGTCGGCGCGGCCGAACGTCGGCTCCGCGGGCAGGTAGACCCGCTGGTCGCGTTCGAGTTGTCCAACGCGCCCGAGGTTCGCGTGTCACGCCGGCAATTTCTGGCCCGTGCGACCTATACCTACGCGGCCGCCGGTACGGCGCTCTCGGCATACGGGATCTGGAGCGCGTACGCGATGCCGAGCATCACGCGCCGGGTCCTCGGCTTTCCGAATCTTCCCGTGGAGTTCGATGGCCTGCGTGTGTTGCACCTGTCGGACTTGCACGCGGGACCTCATCTCGGGTTCGACAAGATGCAGGAGATCGTGGCGCAAGCGAACGCCTTACGGCCTGATCTCATCCTGCAGACCGGTGACATGATCGACAGCTCGACATCGTACATCCCGTCGTACGTCCGCGCATTTCGCGACTTGTGGGCGCCGCTCGGCTGCGTGACGGTGCTCGGCAATCACGATCACTACACCGGCGCCGAAGCCGTGACGCACGGTGTGAAGAACGCGGGCCAGATTTTTCTGAACAATCGCTGCCACGTGATCGAACGCGGGGGCGCGCTCCTCGCCTTGCTGGGGATCGACGACCCCGAAAACTGGAAGGCCGACGACCCGCAACCCGAATACGTCGACGCCGCATTGCGCCGCGCTCCGCCGGAAGCGTTCAGGATTCTGCTGGCGCATCGGCCCGGCGCATGGGATTCCGCCGTCCCACGCGGGATTCCCCTCACGCTAGCCGGTCATATTCACGGGGGGCAGCTTTACCTTCCGGTACTTGGATGGTCGCCCGGGCGGCTCATCACGAAGTACGTGATGGGCCATTTCCAGCGCCAAGCAAGCCAGCTCTACGTAAGTCGTGGAATCGGCGTGGTGGGCGTGCCGATCAGGATATTCGTGCCACCGGAGATCGAATTGTTCGAGCTGCGACGGACCGGGAGCGCCGCGTCATGAGATCCGTACGGATGCTCGTCTTGGGAGCCGGCTTGCAAGGGTCGGCATGCGCCTTCGATCTCCTGCAACACGAGCATGTCGAGCAGGTAACGCTGGCGGACTCGAGGACCGACCGGCTTCCGGCGCTGCTCAAACCCTACAGCGGCAAGCGACTCGAGCTCGTGAAGGTCGACGTCCAGGACCGGGCGAGCCTCGCGTCGGTGATGCGGGGCCAGGGCGCCGTGCTCTGCGCGCTTCCCTATTACCACAATCTCGAAGTCACGCACGCCGCGATCGAATTGGGCATTCCGGCGTCGGACCTGGGCGGCAACACCGAGATCGTGTTCCAGCAGCGCAAACTCGATGCGGAGGCGAAAGCCAAAGGCATTTCGGTCATCCCCGACTGCGGGCTCGCGCCGGGGATGGTGAACATCCTCGCGGCCGAAGGCATCCGGCGGCTGGGAGGTGCCGAGAGCGTGAAGATTTTCGTGGGCGGCCTGCCGCAGCATCCCGAGCCGCCATTGAACTACCAGATCGTGTATTCGCTCGAAGGCGCCCTCGACTATTACACGACGCCCTCATGGGTGCTGCGCGAGGCCCGCCCCGCGCGGGTGGACGCGCTGTCGGAAGTCGAACCCGTCTCGTTTCCTCCGCCGGTCGGCGTCCTCGAAGCCTTCCACACGGGCGGCGGAATTTCCACGCTTCCCTGGGCCTACGAGGGACGCGTGCGAACCATGGAATACAAGACGCTGCGCTATCCCGGTCACGCGATGATCATGAAGGCGATTCGTGACCTGGGACTGCTCGACCTTACGGCAATCAAGGTGAAGGGCAAGGAGATCGTCCCGCGCGACGTGTTCATCGCCAGCGCCTCTCCGCGCCTGACCAAACCCGAGGGGCGTGATCTCGTCGCGCTGCGCGTGGACGTGCGGGGGCATGAGGGCGGCCGGGCAGCGTGGCAGCTAATCGATTATTTCGACGAGGCGCGCGGCGTGAGCGCCATGCGCCGGACGACGGGGTATTCGCTCGCGATCACGGGGTTGATGCAGACGGACGGCCGCATCACCACCACGGGCGTGTGCACGCCGGACGCAGCCGTGCCGTTCGACGAATATGTCCAGGAGCTGGCGCAGCGTCGGATTCAGATTCGCGAGATCTAGTAGCTCCAGCTGCCGGCAAACAGCAGCTGAGCGCCTTCATCCCCCGCGCCAACGCCGATCACGAGCAACGCATTGCGCAGGAAGCGGAGCGCCAGCTCTCCTCCTCCCGTATGGTGGAGCCCGCTCGTCGTGAGTTGGAACGACTCGCCGGGATCGAACACCCTTCCAGTGTCGTAAAACCCTCCCAGCACCAGCTTGACGACGGTGGGCGACGAGACCAGCGCATAGCGCGCTTCGATACCGCCGAGCAGCTTGTCTGACCCGATGAAGCGCGCGTCGTAGAAACCGCGGAGCGAGTGATAGCCCCCGAGCGCGAGGAACGACTGCTCGTTCGATTCCATCTGCAGTTGTTCCGCGACGGGCGGCGTGCCCGTCATTTCTTCCCCCGCGACCCTCCCCGCGAGCGTCAATCGCGAACTCGGCGAGACAACCCCGCGCACTCCGCCACCGGTTCGCGTGTATCCCGAACCCCTCGCGAACAGCGCTTCCATGTAGACGCCCGAATGCGGGTCGGCTTCATTGTCTCTCGTGTCGTATACGAGGCCGCCTCGGAGCGCCTTGTCCACGACGGGGGATTGCGTCGAGTCGCCCGCGAGGGTCATACGAAACACGCTCGTGCCCGGCAGCGCTCGGAAGCTGGTGCGCTCGATCGTGCCCCCGACGAATGCCCGCAGCGGGCCGACGATTTGCCGTCCCAGCGTAAGGCGGGCATAGGAGCGTGAGCGACTCACGCGATAATAGAAGGGATCCAGGGCGGTGACGCTTTCGGGCGCATACGGCGTCTCATTGCCGATGCCGTAGAACCCCAGGCGATTGTCGCGTGTGGCCGCGGCGGTCACGCGGAGGCGCCATCCCTCCCAATAGGCCGGCAGTGCGGCATCGGCGATATAGGCGTAGCTGCCGCTCGTGCTCCATCCCGCGCTGAAGGCGTAGCGGGCGGCGTAGGCTTCACGCCGCTCCGTGAAGCCAATCGGAGTCGCAATGGCGACATTGGCGCTGCCCCAGAAGCCGTCGACGGTGCTGTAGCGGAACGTGGGATAGAAGGCCGTATTCCAGACGCGTTGCGCGTTCACGTCGGCAGGAGCGCTGCCCACCGCGAGCCCCAGGAGCGTCATCCAGGCTCTCCCCCGACCGGGCCAGCAACGCATCGCGAGCGATTCTCTCCCAGGGAATAGTGCTCGGCTACGATCTCTAGGCCGTCGATGGCTGTCAACTTGCCCGGGTCGTGGCCGAACCCTACGTTCCGCGCGTGTCATTCGACTACGATCCGGTGGATCCACCAAGCCCGCTTGCGGTCGCGCGGGGGATCTTCGGTGGCGCGCTGATCCTTTCGACTCTGGGGATCATCGTCATCCTGCTGGACTCGGGTCACATCGATTCGCACCTGCTGGCGTTCATTGGAACGCTCTGGGTGTTTTGGGGACTGGTGAGCGATGTCTTTGGGGTCGCCACCGGGCTCGGCCGGATCGTGGGTGGGCAGATCACGGGCATGGCCGATGGCGGCCCGCCCTTGAGAATCGACATCGATCAGGAAACCGTGATGCTCGAGCGTCTGATCGCAGCTCCCCCGGCTCCTCCCGCCGCTCCGCACCGCGAGATCCTCGCGGGAATACGGCTGGCCGAAATCTATCGCACGCATCAGCACGATCCCGCCAAATCCGCGGCGCTTCTCGACCACCTGCGAACCAAGTATCCCGAGGCTCCAGAGCTCATGCATGACCTTGGCGGGGCCTGAGCTGTCGGTCGTCATCCCGGTCTACAATGAACGGGAGAGTCTGCCGTTCTTGATCTCCGAGATTGCCCGCGCGCTCGAGCAGCAGCGCTTCGAGATCGTGGCCGTCGATGACGGATCTACCGACGGTTCCCTGGAAACGCTCAGGACTCTGAAGGGCGCGTGCCGGGAGCTGCGGGTGATCGCGCTGCGGGCCCATGCGGGGCAGACGGCGGCGTTCGCGGCCGGGTTTGCGGCGGCCGCGGGCAGGGTCATTGTGACGCTTGACGCGGACCTCCAGAACGATCCCGGCGACATTCCGGTGGTCGTCGCGGCGCTGGAATCGAGCGGCGCCAGCGCGATCGCCGGCTACCGGGTCAACCGCCACGATTCCCGCTGGAAGCTGGTGCAGAGCCGCATCGCCAACTCGGTTCGCAACCGCTTGAACGGCGAATCGATCCGGGACACTGGGTGCTCACTCAAGGCCTTCCGAGCCGACGCCGTCCGGAATATCCCGTGGTTCGACGGCATGCATCGCTTTCTCCCGACGCTGGTCAAGCTTCGGGGTGGAACGGTGGCGGAGGTCCCGGTCCGGCATCGCCCGCGCCGGTACGGGAAGACGAAATACGGAATGTGGAACCGTGCGCTGCGCTCGTTCATCGATGCCCTCGCCGTGCGCTGGATGCAGCACCGCGCGTTGCGCTATGAAGTCCGAGAGGAGCTACGCTGATGTCCATGCACGAGGATTGGGTGCGTCAGATCAACGCTGAGCTTGATGGGGAGTTGAGCCTGCAGGAGGCCGCGGGACTCGCTCGCCACCTTGCGTCCTGCGGCGCGTGCGCCAGCGCGCGCGTGAGCCAGCTCGAGCTGCGGCTGGCGCTGTCGCGCACGACCAGCCATGACGCTTCCCGCGGATCGGCGCGGCCCCGGCCGGGGTCGCGCCGCATCGCCCTATGGGTCGTCATCGCGATCGCCGTGGCCGGCGCGGGTGGCTGGTTGGCGCACGCCCGCTGGGGTGGCCCCCTGCGCGGTTCCGTCGAGTCGTCGCGTGCCATCTTTGTGGCGCAATAGCGCGCTGGCCGCGCTGCTCATCGCGGTCAGGCCTCCGGCCGCCGCGCAAACACCCGGACGCGTAACGTACGACGTTCGGGTGATCATGCCGCGCGCGAGAGCGGAAACCGTCGTCGTCGCGCGCGGCCGGATCAGCGAGCCCGAGGAAGCGAAACTGCGGCTCGAGCTGGTGAGCGACGCCGCACGGCTCGATGCGTTGCTCGGCGTCGTGAGCCAGGGGGATACGGTCGAGCTGAGCGGGGGATTCAACCGGCGGCTGCGCGCCGGCCGCTCAGCGCGCGGACTGCCGCTCTGGGAAGTGGACGACTATCACCGCTCCGTGCGACTGCCGTGGGGGGGCACAGCCCGACTCTATCCCTTTGGCCCGCCGCAGTCCGCGCAGAGCGGCCCTCCCGTGTGGCTCGCCATCACGGTGACGCGCGATCGCGTCGCGGGCGATACTCGTCCGCTCGAATCGGTGGTGGTGTTCGACTCGACGGTGCACGTGACCATGGAAGCGATCGTGCACCCACGCCGCGCCGCCGTACGCGTGACATTGCTCCGCGGCGACAGCTCCAGCGCACCGAAGCTGCTCGACATGGTGACAGACGGGCCGTCGAAACTGGTCACGTTCGTTCTCGGGCGAAATCAATCGACCACGCTCGATGTGGCCTTGCGCTCGCCCGGTCTTACGCTCGACCCCGCGGATAGCACGCTCGCGCGCGACGCGGATGTCGTGTGCCTGCGCGTGACCGACCCCGACCCCTCCCACGATGGAGCGGCGCACGTGCGCTGCGGCCGGGTGAACAACGTCGCGCGGACCTTGCCTCTTTCCGATGGCGATACGATCGTCACCACGTTCTCGTGGCCCGTTCCGCGTTGAGGATGACGCCCTTGAAGAACGGTTTCCTGTTGTATACTTTTACGCTGTAATGCATAAAAATACACGAGTGCCCGTCGGGATCCTCGGGGCCTCGGGCTACGTCGGCCAGGAGTTGCTCCGGCTCCTGGCCGGCCACCCCGAGGCCTCCGTCGCCTTTGCCACTGCCGATCACGCGGCGGGCGAGGTGCACGAGGGCATCACGCTCGTCAAAGTGGACGACGCACCCCTCCAGCGCGCGGAGCTCGTGTTTTCCTGCCTGCCGCACGGTGTCTCCGGCCGCTACGTGCAGAACGTGCGCGCCCAGGGCATCCGCTCGGTGGATCTGTCTGCGGATTTTCGGCTCAGCGCGCAGGCGGTGTACGGGCTCACGGAGGTCGCGCGGCCCAGGGTGGCAGCGGCCGATCTGGTCGCGAATCCCGGTTGCTATCCCACGGCGGCGCTGCTCGCGCTGATTCCCCTCGCGCAACGTCAGCTGATCGACCTGGATCGTGAAGTCGTGATCGACGCTGCGTCCGGCGTGACCGGCGCGGGCCGCAGCCCCAAGCGCGAATATTTGTTTGGCGAAGTGGCCGAGGACTTCCGCGCGTACGCCGCGGGCAACACGCACCGGCACATCCCGGAGCTGCGCGCGACGCTCGAGCGCGAGGCCGGGTTCGCGGGCGACGTGATCTTCACCCCCCACCTGCTCCCCGTGCGGCGCGGTATTCTCGAAACCATCCACGTTCCGCTCTCCCGCCCGCTCGACCAGGCCGGCGCTTTGGCGGTCTATGAGGAAGCGTACGCGGGTGAAGCATGCATCCAGCTGGTCTCGGGGGCGTTGCCGTCGCTCCGGGACGTCGTATACCGCAACCGGGTGGCGCTCGGCGTCGTGGCGGTAGCGCAGGTCAAGCGCCCACGGCTTACGGTGGTCGCGGCGATCGACAATCTCGTGAAGGGTGCCGCAGGGCAGGCGATCCAGAATATGAACGTCATGCTCGGCATCAAGGAAACGTCGGGGCTCGTATGCTAAGCCCGTGTGTCGTGAAAATCGGCGGCAACGAGCTCGACCGCCCGGAGTGGATCGCGGAGTGCGCGCGCCGCCTCGGCCGCGTATCGCCCCTCGTCGTGGTTCATGGCGGTGGCCAGGGCATCACTGCCGTGTCGCGACGCCTCGGATTGCCGGTCGAAAAAAAGGACGGCGTTCGCGTGACCACCCCGGAAATCGCCGCGGTCGTCGAGATGGTGCTCGCGGGCCCGATCAACCGCCAGGTCGTGGACGCGCTTCGCGCCGCCGGCCTCGATGCGATCGGCCTGACGGGCATCGATGGCGGGCTCTTCAGCGCGCGTCGCACCGACGCCGACCTCGGGCATGTGGGCACGATTCTGAGCGTGCGCGCCGGGTTGCTCGACGGGTTGCTGCGCGCCGGCCTCGTTCCCGTAATCGCTCCCATCGCTCCGGTGCCCGGTGGAGGGACGCCGTTCAACGTCAATGCCGATGAAGCGGCGGCGGCGGTTGGAGCGGCGCTCTCGGCGCGCGAAGTCCTGTTCGTGTCCGACGTGCCGGGTGTGGCGGTGGGCGGCACCACGCAGCGCGAGCTTGCGATTTCCGAGCTCGAGACACTCATCAGCACCGGCGTGGCGCGCGATGGCATGGCCGCGAAGCTCAGAGCCGCGGCGGCCGCCCTGCGCGGCGGAGCCCGGGGCGTGCGCATCGGCAATCTCGACATGCTGGACGGGCCGGCCGCCGGAACGCGGATCGTGGACGCCGCCACGGAGCCCGCGTGACCGCCGTGCAATCCCCAACCTCCGTGCTCGCCGGCGTGTACGGCCGTGTGGGGCCGGTCTTCGTGCGCGGAGCAGGATGCGAGCTGATCGCGGAGGACGGAAAGCGCTATCTCGACTTCGTGGCCGGCATCGGCGTCAATGCGCTCGGTTATGACCACCCGGTCATTCGGAACGCGATCACGCGAGCGCTCGAAAGCGGCCTGATTCACGTGTCCAACCTGTACCGCACCGAGCCCGGTGAACGGCTGGCGCAGGAGCTCGTGCAGCGCTCGTTCGCGGATCAGGTGTTTTTCTGCAACTCCGGCGCGGAGGCCAACGAGGCCGCGTTCAAGTTCGCCCGCAAGTGGTCGGGACGACCCGGGATCATCGCGTTCAGCGGTGCGTTTCACGGCCGCCTGTTCGCCTCGCTGGCCGCAACCGACCGGCCCGATTTCCGCCGTCCGTTCGAGCCCCTCGTTCCGGGAATCCAGATCGTTCGATTGGACGACCAGGCAGCCGTCGAAGCTGCCGTCGCGGCATCGAGCACCGGAGCGGTGATCATCGAGCCGGTGCAGGGAGAGGGTGGGGTGCGGCCGATCGATTTCGAATTTCTGAAGCGGCTGCGCGCGCTGTGTGATGCGCACCGGGTTGCGCTGATCTTCGACGAGGTCCAGTGCGGGCTCGGCCGGACCGGGACGCTGTTCGCCTACGAACAGGCCGGTGTCTCGCCCGATATTCTCACGCTCGCCAAACCGCTGGCGGGTGGCCTGCCCATGGGCGCCGTGCTGATCAAGGAAGCCATTGGCGCGGTGCTCGTGCCCGGGGATCACGCCACCACGTTCGGCGGCGGTCCGTTCATCGCGAGCGTCGCGCTCGACGTGCTCCGCGCCCTCGCGCGGCCCGAATTCCTCGATGCCGTGCGCTGCAACGGGGAGTGGTTCGGCTCGAGGCTCAACGCGCTCGCAGCCCGCGCTAAGCGGGTGCGCGCGGTTCGCGGCCGAGGATACATGTGGGGCATCGAGCTCGCGGAGCCCGCCGCTCCCTATATCACGGCCGCGCGCGAGGCCGGGCTGCTCGTCGTGGGCGCCGGTGCCAGCGTGCTGCGGCTGTTGCCACCGCTCGTGGCCACTCAGGGCGATTTGGGGCGCGGCGCGTCCATTCTCGAGTCGGTCCTCGCGTGACCGCCCGCGCGCTCCGCGCTCCCGTTCTTGCACTTGATCCCGTCATCCGTCCGGCGAAGCTCGGTGACGTGCCGGGACTCGAGTCGCTGATGGCTCCGTACGTGGCCACGGGGGATCTTCTCCCGCGCAGCAACTACGATCTGTGCCGCCATATCAAGGAGTATGTCGTAGCGGAGCACGACGGCGCGATCGTCGGATGCGCCTCGCTCAAGGTCTACTCAGGTGAGCTCGCGGAGCTCGGTGCCCTCGCGGTGCGCGCGAGCCAGCAGGGGCGGGGCATTGGGCGGATGTTGACGCTTGCCTTGATCGAGGAAGCGCGGGAGGCGGGTATTCGGGAGCTCCTCGCGCTCACGCGCAAACCTGCATTCTTCTTGAAGCTCGGGTTCGAGCCTTCGGACCGGGAGCACTTCCCGTTGAAGGTGTGGGCGGACTGCGCGCGCTGCCCGCGCCAGAACTGCTGCGATGAAGTGGCGGTCGTGCTCAGGTCCTAGTTCGTTACCGGCGCAAGCTCCCGATCGGGTTCCAGTGGCGTCTCGCGCAACCTGTTGAAGAAACGATACAAGAGCCACAAATCGAGCGTTCCCACTCCCGCCAGGACCGAGAACGCCGCTCCACCCTCGATGATGTGCAGCTGCTGCAGCAGCGTCGAGATGCCGAAGCCAACCACCCACGCGTCGAAGCTCATGCAAATACGCCGGAACGTCTCCGGTCGCACGCGTTTGATCACCTGCACGCCCATCGGGATGCCGATGGCGAGGCTCGGCAGGATGTAGGGCAGGAGCCCCGCGCTTTCCCTGGTGAACATGTGCGCGACGTAATACGCGATGGCGGTGAATGTCGACTCGGCGAGGCGTACCAGTCCAAGTCCCGCACGGAAATCCTGTTTTGTGAATCCCTGGTTCGAGAGCATGAGCGCCAGCGGGGGGCCGGAAATCGTCGTCACCGCGTAGAGCACGCCGAGTCCGCCGCCGAATGCCAGTCCCGCTCGACGCTCGGCGCGGATGGGGCGACGAAAGCCCGCGGCCTGCAGCAGAATCAGCGGCAGCAGCATGAGAAAAGTCACGAGCTTGAGCCAGCCCGGGTGGACCCGATGCAGGATCGAGGTACCGATGACCACTCCTGGCGCGAGGCCGACGATGATCGGCACCATGCGACGCCACACGTTTGGTAGGCTCGCGCGGTTCACCCACAGCACGTACGCATTCAGGCAGACCTCGATCCACACGAGCGCCGGATTGAGCACGCGGTTCGTGTAGAACAGGAGAGCGACCGGAACGGTGATCGACGAAAACCCGTACCCCAGCGCGCCATTGACCGTGGCGGCGAGCAGGGTAATGAGCACGAGAACGAGGAGTGCGGTAGTCATCGGACGCTCAGAACGCCTGTTGGAATCGAGTGACGAGGAAATGCTCGGGCGCGCGGTTACCGCCCGCGGCTCCTCCCGAGAACTGAGCCTGTTCGTAATTCACCTCGATCTTCATCGCGGGAGCGAGGTGCCAGGTGGCGCCCAGCGCCCACGCGGTGGTTTTGCTGGGGGAGTTCGCGATGTTCGCAAATGCCGGAAAGGCGGCCGGATCGATCGAGAGCTCGCTGTAGCGGGCCGCCAGCTCGATGGCGCCCCAATGATGGGCTTCGGGGTCGAACGTGTGGCGCGGCGAGGCGGTCGTGAACGACGCGCTCTCGCCTGTGACGAAAACGGATGCGGCGACTTGCCAGCTCGTGTTGGCGATGTCGGCCGCCGCGGCACTGCGGCTCACGCGCTGTGAAGAACGAACCCACTCCCCCAGCACGCCAAACCGGCCGGCATAAACATAGCCCTGCGGCGTGATCCGGCTGCGCGTCCCAGCCGCAATCGTGCTGTCACGGTACCGAAACATCGCCTGCTGGCCCGGCGTCACATAGCTCGCAAGCGCGGGAGCGGCGATCGTTCCCTGCTCTGTTCCACTGGTCCCCGCGATTCCAACGCCGATGTGCGGCAGGCGAAAGAAGACACGAGCCTCGAAGTCCTTGTCGTTCGAAACATCGAGGTCCCCATTCCCAAGATCCGGGACGCCGTTGAACACTCCCGCTGCCACCGAAACGACCGGCCTCTCGCAAAAGAGCTGCGCGCCCACATCCCGGTTGGGCACGAGATTGGTCGGCAGCGCCCGCTCGGCGAAACGCAGGTCGATGGCCGACTGCAGACGCTCGAGGCCGACTGGTGGTTTCATCTTGCCGAACCGAAGGCCCCCCTGAGGCACCGGCCGGAAATCCAGATAGGCGTCGAACAGCGTGACTTTGCCTTGACCGAAATCCGGCGTGAGCCGCAGCGTGAAGTACTTCCACGTGGTCACGTCCACGACGGGCCGTGCGCGGCGGAGCAGGAACGTGCTGGTTCCGAGATTCGCGGGCACGCGGGGAAAGAAGCGGCCGTCGGCCTGGATGTATCCTTTCAGCCGCAACTGGAAGCTGCCGTCGCTCGAGCCGATCGAGAACCCCGCGGGGCCCGCGGTCGCTGTGGGACTGGATTCCTGTCCCGAGAGCGTGGCGGGCTCGGTCAAGCCGACCAGCGACCACACTCCAGCCACCCCGAACACTCTCGCCCACCCAGCCATGCTCATCGAAGACTCCAGGTCGAAGTGAGCACTTCCGGTGGTCCGGTCAGCGCGGAAAAGGGATTCGCCAATCATCACGCAATACCATCCTGCTCGTCGTGCCCGGCGACGCGAACCTTTTCACGCCGCTCCACCTGCACCACACGCGAATCATGAATCACGATCTCGACGGAGCCATAGCGGATGCCCGCGATCGCCTGCGCGATCTGGCGCAGGAGACCGGGATCGGTTGCGGGCCCGTCATATCGCACCGCCACGTCGCGCATCAAGGCTCCTTAACTGTTTCGTACGAGAGGGACGCAAAAAGGCCCGGCCACTCTTGGGTGGCCGGGCCTTTGTCTCGAGCTGTGGTCGAAGAGGTCTCTACATCCTCACGTCGTCACGGGCGAGCTGAAGGCATCCGTCCAACCCTCGAGTTGGCGGCGACAACAGCAACAACACACGCGACGAGCCTGAAGCTGCATGGGCCGGAAGGTAGGCCTTCGCGTGAAGACTGTCAACGGTTGACACGACCGATCCGTGCTTTGGAGATTGCGCGCGATGCCTGATACGCCTGCCTTCGGTCGGTTCTTCCTGCCCGGGCCGACGGACGTTCATCCTGACGTGCTTGCGGCCATGCAACGGCCGATGATTGGACATCGCTCGAGCGCGATGGAAGCGCTGCTCGCCGGCATCGCGCCCGGTCTGGGACAAGTGTTCCGCTCGAAGGAGCCGGTGCTCGTCGGAACGGCGTCGGCCACGGGCTTCATGGAGATGGCGGTGCGCAACGGCGTTCGCCGCCGCGCGCTGTCACTCGTGAACGGCTCGTTCAGCGATCGGTTCGCTCGCCTCGTAAACGCCTGCGGCAAGGAGACCATCCGGCTCGACGTCCCGCTTGGATCTGCAATCGAGCCCGACATGGTACGCGACGCGCTGCGCCGCACTCCCGTCGACGCGGTGACGCTCGTGCACTCCGAGACGTCCACGGGAGTGCTCCAGGACGTTGCGGCGCTCGCTCAGGTGGTTCATGAATTCGATGATGTGCTCGTGCTGGTGGATGCCGTCACGTCGCTGGCCGGCTCACCGGTCGAACCGGATCAATGGGGGCTCGACTTTACGTTCACCGGGTCGCAGAAAGCGCTGGCGTTACCGCCCGGCCTCGCCCTGGGAGTGGCGTCGGAACGGATGCGGCAGCGCGCACGCACGCTGCCGGGACGGGGGCAGTACTTCGACCTCGTAACGTTCGAAGAGGCCACGCGAAAAGCGCAGCCCACCAACACGCCGGCGCTATCCCTCTTCTATGCGCTCGAGGTGCAGCTCGCGAGAATCGAGCGGGAAGGCGGCCTCGAAGCGCGCTGGCGGCGCCATGACGACATGCGCTGCACGGTCGAACGCTGGAGCGCGGAACACGGCGTCGCGTACCTGCCGCCGGAGGGCCGGCGCAGCTGGACCGTTTCCTGCCTCCGCGTTCCCGAAGGTCGCTCGTCGGGAATCGTGGGCTCGCTCAAGAAGCAGGGCTGGGTCATTGGCTCAGGGTATGGCGAGCTGAAGGACTCGACCATTCGTATCGGGCACATGGGCGATCACACGGTTTCAGCGCTCGAGGAGCTGCTCGAGCTCGTCCGGAAGGCCATGGCGTGAGCTACCGCGTCGTCGTCGCCGATCGGGTAGCGGAGGCCGGACTCAAGCGCTTGAGGACCGCTCCGGAGATCGAGGTGGACGCGGTCGCGGGCAAACCGCGCGCCGAGCTCGAGCGCGCGCTCATTCAGGCCCACGCCCTCATTGTGCGCAGCGAGACCCGCGTGACGGCGGACCTCCTGACGCATGCACCCCTCCTGCGGGTGATCGCCCGCGCCGGCGTCGGCGTGGATAACATCGACGTGCCGGCAGCCACGAAGCGTGGCATCGCCGTGATGAACGCGCCCGGAGCGAACACCATCAGCGCCGCGGAGCACACGATGGCGCTGTTGCTGTCGCTCGTGCGGCGGATCCCCTGGGCCGTCGAGTCCATGCGGCGCGGTGAGTGGGACCGCAAGCGTTTCGAGGGCTCCGAGCTCAGGGGCAAGACCCTCGGCGTCCTCGGCCTGGGGCGGATCGGAGGCCACGTGGCCCAGCTGGCGCGGGCGTTCGGGATGCAGGTGGTGGCGCATGATCCGTATCTCTCCCCGGACCGGGCGGACGAGCTGCACGTCAAGCTCATCCCGCTCGACGTGCTGCTGCGCGAATCCGACGTGATCACGCTGCACCTCGCGCAGACCGAGCAGACGCACCGATTGCTGAATGCGGACCGGCTCGCGCTCCTCAAACCGACCGCCGTGCTCGTGAATACCGCGCGGGGCGAATTGATTGACGAGCAGGCCCTGGCGGCCGCCGTTTCCGCCGGCCGGCTTGCGGGCGCCGCCTTGGACGTGTTCGCGTCCGAGCCCCTGGCATCCGATTCGCCGCTGCGCACGCTCGAGCGCGTGCTGCTGACCCCCCACTTGGCGGCGTCGACCGCCGAGGCTCAGGAGCGCGTCAGCATGGAAACGTGCGATGCGGTCCGCGACGCTTTGCTCGAGGGCGATCTCTCGTTCGCCATCAATGTCCCGGGGATCAGCGGGACGACGCTGCGCCGGCTCGGACCGGTGCTCGACCTGGCGCGCCGACTCGGGCGGCTCGCCCTCGCGCTCGCGCGAGGGCCGGTCACGAAAATCGATCTCGCGTACGGCGGAGACGATGACGCAGCCCCGCGTCCGGTGCTCGTCGCGGCCCTCGAGGGATTGCTGTCGGCGATGGGCGTCGAATCGATCAGTCTCGTCAATGCGTTGCAGATCGCCGAGGAGCGCGGCATCCGGCACTCACGCCAAACAGCTCCGCCGGAGCCGGGATTCAACACGACCCTTGGGCTGACGTTGAGTACATCGAACAGTCAGGTGCGAGTGGCGGGCGCGCTCGTGGGCGATGGTCACGGGCGCGTGATCCGGATCGACGACTATCACGTCGACATCGCTCCGGAAGGCTGGATGCTCGTGATTCGCAACCGCGACGTCCCGGGCGTGATCGGAAACGTCGGCACCTTGCTCGGGACGGCCGCGATCAACATCGGGAGTTACCATCAGGCGCGCCTCGCGCCGCCGGGCCGGGAAGCGCTGGCCGCGATTACCGTCGATCAACCATTGCGCGACGGCGTCCTGGAAGCACTCGGCCGGTTACCCGACATCCTTCAGGTGCGGCTGGCGTATCTCGGCGACTGAGGCGGCTTAGAACCCGATTGCGGCCTGTACCTGGACGGCGTTGACTTTGCCCTCGACGCTCGTGGAGCGGTGGTGGTACTCGACCTTGATCTGCACCGTCGCCGCAAAATCGTACCGACCCCCCATGATCAGGAGATGTGAGTCGTCCGCGAGGTAATACAGGTCCGCGGCGTCGAACAGCAGTCCATCGTAGCGAACGTAGGGAACGAACTTGCCCACCCGGTAGCCACCGTACACGTAAAACGCGTCATTCGTCGTGGTGACCCCGCCGGAAACGGGAACGTGCGTAATCCGCTGGTACTCCGCCATCAATTCCAGCGCTCGGCCAAAGTAGACGGCGTATGCCCCGAACATTTGCTGTCTCAGCGCCGTGGCCACGGTGTCACCGCCAGGGAGGACGGTGTCGACGGGGGAGCCATAGATCTGCGGGGTGCCTGGCTCGATGCGATCGTCGTAGTAGTTCACTCCCACGTTCACCTCATGGGTCACCTGCGAATGGAGCGACAGCGTTACCGACTTCGCCGCGTTGTTGTCGGAAATGGCAGTCGAGCCGATTCCATTACCGACCATCATGTCGAAGCCGAGATGCAGAGGAGTCAGGTCCCGGCCGGCGATCAGTAGTCCCGTGGTGTGAATCGGCAGGATCCCGCCATCGTCCTCGAACAGGAACATGTCGGGCCGTTCAATCGTCGGTTGCATCAACGCGCCGTGGTGGTAGGCGTTGTTCCAGTACCCGAACGGCGTGTGGTGCTTTCCGACGGCGATCTGAACGTGGCTCGAGGGTCGGTACGAGATAATGAGACGCTCCACGTCGACCACGAAATCCTCGTCGAATTCAAACACGCTCTCGCCGAGGAACGACCATTTGGGCGCCAGCGCCGACGTAATGAACAAGTCATACTGGCCGAGCGCGAAGGTGGAATGGGCTCCCGAGGCGTCCGACGCCGCGGCGGTGACGTCGGTGAAACCGCGGATCAGCGTTTCCTGGGCGGACAGGCCGCGCGCCGTGAGCAGGAGCGACAGTAGCACCACTGGCCCTGAGAATCTGCGCATGCGCTTGTGTCCCTCCTCGCGTCGCCTCATCGCAAGCGGTAGCCCGTATCGGTGGGCGCTTGCCCGTCAATCGTCAGGATCTTGACGCTCTGATCCGCCACCGCGAGGTCCACGAACGCCAACGCGCCCGGGTGCTCCGCGACAAACCGGTTGAGCTCGGCCCCGTTTCCAATCGCCTTGGGCGGGGTCGCATCCTGACCCTGGAAAACGAGCTGCATCCAATGCCGCTGGAATCGGTCTCCGTCCATGCCCAACGCTGAGTCGTAGAACCGGGCCTGCGCCGGCGGATAGGTCACGAGCACGACTCGCGTTCCATTCGCGAAGGTGGCTGATTGCCCCAGATAGAGACGCCGCAGGTCCGAAAGCGAGAGGTTCTGAACGGAATTGCCGCGGTTGACAATCACGGCGATCTGGGCGCGGGCCACGAGCGGCCACGCCACCAGCGCGAAAACGAGGAATCCTGAGGGGAGTCTGAGCCGCCTGGCGGCGCTCAGTGCGAAGGCTCCTGTACCGGGGTCAGGGAAACCATGAGGGGCATAGGATAGGAAATGGTTACGGCAGAATCAAGCTCAGTCTGCGGCGTCGCTCACCGGTTTCGGTTCGGCGATGATGCGGAACGATTGCACCGCGCCTGTGAGGCGGTCGGCCGCCTCGGCAAGTTGATTGGCGGACGAGGCGATATCCTGTGTGGAGGCAGATTGCTCCTCGCTCGACGCGGCAATTTCTTCGCTCGAGGCGAGCAACCCCTCAGTGCTGTGCGCGAGGGTTTGCAATCGCGCCGAGATCTCCTGCACCAAGGCCCGGACCTCGCCCGCCGAGTTGGCGATCTCACGACCCCACAGATCGTTTGCTTCCGCCGCGATGGCGGCATTGCCGAG
>Ga0335079_10000882_pt1 | contig 34023 bp, 27 predicted proteins | sample Lox_Sample_33_FD_206719 | JGI IMG/M metagenome (GOLD analysis project Ga0335079, IMG submission 206719) | Soil microbial communities from Loxahatchee National Wildlife Refuge, Florida, United States - Lox_Sample_3.3 | ecosystem: Environmental > Terrestrial > Soil > Wetlands | place: USA...
CTTACTGCGAAAATCGTGCGTGCTTTCATGGCGTCCTCCAACTGTTTGTTTTTGAGATCATTGATTTCGACTGCACACCATGGTACGGCCACGACATTGCAAAGATGTTGCGGTTACGTCATTATTTGTAAGAAAATGTCACCGAGCGTGGAGAGGGCGCAGAATACTGAGGAGAGAATATCAATGAGGCCTCAAACGACGAGCTTGTAACCGAGACCGTGCATGGTAATAATGTGTGCGGGTTTAGCCGGGTCGTCCTCAATCTTCTGTCGCAATTTCAGAATGAAGTTATCGATTGTGCGGGTGCTGATGTTCTCGTCGTACCCCCAGACATTCGCCAGGAGTTGATCGCGGCTCACGGATTGATTGCGATGTTGCCAGAGGAATTTCAACAATTCAAATTCCTTCGGAGTCATTTGCAGGCTGGTTCCTGCGCGGCTTGCGGTATACATTTTAAAATCCACCTCGACCGACCCCAGTTTCATTTTCTCGGCCGGTCCACCTGACGAGCCTTCAGCACGCCGCAGCACGGCTTTCGTTCGAGCGAGGAGTTCCCGCAAGCCGAACGGTTTTGTGATGTAGTCGTCGGCACCGAGTTCAAGACCGACCACCTTGTCAACTTCCTCCCCTCTGGCAGTAAGGAATATGATGGGCGTTGAGACCCCCTTTTCGCGGGCCTTCCTGCACACATCGAAGCCGGACATTTTTGGCAGCATCACATCAAGAAGGACAAGCGAGTACGAATTATCCAGGAGTTTTTGAACTCCCGTCAGCCCATCTCCCGCAATGTCCACCTTGTATCCTTCCAACTCAAGGTTTTCCTTGACGATCTGCTGCATCTTGGGCTCATCTTCGACCAGAAGAATCTTTACCATGGTTGTTCCTTCGGTTCACACCTGTTCATTGGAGTGAATCTGAAACGACAGACGAAACGTGCTTCCTTTGCCAAGCTCGCTTTGGAGCGTAATCGTTCCTTTGTGCGCATCCACGATATGCTTCACGAGCGTCAACCCAAGTCCGGTCCCCTTCGCATCGTGCACCAACCCGCCTGAGACACGGTAGAACTTTTCAAAGATTTTTTTCTGCTGTCGGGGGTCGATGCCGATTCCGCGGTCTTCGATCTCTACATAGACGATCGTCCGTTCGTGTCCGGTCCTGATGTTGATGAACTTTTTCTCGCGACTATATTTCACCGAGTTGTCGATGATATTCAACAACGCTTCGGCAAGAGCTCCTTTGTCTGCATCGATCGCTGGCAGCAAATCTTCGATCCTGGTGGAAAGCGCGAACCCCTCGTTCCTGAGATGGGCGCTGTAGTTTTTCAGAACATCGCGAACGACATCGTTTATGTCCACTTGTTCGAAACGGTATTCTTTCTTCCCTGCTTCGATCCTGGAGAAGTTCAGAATATTGTTAATGAGCCGCGTCAACCGTTCGGTTTCCTGCACGATGGTGTCGTAGTATTCCTGTTTCTTGGCTTGCGACCGCACCCGCTTCAACTGGAGAGTTTCGCCGAACATTCTGATCAGGGCGAGCGGTGTCTTGATTTCGTGGGAGACATTGGAGACAAAATCAGACTTCATCTGTGCAAGTTCAATTTCGTGCCGGGCGGTCCTGTAGACCATCCACACACCGAGAACGAGGACCACATTGAGCAATCCGATCAGTACTAAGTTGCGGTAAAAACGGGTTCGTACAACTTCATCGATCGTCTGGCCCCGCAGGCGAATGCCGATTGTATAATCCGGAAACAGCCAGAGATCTTTTGTCTGGCGGGGTTCGTCCTGTGATATTGCTCCGGTGGCGAAGATGACCTGAGTCGAGTTCTTTCGGTTTACCGAGAGAAGAAAATTATTGCCAGCGGCCTCTTCCATTTTTCGTGCGAGAATATCACGGATGAACGTCTCGGCGTCAATGACGACACCAAGAATGCGGTTCGTTCCGCCTTCGCTGCCGGAGACAAAGACAAGTGCGAGGGACGTTTCGCCGGCTTTGTCTTTGATGAAGAAAGGATCGATCTTTCTATACCCCGCCGCCTGCAATTTGAACAATCGGTCAATCGCCTCGGTCCGTGGCTTGAGTGAAGCGGCTATTTCGTTGACCGTGATGTACTCTTGAGCGTTGGTCCCCCTGGGATAGAATACACGGGCATCGGCGATTGAGCGGTCTGTGAGGAAGAGGCAACGAATCCCGGCGTTCTGATCAAGAAACGGAACAAGGAGAGATGGAAGCGATTTCTTCGAGGTCGTGCTGCTTGTAAGATCATCGTTGATCGCATTCGTCCAACTGCTCGCGACATCCCAGGCGTACTGATTCAGGGAGAACAGGACGACATCGAGCTGTTGGCGATAGACATCTGCGATCAATGCTTCGCTTCGTGTCAGCGTTGTGAATTCATACACGGAATAGAACATTGCGGGAAGCATGACGAGCAAAACGAGTGCGGAAGCCAATCTGCCTTTCGCTCCCACTTGTCTGATCTTCTCAAGCATACGAGGCACCTCGGTCTTGAACTAAATTAGACATAAGGACCTCGAAGAGCAAGCACGACGCAGTGAACGCGTGTTCAATTGATTCCCAATAATCGGAACGATGTGAAGGCACACTTCAGCGCATCTTCAAGTCAATACAATGCCGGTTCTTCGGAAAAACTGACTGACTTTTCAGGGTGAACGCGTGCTTTGCTGTGTTCAGTCAACACCTCCTGGCAGCTATTGTCCCACAATTGAATCTTGAATTCTCATGTCTTACTTTGACTGTGAACGTTTGAAAGGAGCCTTTCTATGATTGTCTTCTATGTTCTGCTCGCCGCCGCAATTTTGCTTCTGTTGTGGATTGTTGCCAAGTACAACGGTCTTATCACACTTCGTAACCAGGTTCAGAACGGCTGGAAGCAAATCGACGTCCAGCTTAAGCGAAGACACGATCTGATTCCGAACCTTGTGCAGACGGTCAAGGGTCAGATGGAATTTGAGCAGGATACTCTTCAAAAAGTCGTCCAGGCCCGCAACGCCGCGATTTCTGCAAAAGGAATCGCCGACTCCGCAGCGAAAGAGGATATGTTATCAGGAGCTTTGAATAAACTGTTCGCGCTCGTCGAAAACTATCCGACGTTGAAATCAAATGAGAATGTGAAGCAGCTCCAGGAAGAGCTGACGAGCACGGAGAACAAGATTTCGTTCGCCCGACAATTTTACAACGACATCGCGACAAAATTCAATATCGCGCAACAGGTGTTTCCCGCCAACATCATTGCGGCAATGTTCAATTTCAAGCCGTCAGAGTTGTTCGAGATCAAGGTGGAAGCAGAGCGGGAGGTTCCAAACGTGGATTTATCGCTGAAGAAGTAGGTCTCGTCTCGAACTTCGTATCCCCCTTCCCCGCGCAGAGGAAGGAGTGTTCTCCAGTGTTCTTCCTCCAGAGGAGCCGGCGACGTGATACAGGCAAAAAACATCTACGAACAACAGGAGCACAACAAGCAAACGACGCTTGCGATCATGGTCGCGTTTGTCGTTTTCCTGGGATTCATCGGTTTCGGCCTCGATGCCTTCTATCTTGGCACGATCAGTGAAGATGTTTTTCTTCCTATCGGAACCGTCATTGCGCTCGGTTTCGGTTCGTTGTCTGCAGCGTGGAGCCTCCAGAGCGGCGCAAAAGCGGTGTTGACATCGACGAACGCAGTTCCAGCCGACCCGAACAATCCGGCACACAAACAGCTTCTGAATGTTGTCGACGAAATGAGCATCGCGTCGGGATTACCCCGTCCGGAGGTATACATTGTACCCGATCCAGATCCAAATGCATTTGCCACGGGAAAGGATCCGCAGAACAGCGCCGTTGCAGTGACGCAGGGACTCCTGGACTCACTGAACAGAGAAGAGTTGCAGGGCGTCATCGCGCACGAAATGAGTCACATCCGAAACTACGATATCCGGTTGATGACGGTGATTGCAGCAATGATGGGCGCAATTTTACTGCTTTCCGACTGGGCGCGGCGCGGACTATTCTGGGGGGGTGGTTCACGGAGGAGGAGCCGTTCAAGCGGAAGTGCCGGGGGAGCAATCGCTTTGATCCTGTTGGCGGTCTGGATCATAGGAGTCGTTCTTGCACCGCTGATCAGTCAACTGATGGCTATGGCGGTATCGCGCAAGCGAGAATATTTGGCTGATGCGTCCGGCGCAGAACTGACGCGTAATCCGATGGGTCTCGTTCACGCTCTTGTGAAGCTCGACAATGCAACCGCACCCACGGAGTCCATCAAGCGGGGCGCCGCTCATTTGTGCATTGTCGACCCACTTGGACGCACCATCAACGCAAAGGAAGGGTTTGCAGCAGAATTGTTCGGCACCCATCCTCCCATGAAGAACCGTATCATGGCTCTTGAGGCAATGGCGTACCAAATGAAGCCGTCGATTTGAAGATATACCTGGGAACTGGCAGTATCGCTCATTCAACGCAGACCGGCCAGAGTGAGCGCCGCGTTCAACTCAGCGATTTTGTCAATCACAAGGGGTCAAAACATGAAATCCGCTCTTGTTTTTCTGCTGTTCATCCTTGTCGTGTCTTTGCCCGCTCAGAATCAGAGCCGAGATGTCTACGAGGTCTACGCAATAGCGTATGCAACTTCGCTAAAACGCGCCCCTGTCAAAGCTGTTGCCTTCGCCAGCACGTCGGACGACAGCGTCACGTTTACTTATTATGTTTGGTATCTCAAGGGCGACAACGGTCGGCGCATCCTGATCGACACGGGATTTCTCCAAGACAGTTCCAAACCTCGCATGGCGCTTAAGGATTACCAGAAGCCCGACCTCGCTCTCCGGAGAATCCACGTGAATGCGGATGAAATCACCGATGTGATCATCACTCACCCTCATTTCGACCATATCGATGGACTGGGGCTCTTCAGCAAGGGAACCGTCTGGATGCAAAAGAATGACTTTGCATATTTTGTCGGCGATGCCTGGCAGAAAGGGGCAGACCACCGTGGGCTCGACAAGGAGGATGTTCCGAAGATCATCCAGGCAAACCTTGAAGGCAGGCTCCAACTGATCAACGGCGACAGCGTGGAGATCATTCCAGGCATCCGGGTTTTCACGGGCTCGAAGCACACCTTCGATTCCCAGCATTTGCTTGTGAAGACACATGCCGAGGATGTCATGGTGGCATCCGATGATGCGTGGTTCTACTACAATATTGACAACCTCCTTTCGATACCCCTTACCTTCGACCCGGCTGCGTATGTCCGGGGTTTACGCCGGATGAAGACGCTTGTCTCCAACCCCGATTTGATCATTCCCGGACACGATGGTCTCGTGCTATCCAGATTCACACCTGTTGCCAATGGTGTGGTGAGGATTCGCTAAATATTCCTGTCGATCCATCGTCACCTAAGGGTCAGGGAGACATACTGGAAGGCAGAAAATCTCTTTTGTGGAAATTCTCAGGCATGGCAAGAAACGTTGGAGGAGAAGCCCTCGTTGGCTGTCATTGATTCCAAAAGCCGGTTAAGAGCTTATTGGTACGATCAAGGATTATCCTGCATAATGCAGCAAACAGAAAAGCCCGGGCAGGATACCCGGGCTTTCGTTTGAAATAGATTCTGACCGGCCTATTCACGGCCCCTGCTGTTTCTTCAGCTCCTCCAATTCCTCAATTCGTTTTTCGAACCGCTCCTTTTCCGCGGGCTTGTTGACACACAGAGTCCGGTAGGCCTTGATCGCATCGTCGTACCAGCCTTGCTTCGCATAAATCTCGGCGAGCGTTGGCGTGACAAAACCCGTGCCTGCGGGAGTATCCGCTTCGCTGGCGGGAATTGTGGCCTTGGTCGAGAGATTGATGACGGGCGTTATTTTCTTCGCCGACTGGAGCTTTTCTGCAAGCCCCTCAATCGTTTCACCTGCTGAGCTTTTTGGTTCCTGTTCTTCCGATGACTGCCCGACTGTTGATGCGTTCAGATATTCTTCAAGCGTCGTTGTGTTTTCGCCGGCAAGCTCACCCCGCATTCGTGCAGCGTAGGCTTCGAACGTCTCCTCACCCGGCGCAACAGCAGGTGACTCTAGTGCCTGGAGTGGAAAGTCAAAAATGCTTCCTGCTTGGGACTCCGCGGAAGTCGAAAAGCCTTCGGGAGCCGCCTGTGGTTCAGGTTGAGTCGGAAATCCTTCGAACGAGTTTGGACCTCCCTCCGCAGTGGACGCTGCTGCAGGAGGTGCACTATCGATCGCTGCGCCACCTCCGAACCCGAACGGGTCATCGACGGCTTGCGGGGTTTGTCCCACGGCTTCAAAGAGGTTTGCCGGCTGCGGTACTTCAGTTGTCTCCGGCGCAGCTGTCGGTACCGCCGGCTCTTCTGTCGGCGGCGCTTCCACGACCGAAGGAGACGGCGTTTCTTCCGGCACCGCCGGCGAAAACCCTACCGGCTCGACTCCCGGTGATGTCAGGGTTTCCCCTGCTCCAGGTTCGATGTTCGAAAGGATGAATGCGACGGTTTCATTTGCAGGCAGGAAGTCCCCGACGATTTCGAATTCCCGCCTGGCCTCCGCATTCATTTGCAGAGCAAGGAGGGCTTTTCCCTTAATCAGGTGGCCGGTGGTGTAGTGTGGAAAGACCGCGAGTCCTTCGTCGCACAAGCGCAGTGCTTCCTTCGCTTTACCCTGCTGGATATAGAAGCTTGCAAGCTGCGCAAAGAGAGGCGATTTTCCTCCGGCACCGACTTTCTTTTCCAACGCTGCAATCTTTTGTTGTTGGACCTCAGCCATACGCAGTTAATGCTGATGCAACTTTCTTGCTTCGAGTGCGCTTTTGATGGACAACATTGAAACGAGGAAAAATCCAAGGAAATAGAGCAGCTGGAATGGCACTGCTGCGATTTCCATGTAGTATAATGATGAAATTACGCCGAAGAAGCAATAGACTGCAAGCATCATCTCGACGACCGACACCCAGCCGATTTTCAATCCGGCATATTTCTTCCCGGCCCAGGAATCCTTCTTCGTATTGATGGCATACTTCGGAGTACGGACAAACTCGCTTTTCCGTTTGAACAATCCTTCGAACACCGCCCGCGAGTTGTTCACGGCAAACCCCATGCTTCCCGCCATGAAGAGTGGAAAGAGAAGGATCCTTCGCCGCCAATCAGGGTACACCGACTTCTGCGAGTACAAATAGAACAAGAACGATCCGATGAACGCCAGGACAAAGACTGACATCATTGCGAAATACAGGTCGTGTCCCCCTTGTTGCTTTATGTAGATCAGCGGCACGTTCAGAATGCCGGCCAGCAAGATAAAGGGAAACACGATGTTGTTCGTCAGGTGAAACGTGGAGTGTATCTTCACGCGGAGCGGGATATTGGATTTCCATACTTCGGGCAGAATTTTCCGTGCTGTCTCGATTGCTCCCTTCGTCCAGCGAAATTGCTGAGTCTTCAATGCGTTCACCTCGGCGGGAAGTTCTGCGGGCGAGGTAACATCGTTCAGGTATTTGAACTTCCAACCTTTCAGTTGGGCACGGTAGCTGAGGTCGAGGTCTTCCGTCAGGGTGTCTGCGTTCCAGTTCCCGGCATCCAGGATTGCCGCTTTGCGCCAGATACCGCCGGTGCCATTGAAGTTAATGAAGAAGCCTGCTTTGTTACGCACGTCCTGTTCAATCACGAAATGCCCGTCGAGTGCGAACGCCTGCGTGCGGGTGATGAGAGAATACTCACTGTTCAGGTGTTCCCATCGGGTTTGTACCAATCCCACCTTCTCGTCCGCGTAGAAATATGGGATCGTTCTTCGCAGGAACTCCTGCCGCGGTATGAAATCAGCATCGAAGATAGCGATGAATTCCCCACGCGCTGTGGCAAGTCCGCTTTTCAGGGCGCCGGCTTTGTAGCCGCTCCGGTCGGCGCGGTGGATGTGGTTGATGTCGTAGCCGAGCTGCCGATAGTGCTGTACCGACTTTTCGACAACCTGATACGTTTCATCGGTCGAATCGTCGAGTACCTGGATTTCCAGTTTCTTCTTCGGATAGTCGAGCGCACAAACGGAGTCGATCAACCTGTTCACCACGTACAACTCGTTATACACCGGAAGCTGGACGGTCACAATCGGTTCAACCGTAAAGAGAGGGACCGTCTCTTCCATGTTCCTCTGTTTGAGGTAATGATAGACCATGACGAACCCGTGCGCCCCGAATGCAAAGAGGATCAGGAGTGAGATGAAATAGAGGTACATAACGAATTCAGAGAAGAAAGCATTCTGAATGATTTCTTGTCGAAAAAAAAAGGCTGCTAAGACCATAGTCGTATTACCATCCTGCTACTGTTTCATTGAGTATATCTTCCGTGATTTTATCTACCGCTTCCTTGATACCGTCATTGCGCTGGGTGAGGCCGCCCCCCGAGGGGTATTCCCCCCAATTGCTGAAGTCCTTGTCCCAAATCTTTTTTCGAAGCTTCAGATCTTCAAACGTCACGTGCATCGTTACTGTGATACGGCGTGCTGTCACCTGTTCTCCCGCCTGCACAACGGACGGCACATCTTTGACATCGACGACAACACCTTCCAACATGGAATCTGCAGAATTACGGTCCGCGATCTGGAGCGTGTTGTCGTTCGTAAAACGATCAACGAGCCGCTGTGTGAGGTCATCCCGAAGCGTCGGGTCACCGAACCCGCTCTGATCCTGCACGAGTGGAATTGCGATCGTCTTTAAGTGAGCCGGGACGGAACCTCCTTTGAACGAATACACGCAGCCGGAAACCGCGGCAAGCAGCAACAGAATTGACGCAAACGAGAACAGCGATCGCCGCCAATTCTTAACGGCGGGCTCCACTCTCTGTTTCTTCACGTTTCTGGTTTCCTTTCTTGCCTTCATCCGCCTACTTGTTCCATTCACCCAGTTTCAGGTCTTTGATCTTCCTGTAGAGTGTCCGCTCGCTGATATTCAACTCCTTCGCGGCGAGTCGCCGATTGCCGCGGTGACGTTCGAGCGAGTTGCGAATCATCCTCCGCTCCATTTCATCGAGCGAGAGGCCACCGTTGGCCTCAACGACTTCCTTATGACCGTTGTTGCCGACTACGCTCACGGCCTGTTGTGCAAGAAGATCCTTCAGCTCAATGATGTTCGTTTTGAGGTCGAGGAGAGCACGGTAAATGAGTTCTCGCTCGGCTTGTTCGACGGTCTTGTTCGAGCGGACGGGGAGGTTTCGCTCGCCCGATTCGACGCGCTGCCTCTGCAGGTACTTTCGAACGTCGTCTTCCGTTATCCGTTTGCCGTTTTCCAAAACGACCATGCTTTCGAGGACATTCCGCAACTCTCGCACATTGCCGGGCCAATCGTAATTCAGGAGTACTTCGGTCGCCTCGTCGGAGAAGCCCTGGAAGGTCATATGATTCTTGTCGGAGAACTCCTTGATAATATGGTCGACGAGAAGTGGAATGTCTTCCTTACGATTCCGCAGCGGAGGAACATAAATATTCACCGAGCGCAATCTGAAGTACAGGTCCGCTCTGAACCGCTTCTGCTGAACCTCATATTCCAGGTCCTTGTTTGTCGCAGCGATCACGCGGACGTCCGCTTTGCGCGGAACCGACGAACCAACGCGCATGAACTCGCCATTTTCCAGCACGCGCAAGAGTTTCACCTGGGTAGCCAGCGGCGTCTCGCCAATTTCATCGAGAAAGATCGTACCGCCGTCGGCAATCTCGAAATACCCTTTGCGTGTTTCCACCGCGCTTGTAAAGGAGCCTTTTTCGTGGCCGAAGAGTTCGCTTTCAATGAGTCCTTCGGGGATCGCTCCGCAGTTGACCGTGACAAGGGGTTTCTGGGCGCGTTTGCTGGCTAAGTGGAGCGCATCCATCAGGACTTCCTTGCCAACACCACTCTCGCCCGAAATGAGAACGGTGATATCGGTCGGTGCAACCTGACGAATAACATCGACGATCTCCTGCATTTCAGGAGACTGACCAATGATTCCGTGCTCTTGCTGGAATTGTTCTCTTTCTGTCATACCGTGTTTCGCTCAGCGGGCAACGACGATCGATTCCAAACTGAATTTCTTCTTTATTTCCGCTGAAAATCTCCTTGCATCATCCTGGTTCTGAAATTCACCGACCCACACTTTGTGCAGTTTCTTGCCGTTCGTGACCATCGTAAAAATGTTGGACGAGTACCCTTTTCCCTCGAAGAAACTCTTTAGTTCCTCGGCTCGTTGCAGCGTCGAAAAGGCTCCCACCTGAACGGTAAAGCTCGTTGCAAATTTCTGTACCGTGCTCTTGGACTTTACAACGTCGGGTTTTTCCGGTGTTTCCTCCTTCGGCGCCGAAGTCTGATCGACGGCATACGCGGAATAGGGATAATCCTGTTTCAGCTGGGCCATTTTCTGGTCTGCTGTCTTATACAGGCCGATCGAATAGTAGTATTGGTACAGCTTGTAGAGTGCGTCGTCCGCCCATTCGCTCTTTGGAAAATTATCGACGATGCTTTGGAAAATCTTTGCAGCTTCTGTTCCATCGGTCGTCAGCACACCCTGAAGGTACATCACTCCGGGATTGTTCTGATAATTCGCCAGGAGCGTCGGCAGTTCTGCTTTTACCTGCTCGGTTTGGCCTTTCTCGATCATCTCCAGTCTTTTTGGAATATCCGGACCGCTGGATTGGCTGAAGGCAACACACACGCCCCAGAAGAGAAGTCCGGCCACTACAAATGTCGTTGTTTTCATGGATAGGCCTCCTTGGACGGTCGCAATGCACAACTAACCGGGAACGTGCACACCGAACAACGTTGCAGAATTAGCACGCTCAATGCGGATGCGGACGTAACTCCCGGCATCAAATCCGTTCTTAGGGAATATCACCATCTTATTCGTTTCGGTACGGCCACAATACTCACTGGCCGATTTCTTGCTCTCTCCTTCGACCAACACTTCCACCGTGCTCCCGATCATCTCCTGATTCCTGCGAAAGGAAATCTCACGCTGCACATCGATAATCTCGTTCAGGCGCTCAGTCTTCAGTTCATCCGGCACATCGTCCACGAGAGTCCATGCCTTCGTGTTCTCCCGCGGAGAATATTTGAACGTAAAAGCACCATCGTAGCCGATCTCTTTCAGGAGCTCGATGGTCGTCCGATGGTCTTCAGACGTCTCTGTAGGAAAACCAGCGATAATATCCGTCGAGAGGCTTACACCCGGAATGGTTTGTTTGATTTTGTCAACCAGTTTCACGTAGTGACTGACCGAGTATGTCCTGTTCATCAGCTCCAGCACGCGGTCGGAACCCGACTGAACAGGCAAATGGATGTAGTTGCACAGGTTCGAATGCTGGGCAATGGTACCGATGAGCTTTTCGGACATGTCTTGCGGATGCGAGGTTGTGAATCGGATCCGCATTGACCGGTCGACTTGAGCTACCGCAGCAAGCAGGTCCGCAAAATCACTCGACTGATCGCGATACGAGTTCACGTTCTGGCCCAACAGCGTCACTTCCTTGAATCCCCGTGCCGCGAGGCTCTCGACCTCCTGAACAATGCTGGCCAAAGAGCGGCTGCGCTCCCGACCGCGTGTAAACGGGACGACACAGAACGTGCAAAACTTGTCGCATCCGCGCATGACCGAAATCCAGGCGCTCATGCCGTCGGCCCTGAACGGAACGATGTCATCATAGTTCTCAACGCGTGACAATCGGACGGCAATTCCTCGTTCGCCGGCGACAGCGTTTTCGACAAGCACCGGCAGTCTCCTGTATTCATCCGGCCCAACCACCAGATCCACAAAGCTTTCGCTTTCCATTAAATCCTTGCGAAGACGCTCGGCCATGCATCCGAGCACACCGACAACGACCCCGGGGTTTGCCCTCTTGAGATGTTTGAAATCGCCAAGCCGGCCGTACACGCGAACCTCTGCATTTTCCCGGACCGCACACGTGTTTACGAAGATTACATCCGCGCTATCCAGAATCTTTGTTTGCTGGTAGCCAGCCGCTGCCATGATGCTGGACACCACCTCGCTGTCCGCCACATTCATCTGGCAACCGTAGGTTTCGATGTAGAAATTCTTAGGAATCTTCATCTCAAAGGCACTCATCAGACTGAAATATAATGAAAGAATGTCAGTCAAACAATCCGGGTTAGGGAGATTAATCTCTTTTAATGCTTAAGGATTTCTTGAAATATGGACTCTAAAGACAGGACCCGGTTGACAAATAGTCAGAGTCCCATCCTGGCAGGCGTGGCAATAATAGAAATTGATTGAGGAGTGAAGCCATGGTATATTGTTGCGTACGGGTCTCGCTCAACATCCAACCTGGACTTGATGTTCTTCCAAGATCCAATCCCACACACCACGACAGAGCCAATCATGAAAAATCTACTCGATGAAATAAAAGGAAATGCAAAAAAACTGAAACGACACATTGTTCTTCCCGACGCGACGGATGAGCGCGCGATTCGCGCCGCACGCATTTGCGTGGACGAAGGGCTCGCCAGCATCTCCCTTATCGGGGACGAGCAGGAAATCCTTAACAAAGCAAAACAGGTCAATGTCAGTCTGGACAAGGTCCGTATCGTTGATCCTGCAAAATCGGAAAGACTCAGCGATTTTTCGCATACGTATTTCAATCTGCGCAAGAACAAGGGGGTTGCGTTTGAAGAGGCGCAGAAAACAATGCAGCGACCCCTCTTTTTCGGAGCCATGATGGTCCGCGAGGGCGTTGCCGATGGCAGCGTCGCTGGATCACTTTCGACGACGGGCGACGTGCTAAGGGCCGGGATTCAGATCATCGGTGTTACCGAAGGTATTAACATTGTATCCAGTTTTTTCCTGATGTTGTTTCCCTATACAACATATACGTTCGCTGACTGCGCAGTCGTGCCAGACCCAGACGCTGACCAGCTTGCCGACATAGCCATAGCGTCTGCTGAAAACCACATCAAGTTGACCGGCGAGGAGGCGCGCGTTGCGATGCTTTCGTTCTCCACCAAGGGGAGTGCGCAGCACCCGGATGTTGAGAAGGTGCAGAAGGCCACTGCCATCATCAAGAAAAAGAAACCCGGCCTGAATGTGGACGGAGAACTCCAACTCGATGCTGCCATTGTGCCTTCGGTCGCACAGCATAAGGCGCCGGGCAGTTCGGTGGCGGGCAGCGCCAATGTCCTTATCTTCCCTGATCTGAATTCCGGCAACATCGGTTACAAGCTTGCCCAGCGCATGGCAAACGCTGAAGCAATCGGACCCGTGGTACAGGGTCTGAAAAAACCTGCCTTTGACCTTTCACGCGGATGCAGCGTGAGCGACATCGTCAATGTCGTCGCCATCAATGCAGTTGTAGGAGTGGTTTAGGAGCTCCGGGAGGCCACGAACGGGTGAGTTTCTTGATTCACAATTGAAACTCGCCCTTCTTTTTACTACCATTTTGCCGTCACTCTTTTTTGAAGACACGGTGGGCAGACGTATGCTGACAACCAGTCACTCTCCCTTCGTGTACATCCATAGCAGAGTAATCCATAACCGGCGTGTACCATGAAGAAGAAATCAATGCATCGTCCGATCCAATCTCTCAAGCGAGCTCCCAAACATCTTCCGGTTGCACACCACAAGCTTCGCTGGCAATGTGAACCCAGCTCCCTCAAAGTAAAGTCCACCAGCGACGTCCTCCCTTCGAGGGAAATCATTGGACAGGAACGCGCCTTGCGGGCGCTTCGTGTCGGACTGGAAATGGAACATTTTGGGTACAACATCTTCGTCACGGGACTTTCCGGAACAGGCCGGACCACCACCATCAAACGCATGCTGCAGGACTTTGAACAGAAACAGTCCGAGCTTTCCGACCACTGTTATGTGAACAATTTCAAGAATCCCGACAACCCGCTTGCCCTCTCCCTGCCGGCCGGCCAGGGGCGCGCCTTAAAACAAGACATGGACAATTTCATCAAAGACCTGCTGCGTGACATCCCGGCGGTCTATGAAAGCCAACGCTTCCAGCAGGAGAGAAAAGTCCTGCTGCAACATTTCCAGGACAGACAAAAAGTCGTTCTCCAGGATTTTGAAAAACGTGTCAAAGAGCGCGGGTTCGACCTTGTGCAGGTGCAGGTGGGCAATATGATGCGGCCGGATATTGTCCCGGTGGTGAACAACAACCCCACCAATCTCGATCAAGTTGAGCAGCTCGTTCAGAAGGGAGAATATACCAAAGAGCAGTACCAGGCACTTCGCGACACGCAGGCGGACCTGGAGAAGCAGATGGCGAACGTCTTCCGTGAGTTGAGGAACATCGAGAAGAAAGTGCAGCAATCGCTGTCGGAGCTCGAGGACAGGCTTGTCATGCCTGCCGTGAACGATTTCATTTCCATCCTTCGGGCAACGTATGACAGCGAGAAAGTCCGCTCATACTTCGACGACATCACAGAATACATCCGTCATCATTTGGACAGATTCAGAAAACAACCACCGCCGGCCACGGAAGATGCTGAAGAGCCGGTAGAGGATGACTATACCGAATTCCAGGTGAACGTGCTCGTCGATAATTCAGAAGAAAAGCACAACCCGACTGTCATCGAAACGAATCCAAAATACAAGAACATTTTCGGAACAGTTGACCGAGAGCTTGACAAGGCCGGCGTCTGGCGAACGGACTTTACAAAGATCAAAGCCGGCTCGCTGCTCCGGGCGGACGGCGGTTTCCTCGTTCTCAATGCCCTTGACACGCTCATTGAGCCCGGCGTGTGGCAGGACCTCAAGCGAACGCTGCGAACGGGGAAGATCGAGATCCACACATATGAGCCCATTTACGGCTTTGCTCCGACGGCAATGAAACCCGAAGCAATCAGCATTAATGTTAAAGTCATTATTATCGGGGAGACGGAGCTTTATTATCTTCTCTACTACCGGGACGAGGACTTCAAGAAAATATTCAAGATTCGCGCTGATTTCGATTTCGAGATGCTGAAAAACGCGAATGCGATCACCCAGTACATCCGGTTTATCAAGATGCTCTGTGATGACGAGCATCTGAGACCGTTCAACGCCACCGCGCTGGCACAGATCATCGAGTTTGGCGTCAGGCTTTCCGGCCAACAGAAGAAGATCTCGACACGGTTCAATATCATTGCCGACGTTGCGCGCGAGGCAAACTACTGGGCTTCAAAGGCGAAGCTGACCGTCGTGAGCGGCAAGGAAATTGAAAAAGCCATCGATGAGCGGGTGTACCGGGTCAAGCTGGTGGAGGACAAAATACAGGAAATGATCGTTGACGGCTCGATCATGATCGACACCAAGGGAAGTGTCGTGGGACAGGTCAATGGGTTGTCGGTCTACGATGTCGGAGAACACGCCTTCGGAAAACCGTCGCGTATCACCGCCAAGACCGCCCTGGGGAGGGCCGGGATTATCAACATCGAGCGTGAAGCGGAATTGAGCGGCCCGACACACAACAAGGGTGTCGCCATCATCAGCGGCTATTTCCGAAGCAGGTTTGCACAGAAGAAACCGCTTGTCATGGATGCGAGCATCACGTTCGAGCAATCGTATGGGGGGATAGACGGAGACAGCGCGTCTTCGACGGAGATCTATGCCATCCTCTCGAGCTTGTCCGGCGTTCCTCTCCGTCAGGAAATTGCTGTTACCGGTTCTGTCAATCAAAAAGGGGAAATCCAGCCGATTGGCGGAGTGAATCTGAAGATCGAGGGATTCTTCCACGTCTGCAAAGCAAAGGGGTTTACCGGAGGCCAGGGTGTGATGATCCCGGAAAAGAACCTTCCCGACCTGATGCTGCGGGAAGAAGTCATTGATGCGATTCGCCGAAAGCAGTTTCACGTTCACGCTGTCAAGACCATCGACGAGGGAATCGAGATCCTGACCGGCGTGAAGGCGGGCAAGCAACGTCCCGACGGAACATTTGAAACCGGGACGGTCAATTCTCTTGCTGCACGTAAACTCGAAGAATACGCAAGTGACTGGCGGGAATTTGAATCGTTGCGAAAATAGGATATCGTGTCGCATCCTGGTGCTGTTTCCCGGCAACCGTGGTTAATTGTAGAAACGTGAACAGCGTGCGTGCCGTTTCCTCTCCTCGTGATGATGGCAGCTTCGCTTCTGTTCAAAACGGATTGAAAGCATAGAGCGAGCAGTAATCAACGTTCGAGCGGCAACGTTGCTGCTGCCCCCGTCAAAAATTGAGCAATGAGTGCTCTTTGCCCTGATGTGAGGAGCCCCAATGAGTATGGGATGTCAAGTTGCCACTTTGGGTGCGAGCCTGTTGATTTTCTGACTGAATGTACATAGCGAAACTTTTCGAATCGTAGTCTCGTTCTCTATGCTGGAGGGACTCCTATGAAATACTTTGTCGCCCTGCTCCTGTGTTTCTCCGCCACGGTGTTTGCCCAGAATCCCAACCGCGCGTTGTTCGCGCCAATCGCGGGAGTCACCCACTACGTTCTCGACGACCAGGCAATCACCGGCCCGACGATGGGTCTGCGGTATCTCACGCGTGAATTTTCATCCAGCCGGATCAGCTTGTTCGCCGGTGCAACATTGAGGCCCGACGGCTTCGGGTATTACCGGACGGAACCATTCATCTACTCTGACCCGTCGCAGCAATACCGCCTCCAACCGCCCGTGTATGATGGCGCCGTACCCGCATCGCATTTTGCCTTCGGACTCGCGTTCCTGGGCTTTGACTGGCGCACGTACCTTGCGAACGGGAGTGTGAGACCCTATCTCGGAGTCGGTGCGCAATTGGTAAGCTGGTCGGCAAGCAGTACGTGGACGGGGACCATCATGCCTGTTGCGGACGCCGGTCTCGACGTCCACGTGTCGTCCGGGTTGAGTGCCTTTGCGGAAAGCCAGTATGCTTACGGAATGCCAACGCTCTTTGGGTCTCGGTATTCCAGCTTGAAAGACCTTTTCTCATTCGGCCTCGGAGTGAATTTCGCACCCCGGTGGTAGATACCCGAAAACGGATTGTCGTTCGTCACAAGGATCCCCATCAGTATTGCTGATCGGGGATTTTTTATTGCATTTTCTCTTATATTTCTTTCGTGGAATTCAATTCACCATACACCGAAATGGATCAAACCATACGAAGAGCTCTTCAGCTCTCGACACTTCTTGTCATTATCCTGTGCACGGGGGTCCTGGGATACCATTACATTGAAGGATGGCCGCTGTTCGATGCGCTCTACATGACGGTGATTACTCTCGCCACGGTGGGGTATGGTGAAACACACCCGCTCTCTCTGTCCGGGCGTGCCTTTACGATATTCCTCATCCTGGGCGGCATGAGCATCATCTTCTACGCTCTGACTGAGATCACCACATTTGTTGTCGAAGGTGAGATGACCGGAATTTTAAGGAGACGACGCATGAATCGTCAAATCAACAAACTCAAAAACCATTACATCCTGTGCGGAGCGGGAAGAAGCGGGTCCCACGTCCTCAATGAGCTTCGCAAGACGGGACGCAAGTGTGTAGTCATCGAGAAAGATGCAACCAAGGTCAAGAACCTGCTGGGTGAGCACGTTCCGGTTATCGAAGGAGAAGCAACAGAAGACCTCGTTTTACGTTCTGCCGGCATTGAACACGCCGCGGGGCTCGTAACGGCATTGCCCAACGACAAAGATAACCTGTTCGTCGTTATCACAGCCCGGGGATTGAATCCGACCATCCGAATCGTTTCCAAAGTGGAGGAGATTGCTGCCCGCGAGAAATTCCTTCGGAGCGGCGCGGATACAGCCGTTTCTGCAAACTTCATCGGTGGGATGCGCATGGTTTCGGAGCTCATTCGGCCGGCAACCGTCTCCTTCCTCGACTCGATGCTGTACGGCACTCCATCACTACGTGTCGAAGAGGCCACCGTCATGCCCTCTTCCAAGTACATCGGGGTGTCGATTGACAAGGTCGAACCGCTTCAAACCTCCGGTGTTGTTCTCGTTTCGCTCAAGGACGACAGCAAAGCGGGGTTCCGCTTCAACCCTCCGAAGGATACGCGATTACGGGCCGGCGACACAATGATCATTATTGGCGACAGAACCCAGGTCGAAAGCCTGAAGCGCGGGCTGAACGGTTCATAATTTCCACTGGTCGGAGGGGTACCCGCAGCTCTTCCTGTGGTTCTGATGCCAGCTGGAAAGGACGGTCTTGCAGGATTTGAATCGAATGAGGCCGCGGGGAGCGAAACACCTTTGGATCGGGGGTTGAAATAACGAACGCGGGGAGTTTGTCCCCGCGTTCCATAAGAGATCTTACACGAAGAAGATCTGATTTACTGCGTTTATTGTTTCTTCGGCTCTTCTTTCTTCGGCTCTTCCTTCTTTGGTGCTTTCTTGGTTGATTTCTTCGTGGCTTTCTTCGTGGTTTTCTTTGTGGTCTTCTTTGTTGTGGCTTTCTTTGCAGGTTTCTTCATCTCGTCCTTCTTCATCTCCTGCTTTTCATCCTTCTTCATTTCCTGCGAATAGACGGTCGTGGTCGCCACGACTGCAAACGCAAGTGCTAACATGATCATCAACTTCTTCATTGTACAATCTCCTATTAAAGGGTGATTTGGTGAGACGTGAATACGTCCATTTCTGGCACCATTATGATAGCCAACCCGTCGAGGAAAGTCAACAAATCCGCTATTAAATTTTCTTAATTGACTCCGGGCTTTTGCGGTGGAAGCGCACTCATGAAGACGGTCCGACTGCTTTCCGAACACATTCCAGGAGTCCGGCGATTCCATTCGAAAACGTGGTTTGTTCCGGAAGAAGACTTACAACTGCACACGCTTCCTGCTCGATTTCAAAAAGATGTCCCGGATGGACAAGAACATTATTTTCTTTTAATGTTCGGAGAGCCCACGCCTCGTCCTGCATAATGCCGGGGAGTCTGACGATCGCGTTCCATCCTCCATCTGCATTCAACACGGACACCGGGCCCTGAGCGGTCATCCGGTGAAGAGTGCGATAATTCGCTGTGATGCGACCCCGGACTTGATCCGTGATACTTCGACCCGCGCCGAGTAATACCCCGAGGCTCAGCTGAACCGGAGTGTTCACAGAAAGGTACGTGTCGGTGATAATTTCCAGCCGCTTCACGGCAAGTTGCACGACTGCGTCGATGCCGGATATTGTGATCCAGGCAAGCTTCATCTGTGGCAAACCCAGGAACTTCGAAATCCCGTTGAGCGTGAACGTAAGGGAGCTTCCCTCGGCAGCAAAAGATTCGTACCCACCTCCTGCGCTCCCGAATGAAAATTCCCCAAAGACTTCGTCGACGATCAGGGAAAGATTGTGGCTTTGGGCAAACTCTGCAATCCATCTCCGATCTCCACTCTTTACGAACGAACCCGTTGGATTGTTCGGATGCACGAGCAGCAAGGCTCTCGTTGAGGGACCGAAGTTTTCGAGGATTGAATCGACGTCAAGGTTCCATTCGCCGTCGTACCGGAGCCGATAGTGCCGGACTTCCACGTCGTTCAGTCCGCACAGGTAGTCGAACAGGGGGTAGCTTGGTTTCGGCACCAGCACACTCTCGCCCGGATTACAAAGCAGCCTGAACAGGTAGGAGTATGCTTCACTGGTACTCGCCGTGAGAAAAATGTTGGCAGGATCAACGCGGATTCCCTTGCCGTCATAATACGCCGCTATTTCCTTGCGTGCGGAAAGAAGGCCGTGGGGCTCGGGTTCGTACAGAGACAACTTCTCGGGGAAGGGTATCCGGAAAATTCCGGAGTTATACGAAAAACCGCAGCGGGTAGGGTTGGATTCCGTCAAATCCAGAATTGGCTCGCCCATCCGGCGCTTCTCTTCCAGGAGCCGGGAGAGTGCGTTCGGTGTGAGATTCCAGCCGGTCCGCGAAGAAAACATGGCATAACTAGACAAGAAAATGGGCAACGATCAGCGGGCACGAGCAAGCAGGACTTCCAAAACCGGCCAAGCATTCCTGCTGTTCCGTTCTTCTGGCCGTCGAGCGACGACAGGCCACGAATTCGTGCCCGCGTGGCCTTATCGTGCCCTGATATATCGTCAAAGGTCCTGTCTGACGCATTCCCTATTCTTCTTCTATCTCCGCTTTCTTCCTGGACATCCGGTTCCGTTCATTATGATCAAGATATTTTTTCCGCAGCCGGATGTTCTTTGGTGTCACTTCCACAAATTCATCGTCCCCGATCCATTCGATCGCTTGCTCCAGCGTAAGCAGGCGGGCAGGTTCGAGTCGCACAGCCTCATCGGAGCCCGAAGCACGCATATTAGTAAGTTGTTTCGTGCGGCAAACGTTGACCACCATATCGTACTCACGGGAGTTTTCACCGACCACCATGCCTGCATACACGGCAAGCCCCGGTTCAATGAAGAATGTCGACCGCTCCTGCAATTTCCACATCCCGTAGGCAACGGACACGCCCGCTTCAAGCTGTATCAATGCCCCCTTTGTTCGGTGAGGCACTTCACCTTTGTATGGCTCATAGCCGTGAAAATTGTGGTGCAGGATGCCCGTTCCTTTGGTCTGCGTGAGGAATTCTCCCCTGAACCCTATCAGCCCACGTGCGGGCACGAGAAATTCGATGCGTGTATTCCCCTGCGACTGGATCATGTTTCTCATCTCCCCTCGCCGACCGCCGAGGTTTTCGATTACAATACCGACGTGTTCGTCCGGCACATCGATGATGACGTGCTCCACAGGCTCGCACATGACGTCATCGATCCGTTTGTAAATGACCTCCGGCCTTGAGACCTGAAATTCGTATCCTTCCCGCCGCATCGTCTCGATCAGAATTGCGAGATGCAATTCACCGCGACCGCTGACACGGAAGATGTCGGGGGAATCCGTGAGCTCGACGCGCAACGCGACGTTCGAACGCAATTCACGCTGAAGCCGCTCCCCAAGATGCCGCGTCGTGACGTATTTACCGTCCTGCCCCGCAAACGGCGAATTATTGACCATGAAGTTCATGGACAGCGTGGGTTCTTCGATCGACACGAAGAGCAACGGCGTTGGATCTGCCGCGTCCGATATGGTCTCCCCGATATCGACGTCTTCCATCCCTGCAATAGCAATGATATCGCCGGCGTGCGCTTCCGTCACTTCGATGCGCTTCAAGCCTTCGAAGGTATAGATCTTCGTTACGCGCGCGTCTTCCACAGTTCCTTCCCGGTGAATGATTTTCATGGGGGAGCCGAGTCGAATGGTCCCTCGGTGAATTCTTCCGATTCCGAGCCTGCCGAGGTAGTCGTTGTAATCGATCGTCGTGACGAGCATTTGAAACGGCAAATCGCTATCCCCGGGAGGAGGCGGAACTTTATTGACAATTGTTTCGAACAGCGGTTCAAGCGATGACCCCTCGTCCTCAAGCTCAACTTTGGCAATCCCCTGCTTCGCGATACAGTAGAGCGTCGGAAAATCTAGTTGCTGGTTATTGGCACCCAGAGCAAGAAACAACTCAAACACTTCGTCCAGGACCTCGTGCGGGCGGGCATCCTTCCTGTCGATCTTGTTGATAACCACGATGGGTTGGAGGTTGAGCTCAAGCGACTTTTTCAGTACGAATTTCGTTCCCGGCAACGGTCCTTCTGCCGCATCCACGAGGAGGAGCACCCCATCGACCATCTTCAGCGTGCGTTCGACTTCGCCGGCGAAATCGGAGTGTCCCGGCGTATCAACAATGTTGATTTTGTACGTCGACTTGTGGGTTTTGGACTTATAGAAAACGGAGGTATTCTTGGCAAGGATGGTGATGCCGCGTTCACGTTCCAGCTCGTTGGAATCCATGACCCGCGTCACCATTTCCTGATTTGCGCGGAACGTCCCTGTTTGGCGCAGCATGTAATCCACCAACGTTGTTTTTCCGTGGTCGACGTGGGCTATGATAGCTATATTCCGTATTTCTTCTCTTCGATGCATCATTTCTCCGAAACAAAAATGCCTCAGGTTGCTCACCTAAGGCAATGAGAAGATACGGAATTTTGCATTCAAAACAAAAACGGTCTGCACCCTGCCGATGGAGGCCCTCTCAATCGCTGCTACACGGATCTTCCCCTTCCTGCCCGCGGGTACAACGCTAGCACGCGCTTCGGCTGTACCCCCGGACCGGCATCCTCCTCACTCATCTTCCATATAATTCCCGAACAGCTTTTCAAGATCGTCGAGCCCTTTCTTGATCGAGAACCTCAGTGCGTCGCCAAATGTATTGAGCACAATGAGCGCATTGACGTTTGCATCGAAGCTCGATGCTGCGGAGACCCTGTTCCACATCCCTTTGTTGACTTTCGAAATCTCTTTATAGATGTCGACGAGTCTTTCCAACTCCCAGTCCGGTTTCTTCCCCTTCTGTTTTTTGAAATACTGCGCAAGAAGGTACATCGTGACCGAGCGATACACCGTCTCTGTCGCAGATGCAAAAGGAAGGTGGAACCGGACCATCGGTCTGAGTTTATCGAGAATCGGGCAGTTGCTCGCAACCATGTAGATTCCCATCAGGGAGCTGAGCGCGTTCTGGACCGTAGTCTGTTTCGCGTAACTCCGCTCGGGCGTCTCCACAACAACAAAAACACTTTCATAGGAGGTAGAGAACTTGAATGCTTCAATGAGGCTCGATAGATTGGCAGCTACAGGGCAGTATTCGACATCGCTTCCCAGGGGACAGTTCTCGCATTGATTAAACGAGAGTTTTGTCCAGGCTGGCAGGTGGGGCGAGATGTCGTTGCGCAATTCCAGCGTCTTTCCGTCCAGAATTGTCTCAAATTCTCTCTCCGTCCCATCTTCCGCCTGGAACTTGTAGAGAATCCGGATAACATCTATGCTGTGCTCGTCAATGCGCATTCTAGGGCGGGATAGAATAGCCGCCTCTCCATCAGTCGCGAAGAATGTAGTGTCTATTCGTCTGAATGTAGCATGGTATGGAAGAAAAAACAATCTGTCCGCAGGACAGAACCCACGTGGCGGAATGCGTTCCCACCGTTTTCGAGAGCGGCAGAAGCAAGAGTCTGCGGGAGCGCGCCACTAGGCTTGCAGCACTCTGATCAAGTCTGTATTGATTTCGAGGCGGGGACCCCCGATAAGTGCCACGCAGTCTGGAATGGCGGGAAATACTGCTTCGAGGCATATCTTGATGGATTTCGGCTTTCCGGGCAAGTTCACGATGAGCGATCGGTGACGAACGCCGGCCGACTGTCGGGAGAGGATTGCGGTCGGCACTTGTCTCACTGAAACCGCGCGCATGGCTTCGCCGAATCCGGGGATCATCTTGTCGCAGACCGACTCGGTTGCTTCGGGCGTAACGTCGCGCGGCGCCGGACCGGTACCTCCCGTGGTGATGACGAGACAACATTTCTTCTTATCGACCATTGATCGCAATTCACTTGCGATGCGGGCCCTATTGTCGGGAACGACCTTATAGACTTCTTCCCACTCAGTTCGCAAATATGTGTGAAGGATCTCCCTAATCGCTCGTCCGGAAAGATCTTCGTAGATACCTTTACTCGCTCTGTCCGACGCGGTCACTATGCCGATTCGTACTTTCATGCGTTTGGTTTGGTTCCGTCAAACAAATTCTCTTACCTGGTTCGCACGTGAGCGCAAGCTTCGTTGTGTAGGGTACCGAAAGAAGCGCTGGAAATCAATTACGGTGGCAGGGAATCTCTTCTCGGGTAATCGTGTCGTTGATTCTCGGAACGATCCGGCGGCAGTGCGGGTTCACGCGTGCACGTTGAAACGATGATCAGCAAGTGCTCTTGCGCACCCACTTTTCCCTGCTTGATTGACACCCTAATTTTGGTTAGCTTTCAGGTTCAAAAGCTTTCTTTTCAGCATTTTTTTTGAGGTTTTGTACATGGGACGCACAAAAATATGGATTCCGGGTATATTTCTCGTGGTGCTGCTGGCTGGTTGTGGCACCTCAAATCCTATTGTCGCCACAATAGATCACGAAAACATCACATTGCGGGATTTTGAGGACAATTACGCAAAAAATAACGGCGGCTGGACGAATGCGGATACTTCCTCATTGGAAAACCGCAAACATTTCCTGGACTTGTTGATAAATTTCAAGCTGAAAGTAAAAGAAGCAAAAGAACGGGGGCTGCTCAACGACACGTCGGTCACCGGAGAGTTCGACGAGTATCGCTCGACGGTGGCTCAATCATACGTGCTGGAGAAGGAGATCACCGCACCACACGTACGGCGAATGTACGATCACAGACTTCAGGAAATTTACGCTTCCCAGATCTTTTTTCGATTGCCACAGAATCCGACCCCCGCCGACACTCTCGAAGCATACAACAGCGCTTTGAAAGTGCTTGCCCTTCTTCCCGAAGTCAGTTTTGACACCCTTGCGCGAAAGTACTCGCAGGACAGCCAAAGTGCGCCGAACGGGGGCTACATCGGCTGGGTCGTCCCGGGACGCGATCCTGAAGATGTGGAGAACGCTCTCTACGCTCTCAAGGAAGGTGAATACTCAAAGGCCCCATTTCGAAGTTCCCTGGGATACCATATTTTCAAAGTCCTGAGGCGAAGACCCGCCAGGGGAGCAATACGCATAAGTCACATCCTTAAACGGTTTTCCCCCGGTTTGAAGGACACGGCCGCGGTCCGGGATACCATCTGGCAAATCTATGGTGAACTCAAGCACGGAGCAGTATTCTCCGAGCTTGCACAAAAATATTCTGACGACTTGTCCACCAAGGGGCGGGGTGGTGATGCGGGGTTCTACGAGCGCGCACGGTTGCGCCCAGATATCGCTAACCTGTTATTCGATTTTCCCATTGACTCGATATCTGCGCCATACCACCAACCATATGGCTATCACATTTTCCAGGTTACCGGAGAACAGCCCTTTGCTCCGTTCAGTCAAATGGAAAAAGATCTCCGATCCGACTACCAGCAACGGTTTTACCAAACGGACTACGCCAAATACGTGGAGGGATTGAGGCAACAGTATGGTGTCGTCGTCGACCGTGACGTCCTCGCCACATTGAAAGAATCGGTAGACACCATGAAAACGCCGAGCAGTTCGGGTTGGAGCGACACTCTTTCCGCCGATCTGCTTGCAAGATCTCTGTTCACCTGTGGAGGGAAGCCGTTTACCGTGCGGGATTTTGTCGACGCCGTCGAAACCGGCGCCGAATACAAAGAAATGCCGTTGCGAAAATCCAATATTGACGTCATGGTTGACCGGCTTGTTACGGCAAGGGTTCTCAAAGAATACGCGGTCGCTGCCATTGATCGTTACCCCGAGCTGAAGAGTTTGATGGACGAATATCTCGACGGTATACTGCTCTACCGCATCGAACAGGATGAGGTCTGGAACAAGGTTGTTGCCAACGATTCGCTGCTCAGATTGTACTACGATACGACGAAAACAAACTATCGCTGGCCTGAGAGGGTGAACTTTGCCGAAATCTTTGTCACGAGCGACAGCCTCAAGAATGTCGTGCAAGAGAAGCTGTCCGGCGGCGCAGATTTCTTGCCACTCGCCGAAGAATACACTGCGCGGGCAGGCTACCGCGATAAACGAGGCGAGTGGGGGCTACAGCCATACGACCTCAATGATCTGTCACAGAAAGCGTCGAAGTTACCGGTCGATAGTGTCAGCGGTTTCTTCCGATACCAAAACGGCTGGACGGTCATCAAAGTGCTGGGAAAAGACAGCGCTCGCGTGAAGACATTCGAAGAAGCCCAGCCGGAGCTTGCTGGTTCCTATCAGGAACAGTTCTCCAAGATGCGGGAACAGGAATGGGTCGAATCCCTTCGGCAGAAGTACGGGGTTACGGTGAACACGGATTTGCTTGGACAAGCGTTTAAGAAAAAACACGTTGAAAACAATTAATGCCAGCATCGTATCTCTTCTGTTGTTGATCGGCTGTCAGCAAAAAACATCAACAAATGTCCCCCTGGCCCGTTTCGATAACAGGACACTCACGGCGGATGATATCCACGTCCGAATCGATTCTTCCCGAGGGATCACGGAAGCACAACTACAACAGTACGTCCAACGCTGGCTGAAGGATGAGCTGCTCTATAGAGAGGCTGTAGCACGGGGTTTTGGAAACTCGAAAGCCATCAACGACCGGCTTGAGGATGTCCGCCGACAGCTTGTCATCAACGAGTTCCTGGACAACGCGGTTTACAACGACAAGACTGCAACCAGCACACCGCAAGAAGTGCGGGCATATTATGATGCGCACAAAAGCGAATTCGTTCTTCGCAGCGACGTTGCACTCATCAGTTATGTTGTCTTTTCGGACCGCGATGCTGCCAGCAAGTTTCGCACCACAGTCTTGCGCGGGACATCGTGGTTCGAGGCGCTCCATCAGTTCCTTGCAGATCCCATCCAACGAGTAAAAATTCTCACGAAAGGCGACTCTCTCTACCACACACAGGCTTCCCTGTTGCCGGCTGATCTATGGCGCGTTGCCTCGAATGCAAACCTGAGAGAACCGTCGTTTCCTGTCAGCACGACCGAAGGATACTATGTCCTCATTGTCTGGCAGTTTGGAAAACAGGGCCAGCCCGCTGATATTCATTTGGTCGATAGCGAAATCCGTAGCAGGCTTGCAATCGAGCGCCGTTCACACCTCTACGACTCGCTCGTGGAGAACCTTCGGACCAAACATTCTGTTGAACTATTGGTGGGGTCGAACGGAAACGACACCACACGATTGAAAACTCTGGAATAGGCCGGGCACAAGAATGACCAAACGTAGAACCGTATTGATCGTTGCGGGATTGTTGTTCGCTGTTCCATTTCTGCACGCACAGACGGTTGTCGACCGAATTGTTGCCGTCGTCGACAAGGAAATCATCACCGAATCGGAGCTCAACGAGCGCGTGGCTTTCTATGCATACCAGAACAAGCTCGATCCCTCGACACCCGGTCTCCGGAAACAAATGCTTGACAACATGATAGCCGAGAAGCTGATCCTTGCGCAAGCAATCATCGACAGCGTCCAGGTGACCGACGACGATGTTACCGAAGCGCTTGACCAGCAGGTCCAGAGATTGGTGCATCAATTCGGCTCAGATAAGGCGGTGGAGCAGGCCTATGGCAAACCGATCGGTCGGATCAAACGCGAATACCGCGATGAAATGCGAAAGCAGTTGCTCGTCCAGCGGATCGAACAGTCTCGGCAGAGCTCTATTCAAGTCACCGCGAACGACGTCGCTTCGTTCTATGCCACCTACAAGGACAGCCTGGCCGAGGTGCCTGAAACATACACGATCAGCCACATTTACATCGTCCCAAAACCCGATACCGCAGTTGAACGGCAGACGTACCTCAAGGCATCTGCCGTCCTCGACAGTATCCGTGCAGGCGGAGACTTTGCTGACTTTGCCAAGAAATATTCAGCAGACGCGACGGCTTCCAGCGGAGGCGATCTTGGATGGTCCAAGCGGGGCGACTTTGTCCCAGAGTTTGAGGAAGCTCTCTTTGGTCTTAAGGAAGGACAGGTTTCCGACGTTGTGAAGACGCAGTTCGGTTATCACATTATCCAGCTTATCGCTCGGCGCGGTGAATCAGTTCACGCGCGGCACATACTTTTCCGCATTGAAAAAGGCGCAGCAAGCGATTCGGCGGCCGTACGGGAGTTGCGTGCCATCCGCGATAGCGCGCTGGCGGGCCAATCCTTTGCCGAGCTCGCGAAAAAGTACTCCGAGGACGATCAAACAAAACCTCTCGGTGGAGACCTTGGCGAAGTGACATCGAAGGACATTACGCCAGAGTTCGAAGAAGAAATCAAGAACCTCAAAGTAGGTGAAATTAGCGAGCCTACAAAGATAGCTGTCGGCAACGGCTACGGGTACCAGATCGTCCTAATGCGCAAAAAGATCCCTGCACACATGCCGACACTCGAAGGTGACTACAAACAATTGGAGCGACTCGCGCTGTATCTGAAACAGACTCGAATGAACAACGCGTGGATCGATGAATTGAAAAAAAACATCTACCTCGACGTCCGTCTCTAACTCTCACAACCATCAAAACACAGCCGGGGGGATTGGGTAGTATCGAGCGTCAATTGTTGGTTCCCAATGCTTTGCACTGCCACGGCGTTGTCCGCATAACAAGGATCAGTACGTGCCAATACTCGAGCATCAAAAATCCGGCGATGTAGAATCCGTCAAAGAGCTTTCCGAAGCTTACCGCGCCCTGTGCTCCGAGATCGGCAAGGTCATTGTCGGGCAGCAATCGATCATCGAGCATTTGCTTATTTCTCTCCTTTCGCGGGGGCATTGCCTTTTGATCGGTGTGCCCGGTCTTGCCAAAACATTGCTCATCAAAACGCTTGCCGAGACCCTCGAGCTCAAATTCAGTCGTATTCAGTTCACACCGGACCTCATGCCCAGCGACATCACGGGGACGGAGATTATCGAAGACAACCGCGCAACCGGACAAAAATCATTCAAGTTCGTGCACGGACCGGTGTTTGCAAATATCATCCTAGCCGATGAGGTAAACCGAACTCCTCCCAAAACACAGGCTGCTCTCCTGGAGGCCATGCAGGAACACCACGTGACTGCCGCCGGAGAGACCTATCAACTGAAGGAACCGTTTTTTGTCCTGGCCACTCAGAACCCCATTGAACAAGAGGGGACGTATCCGCTTCCGGAAGCGCAGCTCGACCGGTTTATGTTCGCACTCTGGTTGGATTACCCTTCAGCCGACGAGGAGTTGCAGATCGTGAAATCCACCACCAGTCCGTATGTTCCTGAGTTGAAGCACGTACTGGGCGCGAACCATATTATTGCATTTCAAGACCTGGTCCGGCGTGTTCCCGTCGCGGACAACGTCATCCAGTACGCTGTCCAGCTCGTCAGCAGGACACGTCCGCAGGGATCGATCGCTCCGACTTTTGTGAAGAACTGGGTGCGCTGGGGTGCGGGGCCCCGGGCTTCCCAGTATTTGATCCTCGGCGCCAAGACTCGTGCGATCCTTCAGGGGCGGCACACGCCGGATATCAACGACGTGCGATCCATTGCGGCTCCGGTCTTGCGGCACCGTCTCGTCACAAGCTTTAATGCAGAAGCAGAGGGCGTCAACACCGTCCAGATCGTCGATAAGCTGCTCGCAGAGTCAACATGATCGGTGCGTGGATAACAAGGCGCATATTCCTCCTCTCCACACTTGTTTTCGCCACCGGCTCACTCCTTGAGATTCCCGCCCAAACAGCAAGCTCTCGCCATTACTGGATCTACCTCAGTCAGCGAACGGCGACCGACTTGTCTCCCCAAGCCCTCGGGATTTCAGCGCGAGCCATGAGTCGGCGTGCAAAAGTCCTTCCTTCGGAAAAACTCATCGACGAGTATGATGACCCTATCCCGGAAGCGGTGATCGACCAGATCCGTGCTTCAGGGGCGACAATCCGAACAACCTCGCGATGGCTCAACGCCGTCTCTGTGGAATCATCACAAGGCCAGCTTCATTCGATTTCGAGGCTTCCGTTTGTTAAACGTATCGCGCCGGTAGGCATCGGTACGTTCGAGCGACCACAGCCTTCCTTTCGTCCGGCTTCGCGCTCTTTAGCCAAATCCGCGGCGACCGGGACGCTCAATTATGGTCCCTCCCTTACTCAACTCACGACCCTGCATATCACCGATCTGCACGATGTTGGAATCAACGGATCAGGCGTCGTCGTGGGAATGATTGACGATGGTTTCAACGGCCATCGATCGCACGTTGCACTCAAGGCCATCAAAGTTGTCGCTGAATACGATTTCATCCACAACATTACTGATACAGAAGCTCAGCCCTGGGAGGATCCGAACCAGGGCTTACACGGGGCCGGAACGCTATCGTCCGTCGCCGGATTTGACCCGGGGAATCTTATCGGCGGAGCGTTTGGCGTGTCGGTCATTCTGGCAAAAACGGAGATGGACAGCAGCGGTGATGCCGACTTCCGCAGTGAAGAAGATACTTATGTTGCAGGCCTTGAATGGATGGAGCGCCTTGGAGCCGATATTGCGTCCTCCTCGCTTGCCTACAAAATCTTCGTTCCCCCCGATTCAAGCTATAGCTACTCTTCGCTCAATGGGCGTACCACGATCGTTGCACAAGCAGCCGCAATTGCGGCTCGTAAAGGGGTTCTGCTGTGCACCGCGATGGGGAATGAAGGAATTATCGGCCTCGATAGCGCCGGCGATCTTGTGCCGACGCCCGGTACCCTCTGGTCGCCGGCTGACGCCGATAGCATCATATCCGTTGGCGCCACTTCGCTGGACGGATCGGAGGTTTGGAGTCTTTCCTCAACCGGTCCCACGTCCGACGGTCGCATCAAGCCGGAGGTTGTCGCACCGGGTGACGGTGTATATTGGGCTTTTGGAAATGATAGTTCAGACTATTGGGAAGTCAGCGGGACGTCCGCTGCAACCCCGCTCGTTGCGAGTGCGGCTGCTCTTGTCCTCTCGGCACATCCAGAGTTGACTCCGATGCAGGTGCGTCAAGCCCTGATGAACACTGCTGCACCACTGACCGATTTTTACCCATCACTCGGGGTTCCGAACTACGTCTACGGTCATGGACTCGTGAACGCATATGACGCGGTATTGAGCGATGGGCTTGCGTTCAGCAATCACCCGATCATCACATCCGTGAACAACATATACGTTGTCACAACGTGGATTGCTTCAAGCGATGTTCCGGTTTCCGACTCGCTCGCCTTCTTTTATCGTCTCCCGTCCGAGTCGACGTTCACGCGGGTTCCCCTTCAACAAACACCCAAATTCCACCAATATCGGGCCATCATCCCCGCTCCCCCGACTGGCGTTGTTCCCGTCGGCTATTTCTATGCGGTGGATGGGTCGGACCGACGGACAAGTCCGTACGACGCGCCCAACAACCTTTTCATCATTGCGCCATCGCCTGATTCTCTGCGTCAATTTTATCCGGATGATGTGCCGCCGCCAGAACTTTTGCCCACGACGTACGTTCTCAAGAACAACTTCCCCAATCCCTTCAATTCTTCGACGACAATACAATTCTATGCCCCGACGCGAGAAAGGGTGGAATTGGTTGTGTTCAATCTCCTCGGTCAGCGCGTGAGGACTTTGTTCAACAGGGTGCCTGTTGCAGACTGGAATACCGTTCGATGGAATGATGCAAAAGACGATTACGGGCATTCGATTTCTTCCGGAGTCTATGTTGCCAGACTCAAGACTGGGGGTTCGGTTCTCACCCTGAAGATGCTGTATGTGAAGTAAGCATCACCACGATGCCGGATTTTCATCTTGCACTGACTCTTAGCACCATCCTCCTCGTCGCGGCGATTCCCGTCGCGATTGTCATCGGAGTGTGGATGTACCGGTACACGGCTCCTCCGATACCAACATCGCTCAAGACCTTCCTAGTCCTGCTGCGCACGCTTGCATTGCTTCTCATGTTCCTGATGTTGGGGGAACCCCTGCTCTCACTCTTCATCCATACCGTGGAAGAACCGGTCGTAGCAATCTTGATCGACAATTCAAAGAGCATGTCCATTCACGACCGCCGCGGAGACAGGAAACAGGTCCTCCGTCAAGCGCTCGAATCATCTCCGGTTTCAGACCTGAAAGCTATTGGTGTGCCACAGTACACACTGTTTGATCTCACGTCCAAGCCCGTCCGATCGTTCTCGCCGGATTCGCTCACGACCAGCGGCGATGGAACCGATATCGGCGCCGCGCTCAGCCGCCTGAAAGAAGCAGCCACCACGGAGAACATCCAAGCCGCCGTCCTTCTGACCGATGGAGAATCGACGGTGGGAACAAGCCCGTTGTACGAAGCAGAAGAGCTTGCCTTGCCGGTATTTACCGTTGGGATTGGTGACTCGAGCGAACAAAAGGACGTTCAAATCCGAAGGGTGCTCGCGAACGATATCGCCTACCTTGGTACTCGTGTTCCGGTCAATGCAACCGTACGAAGTACCGGTTTGAACGGTGAGCGCGTGGAAGTGACCATTCAACAAGGCGGAACGATCCTCGACAGAAAAACGCTGGTCCTGGAAGAGGGTGCTCGCGAATACGCCGTCCCTCTATCCTTTGTACCGGCAAAGGAAGGGATGCAAAAATTCAGCGTTGCCGTGTCAAAGCTTCCCGGTGAACTGACGGCGAACAATAATTCGATGAGTTTCTTCACCAAGGTATTGAAGAGCAAGATGAGGGTCATAATGGTTGCCGGCGCCCCCAGCCAGGATGTTGCCTTTTTGCGGCGTGCTCTGGAAGGCGACAAGAACGTGGAACTCAGTTCGTTCATAGAAGAGAAAACGGGGGATTTCTATGACGGTCGCTTGACATCGCAAGCTATCGGCAACGCAGATTGTCTGGTGTTGATCGATTTTCCAAACGAAGCCACCTCGTCATCATCCCTCGGCCTTGTCCAGGAAGCCATCTCAGGATCGAAGCCATTCTTGTTTGTATTGAGTCGCACGGAAGATTTCACAAAGCTCCGCACGTTGGAGGAAGCGCTGCCGTTCACTGTGGGAGTAACAAGCACCAATGAGGACGAGGTTTTTGTCAATATTCCGGCCGCTCAGGAAAACAACCCCATTCTCAGACCTTCCTCAGGGTCCATCGACACCTGGTCAAAGCTCGCGCCGATATTCAGACTTGAGACTGCGTTCCGGGCAAAACCCGAATCCCAGATTCTTGGGACGGTCCGCCTCCAGACAGTCACAACAACCGATCCTGTTCTCCTCAGCCGCAACGTCAACCGGAAGAAATCGTTTGCCGTCCTTGCCTACGGTCTGTGGCGATGGAAAATGTACGGCGACCCGGGAAGCGGCACGGAGAACCTTCTCGACGATTTTCTCTCGAACACGGTCCGTTGGCTCACGACGCGCGAAGATGATCGCCGGTTCCGCGTTCAGCCGGTAAAATCCGTTTTCGACGGTCAGGATCCTATCGAGTTTACGGGCCAGTTATACGACGCGAGCTACAAGCCTCTCGACGACGCCACTGTCCAGGTTACCATCACGCAAGGGAAGCAGACAAACGATATTGTCCTCAATGCGCTCGGCAACGGTCAATACGACGGATCGCTTGACAGGCTCGGCGAAGGGGACTATTCCTTCACAGCCAGGGCGGAACAAGACGGGGCAACGATTGGCGAAGACAAGGGAACATTTTCTGTCGGCGGACTCGGCGTGGAGTTTCTTGATACCCGCATGAACAAGCTTCTGTTGCAGCAGATCGCCGCAAAAACCGGGGGAAGATATTACGATGCCAGCGCACTTGATTCGCTTCCGAAGGACGTTGCCGCCCTGCCAAACTTCAAGCCACGTGAGTTGACGCATTCAAGAGAGATCGAGCTTTGGAACCTCCAATGGACCCTCGCCCTCATCATTCTTCTCCTCGCTACAGAGTGGTTCCTGAGGAAAAGAAGCGGGATGATTTAAACAAGGAAAAAGTAACAAGGCAAAAGGAAAAAGGCCAAAATGAAAGGCTTGATGAAGTCCGGGATTGTCCGTTCCGTGAAAAGGTATGGCTTGCTGTTCGTTCTTTTCGCCGCAGCGGGTTCGGCCGTAGTATGTCAAACGGAGGCAAGTATTGCACCAAAGCCTCCCGACGCACCACAGCGTTGGAAGAACCTTGTCGGCATCTACGCCTCAGCAAACGACACACTCCTCATTGCAGAAAAAGATGGGGCGCTTTGTATCGTTACCCACAAAATGCAGTACGTACAATTGTCGGACAGCACGGAGAACGTCTATCACATCAGCGCCGCCCGTTTATACGGAGGCGAAGCGCTCAGGTTCAACGGCAAAACCGATGTGCGTCCGTCTTCGCTCACCATCGGGGCCGTCTCATTCCAAAGACTCATCGTCGGCAACGAGCATGGCGCTTCGTTCCGCATCAAGCCACTCAAACCGGTTGAAGAGCTGAGAGCAATCGCACTGGTCGCAACGCCGCCAAAAGAAAAGGGAGATTTCCTGAAGCCCGACCTCATCGACCTTTCCACACTCAGTCCGACCATCAAATTCGATATCCGGTACGCAACGACGAACAATTTCGTCGGCGAGAAGTTCTACACGCAGGCAAAGGCGTTCCTTCAGCGCCCGGCAGCCGATGCCTTGCTCCGTGCGCACCTGTGGCTCAGACAATTC
>Ga0335079_10000885_pt1 | contig 33938 bp, 29 predicted proteins | sample Lox_Sample_33_FD_206719 | JGI IMG/M metagenome (GOLD analysis project Ga0335079, IMG submission 206719) | Soil microbial communities from Loxahatchee National Wildlife Refuge, Florida, United States - Lox_Sample_3.3 | ecosystem: Environmental > Terrestrial > Soil > Wetlands | place: USA...
GCCGATCAACACCAGCGCGGTTCCAGCTTGACGGCTGCCTGAAAGATGCTCCTTCGGGGCAACTTCTGCGACCCCCAGGGAGGAGAGGCTCCATGCGCCCAGCGACCGGACCACGCGGACACGAGCGGCCGCGCGAACCTTGGCGAGAACCTCGCGGCACAGTTCGTCGGGACGAATGCTCGCGCCAACCGCGTACTTCAAGACGAAATCCACCGCCCCCAGATCGAGCGCCTGCAACGTGCGAGTCGCCGCCCTGCCCGTCACGCCGCTTACCGCGACCACGGGGGTGGGGCATTCCCGCATGATGCGGGCCAGCGCCTCCAGGCCGTCCATTCCAGGCATTTCGAGATCGAGAGTCAGGGCGTCCGGCCGCAGCGCCTTGGCCTTCGTGAGCGCGTCCAGTCCGTCGCACGCGGTGCCGACCACCTCAAAATCCGCCGCCGAGTGCAGATAGCAGGTCAGAAGCCGGCAGACAAAAGGCGAATCGTCGGCCACCAGCACTCGCGTCTTCCGGTTCATACGACCGAGGTCTGCCTGACCTCGCGCACCACGCGTCGAATGACGGCGACGAGTGTCTCCTCTTCGTACGGCTTCACCAGGTATTCCGTCGCGCCCACATCGAATGCCTTGCGGCGATGTTTTTCGCCGGCACGCGACGTCAGCATGATCACGGGGAGTTGCTTGTGCGCGGCATTGCGCCGCAGCGTGCTCAGGAACTCGTAGCCATCCATTCGCGGCATTTCGATATCGAGCAGGATTGCGGCCGGCGGCTTGGCGGCGCGCTCGATCAGCTCCAGTGCCTCGACTCCATCCCGCGCCGTCAGCGGATTCCATCCGCGGCCCCGGACCAGGTTCGAAAGCACACGGCGGACGCTGACCGAGTCATCCACAATCAACACGTCGTAGGCGCTGCTTTCTTTTGGCGCCTCAAAGATGCGCGGTTCGCGGATGCGCGGACGGACGCCATCCGTGCTGGCCGGTGAAAGGTCCGACGGATTCACGATCAGCACGACACTGCCGTCGCCCATCAGGGTGGCGCCCACGACACCCTCCACGCGCCGCAATAAGCTGCCCATGGATTTCACAACCACCTCGCGGGCTTCCAGCAGGTGTTCCACGATGAATGCAAACTGTCGCTCGCCCAGGCGCACCACCAGCACCGGCAGCCGCCGCAGGGTGCTGTCGCAAGGCCGCGGCAGATGCAACGCTTCGCCCAGGCGCAGGGCGGGAATCGCCTTGCCTTCCACGCGTATGACCATCTGATGGCCGATGTACTCGAGCTGCTCGGGCTCCACTCGCAGGATCTTCGTCACCACGCTGAGCGGCACTGCCAGAGTTTCTCCGTTGGTCTCCACCAGCAGTACACGCATGATGGCCAGGGTCATGGGAAGGCGGATGGTGAAGGTTGCGCCGACTCCCGGCTCGGTTTCGATGGACACCGTGCCCTTCATCCGATGCACAGTGGATCTGACGATGTCCATGCCGACGCCGCGGCCGGAAGTCTCGCTGACCGTTCGCGCGGTACTGAAGCCGGGCAGGAAGACCAGGTTGTTCAGGCTGGCCGCTGGAAGTTGGGCGGCTTCCGCTTCGGTGCACAGGCCGGCGCGAACCGCCGCCTGGCGAAGCAGCTCCGGCTCCATGCCGCCGCCATCGTCCGAGACCTGAAGCACCACCTGCGTGCCTTCATAAAAGGCGCGCAAGCGGATCTGCCCGCGCTCGGGCTTACCCAGTGCCTGGCGCGTGGGCGCCGATTCGATCCCGTGGTCCACGGCATTGCGAAGCAGGTGCTCCAGGGGAGCCGCAATCTCTTCCAGGACCGTCTTGTCCAGCTCCACGTGCTCGCCTTCGATGATCAGGTCGACCGGTTTCTGCTGGCGGTCGCTGGTCACACGGACGGTTCGCCGCAGACGCGTCTTCAGCGTCGCTAACTGCACCATGCGCATACGCATGAGCCTGTCCTGAACTTCGCTGGTGAGCCGTCCCAGCCGATTCAGGACACTGTCGAATTCCGTGATGTGATGACTCAACTCGCCGGTGGCGGAAGCAATATCGCTGCTGGTCTCGGTCAGGTCGCGCGAGATGAGATGGAAGTCCGTATAACGGTCGAATTCGAGAACGTCAAAATCCTTGCGGCGTTCCTCCCGGGCCTGGCCCCCGACTACCGCCCGCACTGCCAGTTGTCCGAATCCGCCACGCAGCGCGCTCACTTCGAAATCGGCGTCCAGGCGGGAGGTGACCCGTTTCAGGCGGCCCGTGCTGCGCGACAGCTCGTCGACCTCCCGTGAATGAGCGGCAAGGCGCTGCTCGAAAGTGGTCCGGCTCACCAGAAGCTCGCTTACCAGCCGCACCAGCTCGTCCAGTTTTTCGATGGGAACGCGCACATAGTGGCTCGGCGCGCGCGTTTCCTCAACGCCATTCGCGGGCTCGGCGGCCTGTGGAACGTCGATCGAACCCTCCGGTTCGAGCGGTTCAAGACGGCTCAGCGCGGGGGCAGGTGCTTCCGCTTCGGGCTGCTCTTCGGGCTCGGCGCGAAGCGCTTCCACGTGCCGGACCGGGGTTGAACTCTCCGTCATGCCATCCAACAGTGCCTGATAGCGCGAATACAGGGCCTCGGTCCGGGGACCCAGTTCGGCAACATTGTGCGCCTCGGCCATGTCCCCGATGCAATCGAAGGTCGCTACGACAAGACTGTGGATCTCGGGTGAAAACGCCGCCGTGCCCTGGTTCACGGCGTCCAGAAGATCCTCCATCCGGTGAGCCAGCGAACTCAGCGCGCGCAGGCCCACCGAACCGGCCGCGCCTTTCAGCGTGTGGGCGTGGCGGCGGATCTCGAGCAACGCCTGGGCATCGATTGCGCCGGATTCCAGCCGGCGCAACAGATCGCTGACGTTCTGCAGGATCTCTTCTGCCTCTTCGCGGAAGATGCCGAGGAGGTCGGCCGGCACGCCGGCGTACTCCTGCTCGAGCTGCGCCGCCGAGACACGGTGGGGAGCCTCGGAGCGCGTGCCAGGCGACGGCAGTGCAATCGCAGGCTCAACGGAAGGCGCCGTGACGCGGAGATTGGAGTCGGGGCCGAGGAGCAGGTCGATCTCCGCTTCGTCGCCGGATTCGGGTTGTGCACGCAGACGGCGTAGAACTTTGACCGCCTCAGCCAGGATCGGCCGCTCGCACAGCGTGCCGGCATTCAAAGTCTCCAGGTAATATTCGACGCGCGACAGAACGTGCTCCAGCGCCTCTCCGGCGGCCGGCGACCAGTCCAACTGTCCGGAGGCCACTTCCTCGGTGGCTTCTTCCGCCAGGTAAACCATGTGGCCCAACCCCGCGAGGCCGAGCATCGAAGCCGCGCCCTTGATGCTGTGGAGCAGGCGGTGCGCTTCCTCGAGCACTTCGATGTTCGCGGGATCCGTGGCCAGAGCCGCAAAGCTCCTGCGAATCCGCGGGAGGTAGCTCCTCACCTCTTCGGTGAATCCGGCCAACATCTCGCAATTGATTGCCTTTTCCATATTCCTTCTCCTACTGCCTCGGGTAGGCGGCCGGATCCATGGCTTCCGTCCGGGCATGAAAGCACGGTTCCTGGTTGCGCCGGAACGCGACGGTGTGCCGCAAAGCGACGCGTTCCAGCCCCGAAATATCGAGGCTGGCCAATTCGCCGGGTGCGATCAGCAGAAGTCCGCCGGGGCGAAGGCAAGCGGCGAGTTGAGCCGCTGCCTGCGTGCGCAGCTCTTCCCGGAAATAGATGAAGACGTTCTGACACACGATCACATCCTGGAACGCGGTGGGATACGTGGCCGGATCGAAAAAATTGAACGGCTCGAACCGCACCATCGAGCGGATCGCGGGAACCACCTCGTACTCGCTTCCTCTGCGAACGAAATACCGCCGCTGCAGCTCCGGCGGCATCTCGGATAGTGCCCGCGCGCCGTACCGCGCGCGCCGCGCGGCGGCCAGCGCCTCGCTGCTCAGGTCGCTGCCGAGCACCTGGCACCCGCAGCGGTCGGGCGCGGCCGCCTCGTACGCGGTAATCGCCAGAGAATATGCCTCTTCGCCCGAGGAGCAGCCCGCGCTCCACAGGCGGATCGGGTCTGCGCCCCGCCCGAACCCTTCGGCCATCCGCGCGGGCAGGATTTCCTCGGCAAGGGAGCTGAAGCTCGGCATATGCCGGAAAAAGTAGGTCTCGCGGTTTGCCAGGCGATCGAGCAGCCGGTTCCATTCGGCGGCGCTTCTCAGAACCAGAGAGTAATAGTCCTGGTATGTCTCGATCCCGCGGAGCTGCATCTCCCCCCAAAGGCAGTTTTGCAGCACGTAGAGCCGGTTTGGCGAGAAGTAGATTCCGCAACGGCGCTCGACCAGGTCGCGCCACTGCTCTTCCTCGTGCGTGTTCATCGCAGGGCGAGCTGCCGTTACCCGTATGGCTGGCATATGCGTTCGTTCTTGCGGACCGGACCGCGGGTCAGCGGGCCGCGAACCGGGAATTCCGCCGTCAGGCCGCCTTCTTGGGGAGCTTGAAGCGGTTGAGCGAGCCACGCAGGTCGTCGGCCAGCTCCGTCAGTTTCCGGATGGAAATGGCTGCCTGCTTGGCGCCGGCGGCGGTCTGCTGCGTCACTTGCGAGATCTCGGACATCGATTTGGCAACGCCTTCCGAGCCGCGGCTTTGCTGCTTGGACGCGAGCGAGATCGACTGGATGATTTCGGCGAGCTGCTTGGAGATTTTTTCGATCTCGGCCAGCTTCTGCCCGGCTTCATTCGCCAGGCCCGATTCCGCGACCACCTCCCGCGTGGTCTCTTCCATGGCGGCGATAGCCTCGTTGGTATCGGACTGAATCGACTTGATCAGGCCCGAGATTTTCTTGGTCGCTTCCGTGGAGTGCTCGGCCAGCCGTTCGACTTCCTCGGCGACCACCGCGAAGCCCTTGCCGGCTTCACCCGCCATCGCCGCCTGGATAGAGGCGTTCAGCGCCAGGATCGTGGTGCGCTCGGTGATGTCCTTGATCAATTGGACGATCTCTCCGATCTCCTGCGAGCTCTCGCCCAGCCGCTTCATCCGCTTGGCAGTCTGCTGCACCTGCTGGCGAATGCCGTTCATGCCTTCGATCGTCTTCAACACCGCTTCCGCGCCAGCCCTTGCGCTGCCCAGTGCATGGTCGGCGACGCCGGCGGCGGTGGCGGCATTGCCGGATACCTGTTGAATCGATACCGTCATCTGGTCGATGGCCGCCGAAGCCTCCACGATCTGAAGAGCCTGGGATTCACTGCCGTTGGCGAGGTGCTCGGTGGTGTTTTGCACCTCGTTGGCCGAGAAGCTCACAGCCAGTGTCGTGTCCTGCACCTTGCTGATGATGGAACGAAGCTCCTCAGTCATGTTGTTGAACGCATCGGCAATGGCGCCGGTGATTTCAGCCGTCACCTCCGCCTGCTTGGTGAGGTCGCCCTCCGCCAAGCCGCTGATTTCATCGAGCAGCTTGCGGATGCTCTCCTGAATCTGGTCGCGCTCCTGGCGCGACTGGATCAGGCCGAGGACTGCGCCGAGCATGGAATTGAGCGAGGCAGCCGCGCGCCCGAGCTCGTCTTCGCTCAGCACTTCTGCGCGGGCCGAAAAATCGCCCACCCCGATGCTGGAGAACAGCTTCATCATTGATTGAACCTGGCGGTTGACGCCGCGCGTGACCAGGTAGACCAGGAACACCGCCAGCGCCAGTCCGAACAGTGCAACCGACAGTTGGAGATACTCGGCGCTTTTCAGCCCCTCGATACGGGCGTTCACTTCCGTGCGATAGGCAGCGTCAACCGCGTCGTACAGTCTGAACATCGTGGCGATGGCTTCACTAGCGGTCGTGAAATGGTCCTTCAGAGAGGCGCTCACCTTGACGCCCAAAATGTTCTCGTGCACCGACTGCACGTACGCCTCGGAAGCCATGGTGGCTGCCGACAGTGGTCCTCTGAGTCTTTCCTCGATCTTCGGGTTGGCCTTGCCGGCGGTCGTCAGACCGACCTGAATGAGACCAGCCTTGGGTGCGGAGAACCGGCGAATATTCGCAATGATCGTCGTCATCCGGTTCTGCTGGTCAGCAGTGACCGAACCGTTGATCGCGGCCTCGCTGCCCGCATACCGCAACTGGGCGATGCCTTCGGCCGCGCCGGGGATCTGCAGAAGAAGACTGTTGCCAAGGTAATAGGTGTCCAGCGACGTGTCGGTGATCACAGCGTTATCGCCGACCACCCGGATCAGGTCCAGGATCTCCGCGCTCAGCCTGGCGTGGGCGTCATTCATCTCCTTGGCGCTGAACACGCTCCCTTTGCTGTGGATCTCCTCCCAATGTTCCCGGATGCGATTGAGGGCCTCGGTAGTGCCGAACGCCCTGCCGTATTTTGCGTCCGCCTGCTGCACCGCCGCGATGTCGGTATCGACGTCGGCCTCATTGGTGGCCAGCCGCGGACGATACGACGGATCGCTGGCCGAAATGAAAATCAGGCCGCCATGCAGCAACACGTGCTGCTGCAGGTTGTGTACCGGCGTGAGGTAGTCCAGGCTTTCCAACTGTTTCTGCATGGCTGCCATCTGCTGGTTCTTCGCCTGAACGAACAGAATCGCCAACAACGCGATCGGGATACCCATCAATGCGACCATCAAACCGAGCTTGTGGCCGACTCTCAGGTTCTTGATTCGTGTGAGCATTTCCATCTTCTCCTTGACGGGGATGCGCGCAGCCGAAGCCAGCGTCCGCGAATCACCGTCTCTTTCAAATTCCGAAACTCAAAATCGTCATCCTGCCAAATCAATCCGTGCCCGCCGTAGAGAGCCGGCCGCCGGCTAGTTCGTGCCGAACTGCTGGAACTCCGGTGTGCCAAACAATTTGTCAACGTCCAGGACATTCAAAACGTGGTTCTGATGCTCGCCTATGCCCAGCAGAAGGGGCATCACCGGGTCTGGGATCAGACTGCGGGAGAGTTCAGCCAGCGCCAATGCCGCGGTGCCGCGCACTTCGTCGACCGCCAGTGCCGCGGTCTGCTGATCTTTTGTTTGCACGATGAGAATGCGCCCTCGCTCGGCGCTTTCCACCGGCCCCAGGCCGAGCAGGACGCGCAAATCCAGCACCACCACGATTTCGCCGCGCAAATTGGTTACGCCGCGAACGAACCCAGGCACGTTGGGCACGGTGGTGATGCGCGGCATGGCGTCCAGTTCGAGCACATGGCGAATCGGGATGGCATAGTGCGTACCGGCCAGGAGAAACACGATGCAACTGTCCTGCCGCCTGTGCGGCGCTGCCGCGCGAGCCGCTCCGACAAACAGGTCGTCCTCCAGCGACGGCCGGTTCTCGCGGTCGATTTCGGAGATCAGGGCTTCCAGGTCGTAGGCGGAGGGCGCGTCCCCGGCGGCGTCAAGATTGGTCTCGAGAGGGCCATCGCTCCGCACGGGCGCGAAGGCGACCTCTTGGGAGGTTTCTGCAACCGGTGCGGCGGGGGCGTCCGGCGGGGGCACCAGGAGCGGTTCGGGCTCGATGACCAGGGGAAACGGGATGGCTGGGATCTGCTCTGCCGCAGCCTCAACCACCTTCGACTGCGTTTCCACGACGATCTCCGGCTCGCCGGGCACTTCCGGCATGACCTGGAACTCGGCCGCCGGAAGTCCATCTGGAGGATTATCGAGTTCCCGAGAGACGCTGAGTTCCACCGGATCCGGAAGAGCGGGTGCTTCGAGCGGTTCTGCTTCCGCAAGCAGCTGCCCGACCGGCGCGGCGTCTTCGGTTACCAGAAGATCCGAAAACATTGCGCCCAGAGGATCATCCTCCGGCAAAATCCGCAGGTCATCGTATGTCAGTTGCTGGTTAATTGTTGTCGCCATTGTTTCGTTGACTCCCGGAGGTCTCGGCGTTCGAAACTCACACCGATCCTCCGCGCCCGGTAAGTCTCGCCGGCTCGGGCCGCGCCGGTATCCGGCTTGTGGGTTATGCCGGTGGGTTCGCCCTGTGAAGACCGGTCAGGGCGCGCCCCACGCGCCACCGTGCTAACAGAACCTGGCCACGCTCGCCGCGAGGTTTTCCGCCGCCACGGGCTTCGTCAGGTACTCGTCGGCGCCTTGTTTCATGCCCCAGAAGCGATCCGTGTCCTGGGCCTTGCTGCTGATCAGGATCACCTTGATGTTTTGCGTTTCCGGAGAAGTCTTTAGCTGGCGGCAGACCTGAAATCCGTTCTTTCGGGGCAGAATGATATCGAGTAAGACAACGTCGGGCTTCTGCCGGGCGGCCTTCTCCAGGGCCTCCTCGCCGTCGCCGGCCCATACCAGGTTGTAGCCTCTCCCCTGCAGCGCCTGCTGCACCATCTTCCTCTCGGTTGGACTGTCATCCACCACCAGAATTGTTTTGTTGGGCATGTGCTACTCCTTCGGACGAACGTACTTGCGAATAATCCGCAGTAACAGTGCTGGTTCGAATGGTTTGGTCAGGTAGTCGGCTGCGCCCGACATTCTTCCCTTTACTTTGTCCATGAAGCCGTCTCGCGCCGACAGCATGACGACGGTTGTGTCCTTGGTCTTGGGCTGTGCCTTGATCGACTTCGCGAGCAGATACCCATCCATGAACGGCATGCTCACATCCAGCAGGACGAACTCGGGAGTCGCGTTCTCCAGGTAGGAGAGTGCGTCTACGGAACTGGCTGCGCTGAGGCAGCGGTATCCGTTCCTCTCCAGCGTGCTGGTCACCATCGTGCGGATGGTCAGGCAGTCATCCACGGCCATGACCAGGGGACGCCGACTCAGCGCGGCGATGGTGGCGCGCAATTGCGCGCCGCGTTCGTCGAGGGCTTCGGCGCGGCGAAAATGCTCCAGGGCGGCGTGGGAATTCAGCAGGTTGAGATGAGCGACGCCCAGGTAGTATTCGATATCGAACGGGTCGGCGCTGCCGCCGAGTTTCCCGAGGCGGTCTACCGCGATTCTCGCCTGCCGCTCATCCAGGCCCTGATTGCGAAATGTCTCGTCCAGATCCAGCGAGAGAACCGAATGGCACTGCGGGCACCGGTCGAACTCCTCCAGGCCCTCGTAGGTGCAAAGAAAACACTGGTACCAGGGAACCTCCACCACCGATGGGCGCAGCCTCTCCAACCAGCCGCGCGCGGTGGCGTTATCGGGATCGAGCGCCACGACCTGCTGCAGATCGTTGATGGCGTCGGCGACGGTTTCGGCCAGCGAAGCGCTCCAGAGCCAGGCCTTGGCATTCCCAGGGTCGATGCGGCACGCCTCCCGTAGCAATTGGCGGGCCTCCCCCTTCTGCCCAAGCCGGGCCAGTTCGATCGCTTCTACAAGTGGATCTCTCTTGTTGGTAAAAGTTCTAGTGGGCATCATAATCGGCGTACGAGCCAGCGGCTGGTTTCATTTCCTGACGAACTGGTCAACCCCCGCCTCCCTCCATACCTGGAGCGTGTTGATATCTTTCGGATCGATTCTGACGCCGATGGCATTCACGGGAACATCGTGGCGTTTCTGAATATCGATCCAGGTCTTTCGGATGCTTTCATCGAGTAGTGTGCCGGTCACCTCCTGATGTTGCCTGTTTGGTGTTTCAAGCGTCAGTCTGATCACGAGTCCCTCCGTGACGGTTCCCTGGAGGCCGCGGCACTGCCGGCGCGGCGCGGGTCGGGACCAAGCCGCACACTGACATTGCAACGTCCAACTCTCGCCCGTCCGGCAGATGCGGCTGACTTTACGGACGTCGCCGGGGCAGCGGCGGGCGAAGCCGCGGGAGCCTGCCCTGCTTCTTCCGCGACCGCAGGCAGGGGATCGGACTCCGAAGCCGCCGGCGTCGACGGGCGCCGGGACTCGATGGGCACGACCGTCGCGCGCTTGGGAGCTTCCCGCACGGGCGCGGGATCCGGCTCCGGCGTCGCCACGGTTGAATTCGCCGGCGGGTCTGGCTTTGCGGTGCCCACCTGGGAGGGCGATTCACTGGGCGCCATGTATTCGCACAACGCGCCGCCTTGCCACACGAAAACTCCCACACCGCCGGCCTCGGTCGCGTTCGGACGAACCAGCAGTGCGATCTGGTGAGGCTTGCTAAAGCGTGAGGAACAAACCGCAAGGTCATTCGCGTCGGGGGACATGCCGGGACGCGTGTGGCTGCGAAAGAATCCTACAACCTCGAGGCCTCTGCTGTCCGTCTTGAGTCTTGCGATAGCTTCGTCCAATCTTTCTAAGTCTGCTCCGCCTAACTTGTACAGAGGTCCGAGTTTGTGGTCACAGGCAACCAATTCATAATCGCTGATGGTGACCGGCACAGGGTCGCCAGCCGCGGCCGTTCCCAACAGCAGACCGCCGATCTCCGAACCGATTGCCGTGGAGGAACGCAGAACCTCCCGCGCCTTCCGGGCGAGCTGCGTGACCGGCAATTCCAGCCGCACCGACACGGCTGGATTCGCTGGTCCGTTGAGATCGCCCGCAGCCCCGGGAACCGGCTCCAGGGTGGCGGGCTGCAATTCGGCGTTCTGATCTTCCTGTGTCATGTCTGTCAACGGGTCGTCGTAGAGCGGAAGATGCGTGGATGTGCTTCGTCCCTCACAATGATTCCGGATTCATGCTAGCCCGAAAAGTCACAATTGCGAGCGGTCGAAAGTACCGCCGACGTACCTATGCGGTAACGGAACCTCTAGCCGGGTCATGGGCTAAGTAATTACTTTGGCGCAGTGGTGAATGTTATCCTTTTGCATTTTGTCACGAATTAAGACAGTCGGATCTGCACAAGTCGGATCTGCACGGTGCGGAACACGGACGGATTCAAGGTAAGAACGGCGGTGGAACGGCTGACGAGTAGGCGGGTGTGATGGAAGGGGATTAGGCCGTCCGAGCGAGCTCCTCGGCCTCCGATTTGGGTTCCAGACTCTCGCTGATTACTCCGCTCGCTTCATTGACTTGAAGGCCGTTTGGCGCTTCTGTAGCGAGGGCTTTGAATACGGAGGCGAGTTTCTCCTGCGCTCCCTTTAGCAGTTCCACGCCCTTCGCTGCGGAGCCTCTCTCTTCCTGAAGTTTGATTTCGAGCTGTTGCCGCTCGCTGTGCAGCTCTGCGATTTCAGCGGTCAACTGAAGCAGCCGCTCCCGGTCGGCGTTCAACTCCGTCTCGAGTGCGGTCCGAAGCCGGGTCTCGCGTGCGGCCGCGGATTGACTCTCGGTTGCTTCCCTGGTCAAACGGGCGGCGTCTTCCGTCAACACCGCAATCCTGGTTCTTGCAGCCGCGAGTTCAGTGTCGGCCGCCTTCCGACTCTGCGCCTCTTGTTCGCTTATGCGCTTACATCCGGCAGTTTCAGCCGTCAAGGCGGCAGCCTGCTCCGACAGCTCCTTGACCTTATTCCTGGCGGCTTCCAGTTCGGGCTCGATGGACGCCAGCCGGGCGCCTCGCTCGCCGGCGAGGTTGCTCTCTTCCAGCACCTGGCCTTCCAGCGTCGTACACTCCTTCCGCAGGAGCGACATTTTGGCGTTCAGCTCTTCCAGGCTCTTTTCGGCGGCAGATCGCAGGGTCCTCTCCTTCTGGGTTTCGGCCGACTGAAGATCGAGCTGTTCCTGGCGCTTCTGCAAGTCTGCGCCGTTCTGCAAAATCGTCCGTTCTTGAAAGGCGAGCTGCTTCCGCAGGTCCTCCAGGTTGGATGTAGCGGCGGCCAGCGAAGACTCCCCAACGCGCAGTCTGGCTTTCAGCTCGGCGAGCTCGCCATCGGTGATCGGCGGCCGCAGTCTGCGGTACAGGATAAGAAGGCCCACCGCGGTGCCAGCTACAGCACCAAGGGCCGTTGTCAGGAGCGTGATGATCGGATCCAAGGCGGTGCTCGCTTTGGCGTCACGTTACCGGGATTCACATCACCCAATCCGAGGCGCCATACACCATCGTAAGGTTTCCTGCGCAAAACAGAAATACCAGAAGGTTTATTAACTTGAGTTAGTCCTTGCCTACTATGTGTTGCGATCTTGGACAGAATAGCGGTAGACGCACTGCGGGTGTGCTCAATCCGGTAGAAAGTACTGCTCTCTGATACGCTGTCAGTGAATCCGATGACCCTATCCCATGCTGTGGAGCCGAGATGAGGGGCGCAGAGTGCCTGCTGCGGACCCTGGTAGCCAATGGCGTGGATACATGCTTCATGAATCCCGGCACCTCCGAGATGCAGTTCGTATCCGCCCTGGACCAGGTTCCGGCGATGCGCGCGCTGCTTTGCCTGTTTGAAGGCGTGTGTTCGGGGGCCGCCGATGGGTATGCGCGCATGCTGCGGCGGCCCGCAGCCACGCTGCTGCACCTCGGGCCGGGGCTCGGCAATGGGCTGGCCAATTTTCACAATGCTCGCAAAGCTCATTCGCCCATTGTGAGTATCGTGGGACAGCACACGACCCAACATCTGCGCTTTGACGCACCGCTCAGCGCCGATATCGAGGCTTTCGCCCGAACCGTCTCCGAGCACGTCCGCACGGTAGCGCGTGCGGAGGACCTGGGCGGCGATGCTGCCGCCGCGGTTGCCGCGGCATGTGATCCCCCGGGGCAGGTGGCCACCCTGATCGTACCCGCCGATTTTTCGTGGAGCGAAGCCGGTCCACCCGGCGGTCTGGCACCGCGAGCCCGATTCGCCGGGCCTGACCGGTGCCTGGTACGTGAGATCGCATCACTCGTGCACCGCGGCGGATCGGTAGGGCTGTTGTTGGGAGGTAGCACGCTTTTGGACCGGGGCCTCGAGACGGCCGGGCGATTGGCAGCCGCGACCGGCGTGCGCGTATTTGCGAGCCGCTACGGCGCGCGCCTGGCTTGCGGGGGTGGACGATTCGCTCCGCTACGACTGCCCTACTTCCCGGAAGCCGCCGCATCGGCTTTGGCCGGCCTGGAGCACCTGGTACTGGTGGAGTGCAACGCTCCGGTATCGTTCTTCGGCTACCCCGGCCGACCCAGCAGCCTGGTGCCCGAGGGATGTGCGGTGCACATGCTGGCGCCGGCCGAAGCGGACGGAGCGCAGGCGCTGGCCGCGCTTTTGGAGGAATGCGGGCGGGGGCCCGGCGCCCATGACCCTCAGCCGAAAGGCTCGCCGCCCGAATTGACGTCAGGCGTGGAGTTGACACCGGACGCCGTGGGGCGGACACTGGCGCGCTTTCTGCCCGATGACGCGATCGTTTCCGAAGAGCTGGTGTCTTCCGGCGCGGCGGTCCTGCGCCACCTGGAGGCCGCGCCGCACTTCGATCTGCTCCCGGTGACCGGCGGGTCGATCGGACAAGCTCTGCCGGTCGCCGTTGGCGCCGCGGTCGCGTGCCCGGGCCGAAAGGTCATCGCGCTCGAAGCCGATGGCAGCAGCATGTACACCCCTCAATCGCTTTGGACGATGGCGCGGGAAAGGCTCGACGTGATGATCGTGATCCTCGCCAACCGGCGCTACCGCATCCTGGATATCGAGATGGAACGGACGGGCGGAAGCGCCGGCCCCCGGGCCAACGAGATGCTCGACCTCCGCCATCCAGAGCTGGACTGGGTGAAGCTGTCGGAAGGCATGGGCGTCGAAGCTACGCGAGCCAACACCACCGACGAATTTCTCGCGCAGTGGACCGAGGCAATGAAACGGCCGGGGCCGCGACTGATCGAAGCCGTTACCGCATAGCGCGCGAGAGGGCCAGAGCGGCATCTGTGTCACAATGTCGCAATGCGCCTTGCGTTTATTTCCTTGTGTGTTCTGAGTGCCTGGGCCGCCGGGACCATGCCTCCCGAGGCCGAGCAGCGGCTCGCGCGGGAGATCTACAAAGAGATGATCGAGGTGAAGTCCGGGTTTGCCACGGGAAGCACGACCCCTATCGCCGAGTCCGTCGCTGCTCGCTTCAAAGCGGCGGGATTTGCGGCCTCCGATATTTTTGTCGGCGGCGTGATTCCGGCCAAGGCGAACGTGGTGGTGCGCTATCGGGGCGCAGGCGCGCGCAGGCCGATGCTGCTGCTGGCCCATATCGACGTGGTCGAGGCCAAGCGCGAGGATTGGACGGTAGACCCCTTCGTGTTCCTGGAGAAGGACGGCTACTACTACGGACGCGGCACCACCGACGACAAGGCGCAGGCCGCCATCTGGGTGGCCACTCTGCTGCGATTCAAACGCGAAGGATACCGGCCGGATCGCGACCTGATCCTGGCACTCACCGCGGATGAAGAAGGCGGCGGCCCTTACAACGGGGTCGGCTGGCTGCTGCGAGCGCACCGCGATCTCATCGACGCCGAGTTTGCGATCAACGAAGGCGCACGCGGCATGCTGTTGAACGGGAAGCGAATCGAACACGATATCGGATTGGCGGAGAAGCAGTTCCTCAATCTGCGCTGGGAAGTGCGCAACCAAGGCGGCCACAGCGCGCGGCCGGTGCCGGACAACGCAATCTATCATCTGGCGGCAGCTCTGAACCGGCTGGCGAAATTCGAATTCGATTTCCAACTGAACGACATTACCCGGGAGTACTTCCGGCAGGCCGCCAAGATGGCATCGGGCGCTCTGGCCGCGGACATGGCCCACGTGGCGGATGGCGATCGAGAGGCCATGCGTCGCGTGGCCGCGCAGTCGGCGCCGCTGAACGCGTTGATGCGAACCACCTGCGTCGCCACCCAGCTCGAAGGAGGCCACGCGAGCAACGCGCTGCCTCAGCTTGCCGCGGCGAACATCAACTGCCGCCTGCTGCCCGACGACTCGGCCGACCGGGTGGTCGCCGAATTGACGAAGCTGGTTGCCGGCGACCAGGTGAAGATCACGATCACCACGAACGAAGGAGCCAGCCCGGCGTCTCCCCTGCGGCCGGACATCATGAAAGCCTTCACCCGCATCACGGACACGATGTGGCCGGGCGTAATCACGGTTCCGACGATGTCGGTGGGCGGATCCGACGGACGGTATCTCCGAACCGCGGGGATTCCGACCTATGGCGTGCAAGGATTCTTCCAGGATCGCGACGACGTGCGCGCCCACGGCCGGGACGAACGCATGCTGGTTCGGTCCTTTTATGAGGGGCAGACGTTCCTCTACGAGTTCGTCAAAGCGTTGTCGCAGTGAAGGCCGTGATTACTTTGCGCCCCGCCTGGTATCGGAGTATTGAAACCGGGTCGCCGTATCGGTGTATGCCCTTCCCCATTTTTCAAGCCGTGCTACCGTTTCGGGGCTGACGCCGGCGGCGCGGAACAACGGTGCCGATTCCCATACTCTGCCGCCCGAGATGCCTCCGAGGTTCGGGGGCGCGTTGTAGTTGTCTTCCGCCAGGCCCGGCGTGAAGTATTGGCCAAGCGGATATTGCAGGTTCTTGTCCAGCCAGGCTGCAAGCAGCGACTCGGTCACGGCGCTCTTCACTTCGGCGGGAAGGGAGCTGAAGATCGGCGCCCACGTTTCACTCACCAGGACGGTCGGATCGACGTTCTGCCTGGGGCGCCATCCTTGTGCCCGATTGGCCGGTCCGAGGCGCGGATCGGTGGATTGCATCGCCTTGATCACCGTCAACAGCAGCCGCGACGGCTCGGGTCTTCGGCTTTCCCGATGAAGATCCAGGAACCGGCCGATGACGTAGACCCAGTCGACCGGAGTGCGATCGCGGTGCCGGTGATTGCCGCTGTTCAGGAGGATCTGCAACTCATACCAGGAAGCGTCGAAATACTCGTTGGTCAAGGCGCTGCCGCCCATTCCGGACGGGCCATCGGGGATGTTGACCGTTGCCGGCGCGGTGGCCTCGGCAATCGTGTTGAACCATGTGCGCGATTCTCCTTCCGGGCCGTACAGTTCGCGCCCTCGCGATTCGAGTCGGAACTCCTGCGTCATTTCCCACGTCTTGACGAGCTGCCAGAGCTGGGTGGAATATGCTTTGACACCCAGGCCGGGCGTCCAATTCACAGACTTGCCCTCCACGTACGGCTTGAGAAACGCGCGTCGCGAGTCGCGCCACTTGTCGAAGTAGGCGACGATCCGGCCCGATGAAATCAAGGAGGCGAGATCCGGCGAGGCGAGGGTGTCGCGCAGGGAGGGCTTTGCCCGGGGCGTCGCCGTGCTGTTGTACAACTGGGCGAATTCACTTTTCTCGAAGGCAGGACCCCAGGCATCCAGCGGATGCACCTGCGGCAGCCAATGATTCCAGTCCGGCAGTTGGAAGGAAATCGGGATCTCGCGCACGTTGAGATTTCCATCCGGGCGAAAAGGCTCGCGCGTGATGCGGGATGCCAGCGAGATCGAATCCTTCACGCCGAAGATAAAAGAAAGGGTGCCTGAATCCTCATCGAGCACCCATCCGAGACCCGCTCCCGCGGCCCAGATTTCAACCGGCTGGCGGTCCAGTCCGGGTCCCGGCTGGTAGGGAGGGTCCCACGGCCGGCCCGGACTGGGCGTCGAAAGGGATCGAATGTAGCTGGCGATCTGCCGGCCTTCCAGCTCCGAGAGGCCATGGAAGCGGGAGCGGGCGATGATGGAACGATTCGAGAAGCAGAAGTACTTGAGATCGCGGCCATCGCGAGCGTGACAGTCCGCGCAGTGCGCCTGGATGCGCGGCGTGGCCTTGAAGCCGCCGGGCGATAGGGGCGCGTTGTACCAGAGTGCCTGTCCCGCAGGGATCGAATCGGGCATGGGGGGCATCCACTTGCCGGGATCTTCCTGCTCAAAGATTTGCGAGTCCAGGACGGGATTGGAGTCGGCGCCGAAAAAATTAAAGGCCAGAACGCGAAATCCACTGGCAACCCCATCGGAATGGTTGAAGCGGAATCGAATCGTGTTGGGGCCGTCCGCCACGGCCTGCTCTGAAAGGCGCAGAGTCATTTTGAGCGTCGAAAACCCGCCACCGATTCCACCGTAGCTCTTGCCTGGCTCCGCGACATCCAAGGTGGAGTTGTTCAAGGGCAGCCAGGCGCCGTCATTCAGCTGGACGCTTGCCATGTCGGGGTAGGCCAGACCGTGGATCTGCATCCAGAGGGAGCGAACGCCGCTTGCCCGCCCAATCGGGATATCGAAAGTTGCGCTTGCGGTAGTGCCGTCTTCGCCGGCCACTTCGATCGGAAGGGTCACCGTCGCGGCTTTCGCCACCGGCCCCGACCACAAAGCGGCCCCAAGAGCGGAGGCTAAGAGCGCCATCCTCAGTCGCGGGCTGCGAAGGGTTGGCCGTCGATTGGGGCCGTGGGATCTCGTGTCCGGGCTGAGCATGAAGAATGGCTGCACGGCAGTATACACCGTTCGCGCAATCAATACTTGTCGACGCAGCGGGTGTAGACTGGATTCGATCGAAGCGGGCCGTTCGGTGGAAGTGGGAGGCGGCTTTCTAGTAGGAGGATGCAGTGGCGAATTGGACGCGAAGGGGATTTCTCGAATCGGTCTCTGGAGCGGCGGCAGTAGCGACGTTATCGGCTCAGCAGAGCGAGACGGCCCGGCGCGCGGGGCGCGCGCCCATCAAGATCACCGATCTCCGGTGTGCCATCATCGGCCGGAACCCCACGGTTCGCATCGTCACGGATCAGGGTATCTCCGGTTACGGCCAGGCGGAGTCCGCCAAACCGTATCTCAAGCCGATGGTCCTCTTCTACCGCGACTACCTTCTCGGCGAAGACCCGACCGACGTAAACCGGGTCATGCTGAAGATCCGCCGGATGGGCGCGTTCAAGCCCTGGGGCTCGGCGGTGAGTGCGATTGAGATTGCGCTCTGGGACATCGCCGGCCAAGCGATTGGAGCACCCGTATACAAGCTGCTTGGCGGCAAGATCCGGAACCGCGTGCGTGCGTACAACGGAGCGGTCCGCTTCCCGATGACCGGCCAGACGCCGCGGGACTACGCCGAGAACATGCAGAAGATGAAGGAGGCCAAGGAGGGCTTCACACTCATCAAGCAGGCGGTGGGTTTTCACAATCCGGCGATGATGCGCGCCACGCCCAATGGCTGGTACGACGAACCGCGAACGGGGCCGCCGCACTCGGACCGCGGCCTGCTGACCGAGCGCGGCCTGCAACAGATCATCGCGCGGGTCGAAGCCATGAAGAAAGTCCTGGGTGACGAAATCGGGCTGGCCCTCGACTGCGGGCCCGGCTGGACGGTGAAAGACGCCATCACGTTTGCGCGGGCCCTCGAACCGTATCACATCACCTGGCTCGAAGACATCATCACCGGCGACTATACGCCTTACCCCAATGCGGAAGTCTTTCGGGAGGTAACCCAGAGCACTTCACTTCCGATTCACACGGGCGAACAGATCTACCTGCGGGAGAATTTCAAGGACCTGATCGAAAAACAGGCCGTAAACGTGATCGGACCCGATCCGGAGGATGTCGGCGGACTGGCGGAATTGAAGTGGATCGCCGAGTACGCCGATCTCCACGGCATTCTGGTGGCTCCCCATGGCATCTTCGATGGACTGATCGGGCTGGCGGCACACGTACACCTGGCAGCCGCGCTGCCGCAGAACTACATCGGGTTCGAGTATCCGATCGGCCAGCCGGAGTGGTGGTACGACATCGTCGACGGCCTGCCGAACCCGATCATGAAACAGGGCTTCATCGACGTGTGGGACCGGCCGGGGCTGGGCGTGACCTTCCGCGTGCAGGCGGCGAAGGCCCGCCTGTCGGAAGAAGATCGAGGCTTCTTCGACTGAAGGCGGGCCACGCAATCGGGCGAACTTCCTACATGGTGGCGAGCACTGCCCAGGTAGCGATGGCGCTTCCGGCAGTGGTGAAGGGGCCGTACTTCGTGTAGATCTCTCCGGCGGTTTTGTCGGCCGTCTCCATGTTACCCGTCGGATTATCGATTTGCGGATCGGAGGCGTTGCGAATTGCGTACCACTTCACGTCCGGGGTTGCCTGCAACGCCTGAGCGACCATCGCGTCGCCCATCTCGCAGACACGGCCCAGACCTTGCAGCTTGTAGTGGTCGGTCGAGTCGTCGAAACCGAAAAAGTCGGTGGTGACGATCGCGTCGGCCATGCTGTGGAAGACTTTGGGTGTGGGCTGGCCGGGAAGAGCGCTTGCGTTCACCTCCAGCAATGCCGGGGTGATGGCTGCGAGCGCGCCCGCCGGAAGCGGGGATGCGTGGTATTTGGCGGATGCCCAGCTCTCTGCCTTGAACTGCGTCGTGCAGTCGAACTTCACCAGGCTACCGATCACCACGTCGCCCAAGCCGGTGTCTTTTCCGATGCCGCCGGCGGTTCCCGTGGAGATGAACGCCTTCGGATGAACCGTGTGCGCGATTTCAGCCACGAGTTTCTTGAGTGGTGTGGCCGGCCCGTCGTAATCCAGATGGAGGCCGGATTTGATGAGGAGAACCTTCTTATCTCCCACGGTACACGGCATGTACAGCCCGAGGCTGTGATAGTACCTCGCCATGGAGGACGCCTTATCGTTGAACGGCGCGCGGTTGCCGGTCACGAGGGGGAGGTAGTCCTTGATGCCGTGACGGTACTCGTACCAGGTGGAGGGCAGGTGATTGGGTGTGAACAACGCGGCGAGCGCGGCTGCTTCGGCCGAGGTCCAGGTCATCACCACAGCGTCGTATCCTGCGAAGCGGGCCAGCGAGTCGTCCTCGGCGGGCGCCGGTTTGAGTGGAGCGACGGTGGGTGGGGAGTGCGGCCACGGTACGGGGCGAGGCACGCGCTGCGAGAACGAGGCGGTTGCCGCCGAAAGCCCCATCTCCGCGAAACGCGGATGTGGGGCTTCCGGGTCGTAGTTCAAAATCGTGTCGTGAATATCAAATGGTGTCGCCTTCGCTGGACTCGGATGCATACTTATCCTTTCGACGCGGCGTAGGCTGCTGCGCGGCGGCCGGCCACGGCTTCCAGCCGCTCGCGGTGCGCCTTGTTCCAGGCAGTGAGACTCTTGTTCGGCTTCTTGGCTTTGTTGGACAGCTCATAAGTTCGCCCGTCCACGAACGCGCGCAGGCTGTTTCCGGTGGCAGGTCCCAGGTTGCGGAGTTCGGGTTTGGCTCCGAGCCAGAGGATCTGTTCCATTTCCTCCGACTGCGGATTCACGAATGAGATATAGCCCCCGGGAAGAAGCTGGCGCGGCCGCTCGATGTGGCCGCCGAAACTGTAGCGAGTTCCTGCGGTGGCGACAGGATCGTAAAAATGGGGAGTGATGAAGTCCGAGACTCCGATGCCGTTGATGCTGTACGCGAACTGGTTGGCTTCGCAGGGATCGCAGGCTTCGACCAGGTATTGGAATTCACCGGCGGAGTCGGCGACGGATTTTCCGTTGATCTCAATCGCGCGTGACGACTGGAGGCGGTTGCCGGCGGGATCCACCAGCATTTCCAGGGTCTCGTGACTGGCATCGATAGTCCAGTCGTCACTACCCGGTGTGCCGATCACCAGGGAGTACGGCTGGTTATTCTTGTCCAGATGGACGCCGCCTTCGCCTGGGGGGAGGCTGGGTACGAGCCACACCGGCCACACGCCGACGGGAATCCGTTTTGGGTCCGAAAGGTAGCGGACGGTGGCTGATACGTTCCAAAATTGGGGCAAGTCGCGCATGACCTGGATATTCAACGCCGCGGCGGTATCTTGAACCAGATGCGGATCGAGCTTGCCGGTTTTATCCACGAGGCCTACTTGAATCACTGACATTACATCCCTCTCCTTTTCTGAGCGTAGTTTATCGAGCAGTAAGTAGTAGCCGTTTGAGCCCACGGAATGGTGCAGACCAGCGACCATCCGTTTCACGGCATTCTATTACTTGCTGAGTGCCGTGGCAAGGATAAGTGAAGAAATGTCCCGAAGGAAGTGAGTCTACAATCGGTTGATCAAGCTCGCGACGTATCCGGCGCCGAATCCGTTGTCGATATTGACGACGGTCACGTTGCTGGCGCAACTGTTCAGCATCCCGAGCAACGCCGCCAGGCCGTTAAAGCTGGCTCCATAGCCGACGCTGGTGGGCACGGCGATCACCGGGCACGAGACCAGGCCGCCGACGACGCTGGGCAGCGCGCCTTCCATCCCCGCACAAACGACGACCACGCGGGCGCCGGTGAGGCGCTCGCGATTGCTCATCAGCCGGTGAATGCCTGCCACCCCAATGTCGTGTACCGCGTCCACGTGGTTGCCCATGAGCTCCGCGGTGACCTGCGCCTCTTCGGCTACCGGCATGTCGCTGGTGCCTGCGCAAACCACCGCGATCGGCCCCTTGCCGTGGATGGTGTGGTCGCGCCAGAACCGGATGGCCCCGGAGAGAGGCAGATATTCGGCTTCCGGCAGCCTGGCCGCGACGTGGGCGGCGCACTCTGGGTCCGCGCGAGTGATCAACACATTGCGGGCGTTAGCCAGCAGGCATTCGGCGATCGCCGCCACCTGCTCCGGGGTTTTGCCCTTGGCGAAGATCACCTCGGGCATGCCGTGGCGAAGGGCGCGATGGTGGTCGACCTTGGCAAAACCGAGATCCTCGAAAGGCATGTGCCGCAAGCGGGTAAGTGCGGCGTCGATATCCAAGGCTCCGCCGCGAACTTGTTCGAATAAAGAGCGGAGCTGATCCTGGTCCATAAGGCCAGTTTAGCGCGTAGGTCCGCACGGTCCGGCCCGCTGCATGAGGTGCGCGGTGCGCAGTAAGTCACAACTAAACTAAAGTACTAGGATCGATTCGAGAGTGCGTGACCTTTTGGCTATTGTAGCGCCAACTGCAAAACCGGCATGATTGTTTACGCATGAGTCTAAGCACAAGTAAAAGTGCGAATTTCGGAGGGCTCCCCGAGCGTCGGGGTACTAGCAGGTTTCCGGTACGGGAGGACGTCCGGTATCGAGTAATGCACTCCAAATCGGGAATGATCAGCGGATCCGGAACCACTTTGAACATCGGCAGCGGGGGCATTCTCTTCACAACCGAAGATAGGCTTCCCGTAGGCCGAACGGTCGAGTTGTCGGTCAACTGGCCCGCCCGCCTGGACGGCACGTGTCCGTTACAATTTGTAGCTACCGGACGGGTCGTTCGCTCCGAGCAGAACCGTGCAGCCGTGCGCATCGAACGCTACGAGTTCAAAACGCGTAGCGCCAACGGATGCCCCGCGGGCGCCAGCGCTTCCTACATGGCATATCAGCAGACCGAGCCCTGATACCCCGGGGCTGGTCTCAATCCCGGTGGACTGTGTCCGGCGAGAACGCGGGCAAACATACGGCGATGTATTCGGCGCCATCGGCGTGGGGAGTGCTGTAGCGTACCCACTCTCCGCGGTGTGTGATGACTGCCTGGCCGGCTCGAACATCAAGGATGCCGGTTCGGTGTTCGACACGCAACGCACCGCGCAACACCAGCGTAAATTCATCGAACTCCGGCGTCTGCCCCGGCTCCAGCCAGCCGCTCGGGCTGCGCATGTGAGCTACGCTTAAAGCCGCGGTCGAGGAGTTGACCCGGCCGATGTATTCGTCGATGAGCTTGGGCTTATTGCCCGCGGCCTCAATGCGGGTGGGTTTGTCGATCAGGGTGGGCATCGGGCTTTCATGGTACCAGGGCGGACGACAAGAAAACGATCGTTCGCCCCAGGCCTACGATAGGCCACTTGCCCGCCGCCTGAGGTCCCCGGTATACTGGCATTTTCGCTGAGACGTTATGACGGCGAGAGACGATTTCGACCCTCTAGCACCGCAGCGGGAGGCAGCCTTCTTCTACGGCCTGTTTCTGCGCGGCCACGATGTGGACGCTCTCCGGCAGGATATCGACGTGCCCCGCGGCACCGTCGACAAATGGATGAAGGCGCGCGACTTCGAAACCAGCTTCCGGGAGAACCTGAAGCGCGTGTACGCCTACCGGAAACAGGTGTTGGCAATCTTCGACGGGTTGATCCTCAACGAGCAGAACCGTCCCAGGTTGCAGTAGGTCACACCACCATCAGCCGGTGGTCGGGGCAATCCAACTCAATCGCGTCGTAAATCTTTGTGACGAGGTCCAATCCGTGCTGCGCCAGGAGGGGAAGCACAGAGTACAACCGTTCCTGCAGGTGCCGCTCGGGGTAGATCAGGCCGGAGAGGTACGATGCGTCGCTGGAGGCGCGATCTTCGCGGCGCATGGCTTCGCGGCCGGCCTTGTGCGCCATTTTGTCGATCTGGTAGCGGATTTTCTTCGAGCTATGTTCCAGCGCACGGCCCAGAGTGGGATCAAAGTCACGCATTTCGCCGTACAGCCTGGACACCGCGGTATCAATGGCGGCGGTGGTTTCCAGCATCCTGGTGGAGAGCGCCGGCGGAATGAGGCGTGAGGCCATACGCTCGCGTAGAGTCGTCTCACCCTGGAAGAAATCGCCGAGGGTGAGGGCGTAGCGCGCCATCAGCTTTTCACTGCGGGCGTCGAGAACGGTAAAACCGGTCCGGGGAACGGCAACCGGCATACGGCCGAGGAGGGTGCGGTAGACGACCTCGGATTGGGCCAGGTAAGCGATCTCGGCGGGACCACCGATGTAGGCCACGGTGGGCAGCATAGAGTCCTGGATCACGGGCCGAAGAATGGCGTTGGGCGAAAGGGACGCCGCCCGATCCATCAGTTCCCGGCTGGTGAAGCGGCGGCTGTTGTGCACGTAGTCCTGACCTGTGCGGCGCAGACCGAGCCTCTTGCCGTTCTCCAGAAGGAAGACGAAGGAGGTGTGGTCTTCGACGTGAACCTGGGCGTGATACCCCGCGTCGGTCAGATCCCGGTTGCGCCGCAGGATGCGCTCGGTAAGCGCTGGCGCGGCCTCGCCGGCGGCGCGCAGGGTGGGAGCGGCCAGCTCGCGAAAGGCGGGCAGCATGGGGTCCACGTAGAGGACGTCGAAACCCTCGATAAGACGCCGCAGGAGAGCGCCGAAGGCTTGGCCCATGGTGCTGCCGGCGCGGTAGGTCTCCTGCACGAGATGGGCAACGTCATCGGCGAACGGCAGGCCTTCCATGGCCGCGCGTAGCTCGTTCACGGGAGGCGCAGTCAGGGTGACGTCACCGACGGGCTGCTCGGATGCGGAGCGGCGCATTTCAATCTTGCGCGGCCGGTGCGCAGCGTCGAAGACCCAGGCATGGTTGACCTCGGCGAAGTCATGGTCTTCGGTGGCGAGCCAGAAAAGCGGGACGGCATCGATGCCGTTTTCGGTCAGCCATGCGGCCAGTTTCACGGCGTGCAGTACTTTGTAGATGGTGTAGCAGGGACCGGAGAAGAGACCCACCTGCTGGCCGGTGACGACGGCCACTGTGCCCGGGCGGGCCAGGCGGTCGAGGGCGGGTCCGGCGGGATTTTGCACCTGTAACGCTGCGATCAAGGCGTTGCGGCGATCGGCCGGGAGATCGATGGCCTGCGCGGCTGCCCGATAGGAATTCAGATCGCGGATCGGGAAGGGATAAAAGGCGGCGGTGCGGTCGGGGTGGTAGAGTACGTCCGCGAAGAGGCGCGTGGTGTTTGGCAGGTCGGTCTGGCGGACACAGCTACAGTGCATGTGGGGATCAGCTTACCAGATGAGAATGAGCACCGCAGAGATTCAGGCGGCGCGTAAGAGGCCGGACGTTACCCGCCAGCCGGAAGAATTTTGGAAATGTCGTTGTAAATGGCGAACGCCACGATGAGCATGATGCAGACAAAGCCGACCTTGAAAACAAGCTCTTTGACATTGAGGCTGAGGTCGCGCTGCATGACCATCTCCACCAGCAGCATCATAATTTGCCCGCCGTCCAGGATGGGAATGGGGAGCAGGTTGAAGATGGCGAGTTGCAGGCTGACGACGGCCATCAACTGGAAGAACTCGCTGGGGCCCTCGCGGGCGGCGGCGCCGGCCATGGTTCCGATGCCGATGGGTCCGGAGAGGTTCTTGGTGGAAAGACGCCGCTCCAGCATGCCCTTGATGACGTTGAAGAGCAGGGTGGCGCTCTTGCCGTTTTCCTGCACGGACTCGCTGATCGCCGCTGGAAAGGACAGCTTGGTGGTGATGAAGTGGTACTTCTGCTGGGGAATGACACCGATCATCCAGCGCGCGGGCCCGTCCACGTTGGAGTAAACCGGCTGCACGTTGACGATGTGAATCTGGCTGTCCCGCCGGAACTCGATCTCGATAGGTTTGCCGCCGCTGTTCTTGGTGATCTCCTGGAACTTGATCTGCGAGTGAATGCCTTGCCCGTTGACGGAGATCAGCAGGTCGCCTTTCTTGAGACCGGCTTTTTCGGCTGGCATACCGGGCTCCACGGCGCCAAGCTGGATCTGGCCCCGCTCGTCCCAGCCGGCCGAGCCCATACCGGTTCGTTCCAGCAGCGTGGGTGTGACTTCGGTGTCGAAGAACTTGCCGTTGCGCTCGATGGTGAGGCGCATGGGACGGTAGGCGCTGGCGATCTCCTTCAACACGACGTCGTCCCACGTGGGATTTTTCTTGCCGTCGAGCCGGACGATCCGGTCGTTGTCCTGAATGCCCGCCTTGGCCGCCGGGGAATCCACCATGACGTGGCCGATTACAGCCTGTAGGTCTTCGTCTGCGATCTTCTGAAACTTGACCATGTAGAGCCCGGTCAGCAGGCCGATGGCGAGTAGGACGTTCATGGCGGGTCCCGCGAAGGCGATGATGAGGCGCTGCCAGCGCGGCTTGGCGAGGTAGGCGCGTGGGTCATCGGTATGCTCGTCCGTGACCTGCTCCCCGGCCATTTTGACGTAACCTCCGAGCAGAATGACCGAGAAGCGGTAATCGGTGTCTCCGCGGCGGAATCCGAAGAGCCTGGGTCCGAAACCGAAGCTGAAGGCCTCGACCTTCACGTCGAAGAAGCGGGCCGCCCAGAAGTGCCCCAACTCGTGGATCATGATCATGACCCCGATCAGGACCAGCAGCCACAAAACGTTTTCGCCAAAAAGCAACATATAGCCTCAAGCCGTCACGGTACCCGTGGTGCGGGCCGTTGCCAGCTCGCGTGCCAGAACTCGCGATTCCTTGTCCACCTCTAGAATATCTCCAATAGTACGCGGCGTCCGCACCGGAATCCGGCTGAGCGTCTCGTGCACGATTTCGTGAATCGCCGGATATGGGATGCGTCCATCAAGAAACGCTTCGACCGCAATCTCATCCGCGGCATTGAGTGTGCATGTCGCCGACCCGCCGGTCTCGAGGCACTCATAGGCTAGCTTCAGGAGGGGGAACTTCTGATGATCCGGCGGGCAGAACTCCCATTGCCGGGCCTGAGCCCAATCGATTTTGGGGACTGGAGCGTCTGAGCGGTCGGGGTAGGTCAGCGCATATTGGATCGGCATGCGCATATCGGTAGCCGATATTTGTGCAAGCACGCTGCCGTCCGAAAACTCGATCATGGCATGCACGGTCGACTGTGGATGGATGACAACGTCCACTTGGGAGGGTGAGAAGTCGAACAGCCAGCAGGCTTCGATGACTTCGAAGCCCTTGTTCATGAGCGTTGCGCAGTCGATAGTGATACGGTTACCCATCCGCCAGGTTGGATGATTTAACGCCTGCCCGGGAGTCACAAATGCAAGCTCTGAGGCCGGGGTGTTGCGAAACGGGCCGCCGGAAGCCGTGAGGATAAGCTTGGAAACCTGCTTCCGGTTGCCCGCCCGGAGGCATTGGTGCGCCCCGTTGTGCTCGCTATCGACCGGCAGCAATTCCCCTCCATATCTCTTAGCCGCGTCCATGACCAAGGCCCCGGCCGAAACCAGTACTTCCTTATTGGCCAGCCCTACTCTTTTGCCCAGGCATACGGCCTCGTACGTCGCTTCCAGCCCGGCTACCCCGACGATGGCCGAAATCACCGTATCCACTTCCGGGGGGCGGACCGCTTCTACCCTGGCGCGGTCACCGCCAACGAGTTCCGGCCACTCGTGCCGGGACATTCCGATGGCTTGAAGACTCTCATACAGACGTGCCAGACCGTCCGAGGTTGCGACGACGGCCACTGTTGGGCGAAATTCCTGGATTTGTCGGGCGAGCAGGTCGGTGTTGGCCCCGGCTACGAGGGCATACACCTGGTAAAGGTGGCGGTTGCGCCTGACGATATCCAGGGTGCTGGTTCCGATGGAACCCGTGGAACCCAGGATCGTCAGCGTTCTCATTGGAGGAACGTCAATAATAACATGTCAGTTCGGTTTCCATGCCCGATCTTTCGCCAAAGGGAGTACCGGGGGTGGGCTGGCGAATTGCTCCGCGAAGTTCGGGGCTGCAGGGACTGGGGTGTACAGGTCTACACATTTCCATAGGACTCACCTGTTAGTTTTTTCTCGGAGGGAAAAAGACCCAACCCTTTCGGGCGCCGGGGAGGATTGCTTCAGGGGTCTTTTTATTTAGAGGTTAGTCTCGCTTTGGTGGGAGTTGCCTCCCCGGCTTGATTCCAATAATAGTAGATTCCATTTCTGGAAGCAACAGTTTTTTGGAGATTTTTTATTTGGGCACGACCCGCGTCTGTGTCAAATCTTCCAAAACCTTGATAGTGGAACAGATATCCTCGTCGCCGTATCCGGCGGCGATGGCCGTCTGAAAGAGCTGGCGGGTCAGTCCCGTCAAAAGCAGGGGCACACCAAGCTCCTGGCCGGATTCGAGCATGAGTCCGATGTCCTTGTGCATCCACTTTACACTGAAGTTGGTGGTAAAGTTTCGGGCGAAAACAAAAGGTGCTTTGTAACTGATGAGGCCGCTCTTGGCGGCACTGTTGTCGAGGATCTCGAGCATGAGCCTGGGATCCATGCCGCCCTTCGTGGCAAGAACCATGCCTTCGTTGAAGGCCATCAGGATGTTAGAGAGGACCAGGTTTTGGGCGAGCTTGGCCTGGAGCCCCATGCCCGGTCCGCCACAGAAGTAGAGCTTTTTGCCCATGGGCTCGATGAGGGGGCGGACCCGTTCGAAGACGGCCTGATCGCCGCCGATCATGAAGGTCAGGTTGCCGCTTTCGGCCCCGGGGGTCGAACCGGTGACCGGGGCGTCGAGGAAATCGACACCTTTGGCCTTGAGTGCTTCTCCAATGCCGCGGCTCTCGCGGACCCCGATAGTGCTGCAATCGACCACGACGGAGCCCGGGCGGACGCCTTCGATCACGCCATCGGCGCCAAGGATGACGGTGTGCGCCATTTCGCTGTCGCCGACGCAGAGGAAAATGACGTCGGCCTTCGCGGCAACGTCTTTCGGGACGGCGCAGAAGTTTCCTTTTTCTTCCGCCGCGAGTTTGCGCGCCTTGTCGGTAGTGTTCGACCAGACCGCGACGTCATTGCCGGCGCGCAGAAGATTACGAGCCATGGGATAACCCATCAGTCCGAGTCCGAGAAAGCCAAGTTTTGCCATAGAAATCGGATTGTACCGCGGGCGTCAGGTAAAGAAGGCGCGCCAGGCCACAATCGTGAGGGTGTGGGTCACCATTCCGGCCCGGATGCTGCCCGCCTGGTTGCGCGCGCGGCCGCAGAACCAGCCCAGGGCGCTGGCGATGATTACCCATCTCCAATTGGGATATTGGCGGAACCACAGGTGCACGGCGCCGAACAGGACTGACGTCGCAAGCAACGCGGCGCTCCGGCTTTTGGTCCACTCCTCGAGCCACTCCTGCAGAACGCCCCGGAAGAAGAACTCCTCGGCCAGGGTGAGGACCAACAGCCATGCGAAAAAGTACCCAATCAACTTCAGGGGTTCGGCGGGGCGGGCGAAGTGTACGGCATTGAGCCCGAGTCCGAGAGCGACGCCGATAGGAGCGAAGCAGAAGAAGTGCAGCGCGCCGATGCGCCAGTCCCTGGCGGTGGGCCACAGGCCGTAGCCGGTTTCCGGGACGCGGCGCGCCAGCATCAGCACCATGACGGCGATCTGGAACAGCGCCAGGTCGCCGAGAATGCCGATTTCGATTCCGCGGAAGGGCACGGGATAGATACCCGCGGCATAGCGGCCCAGCTTGACGGCAACCACCATGGAAAGGAATCCGAGATCCGAGAGAGGATGCGCGGGGAACACGCGATACCATAGACCGAGGGCCAGGGCCAAGGCAGCGAGTTTCACCAGGCTGAGAAGTTGGAAGGGCACGGCGCCCGCGCAGCACGCCAGGTAGGGCAGCACCGCCGAGGCCACCAGGAAGCCGGGCAGGCGCTCGCCTGCTAACCGTTCGCGGACTTCCGGAAACGCGGGCACCAGATAGAATGGATATTCGATAAGGAAGGCGGCCAGCGCCGGCAGTGCCGCCCAGCTTGGAATGTCCTTCGACCGCGCGTACAGGATGCCCGCCACGCACAGCACCGTCCAGCCGATCAGCAGGCCGGCGCGGAAGCCGCCGGACGTCCTGGCCATCGCGCTCATTCTAACATCCGTGCTTTTTTTGCCTTCGGTAAAGGCACAGGAGCCGCCGTCAAACCTTGCCAGGCTGGTGGCGCATCGCGAAACCGAGACGCAGGCCGAACGGAACGAGTACACGTATCGGCAGGTGGTCACGCTGGAAGAGTTGGACGACCACGGCACGGCGCGCGGCCGCTACCGCGAGACGCGCGATGTCATCTTTTCGCCGCAGCACGACCGGACGGAACAGTTGATCGGCCGTGCGGAGAACAGCCTGAAGAACCTGATTCTCACGGATGAGGATTTTGCGGATATCCGGAACATTCAGCCGCTGGTGTTGACCGACGACCGGTTGTGGAATTACGAGACCAGGTTCCGCGGCGAGGAGACGGTGGATGGCATGGACTGCTGGGTTCTACAGGTGCGGCCGCGGCAGATTCTGCAGGGGCAGCGGTTGTTCGACGGCATGGTCTGGGTGGACAAGAAGGAGTACAACATCGTCCGTATGGAGGGCCAGGCCGTTCCGGAGATCCGCACGATGAAAAGCGAGAACCTGTTCCCGCGGTTCACGACCATCCGCAAGCCGATCGACGGAAAGCACTGGTTCCCGGTCTTGACGTATGCGGACGACACGCTGCACTTCCGCAACGGGCCGCAGCGCGAGCGGCTGCGCATCAACTACAGCGAGTATAAGCGCTTCGGGGTGGAATCTACGTTCATACCCAAATGAAAAAATCCGCGAAAGTCACTCTGACCGTGGTGGCTACCGTCGGTCTGGCATCCTGTGGGCGCGGAAGGCGCGATCCGTGCGAGCCGGCCTACTTCGACGAGGTTGCCTGCCAGGAAGCCGTAAGCAACGGTGGGTATTACTGGGGCGGATCGTGGTATCCGATGGTCTACCACTATCCCTATCCTTACTATTTCGACAGCTACCGGACCTTTGTGTCGCGCGGCGGAAGGGTGGTCAGCGCGCCCATGGGAAGCTATGCCCGTCCGGCGGGGGCGCCTGCGTCGGGCGGCGTGGAGCGCGGCGGCTTCGGATCCACGGGCGCGGCGCACGGGTCGGGATCGGGGGAATAGATGCGCAGACACACAATTGCGCCGCGCACCAATTGGCAGCAGAAGGTGGAAGAGGCCGGACTGACCTGGCATACCGGCGAGCAGGTCTACTGGAACGAAGCGGCCTACTACGAATTCACGGCCAAGGAAGTGGACGTGCTCGAGGCCGCGACTAATGAACTGGAGCGGATGACGCTGGCGGCGGCGCAGCACATCATCGACAACCGGCTCTATGCGCGGCTCGGCATCCCGGAGATTGCCGTTCGGCTGATCGAGAAATCGTGGGAGGCCGAGCCGCCGGCGCTGTACGGGCGGTTCGATTTCGCATACGACGGCGTCAATCCTCCCAAATTGCTGGAATACAACGCGGATACACCGACATCGCTGGTTGAAGCGGCGGTGGTGCAGTGGTACTGGCTGCAGGACGTGTTTTCCAAGCACGACCAGTTCAATTCACTGCACGAGCGGCTGGTGGCGCTGTGGAAGGAACTGGGGCGCTACCTCCCCGGGCGCCGCATCGATTTGTGCTCGATGGACGACGCCGAGGACGGCATGACGGTAACGTATCTTCAGGACACCGCGCAGCAGGCGGGACTGGAGGCTTCCATTTTCCCGATTGACGAGATCGGTTGGGACGGGAGCCGTTTTGTCGGGCCGGACGACCAGCCCCTGGGCGCCGTTTTCAAGCTGTACCCTTGGGAATGGATGGTGCGCGAAGAATTCGGGAAGCACGTGGAGCGCGCGGATACGATCTGGATCGAACCCCCGTGGAAGATGCTGCTTTCGAACAAGGGAGTCCTGCCGATTCTGTGGCAGCTCTATCCGCGGCATCCGTACCTGCTGGAGGCGAGCTTCGACGGGCCGGGGCTGATGATGTCGTGGGTGAAGAAGCCGCTGCTGGGGCGCGAAGGCGCCAACGTCCTGATGCATCAGCCGGGGCACGACCTGGAGACCGGAGGCGGCTACGGAGCTGAGGGGTTCGTGTTTCAACAACTGGCGCAGGTGAAGCCGCACGACGGGGTGTATCCCACGATCGGAAGCTGGCTGATCGGGCACGAGGACGGCAATGTCGCGGGCGGGATGGGGATCCGGGAGTCGGATTCGCCGATCACCACGAATGCCAGCCGGTTTGTGCCGCACCTGTTTGGGTAGTCTAGCCGATGTAATCAAACAGGCTGGTGCGGGGCATCTTGGCCTCCATTTGAAACGCGGCCTGCAATTGAAGGTTCCCCTGGTTCAGGGCCATCGCGGCGGCGGTGACATCGGCGTCTTCCTTCTGGCTCAGCTCGGTCTTCAATTGAACGTCGTAGCCGTTGGCGTAGTTGGTAGCGTCCTGGATGCGGTTCTGCACGGAGCCGTAGAACGCCTGTGACGTGTTCAGCCGGTTGGAAGCGAGCTGGACGGACTGTACCGCGGCATTGATCTGGTCGGTGTCGTTGTTGGTGAGGGCGAGGCGGAGATTGTTCAAGGCGGCGAACACGTTGTCATCGGCGGGCGTGCCATCGGGGTTGGTGGTATTGAAGATATCCGACGCGCTTTGGGTGACCGCGAACGAACCGCCCGCCGGGTCCTCGACGCGCCGGGTGGCGGCGCTGGTATTGACGGCGATGACTCCGGTTGGCTGGGTGAGGTCGAGCGTGTAAGCCGGACCGCCGTCCTGGTCCCCGCTGAAGATGTATCTTCCCTGCACGGTGTTCTGGCTGACGGCCACCATCTGCTCCAGCAGCGATTCGACTTCGTCGGCGAGACTTTGTCTTCCGGTGGCGTCGATTGTGAAGGTGGCGCCCTGCGCGCCGAGCACGCGTGCACGGTCCATGAGCTGGGTGGCTGAGTTGAGCGCATTGTCCGCCGTGTCGGCGTCGGTTTTGGCGAGGCTGAGGTTGGTTTCGATCTGGGAATTCCGAGCCTCGTCGGCGTGGAGTTGGAGGATGGCGTCGATCTCATCGGGCGCGTCGGAGGCCACGTTCACCCGCTTGCCGCTGGACACTTGGCGGCTGGCCTCCTCGACGCTCCTCTGCACCCGATTCATGTTGGCCAGGAAAGCTTCCGCGGATGGGGTCAAATTGCTGATCATGCAAGCACCTTATGGCTGGAGGATATCGATGGTCGATTGGGTCAGTTGATCCAGGACGGTGATAAAGCGTGAGTTGGCCTGGTAGGCCCTCTGGAACTGGATCAAAATGGTGGCTTCTTCATCCAGCGAGACGCCGGAGTACTGATCGCGAAGCTCCTTGGCCTGGGCCAGCAGCGATTGCTGGACCTGCTGCCGGTTGGTGGCGTCATCGAGCTGCGAACCGACCCGGCCTGCCATCTGGCCGTAGTACTGGTTGTAGCTGACGCCGTTGATCTTGTCGGCGTCCTGGACAGGTGTTGCCAACTGTGAGAGACCCAGCGGCACGCCGTTGGAGACATACGGCGGACCGGGATCGATGGTGGCGAGCTGATCCGTGGTCACGCTTGGATCGACCGACAGGCTCTGGGCAACCGCAGTGTCGTTGGTTGTGTCGTACGTGAAAAGCGGGACACCGGAAACCGGGGGCGGGCCATCAGAGATGTTGCCCGCGGTCAGGACCTGGTTGACGCGATCGGCGAATTGCTCGGCCATGGTGTTGAGGTCGCCCGGCTGGTAGGCATCGCCGATGAGGGAGGCGAGCGATTGGTTGCGGACCTCGAGGAGAGCGCCGAGCTGGCCGCCGGTGGTCTTGGCGGTGATGTCGCTGCCATCGGAGCTGAGGACTTGCATCGAGGCCGGTGAATTCGGGTAAGTGGGGGGAGGGTCCTGCGGCTGGTAGAGACCGGCGCTGATCCGGTACTGCTTGTCCTCGATCACCAGCGGCGTTTCGCCATTCATCAGAACGCTGACGCTGCCGTCGTCCTGGAAGCTGGTGGTGATGTCGACGTATTGCGAGAGCTGTTCCAGGGTGGCGTGCACCTGGGCACTTAGTCCGGCGTCGTCCTTGTTTCCTTGAAGAGCGATCTGATTATAGTTCGCCAACTGTGAGGTCAGTTGGTTCACCTGGTCTACGGTTTGGCGGATCTGCTGCTCGGCATTGGTGGCTTGCACACCGATGGCGTTGGCTGTCTGCTGGAAGGCCGACGCCACTTGGCCGGCACGGTCGAGCACGGTCTGGCGGCTGGCATCGTTGTTGGGCGTGGTGGCCCAGGCGGAGAAGCTCTCGAAGAGGTTGTTCAGAGCAGCGGGAATGCCCTGATTGCCGCTGACATCGAACTGGCTCTGGAGCGGAGTCAAGCTGTCCACCATCTGCTGCTCGTAGCCCATGCCGGTGTTTTGCTGCCGCACCGCCTGTTCGGCGTACTCGTTGCGGCTGGATTGCAGGTCGCCGGCGCGCACGCCCCCGGTGGCCCCGCCTTCGGGATCGAAGGGCAGCGCATAGAGGCTGGTCCGCTGCTTGGCGTATCCCGGTGTGGATGCATTCGAGACGTTATTCTGCGCGGTCTCCAACACGCTGCCGTAGGCTTGCAGGGTATCTGCCGAAGAAATCAGGGATGCGAGCAGATTAGCCATCTTTCAAGCCTGCAAGCAGAGCCGGCTGGCATAGAGCACCGGTCCGGGCTCTCCGGTCCGCGTGTATCCTCCGCTTATGGCTCCGCGGACCCGGGTCCAATTTCCGTGGAATGCTGCCGCGGAGTAGAGGAGCGTCCGGGTGCGCAGGAACGCGCGCCGGACGCGCCATGCTTCTTCCAGGGCCGCCGGGTTGCCGGCCTGTTCGGGGAGGCG